>Ga0187893_10002168_pt1 | contig 44003 bp, 42 predicted proteins | sample MA1701074metaG_FD_139574 | JGI IMG/M metagenome (GOLD analysis project Ga0187893, IMG submission 139574) | White microbial mat communities from a basaltic lava cave in the Kipuka Kanohina Cave System on the Island of Hawaii, USA - MA170107-4 metaG ... | reverse complement strand
TCGAACAGGATCTGCACCGTTCGAGTGCCGGCCGCTTCAATCTGACGGCCGCTGATGATGCGAATCGGCACCGCAGAAGCGTAACCGGCAAAGAACCGCCGATGAATCTCGTCGAACGTGGTCTCTGGAAACTGCGTTTCGAAGGCGACCACCGCTTGGCGGGTGCGGTCGTCGAGCTCGAAGTAGTCGCCACCGGCCTCGGCGCCGAGCTGGCCCTTGCACCGATCGAGAAAGCCGGCCCACGCCGTTTCGGTAAACCGATCGGCCGGACGCAGCGAAATGTCGACCGACAAGCCGTAGCGGGCGGCGGCGCCGGTGAAGTATTCGGCGATGCTGCGCCGCTCCTGATGCCCGAGATACGACGGCCCGTCGTCGGCGCGGTAGCCCAGATCGATCGGCCGGCTGGCGCGTGGCGTTCGGGCGACGAACAGTGCAGGGTCGAGGCCGGTATTGGGAATGCCGGCCACCGCGCAGCCGAGGCGCGCCCGATATAACTCATGGATCGCCGGCAGGCTGCTTTGGGAAATCAGCAGCGTGACCGGTAACGATTCGGCAAACGCCATCTTCTCCGGCATCAATTTGTATTCGTTGCCGATGAAGTAGACCTTTGGGTGCGGCAGCCGCCTCACCAGGTCGAGGAAGATGCCGTCGAGGTGTTGCGCGTTCGAGAACACCGAATGCAGCAGCACGACCGCGTCGTAGTTGCCGCCGCCGAGGGCTGCAAACGCCCGCGTGCGCGCCCACACCGATCCCTCCGCGAGATTGACGAGCGTGGCGGTGACGTCGGGGTGCGCGCCAAGGTGACGCGGCCATGCGGTGTGATAGGAAAACGTTGATCGCGGATCGAAGGCGCACAGCACCAGCAGGCTGAACCGCCGGCCGCTCGTCGTCACGATGATCGCGCCAACGGACGCGCCGGTACCCCGGCCACGGTGGCGCCATCCGAAACGTCATCGACCACCACTGCACCGGCACCGATGACGACGCCGGATCCGATTCGCAGACCTTGACGAATCACTGCGCCAATGCCGACGTGCGTCCCGGCGCCAATCGTCACCTCGCCGCCGATGCACGCGCCGGGCGCGATGTGACAGTGATCACCGATGCGGACGTCGTGTTCGACAATGGCGCCGGTGTTCAGAATCACGTTCGCGCCAACGTCGGCACCGGCATTCACGATCACGCCGGCCATCACGACCGGACCGGCGCCGAGGCGAGCGGACGGGGAAACAATCGCCGACGGATGAACCACCGGTATCAGCGTCAACTTCTGCTTCATGACCCGCTGGTAGAGGAGACGCCGAAGCGAGCTATCGGCGACGCTGCCCACGCCGATGAATGCGCCCGACACACCGGACGCGACGAGGTTGGGCAGCATCTGATCGCCGCCGAGGACGTTGAGACCCATCACCGTGCGGCCGACCTCATCCGCCACGCCCAGCAACCCGACGATCTCGACATCGCGATTCGCCGCCAGGATCTCGATCATCACCCGGGCATGACCGCCGGCGCCGAGGCCAACCACCTTCATCGAGCGTCCTGGACTTCGCGAATCAACATGAAGGCTTCGGCATACTCGCGACCGATCGTGGCGCCGCGGTAGCGCGCCAGCGCGCGAATCGATTCCGCGGCACGCGGCTGCGGATCGGGCTGCGCTTCCGAAGCGAACATCCCCATGATCGCAATCTTGCGCTCGATGTGCGGCGTGATGTCGACGAATAGGTTCGGCACGAACGCGCGGTGTGCGTCCGCAAATGCGGCGTCGGTGGACGAGAGCGTCTCGAACGACAGGATGCGCTCGGGCCGGGGGCGCTGCCGAAACGGTTTGCAGACGATCGAGATCGCCTCGACCACGGCCTGGTGGTCGGTGTGCACGTCGCCGGCATGGACCGTGTAGATGGTGTCGGGTTGCGATCGCTCGATTGCGGAGCCAAGCGCGTCGACGATCTGCTCCACCGGCAATTCGCGCAACCGGGTGGTCGGCAACCCCAGTCGTGTGACATCAGCCATCTGATAGGCCTGCGCCACTCGATCGACTTCGGCAGACTTCGTCGCCAGCAGCTCTCGCGAATGCTTCGGCTCCCAGCCGGCGGTGACGATAATCCACGACAGCCGATCGCCCGCGGCGCCGTGCCGCAACAACGTGCCGCCGCATCCCAACGTTTCGTCATCGGGGTGGACCGAAATCATGGTGATTCGTTTCATGGGTCTGCCGCTCTCAATACGGCATCGTCTTCAGCAACAAATCGGACGTCAGCTCGACCTGCGCGAGGACCTGCGCAATCCGTGAGGAGGCACGGCCATCACCGTAGAGGCGGGATCCGGCCGCGACGCCGGCACGGAACGCAGCGTCGTTGAGCACGCGCTCGCAGGCAGCCTTGATTGCCGCCTCGTCTACCGGAACCCGAATCACGTTCGGACCGGTCTCCCGCAAGTCCTGCCGCGGCCCAACCAGCACGCCCGCAACCTTGAGGAATCCGGACTCCACCACGATCGAAGACGAGTTGCCGACAATCGCGGCCGCTCGCCTGTAGAGCGCCAGGAAGCGATGACGCGGCAACACCGTGAAGGGAATCACGCGGCCGCGCGCGACGTGCTGATCGATCGCGCGGCGGATCTCGACGTTGCCCGGATCGGTATTCGGATAGCTGCACAGTACCGGGTGGCCGAGCGAGGCGACGGCGTCGAGCACGGTCGTCATCTCACGGTAGGGTTGGGAGTCCAGCGTCGTGACCGGATGTTGAATCACGATGAAGAACGGCCGATCGACGTTGAAACCGATTTCGGCACTGAGCGTCGCCGCGTCGATGTCGGGCGCCGGTATCGCATCAAGCCCCGGCGCGCCGCTCGCCCACACCCGCTCCGCCGGCTCGCCCATGCCGATCAGCCGCTGCCGGTGGCCCTCGGTCGCGGTGAAATGCAGATGCGCCAGCTTGGAGATCGCCGGCCGCAGCACTTCATCCACATCGGAGGCCACACAACGGTCGCCGCCGTGGAGATGCGCAACGGCCACACGCAGCAGGTTGCCGACAATGGCGCCAGCGAGGGCTTCTTCACGATCGCCGGCGACAACGAGGATGTCGGGCCGATTGTCGGCGAGATGACGGGTCAGGCCTTCCACGAGGTTCGCGAACGAGAGCGCACGGCCCTGCCAGGTCTCCGAGCTCAACAACGACTCGATGCGCCCGCGGACCGGCATGCCGTCGCCGTCAGCCCGGCCGTGAAACGGCGACAGATTCGGTCCGGCGAGAATGAACGCGGCGTCGGCCCGGCCATCGGCGAGGATCGCGCGCGCGACCGGCGCGAGGATGTCGTACTCGGATCGCGCGCCCGACAACAACGCAAGCTGCCGTTTGCTCATGCCAGATCGGCCGTCAAACCGGGGACGCTGTCGATGAGCGGCTGCCGGTAGATGGCCACCGAGAAATCGTTCGGCAAGTAGTCGTGCCGGAGAGCCACATACGGGGAAATCGATAGCGCGAGCGTCAGTATCTCCTCCGCTCGCCATGCCTGGAGGTGCGGACTGAATCCCTGATAGCGATCGGTGAGCAGGCTGACGTACGCCATCACGCGCGAGAGCGCGAATTGCTGCCGCATCACTCGCTCGAGCATCGCCAGGCCGTTGTCGACCTTGATGTTGTGAATCGCAAACGCGGTCGTGTAGTCGAAGGCGGTGCCGGCCGCGAGCTGCGAGATGTCCGCAACCTCGAACCGGGCGCCGGGAAAGCGTTGCCGCGCGCGGGCCACCATATCGGTGGAGAGGTCAATACCGTGATAGTCCGCGTCGATCACCCGTTGTTGCAGCCGTTCGTAGAAGTCGCCCACGCCGCAGCCCACATCGAGCACCGAACGGCCGGCCACCAAGTGATGCTGCAGGAACGCTTCGAACCGGAGGCGCTGGCCGCGGCGGCCCGATTCAATCCGCTCGCAATCCGACGCGGCGCTCCGCGCCCGCTCGTCCCAATACGCGCGCAGCGGATCGAGATCGTCGGCCGGCACAGTCACGCCGCCGCCCTGGCCAGCAGCTCTTTCGATGCCGGTCCCATGTTGAACAGCAAGTCGATGGCCGCGAGATCGGCAATGAAGCCCGCAGACTCGTGCGCCTGCCGGTAGGTCGGATGCGTGAACTGCTGATAGCGCAGCTGAATGCCGGCGGCGGCAAACTTTGTCGGGTCCTGGTAGGCGCGGGCCCCGGTGCCCGAGAGGTAGACCGCGGCTCCAAGCGCGCGGCAGATGTCGATGACGAGATCGTCCTTGCTCCCCGACACCGCGAGCTCCGATGCGCGCACCTGCCGGCAGGCGATGCCGAATTGCCGCAGGGTCCAGTCGACGGCGGCAATGTTCAAGTCCGCAAGATGCGTGAAGCCCGACTCGAGGATCGGCGCCAACTCGTCACGCATCGTCGGGAAGTACTCCGTCTTGCCGTATGACTGCGTCAACGTTTTGAGATGCTTGTTCGCCCAATGCTCGCGGGCGATCGTGACGTCGGCGATCGTGGTGTCGATCGACGCATGCACCGGCACGGTCAACCATCGCGGCCCCTGGTGCGTCTTCACCATGTTGCGATTCTGAACGCCGTCGCGCTGGTACGGAACGGTGTCGAGATGGACGAATATGTCACACGCGGCAGCTTTGCCAAAGTACTTGAGCCACGGCAGGTACTGAGGCTGGTGAATCGCCACCACCGGACCGCTCATGCGACCTCATCGGGCATGACAATCTGACCGGCCACGACATCGCGCGTCACGCGACGGCCAACGATGGTCCGCCAGCGATCCGGCGCGATGCCGGTCGCCGGCCGCAGCGCAATCAGGTCGTCTTCCGCGACTACGGCGCCTCGCTTGAGCGCCCGATGCCAATGCAAACTGCGGCGTCCGAGGATCGCGGCTTCCGCCTCCGCCGCCGTCGGTCGCTTCTCGCCGTCACCCATCGCGGATTCCACGCCGCGAATGGCCGCGACCAGCCGCTGCAAGTCGAGTGGGTCGGCCGAGGCCTGATGATCGGGCCCGTCGAGAGCGCGATCCAACGTGAGGTGTTTTTCAATGACCGCGGCGCCTAGCGCAATCGCCGCGAGCGACGCGTGGTCTCCGGTGGTGTGATCGGAGAATCCGATCGGAACACCCAACGCCGCTGCCATGGTTGGAATTGCGCGTAGGTTGCAATCCGCCAGGGTCGCCGGGTAGGCCGATACGCAGTGCAAGACCGCAACGGGTACTTTGGCTCGGCCCATCACCTCGTCGATCGCGGCTCTTACTTCATCGAGCGTCGCCATGCCGCTTGACAGCAACAGCGGCTTGCCCTTGGCGGCGGTGTGACGCAACAACAGCGCGTTGGTCAGATCCCCGGAGGACAGCTTGAACGCCGGAACGCCGAGCTGATCAAGGAAATCGACACTCTCGTGGTCGAACGGCGTCGACAAGAAGACCAGTCCGCGATCGGCCGCATGCGCAGCGAGCGCCGCGTACGCATCACGAGGAAGCGTCAGGCGCTCGAGCATGCGCAGCTGCGACGTTTCGGCCGCGCCACGCGCCTGATAGGCCGCCGTGCCGGCGGTGCTGCTCGCGAGCAGCGCCGGCGTGAACGTCTGAAACTTGATCGCGTCCGCCGCGGCATCAGCCGCGGCATCGATCAGCTGATGCGCCATGCCGGGATCACCGTTGTGATTGACACCGGCTTCAGCGATCACGAAGCTTCGGGTCCCGCCAATCGCCCGGCCATCGATCCTGAACATCAACATTAACGGTGGCCCATGAGCAACGATGCGGCCAGATCAAAATCCTCGCGCGCATCGATGTCGACGCTGCGCTCCCGCGGCATCACGTACGCCGCCGGCGCGCCATCGTCCATCTGGCGGGCCGAGAGAATGATGTCGGTGCGGGCGGCATAGATGGCGCCATTGAGAACGTAGAGCTCGTCACCCTCGGCCGTCACGGGCCGGAGGCGTTGATCGGCGCCGACCGTGCGCAACCACGACCCCGGAGCGCCGACCGGTGCCACGCTGACGACGCTCGACGCTCCGGCCGCGTTCATCGCGCGCATGGCGGCGTCAATGTCTTCCGCGGTGCGCAGCGGAGATGTGGGCTGAAGCACGATCACCGTATCGGGACGGTAGTGTTCGTGCCGGTCCAGCCACTCGATCATGTGCAGAATCGGATCCATACCGGACGAGTCGTCGCGGGCCATCGACGCCGGCCGCATCACCGGAATTTCCGCACCATGCTGGCGCGCGCATTCCGCGATCCGTTCGTCTTCGGTGCTGACGACCGTTCGTGTCACCAGACGAGAGTTCCTGGCTGCGTCAATCGTCCACGCGATCAGCGGCTTGCCGGCCAGCGGCAACAGGTTCTTCCCTGCCAGTCGCTTCGATCCGGCGCGCGCCGGAATCACCGCCAGGAGCGATGACATTTATCTCTTGGTGAATGCAGCAACGAAAGCGGAGCTCCACACCAGCCCCATCGGCTCGTGTTGAAAGGCTTCGGCCGCCGCCGCGATGCGATTGTAGGCGGCAGGCTCCATGGCCTCCATCACCGGCGGCAGCGGATGTGGGTGCACGCCGATAAACGTGCCGCCGTGAAAACCGTTCCCGTGCGCGAATCGCTTCAGCTGAACGGGCGTGTGCTGGCGTGTTTCGCCGATTCGCACCGCCGCGGGCGCGGCCGCGATCGACTCGCCGCGCGGCAGCGCGGCAGCCTCGCGCATGCGATCCGCGAACCCGGTCAACGCTCCTGCCGTGGTGGTGGGCGACGAGGCCTGCAACAATTCCTCGGCCTCCGCGAGCAAATCTCCAAGCGTTCCGGCATCCAGTTCGGCGCGCGTATGGCGATTCACGCTCACCAGGTTGAACAGCCGATTGCGGCACGACACCACGAACACGCCGCCGGCGCGCAGCATGCGCCTGGCCTCGGCGAAGAGCGCGGCGTCGGACGGCTCGGTTTCGAGGACACCGATCGCGGCGACGGCATCAACCGAACCGTCGTTGACGCCATTGCCGTAAATGTCGGCGTGGATCAGCGAGACGCGCGCTCGCGCGTCAGCCGGCAGCGAGGCCAATCGCGTTCGGGCTTCGGCGAGCATCGTTTCCGAGAAGTCGATCCCCGCGACGGTGGTGCCAACCGCGGCGAGGAGGCAGCACAGATCGCCGCGGCCGCAGCCGAGATCGATCGCATTGCCGGCGGCGGCTCCCAGCTCGCCCTGTAGTGCCGCCGCGGCGGCCTCGGTGCGGCGGGCGCCCGTCGGATAGATCGCGGCGGAGTCGGGATAGGCGTAGGCGAGGTACTCACGGCCACGATCCTGATGAAAACGCAACACGTCTTCAGGCGTCACGACAGGCTCCCTGCCGGCCATTCCCAGACCGGCATCGCGTCGATCAGTAGCGAGCGCGGATTGTAGGCATAGAGAGAAATGCCCTGCTGTTGATAGAAGCGGCGCCACTCAGCGAGGCTGTCGACGATCCCCCCGCTCACGGCGCCGCCGGCCACGGTGTTGTGGTGTCCCTGAATGGTTGTGTCGCCGTGTCGCGGTTCATCTGCGCGCAACCAGAAGTAGCGGCGATCGTACAGGTCAACTCCACACAGCACGATCGTTCGCCAGCCGAGCAACGCGGCAAAATTCACGCAGTCGCTCACCGTGCCGTTGGTGTGGACCAACCCCTGCGCCAGCGATGGGCTCGGCATTCGGGAGTAATACGAGCGGAACAGATACACGGGGTTCGGGTCGGGCAGCAACGAATGGCCAATCGCGCGATTGCCGTTCACGGCTTTGAAGCCGGTCTGGACGAGAAAGGTCGTCCGGGCGAATCGAGGATTGGACGTGATCAACCCGAAGTATTCCGCCGCCTGCGGCCGCCAGTCCGTGTCGTCGCCGATCTCGCGCACCATGTGGAAATCGCAGCGCACGAATTGCTGGTGCACGAACCAGTTGAAGCCGACGGTGTCGTGCGCTTCGATGGCCCGCCACTCCGCCGGCGTGATGTCGTTGAGCGAATAGCCCGAGCCGAAGATGAAGACGGTGTCGCTCTTGCGGGCCTGACGCAACTCGTGCTCGCCAATCACCTGATAGCGCGACCGGTTGCGGTGAAACGCCAACCATGCCGCCAACCGTCGCGGCAAGCCGGCCGCCGCCCAAAACACCAGGCGCAATCGCCATTGCAGCGCCCACCAGACGCGCTGCAGCAGTGGTGCGCGCTTAACTGCGTCCAGCAACGACCTCGATGACGCGGCGCTGATCGTCTTCAGTCAGTCCCACCGACGACGGCAACGACAACGCCGCGGACGCAACGCGATCGGCGACCGGCGCATCGGCTGGCGGCGATCCACGGTGGGCAGGACTCCGGTGCAGCGGTTGCCACAACGGCCGCGCCTGAATCCGGTGTTCGTCGAGGCGCCGCAACAGCGCGCGGCTGTCCATGCCGTAGCCACGCGCGTCGACGCGAACGGTATACAGCCAGAACATGCTGCGCGCCCATTGCGCTTCCGTCATCGTCGCCAGTCCGGGCACTGCTGCCAACGCCGTCGTATAGGCCGCAGCGAGAGCGCGCTTGCGGCCGACGTAGTCGTCGAGCTGTTCCAGCTGCGCCACGCCGAGAGCCGCTTGGAGGTTCGTCAGCCGGTAGTTGAATCCGATCTCATCGTGCACGTACTCGATCGGATCGCTCTTCGCTTGTGTGCTCAGGTGCCGCGCGCGGGCCGCCCATTCAGCGCGATCGGTGGCGAGCACGCCGCCGCCGCCGGCGGTAATCACCTTGTTGCCGTTGAAGCTGAAGCACGACACGTCGGCGCGCGCGCCTACCGGCGTGTCGCGGTAGCGCGCACCAAGACTCTCGGTGGCGTCTTCGACGACGACCAGGTCGAAGTCACGCGCGATCGCCATCAGCGCGTCGATGTCGCACGGGTGCCCGAGCAGATCGACCGGCAGAATGGCACGCACGCGGCGGCCGGTCGTCCGATCGATCAGCTGCCGCTGGCGCCAATCGCAACCGCGCTCGATGAACTCGCGGACCCGTTGCGGATCGAGTTGCCAGTGGTCGGCTTCAATGTCGATGAACCGTGGCCAGGCGTTGACGTATCGCACGGCGTTGGCCGGAGCGGCAAACGTCAGGGCCGGAACGATCACCTCGTCATCCGGCTCGACGCCGGCGACCAGCAAGCCGAGGTGCAGGGCCGCCGTTCCCGTCGAGCAGGCCACGCCATGCGCCTTGCCGGCCCGTGCCGCCACCTGTTGCTCGAACTCGGTCACGAACGATCCGGCAGATGAGACCCAGCCCTCGTCGAGACACTGCTTGACGTACCGCCACGCGTTGCCGCCAATCAGCGGCACCGAGAGCGGGATGTGACGTTCAGGCGCTGGCGCGCCCGGTTCAAATCGCGTAGGCATCCGGACGGAACGCGTGGAGGTTTTCCTTCACCCAGCCGATGGTCTGTTTGAGCCCGGCGTCCAGAGAACACGCCGGCGCCCACCCCAACGAGCGCGCGAGGCTGATGTCTGCGCACAAGCGCTCCACCTCGCTGGCCTCGGGCCGCTCGCGCGAAGCGTCGCGCACGACGCGGGCGGATGAGCCCGTCAACTCGCAAATGCGTTGAGCGAGCTCGGCAATCGAGATTTCACTGCCGCTGCCCAGATTGACGACGCGGCCGATCGTGCCGTCGGATTGCGCCAGCTGCAGAAACCCGTTGACGGTGTCGGCAACAAAGGTGAAGTCGCGCGTCGGCGCGGTGTGACCCAGCTTGATGGTGCTGCCGCCGAGTGCCTGCGTGATGATCGTCGGGATCACCGCACGAGCCGATTGACGCGGGCCGTAGGTATTGAACGGACGCACGGTCGTCACCGGCAGGCCGAACGATCGGTGATACGACATCGCGAGTAGATCGGCGCCGGCCTTGGTGGCGGAGTACGGCGACTGTGTCTGCAGCGAATGGTCCTCGCCGATCGGCACCCGCTGCGCCGTGCCGTAGACTTCGCTGGTCGAGGTGTGGACGACCCGCCGGACGCCGGCATCCAGCGCGCAGCGCAGCACGTTCGCGGTGCCCTCGACATTCGTGCGCACGTACGAGTCAGGCGCGTGATACGAGTAGGGAATCCCGATCAAGGCAGCGAGATGGAAGACCGTATCCACGCCGTGCATCGCTTTCGCCACCGCACCGTGATCGCAAATGTCGGCGGCGATGAACTCCACTTGCGCAGCTGCCGGGCAGCGGTCGAGCCAGCCGCGCGTGCCGGTCGAGGTATACCGAATCAACGCGCGAACCCTGGCCCCTCGCGCCACGAGTTGCTCCACGAGATGGCTGCCGATGAAGCCGCCGGCCCCCGTCACCAGCACGGCGCGGTCGTGATACTCAGTGCCCGCCACTCTGCTCTCCTCCGAAATCGGCCTGGGCGCGCGAGTAGTCGTCTCGCTGACCGATATCGATCCAAGACTCACGGACCAGAAAACTGATCACCGTGCGTCCCTCGCTGACCGCGCGTTCGATCAGATCCGTCATGTCGAAACGCTGCCCAGCCGGCACCAATCGGCTGACGGCGTCGGTGAGCAGGTAGATGCCCGCGTTGACGTGGTAATTGACGATCGGCTTCTCTTCGATCGCCGTCACCGTGATGCCTTCGCTGCGAACCACGCCGTACGGCACCTGCAGCGCATAGGGACGCACCGCGACGGTGAGGTCGGCACCGTTGCTGCGATGAAAGTCGAGCATCGCCACGAGATTGATGCGCGACAGAATGTCGCCGTTCATCACCAGAATTGGCTCATCGGACGGCGGCATCCGCGCCAGCGCTCCGGCGGTGCCGAGCGGCTCGTCCTCGTTGATGTAGGCGATATCGACGCCGAAGCCGCTGCCGTCGCCGAAATGCTGCTCGATGACGTCGGCCTTGTAGTGCGTCGCCAGGTTGACGCGGCGAATACCGGCCTGCTGCAGTTGATCGACGATCACCTCGAGCAGCGGTTTGTCACCGACCGGCAGCATCGACTTCGGGCGCTCCTGCGTCAGCGGCTGCAGGCGCGTGCCGTAGCCGCCGGCCATCACCAGCGCGCGCAGCGGTAGCTGATAGGCGTTGACCAGATTGGTGAGCAGTTCGATCCCGACAACGCGTCCGCCGGCGTCGACCAGCGGAATCTGGCGGAGGTCGTGCCGGTTCAACAGATCGAGCAGCGCGGCCGGTGCCGTGCCAGCAGGAGCCGTAATCGGCACGCGCGGGGTGGCGTCGGGTTTTGACTCGAGCAACGCCGCTACCGTGGTGTCGAGTCCGAGTCCCGCCAGCAGCGCGCGCCGAACGTCGCCATCAGTAATCGATCCGATCAAGCGCCGTTCGCGATCGACCACCAGCGCGATGCCAATGCGTCCGCGATCGATCCGCGCGATGACCTCGCGCATCGACGTCTCTCGCGTCACGAACAGTTCGGCAACTTCGGTCATGCGGTTCTTACGAGGGCCGCTCGTCGCGGCGCAGCCGTTCCTGCACCCTCGCGCACACGCGACGGACACCTTCGTCCAGCGTCACGGTGGGGACCACGCCCAGCAAGTCGCGCATCCGATCGAGCGTCGGGCGCTTGATCAACGTCATGCGCTCCGGCAGCTGATTGACTCGGATCAATTCTGGCGACGCACCCAAAGCCGTGCGAATCCTCTCGGCCAGATCGGCAACGGCCACCACCTCAGGATGGCCGATGTTGATCACGGAGTACTCGTCGAGACGAGCCGCCGCCACGATCGCCCGCACGGCGTCGGAGACATGCAACCAGCTCCGTGCGCTGCCGCGATGCACCGTAATCGGCCGGCCCAGCGCCAGGTCGGAGGTGAAACGAATCATCGCCGATCGGTGATCGCCGAGATCTTCGTTCTCGTCGTAGACCATGAACGGTCGCACGACGGACGCCCTCAGTCCGTGCGAGCGGACTTCATACTCGACGAGCTGCTCGCCGAGCAGCTTCGACAGGCCATAGCGGTTGTTGGGTTTTGGATCGGCCAGCCTTTCGTCCATCGGATCGCAGCCGGGTCCGTAGACTTCCGACGTCGAGAAGAACACCACACGAGCGGCGGCGCGCTTCGCCAACTGCAGCACGTTGTTGATGCCGCCGAGGTTGGTGGCAATGGCGAGGCTGCTCGCCTGCTCGCACGTCACGCGGCTGACAATCGCCGATAGCAGAAACACCGCATCGGGTTTCCAGTCGAAGGCCGGCAGCAGATCAACCGGATGATTGATGTCGGCCATCAGATAGCCGTCTCGCCACCCCGGCCTGATGTCGGACTCCAGCACTTCCACGCCGCTCGCGCGCAGATGCGACACCAGCGGCACGCCGATGTTGCCTTCAGACCCGAGGACCAACGCTTTCTTCATAAACTGGAGGCCCCGCCGAGCTTCGCGCGCCAGATGGCGCGCTGCACACGCGCCACGCGCTCGTTGCCGGCGAACTCATAATTCACGCCGCCATCGCCGGCAGCAACACCGAGCACACGAGTGGGATTGGTAATCGAGTCCACAACCACTTCGCCGGCCTGGCCGACAACGCCGCCGGCCACCACCGGAACGCCGTCGATCGCCGAGCGGCCCATCAGCTCGCGTGCGACGCGGCGCGTTCCAAGAGCGGCACTGAGCTCGGCCGCCAGCGCCGCGCGCATATCGGGACGCAGCACGCGAAGGTTCCGCGCGTTGGCGCGGATCACCGCCTCGGGCTCGATAGCGCCGACTCCCCCGTCGAACACCGTCGCGCCAGACGGCAAGGCGTCGACGATGGCGGTCTTGATGACGCGGGGTTCGAATGCCGCCAGCACGGATGCACCGGCGGCCGCCGCCACCGGGTCCGGCTTCGCCTCGATCGGCGCGTTCGGGTGGCAGAGCCGTCGAATCGACGCCACCGCGTCGCCCGCAGCCGCACCGGCCGAGAGCCACACCGGTACGCCACGCTCCGCGAGTCCGGTCGCCAGTTGCAGCGCCAGCCTGTCGGCGCCGAGCACCAGCACCGGCGTGCCGTCGTTGTGCAACTCGATCAACTGCAGTTCAACCGCCCGCGCCCAGGTGGCGGTGTCGCGATACGCGAGCAGGGCCGACCGCCGCAACAGCGGCCGCATGACCGACGCCACCGACCACCCGCCCGCCTGAATGTCGCTGTCGGCGAAACAGAAGTCGCACTCGCCATCAATCGCCGCGGCAACGGCCGCGAGCACGGACGGATCGCCGACTTGTGCGCTGCTGATCACGAAGTCGAATTCTTCCTGCACGAACGGCGACACGCGCGCCGAGCCGCGTCCGAACGGGGGCGGAACGAGATTGAAGACATTGACCCGTCCGCTCTTGGTGGCGACCACCCTTGCCTGTCGCACGACTGTCGCCGCGGCATCAGCCACCGACGCCGGCAGCGCCGTGGCAGCCGACGCGGGCGGCTGCGGCAGGTCCGCCACGTGCGTGCCCGGCCGGCCCTGGCGCCGGCGGCTCACGTCGGCGGCGACCTGCTCGACCAGCACCGGCGACACGTCCACGCGATTGATGCCGCTGACCTCGACGATCAGCTCACGCGGATCGACGTGGAAGCGATCGGCCTGTTCGAGAATCATCCGCAGCGCGCTCGAATGGAATCCCGCATAGCCCGATGTGATGTTGAGCGGATCGTGGCCCTTGCCCTTCAGCAACGGTTTCACCACACGCTCGCTGAGATCCATCAGCCGGTTGAGGTCGATGCCCGTGGCCACGCCCTGCTTGTGAAGAATGGCGACGAGAATCTCCGTCACCGGATTGCCGCCGCCGCGGCCGATGCCCTGCAGCGTCGTGTCCACCACGGCGGCGCCTTCCTCGATCGCCGCCAGCACGTTGGCCATGCCGAGCGCGAGATTGTCGTGGCCATGAAACCCGATCTCCACGCTCAGCGCGGCCTTCATCGCGCCAACGTATCGCCGCACATCGTTGGGCAGCATCGTCCCGGCGGAATCCACCAGGCTCACCACCTGGGCGCCGTACGACTGCGCCATGCGGGACAGTTCGACCAGCCGGTCGGGCGGCACCGCGTACGACTTCATCAGGTTCACCGACACCTGCAGGCCGCGGCGGCGCGCGTAGGCGACAAACGGTTCGGTGCTGGCAATCTCCGGCGCATTCGCGCCGATGCGGACGAACGTCATGCCGCAATCGACGCCGAGATCGAGATCGTCGCGAGTGCCGATGCCGGGAATGAAGAACGTGCCCCACTTGGCTCGACGCAGCGTCTGACCAGCGGCACGCATGTAGGCTTCGTCCGATGCGGCGGCGGATCCCTTGCCCGACGCGGAGGCATGCAGGCCGAGTCCGTGGCCAATCTCGATCCACTCGATGCCGGCGGCCTCGAGCCCGGCGGCAATCACGGCGGTGTCCTCGGCCGTGAACTGAAAGTCCACCACGTAGCTGCCGTCGCGGATCGTGCAGTCGAGAATGCGTGCGGTCATGCCCTTCGCGACACCGTCTTCAACGGCCGTGCGGGGACGCCGGCGACAACGGTAAAGGGCGGGACGTCGGCGGCCACCACCGCGCCGGCCGCGACCACCGCGCCCTCTCCGATGGTGACGCCCGGCAGGATCGTGGCGCCGGCGCCGATCCACACGTCATTCTCGATCACCACCGGGGCGTCGCGCGTCACGCTCCATCGCGGCAAATCGACGGGATGTTCGCGCGTGGTAATGGTAACACCCGCGGCGATCAACACCCGGTCGCCGATACGCAAGCCGCCGTTGGCGCGGATGTGCGTGAACTCGCCGATGTCCACCTGATGGCCACACTCGAGACGGTTGGGCTCGTAGATGACCACCGGCATGCGCAGGCGCACGCTGCCGGCCTTTTTGCACTGAGCGAGCAGGAGAGCGGCATCGTGCGCGTCGGCATAGCGTCGCGCGCGCGCGGAGATCCACGCAGCGATTCGTCCGATCACGCCGTGCGCCTCGCGATGACGGAAATACCGCTCTCGCTGACGTGAAAATGCTCCGTCGCGAGACCCAGATCAACGAGCCACTGACGCACTTCGTCCGGCGAGTGGCGATGCGCATAACGCGGGTGATACCAGTCGAAGTTGACGTGGACGTTGTCGTCGAAGTCGAGCGCGTCGTTCCAGAAACACTTGAAGAGTTTGTAGTACACGAAGCGCTGCAGATCGTAGCTACCCTTCGCGAAGCCGAGCTCGGGCAGGTCCTCTTCAATTTGCAGCGGCGTCTTGATCGCCGACAGGCTGCGGGCGAACCGGGTCAGCGCCTCCATGCGCCGCCACGCTTGCTCCGGCGGCAGATCGGCAATCTGCTGGCGGATGAAATCGTCGACGAATTCGCGGACTGGCGCTTTGCGGCCATACACGTAGATCACCATGCGGCCGGCGATTCTCAGGTGACGGACCAGCGCGGCGAGCGAGCGCGCGGTGTCAGGCGTGTGGTGCAGCACACCGGCCGACCAGATCACGTCGAACGAGCGATCTGGAAAAGGCAACCGGGTCACGTCGGCCTTGATGAACACGATGTTCGTTCGACTCGCAAAGCGGCGCCGGCAGGCATAGATGGCATCGGAGATATCGGCTGCCACGATCGAGGCCGGCCATTCGACGAACTGGCCCAACGAGGCGCCGGAGCCGCATCCGGCGTCGAGCACCGCGCGGCCGCGCATGAGGTCTTCGAGCGTGCGCGCCTCGGGCCAGCCGAAGACGTCTGCCCACACCTGGCGCATCACCGATTGGTGCTCGGGCTTGTGCCCCCAGTCCGGTTGCCGGTTCCACTTGTAGCCGAAGGAATCGGCGGTCTGCTGTTGCCCGGCGTCCGACGTCGAGGTGAAGTCCGCGACGCCGTCAACGACCCGGAATCGTCGACCGGCGGCCGACACGAGCTCGCCGTTCTGGTGATCGAGGGGGCTGTCGCGATCGTCGGGATCGACGAACTGCGGTGTCATGCGCGTGCGGGCCTCGTCTTCCGCCATCGCTCGTAGCCCTCGACAATCTCACGCCACCAGCGATCGGCGTCCACCACCGCCGCTGCCCGTTCGCGCTGTCCGGCCGCCAGCGCATCGGCAAAGGCGCCGTCGGTCAGACACCGCAGGCCAAGCGCGCAATATTCGTCGATGCTCCACGCTGTGCCTGCCTCGACGAGCAGCGACGGGATCTCGCAGATGCCCGGCTGCGGCCTGCCCCATGCCGCGCGATCGAACTTGACGCCGAGGTGGGGCGACGGCGCGCCAAGCGCATACGCCTCGTAGCGCGATGAGCCGCCGCCGAGCGGAAACGGATTCGGCGCGAGCCGGGCGCGCCCAAGCAGGTCGACGAGTTTCCGCCAGCCATCGTTATCGACCACTCCGTGTTCATCGCGAACTGCGGAGAATTGCCCCAGGTAGTGCACTCGCTTGGCGACCCCGCGACTCGTCGCGCGTTCGCTGATGCTCCGCCACGCCACGCCATCGTCGCGGCCCATCAGCACCAGCGTCAGCGCCTGGTCCGTCTCGAGCCACCGGAACACGACATGGAGAAACTGATCGCCGGTGAACTTATAGAGCGAGCCGTGGCACACGATGAGCGGATCGCGCGTGGCCCACGGTCGCGGTGCTGTCGCCAGCAAACCACGCGGGTCGATGTAGCCCTTGATCGTGTGCACCAGCCCATCGCTGAAGAACGAGGCCGTGGTGCCGCAGAACATCCGGTCGCGGTTGACGAAATAGTCGGCTTCCGGCTGGCCGTGGTACTGGAGATCGACGCGCGGATGGTGCAGCAGGTCGGACCCGGCGCAATAGTTGGCCAGGCAGGGCGCATTCAACCGATCCATGATCGCGAACGCGTCCGCCTTGTGCCCGATGTTCAGGACCAAATCGGGCTCGCACCCGTTCACGAACGCCGCCAGGCGATCGAGGTCGCCGTCACCACGAAGCTCGAAGTGCTGATAACGCTTCGCATCCTGACCGAGGTACGCGGCGCGCCGGCCGTCGAACACCACGTCGGCGATCACCAGTTCCACCGGGCAACGCGCCAGCAACTCGCGGGGAAAACCGAGCAGCCCGACGAAGCTGCCGATGCAGGCGACCCGCTGGAGCCGGCCGGTGACCGCGCGACGGGGCGGGGCCGTCCGCGCGCCGCGGTGACGGTGACGGTGGCGCAGCCGCGCCGTAAATCGCGACACGTGCAGGTTGGTCCAGCCGCGTCCGTAATACGGCCAGCCGGAGAAGGCGTAGCGGCGGTCGATCAGACCAATCAGTCCTTCCGCTGCCACCTCGCTACGCACGGCCTGGTAGACCCTCAAGAAGCCAATCGCGATCGTGAGCGCAAGCCGGCCCGTCAACACCGCATAGCTCACGCGCCAGGCCACGGCCGCCATGTCACGCATACACGAAACGTATCTCCCGTTCGGCGGCGTCGGCGAGCCGCTCGGCGTCAGCGCGCGTCTGCCCACCAGTGATCACGAACCCGGCGCGATCCGCGCCAACCCGCACCGGACCGATTGGCTGGCCGGGCGCCGCCGTCACCGCGCAATCGAGCACGCCGGGCCAGGACGCGACGTGTGCCAGGCCTTCTACCGACTCGAGTACGCCGGGCTGCGGCGTCAGGAACCGGTAACAGCAGCCGCGGGCAGCGACGGGCGTTAGACGCAGCGGCTCGTCGCCGGCATGCACGCGCACCACCTCGCTGAGCATGTCGATTCCCGTCGAATACGGGACGATCGGGTCGGGAGTGCCGCCACCGCCACAGCGCGCACCCAGCTCGAAGAGCCGCGGCCCGTCGGCGGTCGTGCAGGCTTCGACATGTGCCGCGCCGACGCCGATGCCCACTGCGCCCACCGCGGCGCGGACCAGCGCGGTGAGTGCGTCGAGCGCGCCGGCATCGAGGCGCGTCGGATAGTCCACGCTCTTGTCGACGCGATACGGCAGCGGCGTCTTGATCTTGTCCGACACTGCCAGCACGTGGGTGTGGCCACGCCACGTCACGGTTTCGACACTGTGTTCGAGGGCGTCGATCCATTCCTCGACGATGATTTCGTGATCGTCGTATGCGCTCATCGCGAAAGCGACGGCCGCGGGCAAATCGCCCGGGCTCTGGGCCACCGACACGCCGCGGCTGGCGCCGCCGTGGCTGTCGGCGGGCTTCAGGATCAGCGGCCAGCAGCCGAGCGCGGCCGCCGCAGCGAGCGCCTCCTCGACACTGCGCGCCGCCTGCCAGCGCGGCTGCGGCAGACCTGCCGCCGTCCATGCCGCGCGCATCGTCGTCTTGCGTGTCGCCCGCGCCGCGGCCTCGGTCGTGATGCCGACGAGGCCGAGGTGGTACGCCACGTAGGCGGCAGTTTCGACGCCGAAATCGTTCAACGGCACGATGCCGTCGATGCCATGCTGTCGCGCCACCGTCAGCACGCCATCGCGGTCGGTGATGTCCACCACGGCGTGGGCGTCGGCGGCGGCCAACCCTTCCGCGTGCGGGTTGCGATCGACGGCGATGGTTCGATAGCCGATGCCGCGCGCCTTGAGGATCGAGCGCGCGTAATAGCGCGACGCGCCGAGAATCATGACCGTCTTCACGGCGGCGAGGCGTCCCGCGGGTTCAAGAATCGGCTCAGCGTCTGCGAGCGCACATTGTCGGCTTTTTCGGGCGGCAGTCCGGCGACGATCGTTTCAAGCGCGCTCACGGCATCCCCGATTGACACCTCGGGAAAATCGGACCCGAAGACGGTGCGGCGATCGAAGCGTTCGGCCAGGAAACGATGGTCCAGCGCCACCGAGGTTCGCTGGTAACGAATCAGGCTGTACGAGAGGTCGAGCATGACGTTGGGCAACGAAGCCAGCGCTTCGAAAAATGCGAGCGCGCTGGCGCCGCCGGCGTGCAGCAACATGAATCGCAGGCCTGGATAGCGCTCGGCCAGATGGCGGATCGACTCGATCGGCGACCGTCGCAGCGTCACACCCCGGGGATACAAGAGTGAATCCAGCCAGACCGGCGGCGGCGCAGACCACTCCGCTAACTCGTCGAGCAACGCCAGAACGCTGCCGTCAAGGAGGTCGTAGCGATTCAACCGTGGATGCAACTTGAGCACCGCGAACGGGCCGTCGCGAAGTGCGCCCCGCGCTGCGCTCAAGACCTCGGCGACCTGGCCGCCCGCGGGGTTGAAGGAGGCGCCGGGAACCAGCCGACCCGGGTGACGGCGACACACGTCGAGGACGAACGCGTTTTCGATCAGGCCGGCAAGCGCCACCACGACCGCGCGTTCGACGCCGGCGGCGTCCATCTCGCGCAGCAAGCGTCCTTCACTGGCGTCGAATGCCGTCTGGAACCAGCGGCCATCGGGCGTGACGTGCACCAGCGAATCGAAATACTCGGCCATTCAGCTGCTCACCGGCTCGGGCTGGCGGCGTAGGAAGAACACGAAGCACTGCGACAGGTTGAGAGGAATCAGCGGTTTGACGAAGGTGTTCAGAGCGGACCGCCACTGTCGCTCGCGATCGGTGATCTGGCCATCAGGGCGATGGAAGTGCCACGCGATGTGATGCTCGCCGTTGTAGCCGCGGATGCCGGTGATGTCGAAGCCGGACCGCGCGATCATCGCCGACCAGGCGTTGATGGTGCGGAATTCGGTCACGTCCTGCTGTCCCTGATCGTCGGCGTCGCCGTACGTCATCACCCGCCACACCGTGCCGAGATAGTACGCATTCGGCACAATCACCATCGCCTTCGCCGACGGCCGCATCACGCGGCGCATGTCGGCGAGCGCCGCTATCGGATCGGCGAAGTGCTCGAGGCTGCCAAGATTGACGCAGTAGTCCGCCGAGGCATCGGGCAGCGGAAGCTGCTCGGCGGCTGCTTGATGCCATGCGGCCGACGGCGCACGGGATCGGGCCTTCTCCAGAGCGACGCTCGAGAAATCCACGCCGTGCAGCGTTAACCCGGGCAGCAGGCGGGCCGCCTCCGCGAGAAAGAAGCCCTGGCCGCAGGCGATGTCGACGAGCGTGAAGCCGCGACCACGGTCCGGCACCGCGAGCCAATCGACGAAACGCGAATAGTCCTCGAGCGGAAAGCGCAACTCGGCGTCACGATGCAAGCGATCGTACGTCTCCTGGCGGGCGGAATCAGTCATCGAGCCGTCTCTCCCACGCGCGCGCCCCATCCCTCGAAATCAGGATACAGGTAGACGCAGAACTCGTAGAGCGGATAGTCGTGACGCAGGGTCACGCGTTTGGTGATGGTCCTGGCGATGTCGAACACGCGCTCGGGTTCGTAGTAGAAGATGTCATCGACGCGGTAGTCGACATAGGAGGTATGAAAGTCCATCGCCACGCCGTGGCGCGCCAGTTCGTAGGCGCGGCGCAGCATGCGGCCGGCATAGTCGTAGTTGTCGCCGGCGCGCAGCGCGAGGTTGAAGGTGCCCGATGCGACCACGAAGTCGACGAGCTCAAAGTGATCGACGAGAAAGTCGGCCACGCGAAACGTGGCGCCAGGGTGCTTGCGCCGGGCGATGTCGAGCAACTTCGGATTGATGTCGACACCAAGGTAGTCGACGTGCATCCCGGCGTCGGCCAGATAACCGAAGAAATCGCCGAACCCGCACCCCAGGTCCAGCACCGAGCAGCCATCGGTGATACCGACCTGCCGCAGCACATCGAACCGCAGCCGGCGCCGTTCGGCTGTGCCCGACCCCAGCGTGCGAATGTCGTCGCCGAACCGCTCGAGCCGGGCGTCGTAACGCGCGAGCATCCACGCGCGATCCTTGGGGTCCAGAGTCACGACAAAAACCTGCGGCACCAGGTCTCAAAGCTGAGGAGCGACCAGATCAACAGTCGATGGTTGACGCGCGCGGAACAGTGCTCGTCCAGCACGCCGGCGACGTAGGCCGGATCGATGAACTCGAAGACGCGCGCCGATGGGTCGCGCAACAGACGGTTCACGTAGTCGATGCTCTCGCCACGGAACCACGACGCATCGGGGGCGGAGAAGCCCTGCTTCGGCCGGTCCAGCACATACGACGGCAGCAGCGGCCTGACCGCCTCGCGCATCACGCGCTTGCCATCGGCAGTCGGTTGCAGCCGATAGCGCGTCGCCTTCCCCACTTCGTCCTCGTCTACCGCGGGCGCCTTCGCCAGGTCGAGCAGCTTGAATCGCGCCGGAATGCTGAGCGCGAAGTCGACGAGGTCGTTGTCGAGGAACGGCAGCCGCGTCTCGAGGCTGTGCGCCATGCTCAGCTTGTCTTCGACGACGAGCAGCCCGTGAAGGAACGTGCGGCTTTCAAAATAGAGCGACGCGTTGACGAAATCTTCGGCGCTGCGCAGCGGCGGATCGTGGCCCGTGAACACCGATCGGAACGCGTCGAAGGGCTCGTGGTGCCGCACTTCCGCCCAGGTCGGCGCATTGAAGAACCGCGATCGATCGGCATCGGGGATCAGCCGCTGCCAGTAGTCGTAGTACGAACGGTAGTACTCGTCGGGCGTGGCCGCGTGCATGCCGCGGTAGTATCGCCACGGGTAGCCGGCAAACAGCTCGTCGCCGCCGCTGCCCGACAGCACCACGCGCACAAACCGGCTCGCCAGCCGCGCCACGTAGTAGTTCGGATAGCACTGCCCGACGCGCAGGTCCTCGAGATGCCACACCAGATCCGGCATCACATGCTCCATGTCGCCGGCATGCAGCACCGTTTCGTAGTGGTGCGTCTTGAATTCGTTCGACAACATCTCGCTGGTGGCGCGTTCGTCGAAGCCGAGCTCGAGACCCGACGCCGACGACATGTCGAAGCCACCGGTGAAGGTCTGCAGCCGCGGAATGGTGCGGGCGGTGACGGCGACAATCGAGCTCGAGTCCATCCCGCCGCTCAAGTACGACCCGACCGGAACATCCGATACCAGCTGCCTCCGCACCGCCGTCGCCAGCCGCTCGCGCAACTGGTCGGCGGTGTCGTTGAAACTCGCCTCGCCGTTCACCACGAACTGGTAGTCCCAGTACGAGCGCGTCTTCACCGCGCGCCCGGCCACGTCGATCGTCATCAACTGTCCGGGCGGCAGCAGCTTGATGCCGGCGAACAACGTCAGGTCGCTGAAGATGTTCTGGAACGTGAAGTATTCCGACAGCGCCGCCCTGTCGACGCGCACGCGCTGCCCGGGATAGGCCAGCACCGCTTTGATCTCCGAAGCGAAGAGCAGCCGGTCGCCGGTCGCGTGGTAATACAGCGGCTTGATCCCGTAGCGGTCGCGCGCCAGCAGGAGCTTCGGCGCGGCCGTCTGCCGGTGGTCGGCGATCGCAAACGCGAACATGCCGTTGAACCGCTCGACGCAGCCGTCGCCCCACTCCTCGTAGGCGTGGACGATGATCTCGGTGTCGGTGGCCGACCGGAACACGTGGCCCCGGCCCTGCAGGTCGGCGCGCAGCTCGCGAAAGTTGTAGATCTCGCCGTTGTAGGTCACCACCACGTCGCCGGTTTCGTTCGACATCGGCTGGCGTCCGTTTGCCGACAAGTCGATGATCGACAGACGCCGATTGCCGAGTCCGACCGGGCCGGCGGTGTGCCAGCCCTCTCCATCCGGCCCGCGATGCGCAATCGCGTCGGTCATCCGCTCGAGCACATCGCACCCGACCGGCGAGCCGGTGAACTCAACCACGCCGGCGATACCGCACATCAGCCGTGATCGATCGCGCGCGCGAGCGCCGACACCACCGCGTCGATCTCGCCGTCCGTCATTTGCGGGAAGAGCGGCAGCGACAACGTCAGCCGGTCGGCGAGGTAGGCGTTCGGAAAATCTTCGGGCTTGATTTGGTACTTGCGCGCGTAAAAATCTTGCATAACCGGCGCGTGCGTGCCCTGCCGGGTGGCGATGCCCTGCGCTTCGAGGCGAAGCATTAGCGCGTTCCGCTTCGCGTGCAGCCGCGCGACGTTGTTCAGCGACGGCGGGTCGGGCCGAAACAGACACACATACGACTGCCAGCCGTGCCTATCGCCCACGGGCGTGGCCGGAAGCGCCAACCAATCGAGGCCGCTGAGCCGCTCGGCGTACGCTCGAGCCACTCGCGCGCGGCCGTCGAGCAGCGTCTGCGCGCGCGCCATCTGCGCGCAACCCAGCGCACCTTGAATGTCGGTGAGCCGGTAGTTGTAGCCAAGGTGCGGGTACGACGCGAGCAGAAACGCCCCCGCCTGCTCGTGGCGCTCGCGGTCGGTCTTCGTCGCGCCGTGGTCGCGCAACGAGCAAATCTTCTCGTGCAGGTCGCGGCGGCTGGTAGTGACCATTCCGCCTTCGCCGGTGGTAATCGACTTCCGTGGATGAAAGCTGAAGCACCCGGCGTCGCCGAACGTGCCGCTGTGCTTGCCGTTGGTCCACCCGCCGAAGCTGCACGCCGCATCTTCGACGACCCACAACGAGTGTGCGCGCGCGATCGAACCGAGCGCCGGCATATCGGCGCATAGTCCGAACAGATGCACGGGGATGATGCCTCTCGTCTTGCCGGTGATCGCCCGGGCAACGGCGTCCGGGTCAACGTTGAACGTCTCGAGTCGAATATCGGCAAACACGGGACGGGCGCTCATGTACTCGACCACGTTGGCTGTCGCCACCCAGGTGAAGGCCGGCACCACGACCTCGTCGCCGGCGGCCAGGCCGAGCGCGGCCACCGCGAGATGCAGCGCGGTGGTGCACGAACTGGTGGCCGCGGCATGCGTCGCACCGGTGAACGCGCCGAAGCGCTGCTCGAACTCGCGCACGAACGGTCCCTGCACGACCCAACCCGACTCGAGCGGTATCTGCACGGCGCGCAGCTCTTCCGGACCGAAGAACGGCTTGGTGATGGGAATGCTCATGACGATGAGCGTGCCGCCGTGGCGCGGCGATCGCCGGCGCGCCATTCGACCACCGATCGCAACCCTTGCTCCAGCGACGTCAGCGCGTCGAACCCAAGCAGCTGCTTCGCCTTTGCGGTGCTGCCGACGCGATTGGTGACGAACATCTGCGCGTTCGGCCGATACTCGATTTCCAGTTTCGATCCGGTAATCTTCAGCAGCGCGCCAACCAGCTCGTTGATCGTCGTCTGCACGCCGGTGCCGACATTGAAACTCTCGTCGGCCACCTCACTGGTCATCGACAACAGATTGGCGTGGGCCACGTCGGTGACGTGAATGAAGTCATACGCCTGCGACCCATCGCCAAACACCACGGGCCGTTCGCCGGCCTCGATCTTGTCGAGCACTTTCATGATCACGCTGACGTAGGTGCCCTTGTAGTCCATGCGCGGCCCGTAGACGTTCATGTAGCGCAACGCCACATACGGGAGCTGGTGCTGCTCGAACGTGGCCCGCAGAAACTGTTCGCCGGCGATCTTGGTGGCGCCATACATGGTGCGGTTGTTGAAAGGGTGCTCTTCGGTCATCGGCAGCGCCACCGCATCGCCATACACGGACGCCGACGACGAATACACGATTCGCTTGACGCCCGCGGCGCGGGCCGCTTCGATGACGTTCCAGGTGCCGTCGACGTTCACCTCCAGCGCGCGGCGTGGCTCGTGCACGCACTCGTACAGCCACAGCGCGGCGAGCAGAAACAGGCCATCGATACCGGCCAGCGCGCGATCGAGCACGGCGCGATCGGTGATGCTGCCCTCGATCACGCGCACGCGCGGATCGGTCATCGCCCGCTCGAGGTTGGCGCGCGTGCCGCGCACGAAGTTGTCGAGCACCACGATCTCGGCGACCGGTTCCTGGAGCAGCTGATCGACCACATGCGAGCCGATGAAGCCGGCGCCGCCGATCACGGCAATGCGACGATTGCGTAAGTCCACCTGGTGTTCCTTCCTAACTGTCCGCGGTCGTGCGCTGCCACTCGGCCGCGGGACGGACGTAGCCGTGCACGGTGGCCCACGGATAACTGTCGAAGCCGGTCCGGGCCACGCCCAGCGCCGTGAAGTCCAGCGCCTGCTGCACGTAATCGATCTCGTTGCCGCCGGTGCGGGCGACCGCGAAATCGAGCGTGTAGAGACGCGGCAGCAGGGTGACGTCGATGTCGGTCACGATTCGATGCACGCCCGGCTCGAACGACCAGCCCGCCTGGCCATGAGCCGTGGAATACACAGTGGCCGCGCGCACACCGTCGAGGGTCGAGATGCCCACTGAGGCGACGACGTCGGAGATCCGGCGGGAGACGTCATAGGTCATCTCGACGCGCATCGTGTCGCCGAGATAGAGCTGCGAGATCGGCTGACCGTGGCGATCGGTGAGCCGGACACGGCGCAGGCGCGCTTCTCCAGATCCGGAGCGCGGCGTCGTGTCGGCAATGATGCCGTCGGTGCCCGACGTGCGCCCCGTCGAGAGATATGCATCCACCACTTCGTCCACGTTGCCGTCGCGCACGATGCGGCCGGCCTCGAACAGGACGGCGCGCTGACAAAGCGCCTTCACCGCCGCCAGGTTGTGGCTCACGAACACGATGGTGCGGCCATCACGCACCACGCTCGACATTTTGTCGAGACACTTGCGCTGGAATTCCGCATCGCCAACCGCGAGCACCTCATCGACGAACAGGATGTCGGTAGTTAGATGCGCCGCCACTGCGAAGGCGAGACGCACATACATGCCGCTTGAGTAGCGCTTGACGGGTGTATCGAGAAACCGCTCCACGCCCGAGAACGCCGCGATGGCGTCGAAATTCGCGCGCACTTCGGCGCGGCGCATGCCCAGGATCGCGCCGTTGAGATAGATATTCTCCCGGCCGGTCAGCTCCGGATGAAAACCGGTGCCGACTTCCAGCAGCGAGCCGACGCGGCCGTAGATGTCGGCGCCGCCGATGGTCGGCGGCGTGATCCGCGAAAGCACCTTCAGCAGCGTGCTTTTGCCGGCGCCGTTCTTGCCGATCACCGCCAGGACTTGTCCACGCGGCACTTCGAGCGAGACATCGCGCAACGCCCAGAACGTCCCTCGCGGTTCGGTCGCCGATCCATGGCCGCGCACCCGCCGCGCCAGGCTCGAGGCCCCATCGGCGATGACGTCGCGCAACGCCTGGTAGCGGAACATTCCCTCCTCGGCGCCGATGGCGTAGCGCTTGCCGAGACCGTCGACACGAATCGCGACCGGCATGCTCAAATCAGATCCGAGAACATCGCTTCAGCGCGACGGAAAAAATACAGACCGCCGACGAGAAGGACGAGCGTCACCGCAAGCGATCCCGCGATCAGATCCCACGGCGACTGACCACCAAACAGCGCCCAGCGAAATCCCTGGATGACCGCCACGAGCGGATTCAACGCGTAGATCGTCTGCCAGCGTTCCGGAATCAACGTGGTTGAATACGCGACCGGCGAGACCAGCAGCCACAACTGCAGCAAGTACGGCAACACGTAGCGAACATCGCGGTACTTGACATTGAGCGCCGCCGACCACAGCCCGGCCGCGAGCGCCGTCAGCAGCGCGACGAAGGTAAAGAGGGGCAGGAAGATCAGGTTCGGCCCCAAGGAGACGCCGTACCAGATCATCAGGGCCGCGAGGAGCAGCAGCGACACGGCGAAATCAACAAGCGTCGCCGCCACCGCCGAAAGCGGCACCACCAGGCGTGGAAAGTACACCTTCGTGATCACGCCGGCGTTCGACGTCACCGAATTCGCCGCACCGTTGAAGGCATTGACGAACAGCTGCCACGGCAACAGCGCGGCCATCGTAAACACCGCGTAGGGCACACCCTCCGACGGGAGCCCGGCAAGGCGGCCGAACACCACCGTGAACACGACCATCGACGCGAGCGGCTGGACGAGCGCCCAGCCGACGCCAAGCACCGTTTGCTTGTAGCGCACCTTGATGTCGCGCCACACCATGTAGTACGCAAGCTCGCGGTAGTCCCACAATGCGGCAAGGTCGAGGGCCGACCATCCAGACTGCGGACGAATCCGCACGGCCGGCTGCGGCGGCATCTCGGTCATCACGCGGTGAGGAGATTCACGATCGTGGCGGCGGCCCGTCCGTTGCCGTAGAGCGGCGGATGCATGGCGGGCCGGACCGCGTTGGTGGCGGCCGCGACAATGCGCTCGGGCGACGATCCGGCCAGCGCATTCCAGCCCGCGGTCACGGTTTCAACCCACTCGGTTTCATCGCGAAGCGTCACACACGGCACGCCGAGCCAGTAGGCTTCCTTCTGCAGGCCGCCGGAATCGGTCAGCACTACGCGAGCGTGACGCGTCAGCGCCATCATCTCGAGGTAGCCAACCGGCTCGATCACGCGGACCTGCGGGCCGGCGTTCACGCGCGCTGCGGTCATCGCCTGGGTGAGTCGTGGATGCGCCGGCAGGAGCACCGGCAGCGGCAGGCGCGACAGCGCCTCGACGATCGCGCCGAGCCTGACCGCGTCATCGGTGTTTTCAGCCCGATGAACAGTCGCCAGAAAATAACCGTCGGCTGAGACGCCGAATCGCGACGGCGGCCCCGAACCGTCGTGACCGCGGCCGAACCTGGTCAGCACGTCTGCCATCACGTCGCCAACGACGTGCACACCGCGTGTGACGCCTTCCCTGGCGAGATTCGCCGCCGCAACGTCGCCGGGACAGAACAGCCATGAGGACAACGCGTCGGTCATCACGCGGTTGATTTCCTCAGGCATGGTGCGATTGAACGAGCGGAGTCCGGCTTCGACGTGGGCGATGGGCACCTGCGACTTCGCCGCTGCAAGCGCGCCGGCGAGGGTCGAATTGGTGTCGCCGTACAGCAGCACGGCGTCGGGACGTTCCGCTGTAATCGCCTGCTCGATGCCGATCATCATCTTTCCGGTCTGCTCGGCATGGCTGCCCGAACCGACGCCGAGCGCGATGTCGGGTGACGGCAAACGCAGCTCGCGAAAAAACTGCGCCGACATCGCCGCGTCATAATGCTGTCCGGTGTGCAGCAGCACTTCATGATGGCGCTCGCGAAGGCACGCGCTGACGGCCGACGCCTTGATGAATTGCGGCCGCGCGCCAACCACGGTCAGGACCTTCATTCGGCCAGTCGCAGCGTTCCCGTGGCGCCGTCGTAGGCGGTGCCGCACGCGGCGCAGCGCGCGCGCGGAGGCGGCGCCGATCCAGCCGCCAACTTTTCGCCGCAGCGGCACATCCAGCCGGTGATGCGGGCCGGGTTGCCGACCATCAGTGCGAAATCGGGAACGTCCCTGGTCACCACCGCGCCGGCGCCGACCAACGCGTACTGGCCAATCGTGTGCCCGCACACCACGGTCGTATTCGCGCCAAGGCTGGCGCCGCGTTTGACGAGCGTCTGCTGGTATTCATGCCTGCGCGGCACGTGGCTGCGCGGATTGTTCACGTTGGTGAACACCATCGACGGCCCGCAGAACACGTCGTCTTCGAGAATCACCCCGGTGTAGACCGACACGTTGTTCTGAATCTTGACGTTGTTGCCGATCACCACCTGCGGCGACACCACCACGTTCTGACCGAGGTTGCAGCCGCGCCCAATCCTGGCGCCGGGCATGATGTGGCAGAAGTGCCAGATCTTCGTGCCGTCGCCGATCTCACAACCTTCGTCCACGAACGATGACGGATGAACGGTGTAGTTCGCCACTACGACACCTTCTGCAGTTGAGGATGACGCGTGCCTGCCGCCTTCGACACCACCTCGGCCTGGCGGATTCGCGACGTCAACTCGATCGACGGCCGCGCCTCGTCGATACCGAAGCCGCGGCCGGCCAGCGTCTCCTCGTAGACGCGCGTATGGAGGTCGGTGAAACCTTCGCTGAATTCCACCTCCTGACCGTCGACGGTGATGGACCTGAACGTGGTCTTGACGCCTGGCTGTGGCTCGAACGGCAGATCGGTGGCCTCGGCCGAGAGGAACCAGCTGACGTCGGCGCGCTCCAGCGCAATCCAACCGGCCATGCGCTTCTCTTGCCGCAGGTGCAGTTCCGACGTGGTCGGTTTACCGAACAGCCAGATCAGCAGATCGAAGAAGTGAATGCCGATGTTGGTGACGATGCCGCCGGAGCGATCGTCGCGGCCCTTCCACGAGACGTCGTACCACGGTCCGCGCGCGGTGATGTAGGTCAGGCGCACCTGGTGGCGCGTGGCAGGACGCTCGGCGTCGAGCCGCGCTTTCAGCGCCAGCAAATCCGGATGGAGCCGCAGCTGCAGCACCGTGAACGCGCGCTTCCCCGTTTCGCCCTCGATCTGCTGCAGCGCGTCGAGGTTCCACGGATTGATCACCATCGGCTTCTCGCAGATCACGTCGGCGCCTGAACGCAACGCCATCCGGATGTGCGCGTCGTGCAGATAGTTCGGGGAGCAGATCGACAGGTAATGCACGCGATCGGCCTCGGGTCCGCGGTGCAGCTTTTCGAGATGCCGATCGAACCGCTCGATCTCGGTGAAGAACCGGGCGTTGAACCAGAACTTGTCGAGCACGCCCACCGCGTCGTGCGGATCCACGGCGGCCACCAGCCGGTGACCCGTGTCCTTGATCGCCTTCAGATGACGCGGCGCGACGAAGCCGGCGACGCCGGTCATCGCAAAATTCTTGGTCATGGTGCACCCATCACTTTTCGGAGCTCGAATGTCAATCGCCGCCACGGCATTTGCAGCTCGGCGCGGAGTACGCGCGGCGGTGGCGAGGCCCGGAAGCCTCGGAAGAACGACAGGTATCGCTGTGGATCTGCGATGCCGGCCTCGTGCAGCGCCCGCTCGACGATGGTGAGGTCGCCGGCGATCTCCTCAATGGCGGCCAGCTGGCCGCGTTGGTTGCGGAACGCCAGGCCTCTCGCGACGTCGAACATCCGCCACGCCGCATCGATCTCCACAAACGACACTGGCAGGACGTTGGGCGACTTGCCGAACGCCCGCCAATATGCGGGGACGCCGTCATAGGTCAGCAAGGTCGAGAACACGTCCGCCAGCTGATCGGCCTCACCGTAGCCGCGCTCGATGATGCTGGTGATGTGATCGTCGATCACCGGCAGACCGGCGGGCGCGTGCCTGATCGTCGATCGAGTCCAGGCGAGCGCCGCCGTTGCCTTCGCTTCACTACCGGTCACACCGCCGAGCACCTCACGTGATGCCTGTCGCAAGCGCGAGTCGCGCTCCACGAACTCGCTTGCCTTCTTCCACAACGGCACCCGCTCACGGCCAACCACGTAATCAACGCCCACCAGCCGCGTCGTCGGCCAGGACGCGATCGCCACCAGCACTCCAATCGCGCCGGCGACGGCTGCCCGCATGAGGGCGCCGCGGCGATCAGGCAACGGCGCCGGCATGCACGGCCCGCGCTGCTCGCTCGAGCACGGCCACGACTGACGCCGCATGACGGCGCAGCGAGTACTCCGATTCGATCCGCGCCCGCCCCGCCCCGCCGATTCGCCGGCGCGCGGCCGCGTCGGTAATCAGCATCCGTAGCTGCCGCCGCCAGTCGGATTCCGTGTTGGCCAGTAACCCGTTGACGCCGTCCTCGATGATGTCGGTATTCACACCCACCGGCGAGGCCACCACCGGCACGCCGCAGGCCATGAACTGGATGGCCTTGAAGCCGCACTTGCCGAGCGTCCACTCGTCGTTCGGCAGCGGATACACGCCCACGTCACAGGTGTTGAACAACTCGATTTCGCCGTCGAGCGTCCACGGCTCGTTGACGACATTCACGCCGGAAATGGTGACCGGAGCGGCGGTGCCCGACACTCGCAACGTGAAGGTGTGCTCCTTGGCGAGCGCCGACAGCACATCGCGCAACTCGAGCAGATAGGTCGTCGTGGTCGGCGTGCCGATCCAGCCGATCACCGGAGCCTGCCCGGTGGCGGTCGTGGCGCGTGGTTTCCACAGCTCGGTGTCCACGCAGGTCGGGATCACGTTGACGCGCGACGAGTAGCGCGCCGCATAGGCGCCGAGATGGGTGTTGCCGGCGATGACCTCGGTCGCCAGACGCAGCACCTCGGGAACTTTCGCGGGACGCTTCAGAAAACCGACCATTCGATTCGCATCGCTGGTGTTCGGCAGATACACCGCATCGTCGAAGTCGTACACGTACGGCACCTGATGCCGCGCCAGCCAGCGCTCGATGAACGGCGGGCCGATGGGATAGGCCTCGCGATGAATCAGCGCCAGGTCATAGGTGCTGCGAAGCGCGGCGAGGCGATTCACGGTTCGCGACAGCAGCGCCGACGCTTTCTGCATCATGCGGCCGTGCTTGTAGAGGAGGCGGAAGAGCTCGGTGTCGAAGAACGGATGCAGCGACACGTCGAATCCCGCCGCATTCAGCGCCGGGACGAATTGGCTGACGCGGAACCTGACGCTCGCGCCTTCAGCCGAATAGGGCACGAGCGCCAGAATCCTCAATCTGTGTTCACTCAACGCGTATGTGACGCTGGTCGTGACCGTAGATCAGGAAGGCCGCGATCACGGCAGCGGCCGCCGGCAGAACCATCCAGAACCACCCTGTCGGCCTCGCCGAGAACATCAACGCCACGTGGGTGATGACCGCAATCATGAGCACGACCCCAATTCGGCTCGACGCGAGGCGCCAGCTCCGAACCGCCGCCGGCACGAGCACCGAGCTGCCGGCCGCACGACGAACCCATCCGCCAGCGCTTTCGAGCGTGCGAACCAGCGCGCTCGATTCCAACACGCGGACGAGATCCCGCTCGTTCATTCGCGCGCCGCCGCCGGTGTGTTGACCGAGAGCATCGTGCCCCGGAGCTGGTAGTCCGGACCGTGAAAGTCGATCGAACCGCCGATCGTCAACTTGTGGCCGGCGTAATACCAGGCGTCGCCGATCCGTTGCGCCGGAACCGTGAGCGTGACGTCTCGGATCGCGAGATCGGTGGCGACCAATGGCAGGGTCGATGGACCCTGCGGCGCCAATCCCACCGCGACGGCTGGCGACGCGCTGCGCGCGGGCTCCATCGCGACGATCGAGCCAAACGCGGCGAATTCGTTTTGCCGGCGCAAGTCGCGATCGCCGACGCGCATGCGCTCGACTGCGGTCCGATCGCCGCCCAGCCGCGCCCGCATTGTGAGCGGCGTGGACGCCACGGTCGTTACCACCTGGTCGATCTGAAACAGCAGATCGCCACCGGAGTCGACCAATCTCAGCACCAGGTCTTCCATCAGCGGTGAATCAAGCGCGCTGCAGGTCGCCGATCCACCGCGTTGTGTCAGCGTGCAGTCGGCGCGAACCACCGCGGCGACATTGAACGCGTTCGGCGATGGCACCTCCACGAGCGCGGACGCCGACACCGACGTGCGGGTCAGCGCCGGCGTACGGCGGCCCAGCCGGGTGATGGTGCCGAGACGCGGGAGCGCCGCGCCGGCTTTGAGGCGGTCGGCCTGTTCAGCGGTAATCGCCGTGAAACTGCCGATGAGATCGAGCTGGGTGCCGCGGCTCGGCGCCCCAACCACTTCGAGCGCGCGCGGCAGGCGCGCCAGTTCGCGCGCGTGGTCGTACAGAATGACGTCGTAGACGCCTGGCGCAAGTCTCTCCGCGGGCACCCGGGCTCTGGTTGCGTCGGCGAAAAAGAAGCCGCCGCCCTGGACGTGACTGAACGACACGCGCATGTACGGCCGCAGGTTGGTGCCCGTCACGGTCACGTCCACATCTGTCTGTGCGGCAATCTGCGTCGGCTCAATCCTCACCAGAGTCGCCGGCGCCGGCCTGAACAACAGATACCCGCCGTAGAGCACCGGAATCAGCAGCAGCAACACGAGGCCGATGACAACGTCGATGACACTCCATCGCCCGAATACGCGCCCCTGTCGATCAACGAGCGTCATGCGTGTTCTCCGCGTGGAAAGGATGGTTCGAGCCGAGCTGTCGCCTCCGAGCGGGCGGGGCGTGACAGCAGATAACAGGCGCCTACCATGGCCAGGCTGGTGAGATACGGCAGCGCGAGTCCGCGGTGGCGAATCAGCGTGCCGATGTTGCCGCCGGTGAGCGCGACCATCGCCGCCGCGGCGAGGCCATGCGCGACCAGCAGCGAGGTGACGAGCGGATCGCGCCGGAATCCGGCGATCGCTCCAACCGGACCCAGGATCACGAGGACGTACCACACCGCCTGCTCGGGTAGGTACGCCAGCGCCGTGCGCGACCCGATTTGTGACGACCATGGAACCGTGACGAAACTCACGGCGGCGCGCACCACAAAGCGAGCGGCCTGGTCACCGGTCATGGGGTAGTCGCGGTACCGATCGCCGTAGACATACGTCTCGGGGTCCAGCAGATCGTAGGTGTAACCAGGCGTCAGCAAGTGTCCCCAATGCAGAGTCGCGTACGACTGGAGGCGCAGGACCAGGCCGTTGCGGATCGCCGGCTGGGTGGCTGCGACGGACACGAACAGGATCAACGCCGCCATGCTGGCCAGCAACACGCGCGGCCGGGGAATGATGACGGCGCCGGCGATTCCCACACTCGTGCCAACGATCGCGAGCAGCCATCCGCCCTGCCGGATACTCTCGAGCGTGGCGCCGCAGACCAGCACCCCGGCAATGGCGGCGACTCGCCATGGCCATCGCGGCGCACGGACAATCTGTGTCGCGCAAATCAGCTCGACGATCGCAATCAGGATGTATAGCGGCTCTTTGAGAACCGAGATCGACCAGCTGAAGAGACTGGGCAGAAACAGCAGCGCCGCCAACGTACCGAGTGCCGCGACCACGCCGAAGCTGCGGCGAATCAGCGCGTACAGCAGGAGCACGCCGATCATGTACCAGGCCGCGTGCAGCACGTTGATCCCGTACGGCGCGTCACCGGCCAGCGCCTGAATGAAGGCGAGCATGTAGATGAAGTTCGAGCGGCCGACGTCATCAAAGGCGTAAATCATGTCGGCCGGCGACACCAAGACGCCCTGATGGATGTTCCGCAGCCACAGGCTCTCGTTCTTGAACAGCTCCTCGTCGCCAAAAAACGTGGCGTACGGGCGCGACGGATCCGCGAAGACGAACAGCGCCGCGATCACGGCCAGCCGCAGCGCCATGGCCGTGCCAACCAGGCCGAAAAACCACGCGCGCTCGCGCGCAGACATCGGCCGCGACACTCGCACAGCCATCGCGCCGGCGAGCGCCACACCCAGCACCGACAGCGGCGACAACGTGTACAGCACGCCGAGCACGACGCCGGCAACAATCATGACCGTCATGCCACCAGCTCGTGCAGCATGGAATCGTATTGCGCGATCACACGCGGCGCGGCAAACCGCTCAGCGGCGCGAAGGGCCGCCTCGCCCATCGCGTTGCGCAGCTCGCGATCGCCAAGCACGCGCTTGAGCGCCGATGCGAACGCATCCACGGTGTGACTGTGAACGAGGAGACCGCTACCCTCGGAGTCGACGATGTCTCGCGTTCCGGCAGACGTCGTCGCGACCACCGGAACGCCGAGCGCCATGGCCTCGATCAACACGTTGCCGAAACCTTCGTAGTGCGAGCTCAACGCGAACACGTCCGCCTGAGCGATGTACTTCCAGGGGTTGGCTTGAAAACCCAGAAACACCACGGCGTCGCGAAGGCGGCGATCGTCCACCTGCTTCCGCAACCGATCTTCCAGCTCCCCCTGACCCAGAATCACGAGTCGCGCCGGCATCGATTCACGAAGCTTCGCGAACGCATCGATCAACAGCGGGTAATTCTTCGCGTCCGCAAGACGGCCGGCCGCAACAATCAGCGGGTCTTGCGATCGCAGCTGTTCGCCGGCCGCGAAAGGTTCGGCCGCGCGCGCGCGGACGAACGAGAGGTCCACTGGATTCGGCAGCACTCGTATCACATCCGGGCTGACGCCAAAATTGCGCGTCAAATCATCGGCCACGCCTCGCGACGTCGCCACGATCAGATCCGCGGCGCCATAAACCACGCGCGATCCCGCCGTGAACGCCACGCGTCGCCACCCGTGACGCCAGTCATAGTCCTCATCGCTGAGGAACGCCGAGATCGGCGTCTGTTGATTGAACACCACCTTGGCGCCCGCAGCCGCGGCCCGCGCCGCCGTCAGCGAGCTGCCAAAACTCAGGAACGCCATCACCACGTGTGGCTGTGTCTCTCGCACGTAGGCGCGAAACGCGCGCCAGCGGCCGAGGCGCGAGGCGTCGGGCGCCGACCGCAGATGAATCGCGGCATCGAGATCGTCCAGGTACGGCCCGCGCCGCTCGAACAGAAACATCGATCGGTGCCACGCCGAGTCGTTCAGGCCATTCAACACTTGCACGGCTGCCCGTTCGGCACCGCCGCCGTTCAGCGAGGGCAGCACGAAGCAGACGCGCGGGCGCATCGCCATCTCAGGCCGTCTGCCGCCGGTCGTTGGTGAATCCGAACTCGCGGCCGACGTGCCCCATCATCTCCGCTGCCTGGCGATCGAGCGTGTGGGCCCGCGCTGTGGCATAGCCGCCCTGGATCAATCGCTGGCGCAACTCGGGCGAGGCAATCACGCGCTCCACAGCGGCGAGGAACGATGCCGCTTTCGGCGCGTCGACCAACAGACCATTTTCGCCATCGCGGATCAGGCTGGCGATGCCCGACACGCGGGTCGTCACCACCGGCAACCCGCCCGCCATCGCTTCGAGCAACACTCGGGGAATGCCTTCACCGGGTCCGGTCGGCAGCACGAAAATGTCGTAGTCGCGGTAGAGCCGCATGAGCGCATCGAGCGGCAGCGCGCCGCGCAGGGCGACGCGGTCGCCAACTCCTGCGGCACCCGCCGCGGCGGAAATTGCGTGCTGCTCGGCCTCGCCGATCTGGCCGATAGTTGGCCCGACGATATCGGCGCGCACGTCGATGCCATTCTTCACGAGCCCGGCAACCACGGCGGGGAGCGCGCGCAGCCCCTTGCGCGGATCGATACGGCTCACGGTCAGCAGCCGCACCTGATCGCCGCGACACGTGTCGAGTCGGCCGACAATGTCGTCGGCAGCGATGGTGGTGGTCCTGGTCTCGATCACGCGGGCGCCCTGGCGTTCGTGCTTCTCGCGCAACGCGGCGCCGTTGGCGAACGTCATGGCACGGCGGGTCATGTAGCGCAGCGCCCATTCCTCGAACGCGACATAGGCGGCAAACGCCGCTTTCTTGATGCCGCGATATCCGAGCTGCAGCCGCAAGGCCGCGTAGTCGCCGACCACGAGCACGAAGATCCGTTTCCCTTTGGCGCGGGCCAGACGGAACGCGAAGATCGCCGCCGGGCTGGGCACCCGCAGGTTGATCACGTCGCATTGATCGACCCAGCGCTCGAGCAACCGGTTCACTGACGGCAGCATCGGGTAGAACTGCCGTGGTCCGGGAAAATACGGCAGCGGCGCCAGCACCACGTTGGCGGCACGGACGCGCGATCCGTGAACCGGCGGGTTGTCGAACACCGGCACCGACAGGATCACCTGGTCGAAGTAGGGCGCGAGCGAATCCACATAGCGCGCAAACGACCCTTCCGCCTCCCACAGCGAGCCGTCCGGTGTTTGCCAGCACGGCATGTGGTACTGGATGCCGAGGATCACGCGAGTCCTTTCGCCACGACCAACCGATCGTAAAGACCGGTGATCGACGAAACGTACTGGTCGACGCCGAATCTCGGAAGCACGAACGCGCGAGCGTGGTCACCGAGCGAGCGGCGCAGATTGGCGTCAGTGACGAGGCGCGTGAGGGCCTCAGCCAGTTCGCCGCTGTTGCCGGGAGCGACGAGCAATCCGCTGACGTTGTCTTGCACCACCTCCGGGATACCGGCGACCCGCGTCGCCACCACCGGCAGTCCCGCACCCATGGCGAGCACCAGCGAAAGCGGCAGGCCTTCCCAGAGCGACGGCATCGTGAACAAGTCGACGGCCGCGAGGATGTTGCCGAGATCGCGGCGCGCGCCGGCGAAGTGGACTCGGGACGTGAGGCCCAGCGTGGCCACGCGTTGTCGCAACTCGTCACGCAATTCGCCGTCACCGATAACGAGCAGATGCAGGTGCTGCAGGCCGGGATGCTGCGCCAGCGCCTCGAACAGCACGCGATGCGCCTTTTGCTCGGTCAATCGCGCGATGATGCCGGCCAACACCACGTCGCGCGGCACTCCCATCGCATCCCGGAACGCGTCTCGACCCATCGTGGTTTCGAGCTGCGACCAGTCGACCGCGTTGTAGATCACGTCCACCTTGGCCGGATCGGCGGCGACCTGCCTGATGTAGAAATCCTTCACCGACGCCGCAGACGCAATCACCGTGTCGGTGCCTTGCATCAGCCACTTCTCGACCCTTGCATGGCCGGGGCGCTTGTTCGCGTAGATATTGACTTCCGTGCCGATCACGACCGGCACGCCGGCCATCATCGCCGCGAAGCGGCCGTAGAGGCTTCCGGTCAACAAGAACGTGTGCACGATCGTCGGCTGAATGCGGTAAAGCGAATCACGCAGCTTCAGCACGTCGAGCGGCCGCGCGATGCCGGGGTTGAGACCGAGCACTTCGAAGCGCACGCCGGTGCGGGCGATCTCCTCGCCGATCGGTCCGGCATGGTGAATGCACACCACGGCCGGCTCGTACCGGCCCGGCAGCCGCCGCACCAGGTTGAGCACCATTTCCTCGGCGCCGCCCACCATGAAGGCATGCGAAAGGTAAACGACCCGCCTTCGCGCAGGGACTTCGGCGCGGCGAGCTCCTGTCATGACGCGTGACTTCGGTAGAAGGCCACGGTTCGCTCGAGGCCGTCGCGTAGCGCGATGGTGGGTCGCCAGCCGAGCTCGCCCCCGATGCGTGAAACGTCGGCGATAAAGTCGCCGGTCTCCACCTGTTCGGCGAGCGCGGGCCACGGCACATGCTCCACGCGTCCGCCGCCGGCGATCGCGATCACCGTCCCGGCGAGATCGATCAGCCGGGTTCCGGTGCCGCTGCCGACGTTGTAGACCGGATCGCCGGCGCGATCGGATTCCGCCATCGCCACCAGCGCCCGCACCACATCGTCCACGTGCACGTAGTCACGCAGCTGGCGGCCGTCTCCGTACACCATCAGCGTCCGCCCGGCGATCGCCAGATGGATCATCCGGTTGATCACACCGTAAGCGGTACGGCCTTCGGGCTGGCCCGGACCGTACGGATTCGTGATGCGCGCGACCGCGTAACGGATGCCGAACAGTTTTCGATAGAGCGCCAGGTAGCGTTCAACCGTTTGCTTGTGGATGGCGTGGAGGCACAACGCCTGTTGCGGCGCTGCTTCGTTCACCGGCACATGATCGGGATGTCCGTACTGGAGCCGCGAGCCGGCGAACACCACTTTGGCGTCGCGGTTGTGCTCGCGCAACGCCTCGAGCATCACCAGATTGCCGCGGCAATTCACATCGAGGTCCGTCCACGGATCCTCCATGCTGCGCACCGCACCGGACTGGCCCGAGAGATTGATTACCGCGTTCTGGCCGCGCACCGCCCGGCCCATCGCGTCCCGATCCCGGAGATCGCCTTCAATCACGCGAATGCCGCTCCGTTCGAAACTCGCCGTCTGCTCGGCATGACGGCTGCGGTCCGGCGTCATGACGGCGGTGGTCGCGCCCAACTCGTTGAGCCTGGCGGCGACGTTGACGCCGATGAAGCCCAGGCCGCCCACCACCAGCACGCGTGAGCCTCGCAGGGTCAATGATTTTTTCTCGCCACGCAACGACCATGCAGATGGACGTCGGACCGAAACCGGTCGATCGATTCAATCTCGAACAAACCGTTCAACACTTTTCTGATCCACGGCTCGTCGGCATACATGCCGCCGACCATCAGTCGCTCGTGCAGAGCGGCCCGCGCCGGTCCGGTGATCGGCAGCAGAGCGGTAGCCAGGCGCCGTTGCAGCGTCTTCGGAACGTCGGGAGATGCAGGGTCGATCGTCGTAAACGCGAACCGGCCAGCCGGCCGCAGCCAACGCGCAACCCGTTCGACCAGGCGGCGATTCAGAACCACGTGCTCGGCAAGCACACCAATCGAGTAGACGAGATCGAAACTGTTGGCGCCGAACTCGTGCGTCGCGAGGTCGTCGTGGATCAAGGTGATCGATCCCGCGGTGATGTCGCCGGCGCGAGTGGGGCTGGCCGCTTCCGCCAGCATCGGCTGCGAGGCATCGAGGCCGGTCAGGGTGTTGACGTGGCGCAAGCCCCAGAAATAGCGGCCGGTGCCGCAACCGAGGTCGAGCACGTCGATCGGCCGCGCAAAGCGATCGCACACGTCGCCGATCCAGTTGATCAACGCGTGATACGAGTCGATGCCGGCAAGCTCCTCGTCTCGACTGCGATACCGCCGCGCGTACTCCGCGTCGTAGAGTGTCGTCATCAGGCCGCGCGATCAAAAATCTCTTCGACCCGCACGAACTCCACATCGGGAAAACCGGCGGCGTAGTCCAGCACGCGCACCAGCACGTCTTTCATCGTCGCGTCGATTTCCCAGTAGTGAGTGGCGATGCAGAAGTGGCCGCCGGCGGCGCGCGCTTCATCGAAGCCGCGCTGCAAGTCTTCGAGCGTGGTGCCGGGAATGAGGCTATGACAGCCAAACTCCGCGTGGCGCCGGTAGCGGAGGACGTGAGGAAACACGAACCGGTCGCGCTTGGTGCGTCCTGTCGCGTTGCGGTATTGCAGGATCCGCCACCAGTTGCCCGGCGTGTGGACGTCCCACCGGCGCATCGACGGCCGGAACGACAGAAACGATCCGAGCAGGTTCAAGCCGGCCGCGCTCACCGCCGTCAATCCGCGTTTCGAGAGCGCGTTGTGCGGCGGCACGAACACGCGGACGCGCGCGCCAAGCATGCCCTCGAGATACGCCTGGCCGCGCGCGAGCCTCGACTCGATGTCGGGGGCCGCCTGGAATTCGTGGCCGTCGGGAAAATCCTCGTGAGTGAAGCCGTGCTGCGCGATGGTTACGCGACCGGCTTTGACGTGGCTGCGGAGTGCGCTCACCAGCGCCGTGTTTTCTTCAAGCGGAAAGGCTCGGCCGGCGTCCCAGTATTTTTCCGGAACGGCCTTGTCCACGAATCCGGCCGCGTGCGGCACGACCGCCAGCCCCACCGGTATGCGATTCCACACGTCGTGGTAGACCGCTTCCAGACGATCGGGATCGGTGAAATACGACGTGTCGTCGTCTCGCAGTGCGACGTTCATCGAGCGAGAGCCTCGGTGTAGGTCTGTTCGAGCTCGGCGGCAATCACGTCCCACGAAAACCTGCGCATCACCCATTCGCGCGCCGCGGCGCCCATCACCCGGCGGCGATCGTCGTTGCCGAGGATCGACAGCACGGCTTCGGCCAGTTGGCCGGCATTGCGGTTGGCGAATACGAGGCCGCTCTTCCCGGCATCAACCGTCTCCGGCAGTCCGCCGGCGTCCGACACCACCACCGGCACGCCGGAGGCCTGCGCCTCGAGCGCCGTGAGACCGAGGGCTTCCGGAAACACGGACGGCACCACGCTCACAGCGGCGTTGCGATACACGGCAGCCAGTTGGCGATCGTCGTAGGTGGGTCCCTGCAACTCGATACGCGGGTTGGCCGCACAGCGATCCGCGAACGCCTGGTAATACGGTGATGGCCGCTCGTCCCAGTACGAGTGCGGTCCGACGATGCGAAGGCGCGCGCGCGGCCGTTGTTTGCTGATTACCTGCTCGAACGCGTCGACCAGTACGTGCACGCCCTTCCGCTCTTCAACGCGGCCGACGTACAAAATCGGTCGATCATCCTGGTCCTGAGGTCCTGAGGTCCTGAAGTCCTGAGAGCTGGTCCCCCGCGAAGCCGGACCTGTCTCGCCGTAGCTCGCGCTGGTTCCGGCGAGCGAAGGCGGACGGAACAGTGCGCCGTCGACGCCGTTGTAGATCGTGCGCGCCTTGCCGCGAACCGCCGCATACCGTTCTTCGGCGTGCCGGCGAATGAAGTTCGACACGCCCAGCACTCGTGCCGCCGCGCCGAAGCCGCGATCGAACAGCCGGCGATCCCACCCCGCATACCCGAACGCCCAGCCGTAGTCCATGCTGTGGAGCGAGATCACGTGCGCCGCCTGCGGAGCGCCGCTGCGGCTGATGGCCAACCCCGCAGGCCGGCTGTGGTGGTGGACGATGTCGGGCCGGATCGATCGCAGTAGCGCGGTGGCGCGGCGATAGTGCAGCAGGCCGCGGAACATGACCGCCGCCACTCCGCGATCGATCGCCGCGGGAATTCGGATGAAGTGGTACTGCACATTGTCGATGACCGCGTTGGCGCGGCCGTCGCCGTGGTCGCGTGAAATGACGTGGACCTCATGACCGCGGCCGGCGAGCTGCACGGCGGCATCGCGAACCCAGCGTTCGATGGCGCCGCCCCGCGAGGGCGGCACGGGCAGCAGCTCGGGCGCGACATGACAAATCCTCAAGCCCTGTCCGCCGAAGCGCGAAGCGCGAAGGTGGAGGCCGCGCACGCGTTCGCGGCACCAAGCTCGGCCAACACCAGGCCGGCCACCCGTTCGGCGGATCGCCCGTCGGTGAATTGACACTGGTCGAGCACCACCTGCTTGCGTCCCGCGGCGTCGAGCCCGGGGGTTGCCAGGTAGTCGGCCACCGCCTCGACCAGCTCCGCCGGCGACTCCGCCACTCGAACGGCGTCGCGCGACGTGATGTTCACATAGTGCGTGAACGAGTAATAGCGTCGCGCTGATTTCACGAACGGGCTCGCTTCGGGCCCGTCGAAGCAGATGTTCACCACCGGCGTATCGAAGATGCAGGCCTCGATGCTGATCGTCGATGCGACGTTCACCACCACATCGGCGTGACACAGCGTGTCGCCGAGATGCTTCTGATTCTCTGCCGTAACGTCGATCGCCAGACCGTCGGCAACGGTCACCGTGTCCCGGAACGGTTTCTCGAGGATCACGTGCGGCACGGTGGCAAACTCGTGATAGGCCTGGAACTCGTCGCGTGGATGCAGGCGCACCAGCACCTGCGCATTCGGCAGCCGGCCGTCGGCCATCGCCGTCACCAGGTTGCTCAGAACGTGATCGTGATGCGTGTAGAGCGATCGCGGCGTCGTCGTCAGCGCGATCAACGCGCGGGCCGGATCGGCGCCGATGCGCTTGAAGAAATCAGCCCGCGCTGTCCGGACGCAGAAGTGCGGGTCGAACTGCGGCGCGCCGGCCACCCGAACCGCGTCTGGCGCGTAGCCGTGGAGCGTGACCGCCTGCTCCTTCATGATCTCGTTCCACACCACGAGACGATCGACTTGACGCACGGGAATCAGCTTGTTGGTGAAGTTGTCCCAGCTGGGATCGATCGCCATGCTGCGGACGCCGCGCCGCCGCGCGGTGCGGAGCAACGGCACCTCCGAAAACACCAGTCCGGGATTGGCCGCGACCACGAGCACCGGCTGATACTTCTCGAACAACGCATCCATCTGCGGATGCGAAACCAGGCGATCCGCAAGCGCGTAGCGGGAACCGTTACGAGTGAACGGCTGCACCAGCGCGCGACCGATCAGTCCCTTCAGCCCGAGCCAACGCATGATTCCGCTGGCACGTGCTTCTTCCAAGCGAATCCGCACCGACTCGGTCTGGCCCTGACTCAGGTAACTCGCCTGCACAATGGCCAGGAGCCGCGCTTCGAGCCCTCGCGGCTGGTGCGGCGGCTGATCGACGAAGGTGATCCGCGGCCGTTCGAACTCGCGCACGAATTGCGGATCGCGGGCCATCGGCGACATCAAGACAATGTGCAAGGCCGGATCGGACTCGAGCAGGCGATCGAGCAGCGCGCCCGAGCGCAACATGTTGCCCGCGCTGGTCCCGTGCGGCACCGACACGAACACGTAACGGGGTGCCTGCGTCATGAAAGTTCGTTCGCGTGCGGGCGGACACTGCCGGCACGATGCACGACCTCGAACGGCACGGTCACCAGGCCGTCCTGTTCGTCGGCGAGGCTGTCGACGCCTGCACCCCGTCCGGCGATGGCAAATCGCGGACCCGCCGTAACCACGTCGTAGGACGCCAGCTGAAAGGCGTCGGTGATCGACAGGCGCAAGACATACTGCCGCGCCCGCAGCGGCAGACGCGCGAAGCGAATCTCGATCTCGCCGTTGCCCTCGACCACACGCGCCGCATCGCGGCCGGCCGAGCTCGCCGTGGTGACAACGATGCCGGTCTCGACGTCGACGATCGCCGCCTGGAACACCGGCGACTCCACCGGTTTGGACGCGACATAGGCTCCCCGAACGATCACCGTGTCGTCGGTGGCGAACACGGCCCGGGGATGGCCGTCGGCCCCATGCAGATCGACGCTCTCGAATCGCACCTCGCCGGTGCCGCCGCGGTGACTCTGCAGTGAGGTCGCCTGATTCTGCAGCGCCTGCAGGTTCACTTCATTCATGTACTGCTCGGCGATGGCCGCCGCCTCGCCGTAGGCGCGAACGGTGCCGTTGTCCATCCACAGAATGTCGCTGCACAGCCGGCGCACGTTCCACATGTCGTGCGAGATGAACAGCACCGTCTTGCCTTGCGCGATCAGCCCTCGCAGTGCTTCCATTGCGCGCCTGCGAAACGCCGCATCGCCCACCGACAAGACCTCGTCAACCAGGACGATGTCGGGATTGCTGTGGATGGCGACGCTGAAACCGAGTCGCGCATACAGGCCGGAGGAGTACCGCTTCATCGGCGTGTCGATCAGCCGCTCGACATCGGCGAACGACACCATCGCGTCGAATTGCCGGTCGATTTCCTTGCGGGTCAGCCCGAACAGGCCGGCGCCAAGATACACGTTCTCGCGGCCGGTCAGCTCGGGATGAAAACCGGCGCCCAACTCGATCAGCGACACCACATGGCCGGCGACGCGCACCGTGCCGCTGGTCGGCCAGGTCACGCGCGAGATCAACTTGAGCAACGTCGTCTTGCCGGCGCCGTTGCGGCCAATGATGCCAAGGCCGGCGCCCTCACGCACGTCGAACGACACATCCGTGAGCGCATGGATCGTCGCGTCGATCGTCCCTCTCGTCGCGCTGTGGACTTCGGCCGGCTTGCCGCGCATGTCGTCGAGGCTCGACGCGACCAGATCGACGATGGTGCGCGAACGGCCGGTGCGATACCGCTTGGTGACGCGCTCGAGCTGAATGGCGATGGACACTGTCGTCTGTTGGCCTGTCGTCTGTTGGCCTGTCGTCTGTTGGCCTGTCGTCTGTTGGCCTGTCGTCTGTTGGCCTGTCGTCTGTTGGCCTGT
>Ga0187893_10002167_pt1 | contig 44013 bp, 42 predicted proteins | sample MA1701074metaG_FD_139574 | JGI IMG/M metagenome (GOLD analysis project Ga0187893, IMG submission 139574) | White microbial mat communities from a basaltic lava cave in the Kipuka Kanohina Cave System on the Island of Hawaii, USA - MA170107-4 metaG ... | reverse complement strand
TCGTCGAGCACGGCGCGCGCGACCTCGCCGCCGGTCCGGTCGTCGGGTCCGCGCTCGCGCCTGCCGAGCGGCAGGGTCAGGGCGCGCAGCAGCCAGGCCGCCGGCCGCAGCGGCAGGTTGCGCAGGATGCCGTCGAGCGCGTGCTCGGCGCGCTCGAAGCAGGTCTCGCAGGCGAAGCGCACGAGCGGCAGGTCCACCGCGCGCTCGCCGTCGGCGTGGAAGCGCTTCAGCGCGGCGGACGCGAGGTAGCTCCAGGCGAGCATGTCGGCGAGGCGGCCGGTGATCTTCTCGCGGCGCTTCAGCGCGCCGCCGAGCGTGACCATCGCGGCGTCGGAGACCAGCGCGAACGCGGCGGTCAGGCGCTCGAGCCGCTGGAACAGACGGCGCGTCGTGCCGCCGGGCGCGCGCAGCGCGAGCCGCCCGCCCGTGAGCGCGAGCAGCGGCGCGCGCACCGCGCTCGTCAGCGTGAACGCGACGTGGCTCCAGAACGCGCGGTCGAAGCCGTCGATGTCGTCGGCCTCGACCGCCTGGATCTCCTCGAGCGCGTACGGGTGGCAGCGGATCGCCCCCTGGCCGTAGACGATCATCGAGCGGGTCAGGATGTTCGCGCCCTCGACGGTGATGCCGATCGGCGCGGCGGCGTGCACGCGCGCGAGCACGTTGCGCGGGCCGCGCTGGATCGCGGCGCCGGCGCGCACGTCCATGGCGTCCTCGACCACGTCGCGCATGCCCTCGGTGAGCCAGGCCTTCGCGATCGCGGACAGGACGGACGGCTTCTCGCCCGCGTCGACGGCGCCGACCGTGAGCCAGCGCGCGGCCTCCATCATGTACGTGTTGGCGGCGATGCGCGCGACCGGCTCCTCGACGCCCTCGAAGCGCCCGATCGGCGTGTCGAACTGCTCGCGCACCATCGCGTACGCGCTGACCACGCGCGTCGCGAGCTTCGCCCCGCCGACCGACAGCGACGGCAGCGAGATCGAGCGGCCCGCGGCCAGGCTCTCCATCAGCATGCGCCAGCCCTTGCCCGCGCCGTCGCGCCCGCCGACGATCGCGTCGAGCGGCACGAACACGTCGTCGCCGCGCGTCGGGCCGTTCAGGAACGGCACGCCGAGCGGGTCGTGCCGGCCGCCGACCTCGACGCCGGGCAGCTTCGCCGGCACCAGCGCGCAGGTGATGCCCAGGTCCTCCTGCTCGCCGAGCAGGTGGTCGGGGTCGCGCAGGCGGAAGGCGAGCCCGATCACGGTCGCGATCGGCGCGAGCGTGATGTAGCGCTTGCGCCAGGAGAGCCGCATGCCGAGCACCTCGCGGCCCTCCCACTCGCCCTTGCAGACAATGCCCTCGCTCTGCGTGGCGGCGGCGTCGCTGCCCGCCTCGGGCCCCGTCAGCGCGAAGCACGGGATCTCCTCGCCGGTCGCGAGCCGCGGCAGGTAGTGACGCCTCTGCGTGTCGGTGCCGTAGTGGAGCAGGAGCTCCGCGGGCCCGAGCGAGTTCGGAACCATCACGGTCACCGCGCAGGCGATGCTGCGGCTGGCGAGCTTCACGATCACCGCCGAGTGGGCCTGGGCCGAGAAGCCGAGGCCTCCCCACTCCTCGGGGATGATCATCCCGAAGAAGCGCTCGCGGCGCAGCCGCTCCCAGACCGCGGGCGGCAGGTCGCCGCGCTGCTGCACGTCCCAGTCGTCGAGGCTGCGGCAGACCTCCTCGACCGGGCCGTCGAGGAAGGCGCGCTCCGCGTCCGAGAGCTTGGCGACCTCGAACGCGAGCAGCCGCCGCCAGTCGGGCGCGCCGCGGAACAGCTCGCCGTCCCACCACGCGGAGCCCGCCTCGAGCGCCTCGCGCTCGGTGTCGCCCAGGCGCGGCAGCATGCGGCCGACGAGCGGCATCACGAAGTGAGTCGCGTAGTCGCGGCGCAGGCGCCGCGCGGTACTGATCATGTCCGTCCTCCTCTCTCTACAGCGCGCTCAGCAGCAGCGTGGCGATGCCGAGAAAGCTGAAGAAGCCGACGACGTCGGTCACGGTGGTCAGAATGATCGACGAGGACTGCGCCGGATCCTGGCGCAGCGTGGTCAGCAGCATGGGAATCACCGCGCCGGCGCCTCCCGCGACCATCATCGAGAGTACCATCGAGAGCATGATCACGCCTGCGAGCGTGGTCGAGTCGCTCCACAGGTAGACGGCGAGCCCCGTGGTCGCGGCCACCGCCAGGCCGTTGGCCGCGCCGACGCCGAGCTCCTTCAATGCGACGCGCAGCCAGTGCCGCGTGCGCACCTCGCGCAGCGCGAGGCCGCGCATCGTCACGGCCAGCGCCTGGGAGCCGGTGTTCCCCGACTGTCCCGCGACCACGGGCAGCAGCACCGCGAGCGCGGTGACGCGGGCGATCGTCTCCTCGAACAGGCCCACCACGGCGGCGGCGAGAAACGCGGTGAGCAGATTGACCTGTAGCCAGGGCAGCCGCTTGCGCACCGCGAAGGCCACCGGGGAGAGCGCGCGTTCGTCGCGGCCCGCGCCGACCATCGCGATCGCGTCGGCACGCGCGTCCTGCTGCGCGGCCATCACCAGCTCTTCCTGGCGCAGCACGCCGACCAGCCGATCCTGCGCGTCGACGACCGCCAGGCTCGAGCCGCCGTGGCGCTCGAGCTCCTCGATCACCTCGTCGCGCGAGGACACGGCGGCGACGCGCGGGCAGGGCATGCGCGCGATCGCGTCGAGGCGCTCGCCGGCATTCGACAGCACGAGGTCCTGCAGCGACACGGAGCCCAGCAGGTGACCGTCCGGGTCGACGAGAAACACGTCCTGCAGCCGCTTGTCGCGGAAGCTGCGCAGGCGCGCGATCGCGTCCTGCACGCTGACCTCCGGTCTGAAGCACGTGACGCGCGGATCCATCAGCCCGCCGGCTGCGTCGGCCGGGTAGCTCGCCAGCGCCTGCAGCTCGTCGGCGAGGCGGCGGTCGAGCAGGCCGAGTCGCGCTTCGCGCACCTCGGGATCGAGCCGCGCGAGCAGGGCGGCGGCGCGCTGTGGGTCGAGCTCGCCGAGCAGCCAGCGCGCGCGTTCGGGCGCGACCTCCGCGATCACGCGCGCGGCGCGGTCCGGCGTGAGGCGCCCGACGATCTCGAGCGCCGTCTCGTCGCTCTCGTCGGCGAGCAGCTCGGCGATCTCCTCCGCGCGCGCGGGCTCGAGCCGGAGCGCGGCGTCCTCGGGGTGCTTCGCGAGCGCGACACGGGCCAGGGCGCGGATCGCACTGTCATCCATCGCCCGACCCTCCGCGCGCGCGGCGCGAGGGCGCGCCGAGTGCGGCCTCGACCATGCCCGCCGTGGCGGTGGCGAACAGATCGCCGAGCGCGGTCGCGGCCGACGCGCCCTCCGGCCCGCCGCGCGCGACGTCGGTCTCGAGCCGGCGCAGCGTGCGGTAGCGGATCGCGCCCAGATACACGCCGTCGCGGTCGACGACGGGCAGGGCGGTGACTTCGCGCCAGCCCGGATGCTCGACGATCGCGCGGCGCTCCGCGTTGGCGAGGATGCGCAACGGATCGCGCGTCATCACCGTGGCCAGCGCCGCGCGCGGCGGCGCCGCGAGCAGCTCGTGCAGGTTCAGCACGCCCACCAGCCGCTGCTCGCGATCGACGACGTAGACGTTGTAGCGCGCGCGTTCCGGCGCCTCGCGCACGCGCTCGACCGCCTCCTCGGCCGCGATCTCGACCGGCAGCGCGAGCACCTCCGGATCCATCAGGGCTCCCGCGCTGTGCTCGCGGAAGCGCAGCAGCGCGCGCAGCGGACGCGAGCGCGAGGCGGGCAGCTGCGCGAGCAGGGCCTCCGCGCGCTCTCCATCCAGGCGCCGCAACAGCCGCGCGGCGCTCTCGAGCGGCAGGCTCGCGATCGCGCCCGCGGCCTCCTCCTCGTCGAGCTCGGCCACGAGCGCGCTCGCCACGTTCGGGTCGAGCCTGGAGAGCACGAACGACGAGCGCTCGTGCCCCAGGTGCGCGACCAGCGCCGCCGCCGCCGCCGCAGGCAGCCGCTCGAGCACGCTGGCGGCGTCGTCCGGGTGTTCCTCGATCAGGCCCACGGCCAGGCGTTCGCGGAGCAGGGCCATCGCGTCCATCGCTACCTCCCGCGCTGCGCACACGCTCGGTCGCGCCGTGCGCATGGCACAGTATGCCCAGCCGGGCGGGCGGGAGCAGGCGGCGCGCAGAGGCCGCGCACGCGGCCCCGCGCCCGGCGCATTCGCAAGGAGGACCGGCGATGGAGCAGATCTTCGACGTGCAGGCCTGGCGCGAGATCGTCTTGCAGTCGCTCTCGACGCTGGCGGCGACGCTCAGCGCGTTCCTGCCCAAGCTCGTGGCGACGATCGTGATCGTCGGCTTCGGCTGGCTCGCCGCCAAGCTGGTGGAGGTGATCGCGAACCGCGCCCTGCGCCAGATCGGGCTCGACCGCGCGAGCACGCGGCTGGGCATCGCCGGGGCGCTGGGCGAGGCGCGGCTCGAGATGCCGCTCTCGCGCATCGTGGGCCGGCTGCTGTTCTGGATCGTGATGCTCACCTTCGTGCTGTCCGCCGCCGAGACGCTCGGCCTCGACGCGCTGACCGCGACCATCGACCGGCTGGTCTCGTACCTGCCCAACGTGATCGCCGCGGCGCTGATCGTGGTGCTCGGGCTCCTGCTCGCGCGCTTCGTGCAGGGCGCCATCCACTCCGCGGCCGCCGCCGCCAACCTGCCGGGCCTGCAGCTCGGCGCGGCCGCGCACGCCGGCGTGGTGTTGATCGTGGGCGCGGTCGCCCTCGAGCAGCTCGGCGTCGACACGGCGATCGTGATGACCGCGGTCGCGAGCGTGCTCGCGGGGGTCGGCGTGATGCTCGGCATCTCGCTCGCGCTCGGCGCGCGGCCGATCGTGACTCACATCCTGGCGGGTCACTTCCTCCGCCAGAGTCTCCCGCGCGAGGGTCGGATCGACGTGCGCGGGCGCCAGGGCAGCGTCGAGCGCGTCGGTCCGACCGACACGCTGCTGCGCGACGGCGAACACTCGTGGAGCATCCCGAACGCTCAGCTCTTGGAGGAGATCGTGGAGCGCTAGGAGGGCCGCCGCGCCCGGCGCAGCCAGCGTCCGAGCGAGGATGCGGGCGCCGGGACCGCGGCCGCCGCCGTCACGCTCCGGAGCGCCTCCTCCAGCGTCTCCGGCGTGAGCGGCTTGACCAGAAAGCGGTGCACGCCCAGGCCCCGGAGCGCATCCGCCAGGTCCTCGCGCCCGAAGCCGCTCATCGCGACGACCTCCGGCTGCGGGCCGCCGTCCGCGGCAGCCGCGCGCAGCACGTCGAGCGCGTTCCCGTCGGGCAGCATCACGTCGAGCAGCACGAGCTGAGGCCGCCAGCCCGCGATCAACGCGCTCGCCTCCGCGCGCGTGCCGCAGGCCCGTACGGCGGGGAAGCGCAGGCCGAGTGCGCGCTGCAGGCTGCGCTGCAGCGATTGATCGTCCTCGACGATCAGCACGCGTTCGAGGCGGGCCTCCACGGCTCCAAGGAGAGCAGGTCACGAGCGCCTCCGGCAGAGCAAACCCGTTTGCCCCCTCGCCGAGACGCCTGCATCGCGAGCATTGCCTTCGAGCGTCGCGCGGAGATAGGGTGACTCGCGTGGAGCGCGGCCGGCCGATCGAGCGCGTTCTGATCGTCGAGGACGATCGCGCCCTCCTGCGCGCGCTGGAACGCACGCTGGCCGAGCGGTTCGCCGAGGTTCGCGGCTGCAGGACCCGGGCGGAAGCGCTCCAGCTGCTCGAGACCTTCCGCCCCGAGCTCCTGATCCTCGACTTCGCGCTGCCCGACGGCGATGCGCGCGACGTCCTGCGCGCTGCCGCCTCGCGCGAGCCGGCGCCGGTCGTCGTCGCGATGAGCGGCTCCGCGCGCGCCGAGCAGAGCTTCGAGCTCGCCGCGCTCGGGGTGCGCGCGTTCCTGCCCAAGCCGCTCGCACCCGGGACGCTCGAGCAGGCGGTGGACGAGGCGCTCGCGCATCCGCCGGACCTGCGGCAGCTGATCCGCGGCAGTGTCGGACACCGCCCGATCCACGAGGTCGAGCAGGAGGTGCGCCAGACGATGGTCGACGAGGCGCTGGCGCGAAGCGACGGCAGCCGGCGCGGGGCGGCCAAGCTGCTGGCGGTGTCGCGCCAGCTGCTGCAGCACATGGTGCGGCGCCTGCGCGACTCGGCCCCGGTCCGCAAGCCCGAGGACGACTGAGTGCCCGGCGCCGAGTCAGCGGCGCACGCGCTCGCGCTGCCGATGGCGTCGCGGCAAGCGGTGGCCGGCGTCATCGCGCGCGCGCAGACGCGGAGCGAACGGCTGGTGAGCCTGGCGCGCATGCTGCTCGTCTCGGCGAGCCTGGCCCGCACCGCTTCGATGTGGCTGGGCGACGCGGTCCCACCCACGCCGGGCCGGCTCGCGCTCGCGCTCGTTCCCGCGGGCGTGGTGATCGCGTTCTCGCTGTGGGTGCTGGCGGCGTATCGCGAGCGCTCCGCGCCGCGCGCGCTGTTCCTCGTCTCCGTCGCGCTCGACGCGCTGCTCTGCTTCGTCTCGCTCGCGAACAACACGCTCACCCCGAGCGTGACCTACCCGGGGCTGCTCGCCATGCCGGACATCGGCGCGCTGCTCGTGATCACGACGATCGCGGGCCTGCGGCTCTCGGTCTCGGCTGCCCTGCTCGCGGGCGCGCTCAACGGCGCGTCGTTCACGGTGCTGGTGCTGCTGGACCGGCGGCTGCACGGCCTGCCCGAGCAGCTCGCGACCGACCCGATCGGCATGTTTGCGATCCTGCTCGCGGCCGCGACCGGGCTCGCGGTGCTGGTCGCGCGCACCGCGCGTGGGCTCGCGCAGGCGGCTGCGTTACGCGCGCTCGAGGCCGAGCGGGCGGAGCAGGGGCTCGGCGTGCTCTTGCAGGAGCACCACGACCTGCGCTCGATGCTCTCCGCGGCCGCGCTCGACGCCGACCACCTGCTGCGCGAGCTCGCCGGGCCGCAGCGCGGGCGCGACGCCGCCGCGCTCGAGACGGTGGCGCGCGAGCTGCGCGAGGACCTCGTGCGCGTGAACGAGCAGGTCGCGGCGATCCGCGAGCACGCCTACGGCGAGCTCGAGGTGCTGCGCGGGCCCGCGCCGGTCGCGCTCGCGGAGGTCGCGTCCGTCGTGGCGCGCGAGCTCGGAGCGATCTTCCCCGCGACGCGGCTCGAGCTCGGCGCCGAGCTCGACGGCGTCGCGGTCTGGGCGCCAGGGGGCGCGCTCGCGCTGCACCGCGTGCTCTACAACGTGGCGGCGAACGCGTGCGAGGGCGACGGCGAGCGCCGCGCGACCAGTGTCGCGCTGCGCGCGGAGCGCGACGGTGCGAGCGACGTCGTGCGAATCGCGGTCGACGACGACGGTCCCGGCTTCCCGGAGGCAATCCTCGCCGCGCCGCTCGAGCGCCGCCGCACCAGCAAGCCCGACGGCTCGGGCCTCGGCCTGATGATCGTATCCGCGCTGCTCGGGCCGCACGCGCCCACGCTGCGCCGCGCGAACCGCCCCGAGGGCGGCGCGCGCGTCAGCTTCGAGCTGCCGGCCGCGGACGGCACGCCGGGCTGAGCGCTAGCGCCGGCGCAGCACCGCGACCGCGAACAGCGCCAGGCCGGCCAGCCCGGCAGCGCCCGGCTCCGGCACCTCCACGTTCCAGTCCGCGCCCGAAAGGGAGCTGAAGGACATCCCCTCCGGCACGACCACGCGCACGACCTGGGCGGTCGACTCGAAGTTGGCGATCGAGCTGTCCTCGCCGCCTGCCAGCGCGACCAGCCGCGCCGCCACGGTGTAGGCGCGGCCGGGGACGGGTACGAACTGGATCACGACGTGCAGGTCGATGTTGCCGCTCGGCTCGCCGCCCTCGTCGATCGGGATGATCTGGAACGGGTTGCCGGCGATCGGCTGGAACAGGATCCCGGTCTCTTCGTAGGTGTAGAGCTGGAGCGATGCGATCTGCTCCTCGTCGATGTCGAGGAAGCGAAGCGGCTCGTCGGGGTTCTCGACGTAGAACTCCTCCGTGTCGAAGATCCCCGCCTCGAACATCGCGGCGGCGCCGTTCGACCACGAGCCGTCGAACGCGAACTCGATCGCGACCCTGCCGCCGGCCACGCCGCCGAAGGTCCACTCGTCCCCCCAGAAGCTCGACCCCCAGGAGCTGTCGACCACGTCGTTCTCGTGGAACTCGTCGTAGCCGTCGGGGGCGCGCGCGTACGCCCGGTTCGTGCCGTAGTCGGTCCGAGCGCGGGCGAAGGCTCCGCTGGTGCTCCCGGGCTGCTCCACGCAGATCACGGGACCCGGACAGCGGTCCGCGTTCGCCTCGATGCTGTCGCCCGCGCTGCTGCTCTGGTCGGTGTCGTAGTCGGTACCGGGGTCCTCGCCCACCTCGGACGACTCAGCCCAGACCTCGGTCTGGATCAGAATCGCCGCCGCGGCCGGGTGCGCGAGCCAGAGCGCCGAGCTCGCGAGCAACGCCGCCATCCCGAACCTGACCCACACCGCACTTGCCGCTTCCACATCCACTCCCGACCAGCGTCCGCGCTGCGCGAACATTCTACTCGAGCGGGGTAGCATGCGGGCAAGGCCGGACTTCCGAGAAAGGAGCCTCCATGCCCGCCAGCCCGATCGATCGCATTCTGGAAGAAGCCGTCGCGAGCAACGTCGCGCCCGGCGTCGTCGCGCTCGCCGCCGACGAGAGGGGCGTGTTCTACCAGGGCGCGCGCGGCCGCACGGCCCCGGACGCGAGCGCGCCCCTGGCCATCGACTCGGTGTTCCGGATCGCCTCGATGACCAAGGCGATCACGTCGGCGGCGGCGATGAAGCTGGTGGAGGAGGGCAAGCTCGGGCTCGACCAGCCGATGGCCGAGATCGCGCCCGAGCTCGGCCAGGCCGTGATCCTGGAGGGCTTCGACGGGAACGGCAAGCCGCGCACACGCAAGCCGCGGCGCGCGATCACGCTGCGGCACCTGATCACGCACACCTCCGGCTTCTCCTACGACTTGTTCAACACGGACGTCGCCCGGTACATGGAGCACGAGGGGCTGCCCTCGATCGCCTCGTGCCTGAACGCGTCGCTGCGCGCGCCGCTCCTGTTCGAGCCCGGCGAGCGCTGGGAGTACGGGATCGGCATCGACTGGGCGGGCAAGATCGTCGAGGCGGTGAGCGGGCGGAAGCTCGAGCGCTACCTGCAAGACGAGTTCTTCGGCCCGCTCGGCATGCGCGACACGAGCTTCGTCCTGCGCGACGACATGGCGCGGCGGCTGGTGGCCACCACGCAGCGCCAGCCCGGCGGCGCGATCGCGCGGATCGAGATGGAGTTCCCGCAGGACGCCGACTTCCACATGGGCGGCGGGGGACTGTTCTCGACCGGCCCGGACTACCTGCGCTTCACGCGCATGCTGCTCGGCGGCGGCGCGCTCGACGGCGCGCGCGTGCTCGCGGCCGAGACGGTGAAGAAGATGGGCGAGAACGCGATCGGCGCGATCGAGGTCCCGAAGATGGAGAGCGAGAATCCCGCGCTGGCGGTTCCCTACGAGTTCTGGCCGGGCACGATCAAGCGCTGGGGGCTCGCGTACATGCTCAACACCGAGCCCGTCGCGGGCGGCCGCGCCGCGAACAGCTGGACCTGGTCCGGCGTGCACAACACGTTCTTCTGGATCGACCCGACGCGGCGCAGGACCGCGGTGCTCCTGATGCAGATCCTGCCGGCGATGGACCCGCAGGTGATGGCCACGCTCGAGAAGTTCGAGCGCGCGGTGTACGCGTCGTGAGCGACTACACGCCGCCGAAGGTCTGGAAGTGGGACGCCCCGAGCGGCGGGCGCTTCGCGAACATCAACCGCCCGATCGCCGGGCCGACGAGCGAGAAGGAGCTGCCGGTCGGCAAGCACGCGCTGCAGCTCTACTCGCTCGCGACGCCGAACGGTGTCAAGGTCACGATCTTGCTCGAGGAGCTGCTCGCGATCGGGAAGCACGAAGCCGACTACGACGCCTGGCTGATCAACATCGGCGACGGCGATCAGTTCGGCAGCGGCTTCGTGGGGGTCAATCCGAACTCGAAGATCCCCGCGCTGCTCGACCGCGGCACCTCGCCGCCCACACGCGTGTTCGAGTCGGGCGCGATCCTGGTCTACCTGGCCGAGAAGTTCGGCGCGTTCCTGCCCGAGGACCCGTCCGCGCGCGCGGAGTGCATGTCGTGGCTGTTCTGGCAGATGGGCAGCGCGCCCTACCTGGGCGGCGGCTTCGGCCACTTCTACGCCTACGCGCCCGCGAAGTTCGAGTACGCGATCAACCGCTTCACCATGGAGGTGAAGCGCCAGCTCGACGTGCTCGACCGCAACCTCGCGGACCGGCGCTACCTGATCGGCGACGAGTACACGATCGCGGACATGGCGGTGTACCCGTGGTACGGCCAGCTCGTGATCGGGAGGCTGTACGAGGCCCAGGAGTTCCTAGAGGCGTCCTCCTACAAGAACGTCGAGCGCTGGGCGCGCGAGATCCAGAAGCGGCCCGCGGTGCAGCGCGGCGAGCGCGTGAACCGCGTGTGGGGCGACGAGGCCACGCGCGTGCCCGAGCGCCACTCGGCGAGCGACCTCGACCCGAAGCCTGCGTGATGTCGTCGCCCGGGCAGCCTCCAGATCTCGTCGCGCCGAGCCCGTTCATGGCGCTGCTCGACATCCAGTTCGACGAGAAGAGCGCGAAGCGCGTGCGCGGCTCGATCGCGGCGGACGAGCGCCACCACCAGCCGTGGGGGATCGTGCACGGCGGCCTGTACACCGCGGTGGTCGAGACGTTCGCGACCACGGGCGCGTTCGAGGCGGTGAAGGACCAGGGGCTGCAGGCGGTGGGCGTCTCGAACACGACCGACTTCATTCGCCCGCACGCGCGCGGCCGGCTCACGGTCGAAGCGCTGCCGATCCAGCAGGGCCGCACGCAGCAGCTCTGGCAGGTCGAGCTGCGGCGCGACGACGGCAAGCTCGTCGCGCGCGGCCAGGTGCGGCTGCAGAACGTGAAGCGCGAGGCCTGAACGGCGCACGCCGGGCGCTCGCATGGTCTAGGCTAGCGAGCGGAGGAGGACGGCCATGGCATGGGATTTCGAGACCGAGCCCGAGTTCCAGCGCGAGCTCGACTGGGCGGACGCGTTCCTGCGCGAGCAGGTCGAGCCGCTCGACCTGGTGCTCGGCGACGCCTACGACATGCGCGATCCGCGCACGCAGAAGGCGCTGCGCCCGCTCAAGGACGAGGTCAAGCAGCGCGGCCTGTGGGCCTGCCATCTCGGTCCCGAGCTCGGCGGCCAGGGCTACGGGCAGCTGAAGCTCGCGCTGCTGAACGAGCTGCTCGGGCGCTCGCGCTTCGCGTCGGTCGTGTTCGGCTGCCAGGCGCCAGACTCCGGCAACGCCGAGATCATCGCCCACTACGGCACCAAGGAGCAGAAGGAGCGCTATCTGAAGCCGCTCCTCGAGGGCGAGATCCACTCCTGCTACTCGATGACCGAGCCGCACGCGGGCGCCGACCCCACGCTCTTCCGCACGCGCGCGGTGCGCGACGGCAACGAGTGGGTGATCAACGGCGAGAAGTGGTTCTCGTCGAACGCGCGCTGGTCGTCGTTCCTGATCGTGATGGCCGTGACCGACGCCGAGGTCGACGCGCACGGCGGCATGTCGATGTTCATCGTGCCGACAGAGACGCCGGGCGTCCGGATCATCCGCAACGTGGGCGTCGGCACCGAGGGCCCGGAGCACGCGAGCCACGCCTACATCCGCTACGAGAACGTGCGCGTTCCCGCCGACCACCTGCTCGGCAAGCCGGGCGGCGCGTTCGTGATCGCGCAGACGCGGCTCGGCGGCGGGCGCATCCACCACGCCATGCGCACGATCGCGCAGCTGCGCCGCGCGTTCGACATGATGTGCGAGCGCGCGCTCTCGCGCGAGGTGCGCGGCGGGCGGCTCGCCGACCTGCAGATGACGCAGGAGAAGATCGCCGACAGCTGGATCGAGATCGAGCAGTTCCGCCTGCTCGTGCTGCGCACCGCCTGGCTGATCGACAAGTACAAGGACTACAAGAAGGTGCGCAAGGACATCGCCGCGGTGAAGGTGGCGATGCCCAAGGTCTACCACGACGTGGTGTACCGCGCGATGCACCTGCACGGCTCGCTCGGCGTCTCGAACGAGATGCCTTTCCCCGGCATGCTGATGGCGGCGGCCGTGATGGGCATCGCCGACGGCCCGACCGAGGTGCACAAGATCACGGTCGCGCGCCAGGTGCTGCGCGACCACAAGGGCACGGACGGTTTGTTCCCGAGCGCGCACATCCCGACGCGCAAGGCCGCCGCGCGCGAGCGCTTCGCGGAGCTCGTCGAGGCGGAGGTCGGGAACCTGTAGGTTGTGCTCTCGAGATTGGGTCTGATCCAAGATCGCGACCGGCTTGCTGCGCGGTCGAAGGTGGCGCGTCTCCTACGCCAGGCGCATCCCGTAGGCCTGCCCGTTCGGGATCCGGCGCGTTTGCGCCTCGCGGTCGTAGTAGCGGCGCAGCCGCTCGGGCAGCGCGATCCGACTTCGAAACAGGCGCGGCTCGAGGATCTCGTGGACGGCGAGCCGCCGGGGCAAGAGACCCAGGCGCTCGGCCGGGCTCGCATCCCGCTTGCGCTCGGAGAACGATTTCACGCAGTTGCGCCATACCGCGAAGATCCACAGCCGCTCAGCCGCGCTCTGCCGGCGCTTCGAGAACGCGATCGTCTCGCGCTTGTGGTTCGCGCTCGAGTGGCGCACCAGCAGGTCGAGCAGGTTCACCGGGAAGAGCGGATTCTGCGGTGTGCGCGCGACGCGCGACGCAACCGTGCGATGCGCGGCGATCCGACCACGTAGCGGACGCAGCGCTCGTGGGTAGGCGGGGTGCTCGTCGGAGACCAGGTCGGCGCGGGAGTTCTCGGGGAGGAGCATCGCGAGCAGCTCGCACACCTCGCGCTCGATCGAGCGCGGATCGGGCCGACCGAGGCGGCGCTCGAGCTCGGTGCGGCGCGCGCGCTGCGCTTCGGTCATCCGGCCCTTCCGCCGCAACTCCGAGTCGGTGAACCCGTACAGGAAGTGCGATCCCGTCCCAACCGCGACGTGGAAGTGCACCGGCGTGTACTGGCTGAACTCGAAGCTCTCGAAGCCATCGAAGGCGATCGGCTCGCGCAGCGGGCCCTTCGGCCGCAGCCGCTCGTGGAAGAGCAGGCAGTGCCGGCCGAGCCGGATCGTTTGACGCAGCACCGTGGTGGGCGAAACATCGAGCGCTCGCGCGATCTGGCGGTAGCCGGAGCAGGCTAGGAGGCGGAGGAAGAGCGGCTCGAGCAGATCAGGGCGCTTGAGGAAGTAGGTGCTGGAGAAGGTCTGTGAACTGAAGGACCGACGGCAGTGAAGGCAGAGAAACCTCGGAATGCGCTGCGGAGCAGCCCGTCTCGTATAGAACCCCTTGCGCTTGTAGCGCCAACCCCGCGAATCGCCGTGGAAGCGGCACTTCGGTGCGGGGCAGAACGATGGTGAGAACTGGCTCGTCGATGCCGACACACCCGCTCACCGAGCACGCGTCGTGCCAGACCCAAACTCGAGAGCACAACTGAACCTGTAAGGGCGCTCAAGCGAAGCGCACGTACTCGAAGTCGAGCGGCTGGTCGTTGATCTTGTGGGTCGGCGCGCCGATCCAGCTCGCGCACTGGCCGCGCTCGAGCACGGGCGAGTCCTGCAGGCTCGCGAGATACTCGCCATCGGCGGCGCTCGGCAGGTGCGAGGCGGTCTCGCGAGTGTCGCGCGCGGGCGTGCCGTCGGGGCGGAAGGCGAGGCCGGCGAACGGGCCGATCTTGCGGTTGAAGCGCGGGCTCGGAAGTCTGAGCGTGAAGGCGATGCCCGCGCGCGCGAGCGCCTGGTTCCAGTTCGCGAGCGACTTCTCGCACTCGCGCACGTAGGCGTCCTGCAGCATCGCGTTCGTGGCGCGGCGCGACGGCACCGCCTCGCGCTCGATCGCGCCGCCCGCGCCCGGCTTCTCGACCTCGTAGCCGCCCTCGAGCAGCGCGTGCTCGGGGTACACGCCGGGCTTCGACTCCTGGTAGCGGCCCTTCAGGCCCGTCGCGAAGTAGGTCGCGGCGTTCGACGAGTCGGGCGCGCCGAACAGGTCGAGGCTCTCGCTGAACCAGTGATTCACGAAGCGCTGCAAGAGCGGAAGATCGATGCCGCCCTGCGCGCGCGCGTCCTCGTTCGGGTCGCGCTTCATCAGCTCGGCGGTGCGCGCGACGATGCGGCGGATGCCGGTCTCGCCGACCGACAGGTGGTGCGCCTCCTCGGTCAGCATGAAGCGGCAGGTGCGCGAGAGCGGATCGAAGCCCGACTCGGCGAGCGACGCGAGCTGGTACTTGCCGTCGCGGTCGGTGAACGTGGCGAAGCAGAAGAAATCGAGCCAGGTCGCGATCGGGCGGTTGAACGCGCCGAGGATGCGCGGGTGATCGGCCTCGCCGCTCTGCCGCTCGAGCAGCGCCTCGGCTTCCTCGCGCCCGTCGCGGCCGAAGTGGCTGAACAAGAGGTACACCATCGCCCACAGGTGGCGCGCCTCCTCGACGTTCACCTGCAAGAGGTTGCGCAGGTCGTAGAGCGACGGCGCGCGCGCGCCGAGCCGGCGCTGCTGCTCGACCGACGCCGGCTCGGTGTCGCCCTGCGTGACGATCAGGCGGCGCAGCGTGGCGCGCAGCTCGCCGGGCACGGTCTGCCAGGCGGGCCGGCCCGCGGGGTCGCCGAACGCGATCGCGCGCTCGGGCTCGGGCGGGGCGAGGAAGATGCCCCAGCGGTAGTCAGGCATCTTCACGTAGTCGTAGTGCGCCCAGCCCTCGCGATCGACGGCGATCGCGGTGCGCAGGTAGATCTCGTCGCGCTGCAGGCCCTCGGGGCCGCGCTCCTCCCACCAGCGCAGGAAGGCCGGCTGCCAGGCTTCGAGCGCGCGCCGCAGCTTCGCGTCGCCTGCGAGATCGACGTTGTTCGGAATCCGCGCGGACAGATCGACGCTGCTCGTCATCGTTCTGGAGTATAGTCCGCCACGACATGCGCGCTGGACTGGCCCTGCTTTCGTTGCTGCTGGTGTTCTCGTCGGACGCGCGCGCGGACGACGCGCGACGCCGCTTCAGGATCGCCGGTGCGGGGACGCTCGTGATTCCGCTGCGCGAGACGTGGAACGCCGCGGGCGACAAGGACGGCTCGCTCCTCTATCGCGCGCCGGGCGGCGAGATGCTGATCCTGACCGTGCTCCAGAACAAGGAGGGGCGCAGCGACTTCACGGCTCCCGCTCGCCTGCGCCAGGAGCTGGAGGCCGCGGGCAAGCCGCACCTCGAGCACACGGCGGAGAAGGCGATCGATCTGGTCGAGATCCAGGGCACGTCGAACACCGGCTACTACTTCTCGCTCACGGACAGCAACCTCGTCGGCAAGGAGCCGGGGCCCAGCGAGTACCGCGCGATCACGGAGGGCATGCTCGGCGTGAAGAACGAGCTGCTGCTGAAATTCACGGTGCTCTCGCAGCAGAGGGACGCGACAGCCGTGCAGCAGGCGCTCGCGGCGATGCGCAGCGCGAGCCTCGAGCCGCTGCGTTAGGAACCTGGCCGAGGACGCGAACGGGCGAGCGAGGGCCGCCCCGAGCGAGCCCCGCAAGCGCCCCGACATCGGACCGCGGGCCGATGTCCCGCGGTGCGCGCGCAGCGAGGCGAAGCCGAGCGAAGTCAATCAGACGCGCTTCCAGTCGAACTTCGCGCGCTCGGGGCGGCCGTAGGCGGCGAGCGCGCCGTCGGGGCCGGCGGCGTTCGGACGCTGGAAGATCCAGTTCTGCCAGGCCGAGAGCCGCGCGAACACCTTGGTCTCGAGCGTCTCGGGGCCGGCGAAGCGCAGGTTCGCCTCGAGACCCGTGAGCGCGTCGGGCGAGAAGCTCGCGCGTTCCTCGATCGCGACGCGCAGGCTGTCGTCCCAGTCGACCTCGTCCGGCGCTTCGGTGGCGAGCCCGAGCGCGAGCGCCGCCTCGCCGTCGAGCGGATCGCGCTCGGCGGTCGCGCGCTCGAGCGCCGCGCGGTCGCCGTAGAAGCGCTGCTCGAGCCGCGAGAGCCCGTTCGCGCGCGGGAACGCGCCGCGGCTCGCCGCGCCGATCCGCAGCACGGGCGCGTTCTCGCCGGAGGCGAGCAGGTAGATCCTGTCGCAGGCGAGCGCGAGCTCGAGCAGCGCGCCGTGGAAGCACGAGCCGCTGTCCGCGATCGCGAACAGCGAGCGCGCCGAGCACTCGACGCGCTTCAGCACGCGCGCGTAGAGCGCGCGCGTCTCGGCCGCGAGCCAGCCGTCGCCGAACAGGGCGGAGTCGTCGACCGCAGCGCCATCGCTCCGCACGAGCCAGAGCCCGAGCTCGGGGTGGTGGAAGCGCAGGCGCAGCACGGCGTCGTCGAGCTCGCGCGCGAAGCGCAGCCAGTCGGCGAGCGCAGCCGGCGGCTGCACCGTGATCGTCGCGCAGCGCCGATCGGCTTCGAGCCGGACGTTCACGAAGCGGTAGCGGAGCTCTGAGTCGCTGCTGTGCGGCGCGAGCGGCTCGAGCCGCTCGCCCTCGAGCGCCGCGCGCTCTGCGGGCGCGGCCGCGAGCGCGGCCTCGACCTCGCGCTCGACGACCTGGTCGAGCTCGCTCGGCCGGGCGATCGCGTCGACCAGGCCCCACTCCTGTGCGCGCGGGGCGCGCACTCCTTCCTCCAGCGTGCAGAACACGTCCGCGCGATCGGGCCGGACGCGGCGCTTGTCGACCAGGCGCGTGAGCCCGCCCGTGCCGGGCAGCACCGCGAGCAGCGGCAGCTCGGGCAGGCTCACTGCCGCCCGCCGGTCGTCGACGAGCACGATGCGCTCGCAGGCGAGCGCGAGCTCGTAGCCGCCGCCGCTCGCCGTGCCCGCGAGCACCGCCACGTAGCGCTGGCCCGCGCGGCTCGCGTCCTCGATCGCGAAGCGCGTCTCGTTGGTCAGCTTGCAGAAGTTCACCTTCAGCGCGTGCGACGAGCGCGCGAGCATGCCGATGTTCGCGCCCGCGCAGAAGACGTCGGGGAGCGCGCTCTCGAGCAGCACGCAGGCGACCTGCGGGTGCTCGAAGCGCAGCCGCTCGACCGCGTCGCGCAGCTCGACGTCGACGCCCAGATCGTAGCTGTTGCGCTTGAGCACGACCCCGTCGGCGAGCGCGCCGCCCTCGTCGACCGCGAGCGCGAGCCGCGCGACCCGGCCCGACACCGACAGGCGCCAGTGCCGGTAGCGCGCGGGCTCGGTCTCGAACGTCTCGGGCAGGCCGTCGCCGTGCGCGCTCGCCATCAGGCCTTCTCGCGCAGCACGTGGCGGCGGATCTTGCCCGTGGCGGTCTTCGGCAGCTCGTCCACGAAGTCCACGCGGCGCGGATACTTGTGCGGCGAGAGGCGTGCCTTCACGAACGCCTGCAGCTCGCGCGCGAGCGCGTCGCTGGCTCGCGCGTCCGACGCGAGCACGACGAACGCGCGCGGCTTCACCAGCCCGTGCTCGTCGCGATCCGCGACCACCGCGGCCTCGACCACCGCCTCGTGCGCCGCGAGCGCCGACTCGACCTCGACCGGCGAGACGTACTGGCCGCTCACCCGCATCAGGTCGTCGCTGCGCCCGACGTGCCAGAGCGTGCCGTCCGCGTCGCGGCGGTAGCTGTCGCCGGTGCGCAGCCAGCCGGGCGCGAACATGGTGCGCGCGGTCGCGTCGGGGCGCGCGTGGTAGCTGCGCGCGGCGCTCGCGCCGTGCGCGACGAGCGCGCCGATCTCGCCCGGCGCGACGTCGCGGTCCTCCTCGTCGACCACGCGCACGCCGTAGCCGTCGACCGGCGTGCCGCTCGAGCCGGGGCGCACCGCGCCCGCGCGGTTCGACACGAAGATGTGCAGCATCTCCGTCGAGCCGAGGCCGTCGAGGATCTCCACGCCGAAGCGCTCGTGCCAGCGCTGCCAGAGCGGCGCCGGCAGCGCCTCGCCGGCCGACACGCACAGCCGCACGCGGCCGAGCGAAGCCGGCAGCTCCGGGTGCGCGAGCATCGCCGCGTAGAGCGTGGGCACGCCGAAGAAGACGGTGGGCTGCGCGTCGCGCAGGAGCGCGAACATCGCCTCCGGGGTGGGCCGCTCCGGGTGCAGCACCACCTCGGCCCCGCACAAGAGCGGGAAGGTGAGCGAGTTCCCGAGCCCGTAGGCGAAGAAGAGCTTGGCCGCCGACAGCACGCGATCGCCCTCGCCCAGGCCGAGCACGGGCTGCGCGTAGCGCGCGGCGGTGAAGGGCAGGTCGAGGTGGCGGTGCACCACGCCCTTGGGCTCGCCGGTCGTGCCCGAGGTGTAGAGGAAGAACGCGACGTCACCCGCGTTCGTCGGCGCGGCCTCCTGCGCCGCTGTGCTCGCGAGCCCGGCGGCGACGCGAGGCAGCGCGTCGAGCTCCGGCGGCAGCGCGACGTCCGCGACGACCGCGCGCGCCGCGCAGTCGCGCGCGATGAAGGCGACGTCCTTCGCCGGCAGCAGCGTCGAGATCGGCACCGGCACGAAGCCCCCGCGCAGCGCGCCGAGGAAGGCGGCGTGGAAGAGCGGCGTGTCGCGCAGCACGAGCAGCACGCGCTCGCCGCGCGCGAGCCCCGCGCCCGCGAGGACGGCCTGCAGGGCGCGCGCCCGCGCGCCGAGCTCCGCGCCGGAGAGCGCCTCGCCCGCGCAGGCGATCCTCGTGCGCGCGCCGGAGCGCGCCGCGGCCTCGAGCATGTGTTCGCCCGCGTTGTACGGCGCGTCGTCGGCGGGCACGAGCACGGTCGCGGCCATCGCCCGCGACTCTACCACGCGCGCTCAGAACGCCGAGTAGCCGCCGTCCGCCACGATCTGCGCGCCGGTCACGAAGATCGACGCGTCGCAGGCGAGGAAGGCGACGACCGGCGCGATGTCGGACGCGAACCCCATCCGGCCGATCGGCATCTTGCCCACCCAGTACGCGATCACCTCCTCTATCGAGAGCGCTTCGCCGCTGGAGTTGCGCAGCGGCTCGTGCTTCGCGCCCAGGTTGGTCGCGCACGGCCCCGGGTGCAGCGAGTTCACGCGGATCCCGCTCGCGGCGAGCTCGTGCCCCACCGCGCGCGACAGCATCGCGATCGCGCCCTTCGACGCGCTGTAGGCCGCGTAGCGGTCGCCCGCCACCTGGCCGTACACGGACGAGATGTTGATGATCGAGGGCTTGGCGCCGTGCTTCGCGGCCGTGTCCTGCAGGAGCGGAATGAAGGTGCGCATGCCGAGGTACGGCCCCTCGACGTTCACCCGGTACTGCAGCCGCAGGTCCTCGACCGGCGCTTCCAGGAACGGGCGCGCGAGCATGATGCCGGCGTTGTTGACCAGCACGTCGAGCCGGCCGCAGCGCTCGCGCACGAGCTGCTCGGCCGCCTGCCAGTCCGTCTCCGACGTGACGTCGAGCCGCGCCGCGAGGTGGCCGCTGCCCGCGAGCGCCTTGGCCGTCAGCTCCGCCTGCTCCGCGTCGAGGTCCGTCGCGGCCACGCGCGCGCCGAGGCTCGCCAGCACCTCGCAGGTCGAGCGGCCGATGCCCGAGCCCGCGCCGGTGACGAATGCGACGCGGCCGCTGAGATCGAAGAGCGTGTTCATGCCCGGAGCATACGCGGGCGCTCAGGTCTTCGGCGCTGCCGCGCCGAGCACCTCGCACAAGAGCGCGTTCAACGCGCTGGCCGGGAACGGCTTGCGCAGCAGGCGCACCTCGTGCGCGAGCACGCCGCGCAGGAGCACGGCGTCGTCGGTGTAGCCGGTCAGGAAGATGACGGCCGTCTCGGGGTGGACCTTCACCAGCTGCTCGGCCAGCTCGCGCCCGCTGCCGTTCGGCATGACCACGTCGGTCAGCAGCACGTCGAGCGCGCCGTCGAAGCGCTCGGCGAGCGCGAGCGCCTCGGCCGCGTCGCTCGCCTCGAGCACGATGTGGCGGTCCGCGGCGAGCGCGCTGCGCAGGAGCCGGCGCAGCGCGGCGTCGTCCTCGACCAGGAGGATCGTGCCCGCGCGCGGCCGGCTCGCCGCGGGCTCGGCGCCCGCCGCGCCCGCGGCGCGCGGGGCCAGAAGCCGCGGCAGGTAGATGCGGAACGAGCTGCCGCGGCCGACCTCGCTCTCGAGCGTCACCACGCCGCCGCTCTGCGCGACGATGCCGAACACGCTCGACAGTCCCAGGCCGGTCCCGCGGCCGGGCACCTTGGTGGTGAAGAACGGCTCGAACACCCGCTCCTGCAGCTCGGCGTCCATGCCCGTGCCCGTGTCGCTGATGCCGAGCACCACCCACGCGCCCCGAGGCACGGCGCTCGCGCCGATGCGCGCGGCCTCCGCGAGGTCGACGTTCGCGGTCTCGATCTCGAGCGTTCCGCCGCGCGGCATCGCATCGCGCGCGTTCGCCGCCAGGTTGAGCACGACCTGCTCCATCTGCCCGCGATCGGCCTCGACCTGCCCGAGGTCGTCGGCGAGCCGCAGGCGGATCTCCACGTCCTCGCCGACCAGCGGGCGCAGCATGTCGAGCGTCGCGTGCACGACCGCGTCGAGCTGCAGCGGCTCCGGCTTCAGGAGCTGCCGCCGCCCCACCGCGAGCAGCTGTCGCACCAGGCGCGCGGCGTTCTCGCCGGCGCTGCGGATCTCCTCGAGCTCGCGCCGCTGCGCGGATGCTCCGGGCCGCGTGAGCAGGAGATCCGCGTAGCCGGTGATCACCGCGAGCAGGTTGTTGAAGTCGTGCGCGATCCCGCCCGCGAGCCGGCCGATCGCGTCCATCTTCTCGACCTGGCGGAGCTGCGTCTCCGCGGCCACGAGCTCAGCTGTGCGCTGCGCGACGATCTGCCCGAGGTTCTGGTTCACGTCGGCCAGGTGCTCGTGCGCGTCGCGCCACTGGCTCACGATGTAGTACACGACGCCGGCCAGACCGAGCGTCGCGAGCACGCTCGCGCCCACCGCGCCGACCAGGTGGGGCAGGGCGATCCGCCCGTCGACGATCGCCGTCGCCGCCATCATCGGCGCGTACGGCGCCGCGCCAGCGCCGACCGCGGCCATGCTCGCGACCACGAGGCACAGCCCGAAGCCGATCCCGAACAGCGCGAGCCCGCGCGGCAGCAGCAGCAGCTGCCACACGACACCGACCAGGATCGCGATCCAGGCGGGGCTGGTGATGGGGCCGAGGCCGTAGGCGACCCCGGCCACGCCGATCCACCACGAGAGCGTTCCGACCAGCGCGTACAGCTGGTCGCGCCGCGCGGAGCGCCGTTCGGCGTAGCCCAGCAGCAGGAAGGCGATCCAGAACGCGACCAATGCCGCGATCCCGTCGCGCATGATCACGAGCCACTCGCGATCGAAGTAGGGCTCGAGCTCGGGGTGCGCGATCAGATAGTGAGAGCGCAGGCCGTAGCCGACATAGAAGGGGAGAGTCAGCACGATCATCAGTCTCGTGCGCTCGATGAGGCTCCACTCGAGGGGACTGGACCGGGGGGGCACGGCTCCGCTCCTCGGCTGGCAGCCTGCGTCCGGGGCCGGGGATCTGTCAATCGCCGTCGACAAGGCGCACACTAGGCCTCGTCGCGATGACCACCAGCCCGACCATCGTGCGCCTCGGCGCACTCGCTTTCGCCGTCCTGCTCTGCGGCGCGGCGCCGGATCCCGGCGTCGAGGTGCGCGTCGACCTCGAGCGCTTCGAGCTGATCGCGATCGACGAGCGCCGCCCGGACGAGGTGGCGCTGGTGCTGCCGATCGCGACCGGCTCGCCCTCGCACCCCAGCCCCCCGGGCCGCTACCGGGCGCGCGAGGTGGTGCGCAACCCGGGCTGGAAGCCGGGTGCGAAGGCGAAGGCGCGCGGCGCGGTGCCGATCGATCCCTCCGAGGACGGGCCGATGGGCGTGGCCAAGATCCCGCTCACCGGCGACGGCTTCGCGGTGCACGGCGGCGCGAACCCGCTGGTCGTCGGCAAGCAGATCTCGCTGGGCTGCGTGCGGCTCTCCGATCCCGACATGCTGGCGCTTCTCGACTGGCTCGATCGCGCCGGGGCGCTCGGCCCGGCGCGCGCCACCGAGAGCGGTGAGCTGCATCAGGCCGTGCGCCGCCCGCTTGCATTTGATGTGCGCTGAAGAGTAATAAAGACGCAGACTTGGCCGTGACGGCCGGCGTCACGTAACCGCCCCCCGGTGCCACCATGGTCTCGACGGCGCGGCTTGCGCGGCGTGCTCCTGCTGCAGCGGAGGGATCGAGGCATGGGAATTCGGAGCATTGGAACGGGGATCTTGGCGGCGCTCTGCGCGCTGGTTGCCGCTGGCAGGGCGGACGCGATCGGGGTCGCCTTCGACGGCCCCAGCGGCTTCGGCATCTCGGCGGCGAGCGCCGCGGCCGCGGCTGCGGATGGCCTGCAGATCATCCCGGTCGAGCAGCTCGCGACCGCCGCCTCGTTCGGGCTGACGATTCCCGCGCCCGAGGTGCAGGACGCCCAGCTGGTCGGCAGCCCGTCGTTCGCCAACCCGAACCGCGCCACCTCGACCTGGACGGTGACCAACTCCGGGCAGATGAACCTGCAGGACGCGTGGCTGATCTTCCTGTACCCGGCGACCTACACGGCGTCGCAGGTCGGCTTCGAGATCGACGACGAGGACGGCTGGGCGGTCATCAACGTGTTCGTGAGCGGGGTCGACTACTTCTACCCGGCGCGCTTCATGGACGATCTCGATCCCAGCGACGCCGTCGCGTTCACCATGCGCCATCTCGTCGGCGAGCCGCTGACTCAGAGCGGCTCGACTTTCGTGCTCCCGCAGTACGCGGTCGGCGCGATCCAGGGCATCCCGCTGCCCGAGCCGGCGGCGCTCGCGCTGGCCGTTTCGGGCCTCGTGCTGGTCGCGGCGCTGCGACGGAGCCGCGTCTGATCATGAAGCGATCGCTCGCTCTCGCCGCGTTGCTGGTCGTCCACCCGCTCGCCGCCGTCGCGTCCGACGAGAGCGACGTGCTGCGCGGCCGCGCGGCCGTGCTCGCGCAGGCAGGAAAGTGCGCGGAGGCGACGCCGCTGCTCGAACGCGCGATCGCAGCCGACCCGCGCGAGGCGCAGGCGGGCCTCCTGCTCGGGCGCTGTCAGATCCAGGCCAAGGACTACGCCGCGGCGGAGAAGACGCTGACCGAGTCGGTGCGCCGCGATCCCGGGCTGGGCGAGGCGCAGCTCGAGCTCGCGGTGGCGCGCTACCACCAGGACAACTTCACCGGCGCGCGCGCCGCGCTCGACGCCGCCGGGCCGAAGATGAGCGGCGACGCGCGCTACCAGCTGTACAACGGCATGCTCCTCTTGCGCGAGGGCAAGCGCCCGGAGGCGATCGCCGCTCTCGAGCGCGCGCGCGCGATCGACGCGAAGGCCGTCGAGCCGACCGCGTCCTACATGCTGGGCCTCGCGCTCGCGAACGAGGGCGAGCGGACCAAGGCGCGCGAGGCGATGGACCGCGTGGTCGCGAGCAACCCCGGCGGGCCGTGGGGCACCGCGGCGCGCACGCGCCTCGACCAGTGGGCCTTCGGCCGCGACAAGGACTACTGGGCGTCGGCCACGTTCGGCTACGAGTCCGACTCGAACGTCGTGCTGCGCGGCCAGGGCGTCACGCTGCCCAGCGACGTGAGCGACGAATCGGACGGGCGCTGGATCTGGAACGCGAACGGCGGCTACGAGTTCCTGCGCACCGAGGACTGGGGCGCGGGCGCGGCCGTCGACTACACCGGCACGCACCAGCACCACCTCGACGAGTTCGACTACCACTACCTGGTCGGCACGGGCTGGGTCGACCGCCGCATCGTCGACAACCTGTCCGCGCACCTGCAGGGCGACTACGCCTACGGCTGGGTCGACCACGACTCGTGGGTGAGCGAGGTCGCCGCCACGCCCGCGCTGCAGTACACGTGGGCGCCGAACAGCTACTCGCGGCTGTGGGGCCGCTTCTACTGGAGCAACTACTACTTCGATCCCGATTCCTCGACGGCCTACCCGCCGCCGCCCGGCTACAACGCCAAGCACGAGCGCAACCGCGACGGCAACGGCGAGATGGCGGGCCTCGAGCAGGGCATCCCGCTCGCGGCGATCCAGACCCAGGTCACCGCCAACGCCTACTACACGCGCTACCACGCGGAGGGCGACGAGTACTCGTTCCGCGGCGTCGGCGGCTTCTTCACCACCGAGACCCTGCTGCCGTTCGAGTTCACGCTGCGCACGCTCGGCAGCTTCGTGTACCGCGGCTACCTGAACAACACGTCGTTCGAGAGCGTGCCGCCCGTCGGTCCGCCGCCCACCAGCAACAAGCGCCGCGATCAGATCTCGGACGTCGAGGTCTCGCTCGAGCACCCGCTCTACTGGGACTGGCTGCTGGTTTCGGGCCGCTGGCACTACACGCACGCCGATTCGACGGTCGAGGTGTTCGACTACGACCGGATCATCTACGGCGCGTACTTCACCGTCGAGCTGCCCTGACAGGAGAGGATGAAACGATGAACCCCCGCACGTTGCTCCGCTTCGCTGCCGCTGTCACCGCCGTCGTGCTCGCGGGCGCGGCGCAGGCCGCCGATCCCGCGCGCGTGATCGCGCTCCAGGGCGAGGCCAGCACCGAGTCCGGCCGGCTCTCGATCGGCAGCACGATCCCCGCCGGCTCCACGATCCGCACCGGCGCCGACGGGCGCGTCGGCATCCTGGCCAGCCAGATCTACGTGCAGCTCGATCCCGAGTCCGAGCTCCGGATCGAGGGCGGCGCGGCCGACCCCGTGCGCATGGCGCTGGTCGAGGGCCGCGCGCGCGTCGTCGACACGCGCACCAACCCGGCGCCCGCCGACCTCTCGGTGCTGAACGCCAACGCCGCGATCGCGGGCGGCGACTCCGAGTACTACATCCTGAAGGAGAAGGGCGGCCGCTACGCGATGTTCTGCGAGTGGACCGGACGGCTCGCGGTGACCCGCGAGCCGCAGTCGGTCACGGCGGGCTCGAACGAGTGCGTGCTGTCCAAGCCCTACGAGCCGCTCTACGGCACGAACGGCCACGATCACCAGATTCCGCTCCTGCCGATGCCCGACGCCGCGTTCAGCGACCCGGCGTCCGAGCACTTCAACGCCGCCGACGTCGCGGCCGGCCCGACTCCTCTGTTCGCGGATCCGCTGTTCGCGCCCGACTTCGCGCGCGATCCGTGCGACGTGCCGGGCTCGGGCTGCGCGTTCCGCGGCCCGATCGTGGTCGAGCCGCCGCCCGACACCGGCGGCTGCGCGCCCGGCATCCCCTGCGACTAGTTGACTTCGCTCGGCTTCGCCTCGCTGCGCGCGCGCTCCGCGCGCTTGCGGGCGCGGCCGCGGGCGGCCGCGGACCGCGCCCCTCTCAGGTCTCGGTTCAGGTCGCCTGCCTGCTCGCGCTCGTAGGGCTGTTCGCCGCGCGCGCGGCCGCGCAGGATCTCGAGCCGCGCAGCTACGCGAACACGCCCGTCGGCATGAACTTCGCGATCGCGGGCTACGCCTACTCGAGCGGCGACGTGGCGACCGACTCCGCGGTGCTCGAGGACGGGCACGTGCGCATCAACGCGGCGCTGCTCGCCTACGCGCGCTCGCTCGACGTGCTGGGCTGCTCCGGCAAGGTCGACGTGATCGTGCCCTACGCCTGGGAGAAGGGCTCCGCGACGTTCATGGGCCAGCCCATGGACCGCAGCGTGCGCGGCCACGGCGACCCGCGCGTGCGCTTCTCGCTGAACTTCTACGGCTCGCCCGCGCTCTCGCTCGAGGAGTACCCGAGCTGGGAGCAGGATCTGATCGCCGGCGCGAGCCTGCAGATCATCGCCCCGCTCGGCCAGTACGAGCAGGACAAGCTCTTGAACGTCGGCACCAACCGCTGGACGTTCAAGCCGCAGATCGGCGTCTCGAAGAGCTTCGCCCCGCTGATCGTCGAGCTCTCGCTGGGGGCCGCGTTCTACACCGACAACCACGACTTCTTCGACGGCCACCTGCGCGAGCAGGATCCGGTGTACTCCGGCCAGGTGCACCTGATCTACGCGTTCCGGAGCGGGATCTGGGGCTCGGTCGACTACACCTACTACCGCGGCGGGAAGGTGGAGATCGACGGCGAAGGCAGCGACGACCTGCAGAGCAACCACCGGGTCGGCGCGACCCTGGCCTTCCCCGTCTCCCGACACCACTCGGTGAAGCTCTTCGCGAGCCGCGGCGTGTCGGTCCGCTTCGGCGGCGACTACGACACGATCGGGCTGGCCTGGCAGGTGCGCTGGGGAGGCGGGCTGTAGACTGGCTCCCGCCTTGGAAGTGATGGAGCACCCGGTCGATCCGCTCGTGATCACGCTGCGCTTCGCCGCGGCGCTCGCGCTCGGGGTCCTGCTCGGCTTGGAGCGCGAGCGCACGAAGGCCGAGCACGGCTTCGCCGGCGTGCGCACCTTCGGCCTGCTCGCGCTGGCGGGCGGGGTGGCGGGCTTTCTCGACGTCTCGCTCGCGCGGCCGTGGCTCGCGCTCGGCCTGTTCGCGGGCACCGCCGCGCTCGTGCTCGTGTCGTACGCCGTGACCGCGCAGCGCGGCGAGTACGGCATCACCACCGAGGTCTCGGCCCTGCTCGCGTTCGCGCTCGGCTTCCTGTGCGTGACGGGGCACGTGATGGTCGCGACCGGGCTCGGCATCGCGAGCGGAGCCGTGCTCGCGCTCAAGGAGTGGCTGCACCGGCTCGCGGGCAGGATCGCGCCCGCCGACGTCGAGGCCACGCTCAAGTTCGCGATCGTCTCGGCGATCATCCTGCCGCTCGTGCCGGACCAGAACTTCGGTCCCGCGCCGCTCGACGTGATCAACCCCTACAAGATCTGGCTGATGGTCGTGCTGATCTCGGGGCTCAACTTCGCGAGCTACCTGCTGGTGAAGGTGGTCGGCGCGGAGCACGGGATCGGACTCACGGGCCTGCTCGGGGGGCTGGTGTCGAGCACGGCGGTCACGCTCGGCTTCGCGCAGCGCAGCCGGCAGGAGCCCGGGCAGGGCGCCGCGCTCGCGCTCGGGATCCTGATCGCGTGGACGGTGATGTTCGTGCGCGTCGTGCTGCTGGTCGCGGCGGTCGCCCCGGCGCTCGCCTGGCCGGTCGGTCTGGCGATGGCCGCGTTCGGGCTGCCGAGCCTTCTGATCTGCGCGTTCCTGTGGCGGCGCCGGCAGTCGGGGAAGGCGGCGGGAACGGGCGCGGTAGCCGCGGGCGAGAACCCGTTCGAGCTCGGCGAAGCGATCCGCTTCGGCCTGCTGTTCGGCGTGATCACGTTCGTGGCCAAGGCCGCGCAGGTGTATCTCGGCGACGCGGGCCTGTATCTCGCGGGCGCGATCGCGGGACTCACCGACGTGGACGCGATCGCGCTCTCCATGGCGCAGCTCGCGCAGGGCGACCCCGCCAACGCCGAGCCCGCCACGCGCACGATCGTGATCGCGGTCGCGTCGAACACGCTGTTCAAGGCGGGCATGGTCGCGTTCATGGGGACGCCGGGCCTGCGCAACGCGATCCTCGCCGCGACCGGCGTGATCGTGGTCGCCGCGGCCGCCTCCGCGTTCCTGGTCTAGAGCCGCTCTAGAACCGGATCGTTTGGCTCAGCGCCTGGCGCGCGAGCGTGGCCTCGCCGACGCGGCGGATCGCGAGCATCAGGGCGGCGGTGCGCGGATCGACCTTCCGCTCGCGCGCGACCTCGGCCACGCCGGCGAACGCGCGCCGCATGTGGCGCTCGAGCTCCTCGTTCACGCGCTCGAGGCTCCAGCGGAACTGCTGGATGTTCTGCACCCACTCGAAGTAGCTCACGGTCACGCCGCCGGCGTTGGCCAGGATGTCGGGCGCGATCGTGACGCCCTTGCGGCGCAGGATCTCGTCCGCCTCGGGCGTCGTCGGCGCGTTCGCGCCCTCGATCACGATCCGCGCCTTCACTTTCTCCGCGTTCTCGCGCGTCAGCACGTCGCCGAGCGCGGCGGGGATCAGGACGTCTGCGTCCCAGGCCAGCACCTCGGCGCCGGCGAACGCCTCGCCGCCGGGGAAGCCCTTCACGGTGCGGTGCTCGCGCACGAAGGCCGCGAGCGCGGCGACGTCGAGCCCTTTCGCGTTCGCGACGCCGCCCGCGTGGTCGCCGACCGCGACGATCTTCGCGCCGCGCTCCGCGATCAGCCGCGCGGCGTGGCTGCCGACGTTGCCGAAGCCCTGCAGCGCGACGGTGGTGCCCGCCATGGTGCGCTTCTGCGCGGCCAGCACCTCGTCGAGCGTGATCATCACGCCGCGTCCGGTCGCCTCTTCGCGGCCCGGCGAGCCGAACAGCTGCAGCGGCTTGCCGGTGACGACGCCCGGCGAGAAGCCCGCGTACTTCGAGTACTCGTCCATGATCCAGCCCATGATGCGGCCGTCGGTGTTGACGTCCGGGGCGGGGATGTCGAGCGTCGGTCCGATCACGTCCTTGATGCGCTCGACGAACTGGCGCGTGAGCGCGTTCAGCTCGCGCACGCTGAGCTTGCTCGGGTCGCAGTTGATGCCGCCCTTCGCGCCGCCGAACGGCACGTCGACCACCGCGGTCTTCCAGGTCATGAGCGAGGCGAGCGCGGTCGCCTCGTCCTCGTCGACCGACGGGTGGTAGCGCAGGCCGCCCTTGAGCGGCCCACGCGCGCGGTTGTGCTGCACGCGGTAGCCCATGAAGTGCAGCAGCCCGCCGTCGTCGCCCTCGATCACCAGCTCCACCTTCACGATCCGGAACGGCGTGAGCAGGATGTTGCGCACCAGCGGCGACAGCTCGAGCGCGTCCGCCGCCTTCGTGAAGTAGATCCGGCTTGCTTCGAGCATGGCGGGGGAGTCTAGTCGATCTCCAGCCGTGGAATGATCTCGCGGAAGAACTCCGCGTCCGCCTCGAACACGGGCTCGAGCCGCGCGAACTCGGCGGGCTCGATCCAGCGGAAGTCGCTCACCTCGCGCGGGTCCGGGGTCACCTCGGCGGAGTCGCCGTCGAGGATCGCGGTCCACCAGTGCAGGAGGAAGCGTCCGTCGTGCGTCGTGCACTCCCAGACCTTGCGGCCCGCGCGCACGCGCAGGCCCACCTCCTCGCGCACCTCGCGCACCACGGCTTCGGCCTGGCTCTCGCCGGGCTCGACGCGGCCGCTGAGCGGCGCCCAGTAGCCGGGGTGGGGCACGCCGGGCGCGCGCCGGATCACCAGCACGCGGCTGCCGCGCGCGACGATCGCGACCACGCCGTCCGGCAGCACGCGGGCCAACTCAGCGCTTCGCGCCGTCGCGCCAGAACCCGTAGAAGTTGAACCACTGGTAGGGCGACTCGATGCAGCCCTCTTCGAGGATCGCGGCGTACTTCTGCGCCAGCTGCTCCGCGTGCTTCTCGCGCTCGGCGCGCGGCACCACGCCCTCGGGCGCGAACGCCCGCGTGACGGCGCGGTAGCGCGCCGGGCCGGTGCGCACGCACGAGGTGTAGAGCATCGCGCAGCCGAGCACGCCCTGGAGCAGGTAGGGACCGAGCGGGAACAGCGCGTCGCGGCCCAGGAACGAGACGCTCACGGTGCGCTCCTGCTCCGACGGCCAGACGCGGTCGCCGAGGATGCCGACGAACTCGCCGCGCGCGATCGCCGCGCGCATGTCGAAGGCGGCGTCGAGCGTGCCGGGCTCGAAGCGGATCAGGCGCAGGTTCCGGCCCGCCTGCAGGCGCTCGAAGAACGCGTTGATGCGCGTGGCGTGGCGCGTGAACATCAGCACGTTCAACACGATCCCGTGTTGCTTCGCGAGCGAGCGCAGCATGTCGAAGCTGCCGATGTGCGAGCTGAGCAGGATCCCGCCGCGGCCCGCGCGCACCAGCCCGTCGAGGTGCTCGCGGCCGTGGTTGTCGATCTGGAACGCGGCTTCCTCGCCGCTCCACATGATCATGCGGTCGAGCAGGTTCTCGGCGAACGCGTGCAGGTGGCGGAACACGTGGCGGAGCGTCGGCCGCGAGCCGAGCGCCGCCCGCGCGCGCGGGTTCGCCCACAGCGTGCGCAGGTAGTCGAGCGAGGCCGGGCGAGAGGTTGTCCCGGTGAGGAAGAAGTAGACGACGATCGGGCGCAGGAGCGCCACCGACGCGCGCCGCCCGAACGCGCGGTAGTACGCGCGCAGGATCCGGAGCCAGGCGAGCGAACCGCTCTCGGCCATGCTGGCCCAGCTGCTGGCGTGGCTCACGCTCCGGTCATCTCCATCTCCCGCACCAACCGGAGAATACACTACAGATCTGCTTCGTTCGCCGCCCCGAGGAGGACCCCTGGCCGCAACGCTCCAGATCGCGCTCGCGCTCGGCTACCCGCTGCTGGTGTACCTGGCGCTGGGGACTGTGTCACCGCGCGTGTTCGGCATCGGTGTGCTGGCGTTCGTGGCGTTGCGCCTCGCCTGGGTCGCGCAGCGGGGGCTCGCGGCGTACGCGCGGCTCGCCGGAGCGTCGGCAGCAGCCACGATCGCGGCGAGCGCGGCGACGTTGATCTGGAACGATCCGCGGGCGCTGTTGCTCGCGCCCGCGCTCGTGAACCTCGCGCTGCTCGCGGTGTTCGCGGCCTCGTTCGCCGCGCGCGAGACGCTGATCGAGGTGTTCGCGCAGGCGCAGGCCGGCGCGCTGCCCGACGACGAGCGCGCGTACTGCCGCAAGGTGACGCTGCTCTGGTGCGCGTTCTTCGTCGCGAACGCGGGCGTGATCACGGCGCTCGCGCTGCGCGGCACGCGCGAGCAGTGGGCGCTCTACACGGGCGTCGTCGCCTACCTGCTGATGGGTCTCGTGTTCGCGGCCGAGTTCCTGTACCGGCACTGGCGCTTCCGGCGCTACGTCGGGCTGCCGACCGATCCGCTGATGCGCCGGATCTTCCCGCCCGGCCCCGCGAAGTAGCGCGCGAAGTAGCGCGGCTCAGCCGGCGGGATTCGCCGCCAGCCCGGCGAAGCGCTCGGCCACGCGCGTCTTGCGGTAGGCGGCTAGGATCGGCTCGAGCTCGGTCGGGGTCGCGCCGTGGAGGATCACGCCGTCGCAGCCGAGCGCGAGCTGGCCCTCGATCTTCTTCACGCACGCCTCGGGCGAGCCGGTCGCGGCCGGCGCCAGCCACTCGCGCGGGATCAGCGTGGCGATGTGCTCGAGCTGCTCCGTGGTCGCCCGCGCGTCGATCGCGCCGGGGAACTTCGCGACCAGCGGGTCGGCGCGGAAGCGCGCGAGCGGCGCGGGATCCCAGCGGTTCGTCTTCATCATCAGGTCGCCGTAGGCCTGCAGGTAGGTCGCCATGCGCCCGACCGTCTTCTTCAGCCGCAGCGGCTCGGGCAGGTGATCGCCGATCGTCGCGAAGCACGACCACACGCGCACGCGCGCCGGATCGCGCCCGGCCCGCTCCGCGGCCTGCTTCACTGCGCGCACGCAGCGCGCGGTGGTCTCGTCGCTGAAGAAGGTGTGCAGCACGACCGCGTCGAAGGCGCGCCCGCCGAGCGCGAGCGAGTTCGGGCCAAAGGCGGTGAAGGTGAGCGGGATCTCGCCCGTGTAGTCGGGGCCGAGCGCGAGCAGGGGGTACTTCCCGGCCGGGCCGTCGTGGCCGAACACCGTCTCGCCGCGGAAGAGCCGGCGCACGATGCCGACGAAGTCCTCGAGCTGCGCGGTGGTGATCGCCGGCAGGCCGTAGGCCTTGAACATCGGCGCGATACCGCGCCCGAGCCCGAGCGAGAAGCGGCCCTCGGTCAGCTTGTGCATGGTCATCGCGTAGGCGGCCGTCACCATCGGGTGTCGGGTATTGTGGTTGGTGGCCGCGGTCGCGATGCCGAGCCGCGTCGACACGGCCCCGGCCGCGCCGGACAGCGTGGCCGCCTCCTTCACGTTGAAGCGCTCCGAGATGAAGGCCGAGCCGAGGCCGAGCGCCTCGCCGCTGCGGATCTCGTCGATCAGCTCGCGCGGCGACTTCGGCTGTCCGGCGAGCGTGTAGAAGGCGAGCTCGTTCATGGCGGTCATGGGCGTAGGAACTCCTCGGCTCGAAGGTCGAGCGCGTGCTGCGCGTGGCGGCTGGCCATGGCCAGGAACATCTCGTTCCCGCGCGGGGTCTCCTGGACGATCATCGACGCGATCACCGCGACCGCGAAGCCCGCAAAGCTGCCGCGCCGGTAGTCGGTCCAGCAGCGCTCGAAGTCGTAGTCCCGCACGCCGGCCGCGAGCAGCCGCGCGTGGTAGTCGCGCACGATCTCGCGCTCGACCGGGCGGCGCGCCTCGGGCAGGAGCGACGCGCCGAGCAGATAGGCGAGATCCGAGAGCGGCGCGCCGACCACGAAGCTCTGCCAGTCCACGACCGTGACGCGCGGCGTGGGGCGCGAGCTGTCGATCAACAGGTTGTCGAGCCGGAAGTCGACGTGCACCACCGAGAACGGCGTCTCGGGGTACTCGAACGGAGGGCCGCTGGTCTCGCAGACGCGCCCGAGGATCGCGAGCAGCTCGGGCGCGAGCGACTTGCCGTAGCGCGCCGTGAAGCCGGGGAACAGCTGCGCGTAGAGCGCGCGCGTGGTGCCCGGCGATTCCATCACCCAGTCGAGCTCGCGCAGGCTCGCGTCGTTCCAGGTCGGCGCGTGCAGGCCGACCAGCTCGAGCGCCGCGGCGCGCGCGACCTCCGGCGTGGTGCCGGCGATCTGGTCGCCCGGCCGCGCCGGCGCCATGTCCTCGAGGATCAGCGCGAACGCCGGCCCGCGCCCGTCGATCGCGGCGTAGTAGCAGCGAGGGATCGAGATCGACAGGCGCTTCGACAGCGTGCGGTAGAACTCGACCTCCTTGCGGTACAGGCCGAGCGCGACGCCGGTTGCGCGGCTGGTCTCGTCGCCGGACGGGAACTTGCCGACGAGCGACCGCGGCGTGTGCGGGCTCGCACCCTCGAGCTCGAGCGCGTAGCGCACGCAGGTGCCGAGCTGGCCGGTGCCGATCCGCGCCGCGCGCACGACGCGCACTTCGACGCCCTTGTGGCCGGCGCCGCGCAGCACCTCGGCGAGGAAGCGGGCGTCGACGCTCTCCGGTGTCGGGACGCGCTCGCTCACGGCGCCGGCCGCCCGATCGCCTTGCGGAACTCGCGCAGCACCGAGAGCCGCTCGTTCCAGGGCGAGGAGTCCGCGCGCGCGGGGTCGACCTCGCTGATGCCGCCCGCGAAGCCGGGCGGGATCTGGCTGTACAGCGCGGGCGGGTCCTCGAAGTCGTCGATGTAGTGGTACTCGTAGCCGGGCACGAACAGGTCGTCGTCGGCGTTCACGTCGATCGTGCGCACGCCGAAGCTCGACAGCTCGGTGTGCAGGGTCTGCGGCGGCACGATCCAGACCTGGCGCGGCGCCGCGACGAACTGGTACTGGATCCTGCGATTGCGCGAGAGCACGCGGTACTTGCGGATCTCGCCGCCGTACAGGCGGCTCCCGATCGCGTACTCGTCGAGCATGCCGCCGGCGAAGTCGGGCTCGAAGCCGCGCGCGAAACGCAGCGACCCGGGATCGTGCGCGCGCGCGAACCAGGCCACGCGCTTGCCGCCGTGGATGCGGTTGCGCGGATCCGCCGCGGCGCGGCGCCGCGGCTCGGTGAAGTCCCGGTACGGCGCGACGCGCGCGTCCGGCGCGCGCCGCAGCACGAGCCCCATCGCGCGCTCGTCGCGCTTGGGTGCCGCGACTGCGCGCGTCAGCGCGTCCAGCGCGGCCTGCATCTCGAACGGCAGGTTGGTCGTCTCCTCGGCCGTGTAGCGCACGCGCCGCCCGTGCTCGACGACCCACTTCAGATCGCCCTTGCCGATCCAGTTCTCGTCCTCGGAACGGGCGAAGTGGCTGGCCGAGCGCCAGATCAGCGACGCGTCCTTGTAGAAGAGCCGCGCGTGCAGCACGCGGCGGCCCGGCGGGGTCTTCGCGTGCGCGTCGAGCAGCACGTAGCTGACGAAGAAGCGCGCGTTGTCGTCCTGGCGCAGGTGCGCGAGGTAGAAGACCGTGTCGAACAGCGCGAGCTTGTGGCGCGCGGGGTAGCGCCGCCCCAGGATGCCGGCCGGGTCCGACTTCGCCGCGCCTGCGCAGCGGATGCGCGCTCCCGAGCGCAGCAGGGCGCGGAACTCGCGCGCGATCTCGGCCTCGCTCCCCGGCTCGGGGGCGATGTCGCGGACCACGCGGGATTCGAGTCTCGGCATCCCCGCCATGCTGCGCCGAGCGCGCGCGCGATGCAAAGCGGGCCCAGGGTTGACTGAAAGCGCCCATTTCGGCGATACAAGGCCTTCATGCCGCTGCGCTCCCGCTCGATCGCCGCGACGGCCGTCGCCCTGCTGCTCTCCGGTTTCTTCATGCCCGCCGCGGCTGGAGAGGCGAAGCTGCCGTCGAACGAGGAGGTCGAGGACGCGCTGCCCGAGGGCGGCTCGCTGACCGGGCGCGAGATCTTCGACCGCTTCCTCGACAATCGCCTGCACTCGGCGATCCAGTGGCAGACGGTGATCTCGCGCGACCCGGCCGGGAACGAGCAGCGCTCGCGCTTCTGGGTGCGCTGGAAGGACTACCGCGACGAGAACAAGCGCCCGGTCGCAGGGGTCCTGGCCAAGACGCTGGTCAAGTTCTCCGAGCCCGGGGACATGCGCCAGACCGGCTTCCTGATGGTCGTGAACGACGACCGCTCGAACGACCAGTTCATCTGGACGCCGTCGACCAACCGCGTGCGCCGCGTGCGGCTCTCCGGCGTCGGCATCATGGGCACCGACTACACGTTCGACGACATCGGCTGGCGCAACATCGAGGACGCCGACTACCAGCGTCTGCCCGACGACACGGTCGACGGCGTCGCGACCTACGTGCTCGAGGTTACGATGAAGCCGTTCGTCCAGTCGGAGTACGCGACCATGCGCACCTGGATCGACCGCGAGCACTACGTGCCGCTGCGCACGATCTACCGCGACCAGAACGGCGTCGAGCTGCGCGAGTTCACCGCCGAGGCCGACACCATCCAGAACTTCGAGGGCACCTGGGTCGCCACGCGCTCGACCATGTTCAACCTGAAGGAGAAGACCTCGACCAGCGTCTGGGTCGAGGCGCTCGATCCCGACGTCGCGCTCGCGGACCAGGCCTTCAGCACCTTCCAGCTCTCGCTACGGCACTAGCGCGAGCGGGCTCGCTGCGGCCGGACTCCTCGTGGGTCCCAGCTCGCTCGCGGACTCGCTGCGCTACCCACTCGTCGCCCGGCCGCAGCGAGCCCGCTCGCGCGGAGGCGGTCTCACCTACCAGCTCTCGCCGAACGGTCTCAGATCGACTTCGAAGCTCCAGGCGGAGCGCGGCTGGTGGGCGAGGTGCCAGATCGTCTCGGCGATGTCGTCGGGCTGCGCGAAGAAGTCGTCGGGACGGTCCGCGAAGCGCGCGCGCGTCCAGGGCACGTCGATCACGGCGTCGATCACCGCGTACGCGACGTGGATGCCCTTGGGGCCGAGGCTGCGCGCCATGGACTCCGCCAGGATCCGCTGCGCGGCCTTGGTCGGCGCGAATGCCGCGAAGCCCGCCCGGCCGCGGCGCGCGGACGTGTTGCCGGTGACGACGATCGCGCCCGCGCCGCGCTCGAGCATGTCGCGCGCCGCCGCCTGGCCGCACTGCAGGAGCGACATGACGTTCACGCGGAACGTGGTCTCGAGCGTCTCGGGCGCGACGTCCATGAACTCGCCGAACGCGCCGGCCGCGGCGTTGTGCACCAGCACGTCCACCGGCCCGAGCTCGGCGCGCAGCGCCGCGAACGCGGCGCCGACCGCGGCGCGATCGGCCACATCGCAGGCGTAGCCGCGGCTGCCGGGGATCGCCTTCTCCCACTCGGCGAGCTTCGCCTCGCTGCGCGCGAGCATCGCCACGCGATAGCCGCCGCGAGCGAAGCGCCGGCTGATCGAGACCCCGTTGCCCGGCCCCACGCCCGCCACCACGCACACACCGCGCTCGCTCCCGCTCATGACGCTACCTCCCGCTCATGTCCAGATTCTAGAGTCGGCGGACCGCGCCGGCGTTCCGTGGTAGTTTCGCGCGGATGGCTCGCTCCGGCTCGATCGGACTCGCGGCGCTCGCTCTGCTCGCCCTGCTCGCTGTGTTCGGAAGTGCGTGTCACCAGGCCGAGGAGCCGCCGCGGGACTTCGAGAGCACGCCGGTCGCGCCCGCGCCCGCGCCGCCCGCCGCGCAGCTCGAGGTCGTGGTCGCGTCGAGCTTGAACGTGCGCAGCGCCCCCGGCGCCGAGCACCCGATCGTGGGCCGGCTCGCGCGCGGCGAGGAAGTGAGCGTGCTCGAAGAGGCGGACGGCTGGAAGCGGATACGGCGCGAGGCCGGCGGACTCGAAGGCTGGGTCGCGGGCATCTACGTGCAGAACCCGAACGACTGACTGGAGGCCCCCATGGCGACCATCGATCTCACGCGCGACAGCTTCGAACGCACCATCGCCGGCAACGGCATCGTCGTGGTCGACTTCTGGGCGCCCTGGTGCGGCCCGTGCCGCGGTTTCGCGCCGGTCTTCGACGCGGCCTCGCAGCAGCACGCGGACGCCGTGTTCGGCAAGGTCAACACCGACGACGAGCAGGAGCTCGCGGGCGCGTTCGAGATCCAGTCGATCCCCACGCTGATGGTGTTCCGCGATCAGATCTGCGTGTTCTCGCAGCCCGGCGCGCTGCCCGCCGCGGCGCTCGAGGACCTCCTGCAGAAGGTGAAGGCGCTCGACATGGACGACGTGCGCCGGCAGATCGAGGAGTACGAGGCGAAGGGCGGCTCTTCGGGGGCGGAGTAGGGCGCGCGTGGACGTCGAGCGCCTGCTCGCGCGCGAGGAGCGGATCGAGCTCCGCGTCGCGCCCGACGAGCAGGGCCTGCGGCTCGATCGCCTGCTCGCGAACCACCTGCCGTTCGCGTCGCGCACGCGCATCGCGGCCTGGATCCGCGCCGGCCGCGCGCGCGTCGACGGCGCGCCGGTCACGCGCGCGGGTGCGCAGGCGGCCGCGGGCCAGAGCGTCTCGCTCCTGGTCGAGAAGCGCCCGCGCGACACCGCGGCCGGACTCGACGATCTGCTCGCGCTGCCCGTGCTGGCGCGCGGCGAAGGCTGGCTCGCGGTCGAGAAGCCCGCGGGCGTGCCGAGCCACCCGGCCGGCGTCGCGATCAAGCGCACGCTGCTGACCGCGCTCGCCTTGCGCTTCGCGGGCGAGTTCGAGCCGGGCGGCCCGTGGCTCCCGCACCGGCTCGACCGCGAGACCTCGGGGCTGGTGCTGGTCGCGCTGACACGCGCGCTCGCCGCGCGACTCGCCGACGCGTTCGCGCGCGGCGAGATCCGCCGCCGCTATGACGCGGTCGTGCGCGGCGACGCGGGCGAGCGCCTGCCGCGCGACGGCAGCGCGCTCGACCTGCGCTTCCCGATCGCGCGCGCGAGCGAGACGCCGCCGCGCTTCCGGGTCGACCCCGCCGGTCTGCCCGCGCACACGCGCGTGCGGCTGCGCGAACGGGGCGCGGACGCGAGCGCGGTCGAGCTCGAGCCGGTCACCGGACGCCAGCACCAGCTGCGCGTGCACCTCGCGCAGCTCGGCCACCCGATCGCGAACGATCCGCTCTACGACCCCGAGCGCTGCGCGGGCGAGCGCATGCAGCTCCACGCACGCGCGCTCGAGCTGCCCGCCGGCGTGGCCGGAAACCCGGACCCGCTTCAGCTCGAGACGCCGCCGCCCGACTTTCCGCTCGTCTCCGAAAGGTCCAGGCGGTAGCAGGCGACGCGCGTGCGGCGGTCGGGGTCGTAGCCGCGCCACTTCGCAGCCGGCACGTCGCTCGGCCCCGCGACCCGGAACGCGTGGCGCTCGAAGAACGCGCCCACGCGCTCCGAGGTCGTGCACGCGTACACGTAGTCGAGCTTGCGCTCGCGCGAGCGCGCCAGCGCGTAGGCGACCAGGTGCCCGCCCACGCCCTCGCCGAGGAAACGCGTCAGCGTGTAGAGCGAGGCGATCTCGGCGCAGCGCGCGCCCTCGTCGACCAGCAGCGCGCCGATGCCCGCCAGGTGCGCTCCCTCGACGAACGCGCCGAAGCCGCTCGCCAGCACCACGTCCATCTGCTCGGCCGAGCGCGTGGCCAGGAAGCCCTCGGCCGTGCCGCGCGCGATCAGGTCGGAGGCCGCGTCGTAGTCGTCGAGCACGAGCCGACGCACCAGCATGTAGCGCTCTTCCGTGAACAGCGTGCCCGAACCGGCGTAGGTGAAGAGCTCGTCCGCGAGCCCCTCGAGCGTGCACACGTTCACCGCGGGGACGCCCGCGACCAGCATGGCCTCGACTTCGCGCAGCAGGTTCGCGCGGCGCTCGTTGCGCGGCGCGCCGGCCGCGAGGATCTCGCGCAGCTCCTCGAGGTGCACGAACGAGACGCGCTCGCCGTTCGCGCGCACGATCCCGCCGTCGCGGTCGATCCAGACCAGCTTCGACAGGCCGAGCCGCACCGCCGCCTCGCGGCAGGCGGGCGCGAAGGCGAGCGAGCCGGCCACGATCAGGCCGAGCTTCCGCTCCGCGCGCAGCGCGCGCCAGACGGTCCCCTCGAGCCGCGGCGTGGCCATCGACAGCACGTTCGGGCCGACGAACGGCTCGAGCGCCGAGCGCTCGGTCGAGATCAGGAGCACGTTGATCTCGTTGCGCGTGAGCTCGCCGATCACCTCGGCGAGCTTGTCCGGCAGGCGCAGCTCGGACGAGGGCACGGCGATCGCCAGCGTCTTGCCGTGAAACTCCTCGAGGTAGAAGCCCTTCTCCGAGAAGGAGGCGGCTTCCGTCGGCGGCGGCTGACCGGCGGCGGCGCTCAACCCAGGGAGTTGCCTACGATGGAGACGAAGCTCACGCAGCGGCCCGGCGCGCCGCCGAGGTTGTGCGTCAGGCCGAGCTTCGGGCTCTTGATCTGGCGCGCGCCCGCCTCGCCGCGCAGCTGCAGCCACATCTCGTACATCATGCGCAGGCCCGAGGCGCCGATCGGGTGGCCGAACGACTTCAGTCCGCCGTCGGGGTTCACCGGCTGCGCGCCCTCGAGGTCGAAGCGGCCCTCCTGCTCGTCCTTCCAGGCCTGGCCGCGCGGCGAGAAGCCCATGTCCTCCATCAGCACGAGCTCGGTCGGCGTGAAGCAGTCGTGCACCTCGGCCATGCTGATCTGCTCGCGCGGGTCGGTGACGCCGGCCTGCTTGTACGCGTCGCGCGAGCTGGCCACGACTTCCGGGAAGCTCGTGAAGTCGTAGTCCTGGCTGAAGAAGCCCTCGGCCGGGCCGGCCGCGAAGGAGAGCGCCTTCAGGTAGATCGGGTGCTTGGAATACCTGTGCGCGTCCTCGGCCCGACACAGGATTGCGGCGGCCGAGCCGTCGGAGACGCCGGAGCAGTCGAAAATCCCGAGCATGCCCGCGACCGACGGCGAGGCGCAGATCTTGTCCATCGCCACTTCCTTGCGGAACTGGGCCTTGGGGTTCTTGGCGCCGTTCTTGTGGTTCTTCCAGGCGATGCGCGCGAGCACCTGCTTCAGCGTCGCCTCGTCCACGCCGTACTTCTTGGCGTAGGCGGGCGCGAGCAGCGAGAAGGTCGCGGGCGCGGTCATCGACGGGTCGGTGCCGTCGGACGGCGGGCGGCTGCCGGTGAGGCCGGAGAAGCCCGAGTCCTTCAGCTTCTCGACGCCGATCGCCATCACCAGGTCGTAGGCGCCGCTCGCCACCGCGTAGGCCGCGTTGCGCATCGCCTCGGAGCCGGTCGCGCACATGTTCTCGAGCCGGGTGACCGGCTTGTACGGCAGCTTCAGCGCCTCGGAGAGCATCAGCCCGGAGACGCCGCTGCCCATCGTGCCGAGCCAGTACGCGTCGACGTCGTCGGGCGCGACGCCGGCGGACTTGTAGGCCTCGGTCGCGGCGTCGACCAAGAGGTCGTCCGCGCCCTTGTCCCAGTGCTCGCCGAACGGCGTGCAGCCCATGCCCACGATCGCGACGCGGTCCTTGATCCCGTTCGATGCCATGTGTTCTCCGCTCGCCTTCGGCTCGCTGCGCGCGCCTTCGGCGCTTGCTGCCTCGCTCGGGGCGGCCCTCGCTCGGCATTCCCTTCGACAAACTAGCGCTTCGGGCGCGCCTTCCAGAAGTAGTTGTGCACGCCCTGGCCGGTGTAGAGCCGGCGGAACGTCATCTCGAGCTCGTTGCCGATCTTCACCGACTTCGGGTCGACGTCGGTGAGCTCGCAGGAGAGCCGGCCGCCGCCGTCGTAGTCGACGATCGCCGCGACCACCGGCGGCTGCAGCGTGTAGGCCAGGTGGTCGAGCGTGTAGGTCGCGACCTTGCACGAGGTGTCGGCGAAGCGCTCCTCGCGCATCTGGTCGACGGCCGCGCACTTCACGCACACGCGCTGCGGGGGCAGGTGGCCGGTGCCGCACGACTCGCAGCGCGAGCCGAAGAACGCGTGCTTCCAGTGGCCCGCGCGCTGCATCGGCGGCGCGGCCGGGCGCTCGGGCTCGGGCCGGCGCGGCGGCTCGAAGGGCAGGATGCCGCGCCACTTGAGGTAGGTGTTGTAGGGCAGGTCGTTGCGCTTGCTGCCCAGCCAGCGGTCGACCGAGTGGGCCGGGCGCGCGGCGGCGAGCTTGCCGGTGACCTCGAGCACGAGCGCGTCGCAGCCGTCGCCGCCGACCACGATCAGGATGCGGTCGCCGGCGTTGCTCGAGTCGAGCGCGCGCGCGAGCAGGAGCCCCGCGTGCGCCGCGCCGGTGCGGCCGACCGAGCCGAGCAGCGGATCCGCGAGCTGCTCCGGCTTGAGCCGCAGCGCCTCGGGCACCACCGCCATGGCACGCGCGTTCGTGCCGTCGAGGATCACGGTCTTGAGATCGGCGGGGCCGACGCCCGCGTCCTTCAGCGCGCGGGTCGCCGTGTCGAGCACGATCGGGCCGAGCGTCTCGGCGCCGAAGCGTTCCTCCCACTGCTTCGCGAACGGATCGCTCGGCAGCCGCCACACGTCGAGGATCTCGGCGGTCGCCGAGGCGCGGCCGACGACGCGCGCGATCGCCTCGGAATCGGGCCCGGTCACGAACGCGACCGCGCCGTCGCCGCTGCCGCTCTCGCGCCCGCCGCCCGGCGCGCCGATCACGACGTCCGAGGCGACAACCAGCGCGCGCCCGCCGCCGGCGGCCGCGTCCGCGCCCGCGAGCAGCGCCCCGATGCCCATGCGCGTCGAGGCGCCGAGCTCGAGCGAGCGCAGCGTGCGCGGCAGGTCGAGGGCGGCCGCGACGGTCGCGGCGTTCAGCTTCTCGGCGTAGGGCGGGCTCGTGGTGGCGAAGATCAGCGTGTCGATGCCCGGGGCGCCGCGCACCGCGTCGCGCGCGGCCTCGACGCCCATCGAGACCGAATCCTCGTCGTAGCTCGCGACCGTGCGCTCGCCCTTGCCGGCGCCGATCGCGGCGCGCTGCAGGCGGTTGTAGGGCAGGTAGCTTCCGTAACGCGTGATGCCGGCCAACCCGGGACCTCCTCGATTCGAAACGCAGCGCAGTCTACACGCGGGCGCGCGTCAGTTCACGCAGTCGGCCGCGCCGCCGTCGATGCGCAGGTTGGCGCCGTTCACGCACTCGCTCTTGGGGCTGGCCAGCCAGGCGACCAGGTTCCCCACGTGCTCGGGCGTGCAGATCACACCGGCCGGGTTGTCGCGCAGGCGCTCCTCGGAGAAGCGCTCGAGCACCTCGCGCGTCGCGATCAGGCCGGGGCTGACCAGGTTCGCGGTGACGCCCGAGTGCGCGAGCTCCTTGGCCAGGCTCACCGTCATGTTCGGGAGCGCCGCCTTCGACGCGTAGTAGTGCGGCATGCGCGCGGCGGGCCGGCTCGAGCCGATCGTGCCCACGAAGATCACGCGCCCGAAGCCGCGCGCCTTCATGCCCGGCACGAACGCCTGGGTGAGCCGGACCGCGGACAGCACGTTCTTCTCGTAGATCGCGATCCAGTCGCGCGCCGAGCCGCTGAGCCAGCCGGGTCCCTCGGCCGTGCCGTAGTTGTTCACCAGCACGTCGACCTGCTGCGAGATCCCGTTCGCCTGGGCGACGGCCTGCGCGGCGCCGGCGTCGCTCGCGATGTCGCCGTGCACGCCGTCCGCGCGCCCGCCGGCCGCGCGGATCTCGCGCACGACACGTTCCGGGTCGTCGGGTGCGAAGCCGTGCACGAGCACGTGCGCGCCCTCGCGCGCGAGCACCTTGGCGATGCCTTCGCCCGTGCCGCGGTGGCTGCCGGAGACGAACGCGACGCGGCCCGAGAGCTCGAGATCCATGGACAGCCTCCCTCGAATCGGGCCACACTGTGCCATGCGACTCCGCCAGATTGCGCTCGTGGCGCGCGAGCTCGAGCCCGTGGTCGACGATCTGTGCGCCGTGCTCGGGCTCGAGGTCTGCTACCGCGATCCGGGCGTGGCCACGTTCGGGCTGCACAACGCGCTGATGGCGATCGGCACGAGCTTCCTCGAGGTCGTCTCGCCCACGCGCGAGGGCACGACCGCGGGCCGCCTGCTCGAACGGCGCGGCGGCGACGGCGGCTACATGGTGATCGTGCAGACCGACGAGCTCGAGGCCGACACGAAGCGGGTGGCCGAGCTCGGCATCCGCGTGGTGTGGCAGGCGAAGCTCGAGAAGGCGGCGACCATCCACCTGCACCCGCGCGACGTCGGCGCGGCGATCGTCTCGCTCGACGCGATGGATCCGCCCGAGTCCTGGCTCTGGGCGGGTCCGAAATGGCAGCAGCACGTGAAGACCGACGTGACGCGCGCGCTGGTCGGCGCGGAGATGCAGGCGCCCGAGCCGGCCCAGCTCGCCGCGCGCTGGGGGCAGGTGTTCGCGCGCGAGCCGCAGCCGCAGGGCGACGGCAGCGTCGCGCTGCCGCTCGACTACGGGACGCTTCGCTTCGTGCCCGCGCGCGACGGGCGCGGCGAGGGCGTGGGCGGCATCGACGTCGCGGTCGCCGACCGCGAGGCCGTGCTCGCGCGCGCGAAGGCGCGGCGCGTGCCCGTGCACCGCGACGCGATCGAGATCTGCGGCACGCGCATCCGCCTGGTCGAAGAGCGGTAGGAGCGCCGCCGTGTCCGAGCTCAGCCTGCGCGAGGCGATGAGCACGCTGCGCGCCGTGCGCAAGCTCAAGCCCGATCCGATCCCCGACGCAGTTCTGCGTCGCGTGGTGGAGGCCGCGGCCTGGGCGCCGACCGGCGGCAACGCGCAGCCCTGGCGGGTCGTCCTGGTGCGCGACCCGGAGCTGCGCCGCGGGCTCGCCGAGCTCTACCGCGAGCCGTGGGCGCGCTATGCGGCGATGTCGCGCAAGGCGATCGCCGCGCTGCCCGCGGAGCGGCGCGAGGCCACGGAGCGCACGCTCCTGGCGGGCGACCACCTGGCCGCCCACTTCCACGAGTGCCCGGTGATCGCGGTGTTCTGCTTCAACCCGGCCAACATGGCGATCACCGACGCGGGTCTCGATCGGCCGTCCGTGGTCGGCGGCGGCTCGGTCTACCCGTCGGTGCAGAACTTCCTGCTCGCGGCGCGCGCCGAGGGCCTGGGCTGTGTGCTCACCACACTTCTGTGTCAGCGCGAGGCGCAGGTGAAGGCGCTGCTCGGGATCCCGCCGGAGTGGGGCACGTGCGCGGCGGTGCCGCTCGGCTACCCGCTGCGCCGCGGTCACGGGCCGATCTCGCGCCGCCCGGTCGAGAAGCTCGCCTTCGCGGATCGCTGGGGCGCCGAGTACAAGTGAGCGCGTTCGAGAGGGCGCTCGCCGCCCCGCCGCGCGTCGGGCTCGGCCACTTCCCGACCCCGATCGAGCCGCTCGACAATCTGTCGCGCGCGCTCGGCTCGGGCGCGCGGATCTACGCCAAGCGCGACGACCAGACCGGCCTCGGCCTGGGCGGGAACAAGGTGCGCAAGCTCGAGTTCCTGGTCGGCGAGGCGCTCGAGGCGGGCGCCGACACGCTGATCACGACCGGCGGCGTGCAGTCGAACCACGCGCGCCAGACGGCGGCCGCGG
>Ga0187893_10002166_pt1 | contig 44026 bp, 42 predicted proteins | sample MA1701074metaG_FD_139574 | JGI IMG/M metagenome (GOLD analysis project Ga0187893, IMG submission 139574) | White microbial mat communities from a basaltic lava cave in the Kipuka Kanohina Cave System on the Island of Hawaii, USA - MA170107-4 metaG ... | reverse complement strand
CTCAGAATTCTTAGGCACCATGAACATCCATGTTGAAACTCAGAAAACCAACCGTCGTAGGGTTACATACTAAATGACGCAATGAATCCCCTCAGGGTTACTTTCTTAAATGAGTTGACAGGTATGCAAAATTTCCTGGGTCAATATCCCGACTCTGCATCCATCGACTGAAACAATGCGTGATTGACAGGCGAAATACGACGCAATAGCATGGCGCCGGAATTATGGCTCGCGAAGGTGGAGCACTGGCGATTGGAGAAAAAGCAAAACTGGTTGTTGGCGACGCGATTGGGTTGCCTAAACGAGTAAAAACTGTCCTGAGTGAAGTGTCGCTACATCTCGATCCACAGAAACAAGAAGCAATTCGATCATGCAAAATCAAGCAATGACCCCACGACCGCCTCCGGAGGCTTCACCATGACAACAGAGCACAGGACGACGGAACTCATAGGCGCGCCTATACGCCGCGTCGAAGACGCGACTCTCATTACCGGCGGCGGATGCTTCACGGACGACATCGAGCTACCGGGAATGCTCCACCTCGCTTTTTTGCGTAGCCCCTACCCCCACGCGAAAATAATTTCTATTAACACAAGCGCAGCTAAAGCGATGGCCGGAGTCATCGCCGTGGTGACTGGCGGCGAACTCAGCGAGCGGTTGCACGTCCCCGCGGTGCCGATGGTGCCCGGCATGAAGATTCCACCCCATCCGCTCTTGGCGCGCGGGGCCGTCCACGCCGCCGGCACTCCGGTGGCGGCAGTGCTTGCTCAAGGCCGCGCCCTTGCCCAGGATGCCGTGAGCGCCATCGAAGTGGAATATGAGGCGCTGCCGGCGGTCGTGAATGCCGAAAAGGCGCTGGAGAAGGGCGCCCCGCTTGCCCGGGAAGAGCTGGAAAACAACCTGTGCTATACCGCAACGAAAAAAGGCGGCGATGTCGACAAGGCTTTCGCCGCGGCCGAGCATGTCGTTCGCATGCGTATCGCCAGCCCGCGGCTTGTGGCCCTGACGATGGAGCCGAGAGGGATCGTGGCGAAGCCGGAGCGGACAGGGGATCTGACGATTTGGTTGTCGAGCCAGAGCCCCCACCGCGTGCGCACGGAGCTCGCCTCAGCCATCGGTTTTCCCGAACACAAAATCCGCATCATCGCGCCCGACGTCGGCGGCGGGTTCGGCGCCAAAGGACTCCTCTACCAGGAAGACACGCTGGCCTGTCATTTGGCGCTGAAGCTTGGCCGGCCGGTGAAGTGGATCGCGACACGGGGCGAGGATTTCGTCACCACGAATCAAGGGCGCGACCAGGTCATGACTTCCGAGCTGGCCCTCAAGCGCGATGGCACCATGCTTGGTCTCAAAGTGCGCGTGGTGGGGAATGTTGGCGCCTACTTAAACTCCCTCTCTGCCATACCGCCGCTGCGCATGATGGCGATGGCTCCGGGCTGTTATCAGATCCAAAACTGCCATGTCGAGGTTGTGGCGGTGTTTACCAATACAGTCCCTACTGGACCCTATCGCGGCGCGGGGAGACCGGAGTCGGTGCTGAATATCGAGCGGTTAGTCGATAAAGCGGCGCGCGATTTGGGCATGGACCGTCTGGAAATCCGGCGCAAAAATTTTATTCGCCCCGAGCAGTTCCCCTACATGACGGGCGTCAACGTGGAATACGACTCCGGCGACTATGAAAAATCGCTCACCGAGGCCCTCAAATTGTTTGACTACGAAAAACTTATCCGCGAGCGGGACGAAGCGCGCAAACGCGGCGAGCTGGTGGGAGTAGGGCTTTCGACTTTCGTGGAGCCGAGCGGGGGTGTCGGTTTTGAGAGCGGCACGGTTCGCGTGGAGCGAGGCGGAGAGATTACCGTGCTCACGGGGTCCAGCTCCCACGGCCAGGGCCATGAGACCGTGTTTGCCCAGATTGTGGCGGAGAAGATGCGCATTAGCATGGAACAGGTGGCGATTCGCCATGGCGATACGCTGGTGGTCCAGCAGGGGGTCGGCACCTTCGGTAGCCGCAGCGCGATTACCGGCGGCGGGGCCTTGGCCATTGCCATTGATCGCGTCATGGAAAAGGCGCGCCGCATCGCCGCGCACTTGATGGAGGCGTCTGCCGAGGACATCGTTCAGACCGATGACGGCCTGGCGGTGGCCGGGGTGCCCGAGAAAAAAGTTTCCTGGCGCCAGATCGCCACGGCCGCGTACCTCGGAAACATGCCGCGCGGCATGGAGCCTGGCCTTCAAGAAACCGCCTTCTATGATCCGCGGCGCGAAGCCTGGGGCTTCGGCGCCCATCTGGCGCTGGTGAGAATCGATCGGGAAACCGGCACTCCGACGCTTGAAAAACTTATCCTCGTCGATGATTGCGGCGTTGTCATCAACCCCATGATTGTGGAAGGACAGATTCACGGCGGCGTGGCTCAGGGCCTCGGTGAAGTGTTTCGCGAGCAGATGCTCTTTGGCGACGGTGGCGAGGTTTTGACCGGCTCGTTGATGAATTACGCGGTGCCGCGCGCCGCTGACATGCCTCCGCTCACGCTGGGCGAAACGGTGACGCCCAATCCATTTAACCCGTTAGGAGTCAAAGGCGTGGGCGAGGCCGGCTGCAACGGGGCGCCGCCGGCGGTGGCCAACGCGGTCATGGACGCACTTTCTCCTCTCGGCATCGACCATATCGACATGCCCTACACCGCCCCCAAGCTCTGGGCGGCGATACGGAAGGCTGAGGGACGGGATTAGGGAGGCAAGAGGCATGAGGCATGAGGCAACAGAAGGGGAAAGAGCATGAAGAGCAAAATTATTTGCTGCCTTCTGGCTACTGCTCTACTGGCCATTCCTGCGCTTCTTGGGGCGCAGCAGAAGGCAAAGATCCCACGGATAGGGATGTTGATTACAGGCACGGCTTCAACGCACAAGAGCTTCATCGATACGTTTCGTCGGGGTCTGCGGGATCTTGGCTATGTGGAGGGGAAAAATGTTTTTATAGAGTACCGCTACGCGGAAGGCAAGCGCGAACGTTACCCTTCGCTGGCGGCAGAAATGGTCCAACTGAAACCTGATGTCATCGTTGTGCAAAGCGTCGGATTCACTGAGGCCGCCAAAAAAGCGACCAGCACAATTCCGATTGTCGTCGGAGGAGCCGGCGATCTTGTCGGAACCGGGCTTGTAGCAAGCCTGGCGCAGCCGGGTGGCAACATTACCGGATTGACGGCAGTCTCCCCAGACTTAAGCGGAAAACGCCTGGAGTTGTTGAAGGAAGCTGTGCCAAAAGCCTCCCGTGTAGGCGTGCTGTTGTAGCCGGTGGCAACCGATTTTGATGAAGTGAAACAGACGGAGATAGCAGCGCAAGCATTAAAGGTAAAAATTCAAGTCGTCGAAGTAAAAGATCGCAGCGAATTTCAATCTGCCTATAATGCAATGAGGAGAGAAAATGCCCATGCACTTATCCTAATTCAGGGCAGCTTCACCACCTTTCACAGAAAAGAACTCATTGAGCTTGGGACCAAGAACCGTTTGCCGACGATGTGCGAAGGGGTGAGATGGACGGAAGATGGCTGCCTCATATCGTACGGACCGGACTCTAATTACCAGTGGCAGCGCGCCGCGGTGTTCGTGGATAAAATCCTCAAAGGTCGCAAACCCGCCGATCTACCCGTGGAGCAGCCGGTGAAGTTCGAACTAGTCTTCAATCTCAACACCGCCAAACAAATCGGATTGACCATACCTCCGAACGTATTGGTTAGAGCAGACCGCGTCATCCAATGATCGCCAAGCTAAAATCGAAAATCTAAAATGGGCAGGCGATTACGTTTCTTCGGGGTTCGTTGGAGACCGATCGGAACTCCTGCAAATTGACTTGACAGAGCTACGCCAGAGGCGTAGTCTACATTCGTGTTCACATTCATCGAGTCAACGCTGTTCGAGCGCGTGTGTGCACTCTATCTCAATGACGATGAATACGCCGAACTACAACAGTTCATGATGGAAAAGCCTGAGGCCGGCCAACTGGTACCGGGCTCCGGTGGTGTAAGAAAGCTCCGCTGGAAACGCAAGGGCATGGGCAAACGCGGCGGCCTGCGCGTGATTTATTACGTGCGCTATCGACCTAATGAGTTCTGGATGTTAACGCTGTACGCTAAGGCTAAACAGGAAAACGTGCCTGCGCATATTCTCAAGCAATTAAAGGAGGCGTTTGAACATGGGTAAAAAACTGAGCCGGCGCGCGCTTGCCAAATTTGAGGCTGAGCGCGATGTTTGGCAGGAAGTATTGGACGGTGTTCGCGAAATCAAAGCCGGTGGCGGTAAGCGTTCTAAAGTTGAGCCTCGCTCGCCCATTGTGCGCGCGCGCTTGAAAGCTGGCCTGACTCAAGCGCAGTTCGCTGCATTGCTGGGGGTCTCGCGACGCACGCTGGAACAATGGGAGCAAGGCCGTCGCAAGCCTAGTAGAGCGGCAAAGACGCTCATTAAGGTTGCAGAGCTTCATCCCGAGGTGCTGCGTAAGATCGCGGCCTAACTTGTTTTTAGCCCCGGTCCAACGTTAGTTCGTGGACCGAGATACAGCCAAGAGTGTTGCTCCGCGCGGGCGAAGTGATTAAGTAGCCAAGAGGCGATAGGCAGCATTAGGCACTGGGCAATTGGCATTAGGCAACAGAAGGGGAAAGAGCATGAAGAGCAAAATTATTTGCTGTCTGCTGACTTAAGCTTGTTGCTTTGCGCTTAGCTTTTCAGCCATGTTAGGCTAATGTATACGGCTAATTGAGCAAGGAGCAGGTATGTTCGACAGTTCAAAGATTCGACCCCATATCGCTTTTTCGGATCTGCGCGAGTGGATGAGCGAGGCGGAAAAGCTTGGCGAATTAAAGACCGTTCTCGGCGCCTCATGGGAAGAGGAGATCGGGTTGGCCTCGGATGTAGTCATCCCGTCGGATGACGGGCCGGCAGTGATCTTCGACGAGGTGCCCGGATGCCCCAAGGGATTTCGCGTGCTCATTAATGTATTCGCAGGCAAACGGCGCGCCATGACCCTCGGTTTTCCCCGGGGCCTCACCAAGCAGGAGCTGAGCCAGGCTTACTTCGATCATTACCAGCAGAAACAAAACCATCTCCCTTCGGTGGTTGTCGATAACGGTCCGATCTTCGAGAATGTCTTGAAGGGCGATGATATCGACGTCACCAAATTTCCGGCGCCTATCTGGCATGTCAATGACGGGGGACGCTACATCGGCACCGGCTGTTTTTCGGTCACCATGGATCCGGATGAAAAATGGATCAACGCCGGCTGCTACCGTGCCATGATTCAAGATCAAAAAAGTGTGAGCCTGCTGATGGTGCCAGGGAAGCACGGCTACATGCACCGCCAGAAATATTTCAGCCGCGGCGAGAAAATGCCGCTAGCGCTGGTAATCGGCGGCGACCCGCTGTTTTTCTTCATGGCGGGGACAGAGCATCCCTATGGGGTGTGCGAATACGACATCGTCGGCGGCATGCGGGGAAAACCGGTGGAGTTGGTGCGCGGCAAAGTGACCGGGCTGCCTTTCCCCTCCAATGCCGAGATCGTGCTCGAAGGGTTTCTGAGCAGTGAGAATCGCAAAAACGAAGGCCCCTTTGGCGAGTGGACCGGATACTACGCCTCCGATGAAAGCGCGCAGCCGGTGCTGGAAATCGGCGCCATCTACCATCGTAACGACCCGATCATCCTCGGCGTGCCGCCGCTTGGCGGCGGGTCGGACGAAATGGCGCGCTACCGGGCGATCATGCGCTCGGCCATGTTGAAGCATGAACTACGCAATGCCGGAGTGCCGGACGTGACACAGGTCTGGGCCCATGAAATCGGCGCGTCGCGCATGCTCATCGGCCTGGCGATCAAGCAACGCTACCCGGGCCACGCCAAACAGACGGGAGTGCTGGCGGCGAGCTGCGGTTCTTCGGTGTATGGCTGTAAGATGGTCATCGTCGTGGACGACGACATCGACGTGTCGAACCTCGATCAGCTCATGTGGGCGATGTTGTCGCGCTACGATCCGGCGACTTCCGTGGATATCCTGCGCCGCATGCGCAGTACCCCGGCCGATCCGCGGCTTTCCCCGGAGCAGAGAAAAGTAAGGGATTTTACCAATTCGAGAATGGTGATTGACGCGACACGGCCCTATGACTGGAGGGACAAGTTTCCCAAGGTCAACGCTCCGAGCCCCGAAGTTGCGCGCAAGGCACGGGAACAGTTCGGCTATCTGCTGAAATGAGTTTCTGGTTTCGAGACGGTAGGAAAAAAGTGCCCATGGCTCACCACGAAGTGCGCGAAGGACGAGAAGGCTGGATAACAGAAGGCATCGAATCTTAAAGAAAATGTTTTCTTCCTTCCCGCACGGAGTCTGCCCTGAGTTGCATCGAAGGGTGTGCTTCGTGGTGAATTCTTCTCCACAGGGCATTCGGAAGAGCCATTATAAATCGAGCTGAAAGCAAATTCAGTGCAGTACCGCTATATCGGAAAACAACGCCTTAAAGTCTCCGCCATCGGCTATGGTTGCCCGCCGTTTCAGGGCCGGCTGAGCGAGGCCGACGAAAAGCAAGCCATTGCCGTGCTCCATCGGGCCATTGATATTGGCGTTAATTTCATCGACACCGCCGATCACAATAACGGCAACAACGAGGAGCTCCTGGCGAAAGTGCTGAAGGACAGAAGGAGCGAAGTCGTGCTCACGACTAAATTTGGTAATCTGCGTGGCCAACCCTGGGCGGAGGGTCGTGAGGTGGATGGAAGGCCCCAATATATGTCGTGGGCCTTAGAGAATTCCCTGCGCCGCTTACAAACCGACACCATCGACCTTTATTATCTCCACCGTGTCGACCCGAAAGTGCCCATCGAAGAAACCGTAGGAGGGATGGTCCGGTTTATCGAGCAGGGAAAGGTGCGCCACATCGGCCTAAGTGAGGCGGGCCCCGAGACCTTGAGGCGGGCCGCGGCTGTTTATCCGGTAGCGGCGGTGCAGAGCGAGTATTCACTTTGGACCCGCGATTACGAACGGACCACGATCCCTGTGGTGCGCGATCTCGGCATCGGATATGTCGCCTACTATGCGCTGGGCAGAGGTATTTTGGGCGGTGGGTACAAAGATTTCGCGAGCCTCGGGCCTAAAGAAGCGCAGCGCAGAGGGCCGCGCTTCTACGAGGAGAATTTTCAACACAATTTGCGCCTGGTTGACCAACTTCAGGCCATCGCCGCCGCCAAACGCTGCACCGTGGCGCAGCTGGCGTTAGCCTGGATACTGCATCAGGGAGATTTCTTTGTGCCTATTCCCGGGACCTATAAAATTTCCCACCTCGAGTCGAACGCCGCAGCCGCTGATGTTGAATTAAACGCGGACGAACTCGCAGCCATCGATAAGATCTTCCCGCAGCAGGGCGCAGCCGCCGGAGCGCGCCACGAACGCGATAGATCCAAGGAACTCAACATCTGACGCTAGAAGATTGAAAGCGTTCAAGCCGTTCAAATCGTTCAAACCGTGCTCGTGAAACATGTTCGTGTATCCGTTGGCGGAGCTTTGGCGAAAACGCTCACGGCGATGCGGGCGCCGGCATGACTTCGCCGCAGTTCTTGCAGGTGCGAAATTTTTCACTGTCGAAAAAGCGTTTGTAGGCGTGCGACACCGGGTCTTCCGCGTAGTCGCGCACGATGAAGCTCTCCTCATGCAGCAAGGCGTCGCATTTGGGACAGTGCCAGTGAAAGCGATCGATTTCGCCATCGCGTCTTTTCCGCTCCGTGATGAGCGCGAAGGCGTCGGAGGGAAAGCGGGGCGAGTGCGGCGTGCCCGCGGGCGTATAGATTAGCGAGCCTTCAGGGATCACGGCGACCTCTTCCTTGTTCTCCGCCGTGCGATAGTGAAGGTGCATGTCACCCTTGATCATGTACATGGTCTCGTCGCTGGGGTTGATGTGAAATTCGCTGCGGTATTCGCGCCCGCGGGCGATGAAAACTAATGAATCGGGGGTCTGCCAAAGGACGCTGACCCGCTGGCCGGTTTCGGCCAGTTGGCGGGCGTGGTTGAGCAAATTGACAATGGGCATGGAAACCATGGGTAGCACCCTATCCGACTTCTCGCATCCAATTCAATCCGGCAGCCCTTGTCCCTTGGTCTCGCGCGCGAAAATCAAAACCACCAGCCCCAGTAAATAGATAGTGCCGATGGCGGCGATGGCGCGGGCAAACGATCCATGGCTCGCCACCAGCGCGCCGGCGACAAAGGGGGCTCCGGCGGAAAAAAAGCGCGCAAAATTAAAACAGAATCCTTGAGCCGTGGCGCGGATAGCCGTGGGAAACAATTCGGGGAAATAGATGGCAAAGCCGGCAAAGACACCGGCCGCAAAAAAGCCCAGCACGGGAGATATGATCACGGCCTGTGCAAAACTTTCAACGTACAAAAAGGTGGCGGGCACGAACAGACATGCGCCCGCGAAGTAAAATATCAAGGCGCGTTTTCGCCCCCAGCGGTCGGCCATGAAAGGGAAACAGAGACAGCCGATGATACCGCCGCCATTTAGCACCACCGTGATCAGGCTTACCTGCGGGATAATGGACTGCGTTCCCTGCGCATGGAGCAGAGCACTGATCCAGGTCGGTACCCATTGAATCGCGCCCTGGTAGCCGAAGGTCGCGACTACGGCCAGGCAGATACCGACGAGAACATCCCGCCGGATGGGCTTGGTGAACAACGCTGGAAATGGGTTTCGCGGCGCTGTGACGCGGGTCCAACGCTCGGGCTCCTCCAGAGATCGGCGGATGTAAAAAGCGACGATGGCCGGCAGTATCCCCATGAAGAACACCCAGCGCCAGCCGTAAGGTCCGATTAAAAGATATAACAACGAAGCAAGAAAAAAACCGACGCCCCCCGAGGCCTGCATGATTCCGGCGGCCTTAGCCCGGGATTTTTCCGGCCAACTCTCGGCGATGAGCGCCGCGCCGGCCGCCCACTCACCGCCAATCCCGAGGCCGGTCATGAAGCGGTACAGCGCCAGCTGCTCCCAAGTTTGAGCCAGGCCGCTGAGCCCCGTAAAGCTGGCATAGATCAGTATCGTCAGAGCCATGGTCTTGGCTCGGCCGTAACGGTCTGCGATGGGGCCAAATACAAGACCGCCGAGCGCCCAACCCATCATGAAAATGCTCAAAACCGTGCCGCCGTACCAACCAATTTGTGTGCTTTCCGTGGTTCCCAAAAGCTCGCTCATGGCGGGGAACAGGACGATGGCGTAGAGATAGCCGTCCATGATGTCGAGCGCCCAGCCCAAGGAGGCACAAATCAGCACCCGCCACTGATAAGGCGTGAGGTCCTGATACCACTTGGGTTCAGTCATGAAGATAAGGGCGTCGAGTCTGGGGTTACGGGGCTCGAGTGGAGGAAGAAAACCCACCGCTCTAGCGAAAAGCTTCGCGCGGTGGGTCTCTCAGCAAGTCTTAAGCAACCACCGGCTCCGTCAACGGCAAATGGCTAGATACTCTCGGCACGCGCGTGCGTGGTTTTCCATCCACTTGGCTATTGCCGGCGCCGAGGAGGAGCATGCGTTTGTCTCCGGTATTGCAAAGCTGGTACGGTTCGCCGGATTGGAGTAACACCGTATCAAATTGTTTCATGACGAATTCACGGTGCGGTGTGCGAATCGTACACTCCCCTTCGAGAAGCATGAAAATATGGTCGTCGTTCTCGTGGTAGTGCATGTCATCTTGCGTCTTCGGGCCGCAATTGATGACCCAATAATATTCCAGGTCGGTTCTCCATAGACTCAGGTGGCCGATCTCGGGATGGGCGTCGGCTTCCTTTATCGGATTTTTCATTTCAACCATGGTGTGCCTCCTTTATTTTATAAGTTCAAATCGTTCAACGGGTTCAACCCGCTCAACCGCTTCGCTCCGTTCAACGCATTCAATCGATTTGAACGACTGGAACGATTGGAACGGCTTGAACCAATTCCCTATCATCGATCCCGCGAGGGCCTCGCTTTTGGCTTTACCAGACGGCCGTGGGTGCCGTCGCAGTAGGGGTGATCTTTCGATTTCCAGCAGCGGCAGATGGCGATGGTTTCCGGGGCCTCGAGCTCCAAAATGAATGGCTTGACGTTGGTTACCTCATGGGAGCCGTCGCAGAAGGGCGGGTTTTTCGTGCGCGTGCAGCGACAATAGGCCACGCTCTTGGACATCTGCTTGACGATAGTCGGTTCGATGAGGTCGTCGTAGAATAAGGGCATCAGGGTCTCCTTCTTAGAAGGTGAAATTTCAGGGCTGGCCGAAAAAATTCTCAACTGCCCGTGAGCGACTTTACCTTATTTATCGTCCGTCGCCAAGTAGTCGCAGCGCGTTACCAGCGAAAATATCTGCGCGATCTTGTTCGCTCAAGGGAAATTCCTCAATAATCTGTTTCGCGCGGGGAAGCAAGGGAAGCAGGGGAGGGGCGTCGCTGCCGAAAAGCAAGCGCTTGGGTCCCACAGTCTGGTAGGCGCAGGCCAACGCAGGGGGATGATAGCAGACCGTGTCAAAATTTAGGTCCCGCAGATATTCGCTCGGCTTCTTGGAGATGAGTATGGCTTCATAGGGCCCGAGGCCGCTCGCCTTGTCCCCCAACTCATAGGCGTAGTCCATGCGGCCGATGACCTCGCAGATCCCCCCGCCGAGATGGCAGCCGACGAATTTCAGATTGGGGAAACGTTCAAATACCCCGCGCACGATCATGCGAGCGATGCTGAGGCACTCATCGAAGGGCCGCCCGACGCTGGATGCCAAGCGGTAGTCGCGCATACGCTCTTCGCCGAATCCCACCGAGGGGGCGTGCATCATGACGGGAATGCCCAGGCTCGTAACCAGCTCAAAAAAAGGCTTCGCTTGGTCATCATCGGGATAGGCGCTCTGGTGGCTCGAATTGATCAGCACTCCCCTAAGCCCACATTGGGTAATCCCGCGCTCCAACTCTTTTAGAAAGGGCGCGCCGCCGCAGGGCAGCGTGCTGGTGAAGACGACGATTCGCCCCTGGTACTTTCGCTGAATCGCAGCGCCGTAATCGTTCCAATGGCGCAGAAATGCCAGGGATTCCTCAGGCGTTTTGTCTCTCAGATAGTGGATGGTGTTGCTGACGACGCAAATATCGATGCCAGCTTTTTCATGGGCGTCGAGTAAGTTTTCAATGGTAAGCGGCGACGCGCCGCCCCAGCGACGTTCCCGGGCCATCTCGGGGGGATAAACATGGGCATGCCAATCGACGATCATTATTGGCGCTCCTTTTTCTTCACTTCATCAAAGCCGTAGAGAACCGCCGGATTGTCGACAAGAATCTTTTTTCTGGTATCCTCCTGCGGCGCGAATTCGGCCAATAAATCCAGCAAATCGCCATCATTGGGAGTCCGTCCCGGGGCGAAATTGTTTGAATGGGGCCAATCGGTTCCCCAGATTACGCGATCCGGCGCTGTGGCTATCAACGCGCGCGCAAAGGGAATCACGTCAACGAATGGGAGCCCATAATAAGATTGAACCGGGCTCCTGCAAACTTTGTCCGCGCCGGTGACCTTGACCCAAAATTTATTGTCTTTGATCAAATCGAGTAATAATTGGAACGCCGGTTGTTCGAGTCCCCGTGCAGGATTGACCCGCGCGATATGGTCGATAATTACCGGAGTTGGCAGGGCGCGCATGCGCTTTTCCTGTTCCAAAAGGTTCTTAGGGTCGATGTGGAGATCGACGGACCAGCCCCGTTCGGCGGCGCGTTCAACGGCGCGATCGAATACATCGAGCTTCACATTGCCTTGAGGCCGATCGAGCAGATTGAAGCGCACGCCGCGAATCCCGCCGTCCTGCAGTCTCTCCAAGTCCGATTTTGATGTCTTGTCGTCGATCCGGCCGACGCCAAGAAAACGGCCGTTGGAGTTTTTGATCGCGTCCAGAGTTACGCTGTTGTCCATCCCGTGGACGCTCGGCTGCACCACGACCCCACGTCGGACACCGATGATATCGGCCATCTGAAGGTAGTGCTCCAAAGGCGCCGCGGGCGGCGTGTATTGGCGTGTCGGCGACCAGGAATATTCTTCGGGGGGGCCGAAGATATGAAAATGGGTATCGCAAGAGTTTAATGGCGCGGCAAAGCTCGGTTTTCTTGTGTTGGGATCAGGCGGCAAGCAATAGCGCATTGTTTATATCTCCGCGCCTAGTATTAGCGTAGAGAAGGGGGAACAGTCCATCGGCTTCTGTGCCGCCTGGCATGGCGCGGCTTTGGGGGCTCCCTTCGCCTACCGCAACTTTCGCACGACCGCCGATATTAAGAGTTGACGAGTTTTCAGGCTTCGCATATGGTTAGCCCCTCGCAGGGATGCAAAGGAGGACTCTCGAGTATGCGTATCATCGTCATCGGCGCAGGACCCATCGGCGGTATTATCGGCGGCCGGTTAAAGCGTGCCGGTAGCGATATCACGCTGGTCGACATCGACAAGGAACATGTAGCGGCCATTCGCGAAAAAGGACTACAAGTCGATGTCCCCGACGGCCCATTCAACGTAAAAGTTCCGATTGTTTGTCCCAGCGAGATTCAAGGCAAGTTCGACTGCGGTTTCATCGCCGTCAGATCGAATTATACGCCGGACGCGCTGAACACCGTGGTGCCGCATCTGAACGACACCGGGCCGCTCGTATCCCTGCAAAACGGCATCAATCCTCCCCTGCTCGAACAAAGAGTGGGACCGGACCGCACGATAGGTGTCGCCATTCGGATGGGGAGCCGCAGACTCGCTCCAGGACATGTTCATACCGCTTCCCGCGGCCATCTCTATGTCGGACACCTCCATGGCAAAACCACGCCGCAACTGGAAGCTCTCAATAAACTCTTTAACTCGGCGATTCCAAGTGAAATTTCCGACAATATCCTGGGTGTGTTGTGGAGCAAGCTCACCTATACTTGTCTCGGCTACTACGGCTCTCTCGCCGATACGGCGCTGGCCGCGAGCTGCGCCAGCGATGCGGAGCGGCGCATGCTAGCGGATTTCTTCGGTGAAGTGGTCGCTGTGGGCAAAGCGGCCGGGGCCCGCTTCATCCCATTGGCGGAATACAATCCCCTCGATTTCCATCCGAGCCGTCCCCTGGATCGGCGCCTTTCAGCGGTCAGTGAGTTTGCCAAGTCATGGAAGCTCGACGACCGCAAGGGCCCGCTCCGGCAAATTCAAAAAGGCATCAAAACCGAGGCGGATTTCACCCTCGCCCACGTGATTCGCGAGGGCGAAAGGCTGAAAATTCCGACGCCGCTGTGCAAAAAACTCCTCGATATGATTCATGAACTGGAAAGCGGGAAAAGAAAAATTAAAATCGAGAATTACACCGAACTCGCGCAAATTTAGGGCTCAGAGCCATTGCAGCAATTTCCAGACTCATAACCGGTCGCCTGTAGATTGAAGGTTCGAGAGCAGCAGGTCCGCCAGCTCACGGAAACCGGCGCTGTGGCGGCGGCTGGTGACGTAGGTCGGCAAGTGGGTTAGACGTGTACGGAAATCAAGCACATTGGCGACGCCAACGGAGTGAGGAAAAAATTCAAACAGGGGTGCGTCGTTGGGCGAGTCGCCGACAAAAATATATTGCGACTTTTGCTTCGCCAAATCCACGCCATAACATTCACGCATCATTTTGATGGTCATATCGAGTTTATTGTAGCTTCCGTACCACCCGTTAACATGGATGGAGCTCAACTTGGCGGTGGCGCCGGCGGCGTGCATCATTTCAACAATCCGGTCGACCTGTTTTTCTGAGAGCCGTTTTACATCCTCGCAAAAATCAATGGCCAGATCCGATTCACGGTAGAGCTGGTCCGAGGCCAGGGCCGCTCCGGGGACCCGACGGAGAATTTTCTTGCCCAACAGTTCTAACTTTTTTCGGTTCTTGGCTCTCTCCCCGGCGGCAAGCAAAAAACGTTTGCGCAGTTTTTTCTGTTGGTAGTCGTAGTAAAAATAAAAAGCACCGTTTTCGCCCACCACGCCTCCTACAGGCCACATGCGCGCGATATGGTCGCACCAGCCGGCGGGTCTCCCTGTGATAAGAACCACGCGCAGTTTTTTCTCATATAGCCGTTCCAGGGCGGCGTAGGCCTCTGAAGGCAGCCGCCCGTTGGTCGTCAAAGTGTCGTCGATATCGCTGAACAGACCTCGAATCGTCCGGCGCGCCGCCAAAGGAAATCGTTTTAAAGGTTGCAAACCGGGGCCTCCTTTGACCGCGTCGAGCGATCCTCCAACCAGCTCCGTAAAGCTTCCACTTCAGAAGGAGCCATATCGATGCCCAATTTGGTGCGGCGCCACAGGATATCTTCACAAGTTCGGGCCCATTCGTTTTCCCAAAGATGAATCACCTCTCGCTCATAGAGAGTCGCCCCAAAGTAGCGGCCAAGATCCGACACCGACCGGGAATTTTCTAATAGCGAATCCGTGAGAGTTCCGTAGCAGTGAACATAGCGCTGCGCAAGCGGTTCCTCGATCCAGGGATAACGCTGACGGGTTTGGTTGAGATAGCCGATCTTGTCGCCTGCGGGCGGGTCGCCTCCGGGAAGAGGCTGGCGCGCTGTCCAGTCACCTCTGATGGAACCGAACCGGCTGGAGAGTAAGCGCATCACCCTTTCCGCCAAGGCCCGATGATTGGTGAGTTTGCCGCCATAAGGCGTCAGTAGAGGCGCGCCTCCAATCTCTATTAGATCGAGACGATAGTCGCGACTCAACTCGCTGGCACTACCGGATTCCGCGCCGTATAGAGGCCGAACCCCCGAATAAGACCAAACAATATCGTCCTTGAAAGTCGGTTTTGAGAAATATCGGTTGACGGATGCCACCAGGTAATCGGTTTCCTCAGGGGTGATCCGCGCGTCGCTAGGGTCGCCCAGGTAATCGGTATCCGTTGTGCCGATGAGGGTAAATTTAGTAGTAAAGGGCATGGCGAATACGATCCGCCGATCCGGATTCTGCAGGATGTAGGCATCGTTACCCAAATAGAGTTGCGGGACAACAATATGGCTTCCTTGAACCAGTCGAAAGCGTTCCGAGAGCTTGTGACCTATCACTTTTTCCCCCACATGGTTTGCCCAAGGTCCCGCTGCATTGATGAGCGCTCGCGCACAGAGGTGACGGACGGTTCTATCCTTTCCCTCCAAGCGCACCGTCCAAAGGTTGCCGGGCATCGTGTCGACGCCGATACATCGGGTTCGCGGGCATATTTGCGCCCCATGGCGTTGTGCGTCCACAGCCGTGAGAATGACCAGACGGCTGTCATCCACCGCGCAATCCCAATAATAAAAGCCCGTAACATATTCGGGCTTCAGAGGGCATTGAGAAATATCACGGTGAAGCGCGAGACGGCCAGAGCCGGGGAGTGAGGTGCGTTTGCCCAAATGATCATAGAGAAACAAGCCGAGCCGGATTTGCCAGAGCGGGCGAAGTTCAGAGGTATGGGGCATGATGAAGCGCAGCGGCCTCACCAGATGCGGCGCGATGCGGAGGAATACTTCCCGTTCCTGCAGGGATTCTCGTACCAGACGGAACTCATACTGCTCGAGGTAGCGAATGCCGCCATGAATCAACTTGCTTGTGGCCGATGAAGTAGCCTGGCCTATATCGCCCTGTTCGCAGAGCGCCACTTTCAGACCACGGCCGGCCGCGTCGCGGGCAATACCGACGCCGTTGATGCCGCCGCCGATGATGAATAGATCGAAGATCTCGTCGGTCAATTCCGCCATACGCGACGCCTGTCACCCGAATGATGCCGGCGCTCTATCGGCCGTTGGCTGCTCGCTCAAGTGATGAGCCTGCGGACGCTGGCCGAGATGTATTCGCTGATCATGACGATGGCAAAAATCACTATTAGCATGACCGAAACCTCATGCCAGGCGAATTGATTGATGGAAGAATACAACAGGATTCCTATTCCCCCAGCGCCGACGAAGCCGAGCACCGTGGACTCACGGATGTTGATGTCCCAGCGATAGATGATGGTACCGTAGATTACCGGCAGCACCTGGGGAATGACGCCGACTACCAGCACCTGCATGGGTGATGCGCCGGTCGCTTCGACGGCTTCAACGGTACCTTTGTCGATCTCTTCGATCGCCTCGGCAATCAACTTGCCAACGAAACCGATGGAACGAGCCACAATGGACCAGATGCCCGCCATCGGTCCGGGGCCAAAGATGGCGACAAAGATCAGCCCCCAGACCACAGTGTTGACGGAGCGCGAGGTGACGAGCAGAAAACGGCCCAGCAACCAGGAAATTCCATTGGGCGTGGTGTTTCGCGCAGAGAGAACCGCTATCGGCAGGGATACGATCACGGTGGCGATTGTACCCAGGGTGGCGATATGGATGGTCTCGATGAGCGGGTCCAGCACCTGGCGGAAGAACGGCCAATAGGGCGGAACCATGCGCACGATTAAATCTTTAGCTTGTTTGTGAGCGTCGAGAAAATAGAACCAGGGAATTTCCAGACGCTCGAGCGACCATACGGCTGCAAATACGATGCCCCCATACCATAGATAACGGAAGAGGGTTTCGCGCGGCGTGAAGCGGCGCCAGACATCGGGATACTTGCCCTTGATCTCGTCAACGCTCATCGCAGACGTGCACGCACCCAGTTGCTGAAAAACTCCCCGATAAATACTAACGTAACGATGGAAATGAGAATGGCCAAGCTGAAGTCAAAATCATAGCGGGAAAAACTCGCCCCGAGCACCTGGCCGATGCCGCCGGCGCCGACGATGCCGACCACGGTTGAGTGGCGAATATTGGCATCGAGCCGATAGATCGACACCCCCAGGTACCGCGGCAGCATCTGCGGCTGGACGCCGTAGAGGAGCAGCTTCGGGAAACTCGCGCCGGTGGCACGAATGGCTTCGAGTTGGCTGGGCGGCATATTTTCGATGTCTTCCGCCAGCATCTTGCCGATGAAGCTCATGCTGGCAATGACCAGCGTCAATACTCCGGCGAGAGGTCCAAAGCCGAAGACCTTCACAAAGAAAATGGCGATGATTACTTCGTGAAAGGTGCGCGTGATTCCGAGAAGCGCGCGGCCCAATAGATAGATCGGCAAGGGCGCGAGGTTGGCGGCAGCCGACAAGCCCAGGGGAACCGCCAGTATCATGCCAAAAAAACTTGCAGCCAACGCCATCTGTATACTTTCCCGCAAGCCCCTGTAGAGCAGCTCCCAGCGACTGAATTCCGGGGGGAACATACGAGTCAAAATATCGCCGGCCCGCGGTAGACCTTGACTCACTCGTTGCCAATCGATTTCGAGGGTTGTGGCAGACCAAAGGACGTAGGCGACGCCTAGCCCGACAAGGCCGTAACGGTAGACGGGATTGGGGATCAGGTGCGGTGGATGCCAGGTCGTTGACGTGCTCATCCTGCGGCGGATTCCCGTTTGAGCGCTTCGTTGTCTTTCGGCCGCTCCGTTTCTTCCGGAGTCTTGGCAAGGGTGCTGCTCCAGTCTTCCTCGCCATAGATCGAGGTGAGCACTTCCGGTGTCAGTTGATCAGGCGTGCCGTCGAAAGCCACCTTGCCGGCGCCGAGCCCAACGATACGGTCGGCAAAGCTCTGTGCCAGGCCAACGTCATGGATGTTGACCAGCGCCGGTGTGCCTTTCTCGTGAGCCAGTTCGCAGATCAGGCGCATGATCTGCCGCGAGGTTTTGGGGTCGAGGCTGGCCGTAGGCTCATCGACGAGCAGTAAATCGGGGCGCTGCATCAAGGCCCGTGCGATACCTACCCGCTGGCGCTGGCCTCCCGAAAGTGCATCGGCACGAGTGTTTTCATATTTCGCAAGCCCGACACGATCGAGCAATTCAAAAGCAGCTGCGATGTCCTCGGAGGGGTAGCGCCGCCAATACGCCCGCCAGAAGCTCACGTACCCGAGCCGTCCTGAAAGCACATTTTCCATCACCGTCAAGCGCTCGACGAGGTTGTACTCCTGAAAGATCATCCCCATGCGCCGGCGCGCGCGTCTCAAAGCCCGGCGGGATAGCGCCGTAATTTCAAGGCCCTTGAGCACCACGGAGCCGGACGTGGGCCCCACAAGGCAGTTGACGCAGCGGATGAGCGTGCTCTTGCCAGCCCCGGAAGAGCCGATAACCGCGACAACCTGCGGCTCCTCGATTTTTAGATTGACGCCGTCTAGCGCCTTCGTGCCAGTCGGGTAAACCTTGACAAGGTCGTTAATCAAAAGCATGAGATCGTTAGAATAGTGAGCGCCCCGCCCGTGGCCAAGGAGCGGGGCGCTTCAAGGCGAGAGGTGATCTTGCAGTTTTGATTCCTATTTTTTCTTTTTCAGCTCTGCATCCTCAGCCTGCAGTGCCGCGGCGTTGTATACGACTTTGTTGTCTTTTTGAATGATACGAATCGGTTTCCACTGGTCCTTGAAAGTGATTGGGCAAAATCGATTTGCCTGTTTGCCGAATTCCTTCGCCAGACCCGTCCCTTTCCAATCGAAGGTCAAGAAAGCCTCGCGCACCTTGGTCTGGAGTTCGGGGCGCAGATTGTGAGCCATGCCATAGGAGGTTGTGGGGAATGGGTCCGATTCCCAGATAACGCGCAGGTCCTCCCGTTTGACCACCCCCTTCTCTATCATACGGTCGAGCACGCTTGAGGCGATGGGGGCGGCATCGTAGTCCTTGTTGGCCACTCCGAGAATTGAGTTGTCATGCTTGCCTGAAAAGACGACCTTGTAGTCTTTGTCGGGAGTAACTCCCAAGTCCTTGAACAACGCGACGGGCGCTTGATGGCCCGAGTTCGATGACGGAGTCACGTGGGCCACTTTCCGCCCCTTGAGGTCTTTCATACTGCGAATATTGCTGCTCGCGTGGGTGATAAGCTGCAGCTTGTAGCCGAAGGTACCATCGCCTTGGCACATAATAGCGAACGGGACATAGCCGGCAAGGTTTACCCCGAAAACCGTCGGGCCGGTGGAAATGCCCGCGACATGCAAGCGTCCGGAGCGCATCGCCTCCACTTGAGCGGCATAGGACTCCGCCCCGTACCATCTGACCGGTTTGCCGGTCTTGCTCCCTAGATACTTCATGAACTCAGTGAAAACGTTCTCGTAAACCGATGGATCTTCCACCGGCGTATAAGAAAAGATCAGCGGGCGCGGGTCGAGCCACTCGGCAGAGTTTTTGGGAGTATCGGCCACCAAGTCGTTGTTTTCGTCGCAATAACGAACGTCCAGATCGCCGCGATTCTTGCACTCAGCCGCGTTCAAAAAACTCGGCGCTAAAACGAAGAAACCGATCAGGAACAACGAGAACGGAGATCCTGCAACGGGGTTACTGATTAATTTGGCGATCGACTTTACCATGGGAGTCTCCTTTCGATTTTGTCGTCGTTCTTTTGTTATGACCCTGTCACTGATAGGCGAACCTGCAATGGTATGATGACTAAGCCTTGCGACGGGCAGGTTCTCGTTCGCCACTACGCGGCCGCCGCTGGAATCGGTGGGTGATCATAGAACCTGGCCATACGGGTGTCAATAACTTTCGGACAACTGAGATGCGAGATTAAAGAGGCTTTACCATTGTATTATTGCAGGAGAGTCAAGGGTATGTCACTGATTCTCAGTGTGGGAAATGAGAGACGAAGTGTGGCAGGCGCCATTTTTGCTGTCGACTATGACGGGACGGTTGCGGACACCAATGCGGCAAAAACAAGGTGGATCAGAACCAATATAGGCCGAGAGGTGTTCCCGTGGCAGTGCAGTCGCACAGACTGTGTGCCGCTGATCGGCGAAGAGGCGTATGAGCGAATGGGGAACTGTGTCTATGAGCTGGACAGCACGCTGAACGCTGCAGAGGTGCCGGGAGCAGCCGCGGCCCTTGAAGCTCTCGCTAAGGTTGGAAAGGTGTATGTCATCTCAGCCAGGTTGCCGCGCCGCCTTGAATATGCCCGGCAATGGCTTGCGCGGCGGAGCCTTTTGTCCTTTACTGAGGCGGTCATGACTTCCCACGGTTCCAGTAAAATCGAATTGTGTCGCGCCGTGGGTGCAAATATACTTATCGACGACGATTTGAGGCATCTCGTCGATGTTCGCTTGAGCGGACTCACGGGTGTGTGGCTGCAGCATGGACGAACAGACTTCGCCGATGGTCCTTCGGATGTCGCGTGTTGCTCAAGCTGGGACGAGGTGAAGCGGCGATTACTTCCGCCTGGCTAATGAGATTTTACTAATCTGGCGCGGGAACAACGACGATCAGCCTCGATTTATAATAATCTCGAGTGTAGCGACATGTATCCTCCTGGGCTTGCAAGCTAAGGGCTCGATGGCGTAGTAGTCTACTCATGTCGAGCTGTGGCGACCGGCGCGATTTGGCGGCCGAGGGGCATTCATTGGCCGTTCGAGGAAGGATCCAAGCATGCATGAATTAGGTTATAAAGGCTTTCGTCAAGACGAACTGGAGTATCAGTACAACCCTCGAGTCTCCGTACAGGAATTCCCTGAATTAGCAAAAAAACGGGGAGAGGATAGCCGGCGGGCGCGGTCAATCCTAAAGTCCTCACTCAATGTCCCCTATGGCAGCTCGCCCCGAGAAGTTCTAGACATCTATCCGGCCGAGAGGTTCGGAGGTCCGGTCCTCGTCTATATCCACGGCGGTTACTGGCGTGGCGGTAGCAAAGACGAGAACTGCAACTTCGCTCCCGCTTTTGTAAAGCGCGGCGTAACCGTCGTCATCATCGAGTACGATCTTTGTCCCCAGGTAACCGTCACGGAGATTGTCCGTCAGGCGCGGGCTTCTATCGCCTGGACTTATCGAAATATTAAAAGCTACGGCGGCGATCCCTTGAAGCTCTATGTCTCGGGCCACTCCGCGGGTGGGCACCTCACCGCCATGGCTCTCGCCCACGACTGGGAAAAAGAAGGGTTGCCCGCAAACATTATTAAAGGGGCGGTGGCTTCATCCGGCGTCTATGATCTCGAAATGGTGATGCGCGTGAGCACCAATGAGGAGATCCGCATGACGCCGGATCTAGTTAAAGAAAACAGCCCCTTCTTGCATCCCCCTCGTCCCATCTGTCCCGTCATCGTCACCGTTGGTGCAGCTGAACCACAGGGGTGGAAGCGAATGTCGCTGGATTTTTTTCAACTTTGCAAAGAGAGTGGCCTTGAGTGCGACTACCTGGAGGTTGCTGGCGCCAACCATTTCACGATGTCAGAGCATCTTGCCGATCCCAATAGTCCTCTCACCCAGCGGATGTTTAAGCAGATGAGCTTATGAGCTCGATCTGCGGGTAACCAATCGGTTACCAAAAATTGTCGCCCCCATCGCCAACCAACAACGGCGTTATTTGTTCATGCGGGTCAGCGAGGTTAAACTCAAACAAGAATCGGAAGGAGAGCTTTTCTTTGCCCATTATCCGATGGGCGGATTAATCTTTGCGCTGTTAGGCTTGAGCTTCGGCTATTTCCCTATTTATCTAGGCGCCGACACATTCACGCGCTGGGTTTTCGGCGGTGCCGGCATTTTATTCGCGATCATTGGAACTCTGGGCGCTTTTTGGCGCTACGATCTCCGCCTCGATCTGGTTTCACGCGTTTACACGCGCCGGCGCGGCATGTGGCCCTTCCCCAAGACGACGCTGGGCTCTCTAGACGATCTCAAGTCTGTGATTTTGACGCAAGAATGGAGCCGCGCTCGATCCTCACGCGGTCACAGCACGACGCATCCGTGGTGGAAAATTAGCCTGGAATTTAGCGGCTGGGATAAGCCTGTCGGCATCGAAGCGCTCGACAGCGAACTGGAAGGTCATGCCCGGCTGGAGTACTACGCAAAAAAATTAAAAAGCTGGGCAGTGGATCGAACCGGCGAACAAGAGATCAAGCGTCACTGGGAACAACTGGATCAGCCGCTGATGGAAGAAACCGCGCCGAAGTCCCTCCCGGAAACGGGTCAAAGAGTTGATCCCCGGAGTCCTCCGCCCGGCAGTATGATTCGAGTCCAGGAAAAAGGTGGCGGTCTACAAATTCTACTCCCTGCCGCGGGAATGAGTCCGGCGTTGGTATTTGTCGCTTTCATAGGGATTGTTTTCACAGTTTTTGGCGCTTTTTTTATTCTCGTTCAATCCGGACTTTATAAAGAGATCACCGGCAATAACGTAACTTTCGCCGCAAGCTCTGTCGCGGCAGGTTGGCTCATCGCTTGGTTTTTTGTTTTGTGCGGCATGGCAATACTTTTCTTCGCGCTCGCTCTCAGTTATGGCCGCGAGCACCTCACGGAGGACGCCGGACGGATCATTTACGAGTATCGTTTTTCGGGTTGGGTCTTACGCAGCCAAAACTATTTCAAGAACGAAATCGAGCATATCGACCAACGGCGTGATATTTCCCCCCTGGGAATTCACTCGCCGTCTCATGGGACCCGTGCAATGGAAATATTGATTCGCTCCGACAAAGGAGTCGTCCGTTTCGGCAAGCAGCTCGACGAGACCGACAGGCGCTGGCTTCTGGCGGTGTTAACACTGATGGTCCGTAGCCATGGCTGACGCTATTTCGCCACTGATGCTGCGAAACTGCGCGTCGGTGGACTCGACTTCTGCGCCAGCGGACGTCGTGGAGTTCGTTAAATCTTCTTTACTGCCCGAGCGCGCCCCTTGTCTCGCGCTATTGTTCACGCTAGACGACAGAGGCCTCGTAGCCCGCATCGCCTTTTCGATCGGGCGGGAAGAGATTCCAAGAGTCAATCCATTGGCGCGTTCTTTCGAAGGCTTGCTTTGGATAGGGCTCGAAAACGATACGCTCGCCGGGGCCGAATCTACGGATTTCTACCAGCGAGTGATAACGCTCCGGCAGCTCTCTAAGAAAATAATGCTTGTAGGGCTCCGGTTCCAGATCGATGTCTTGCTGCGCGCGACGCAGCGATTTAAAGTATTTTTCCACGTCTTCTAGATCGGCGTCCTCAGTTACCAGGTGGCCGATCATGAAGGTGGTGTCGATAATTTTACGAAAGCCCAATTCTTCCGCCACGTAAAACGGCGCGCCAAAGAGGCTCGCGGTCGGAACCTGGCGATCGACGAGCAAGGCCAGACGATCCAACAGCAAACCGCCAAAGTGTAGCTCGATATCTTTTCGCTCGAGAAATCTTTCGAGGCCCTGCAGCGTCGAATAGTGACTCCCCGAATGATAGCCCACGGTCACGGGGACATTGGCAAGATCCTCGGGCTTTTGGATCGAAGATTCCGGCGGTACGAAGATTCCAGAGGGAGAAATCGAATAGGCGTGCCCCCACATCTTTCCATGCCCGGCGGATGCCGCCATATTGACCGTCCAGTGACAAGCCGCGCTGAGATTGCAGCCGCGACCGTCTTCGATGGACTCGAATGCGCCGCGTTGAATATTCGATGGCGCCGACTCAATGGTCTGTACATTGGCGGACCAGGTTACAATCGGCTTGACGAGAAACTCGTAGTTCAGCCCTTCGGCAGTGAAGTAACCTTTTTCTTCGGCCACCCATTCTTGCAGTCGCCCATGTGACTGAATCAGAAATTTTCCCATTTTGCTGTCCTTTCGCGCGGCAAATCAGCTCCAGTATAAGAGTCCCACTCAGCGCAATTATTAGCCGCCGCACCCGCCCTGGTCAAGTGGCGCCAATCCGAGGCAAGTAATTTACCGGAACATCGTGCGGTATTCATCAGACTTCCGGTGGTAATCGTGGATTTACAACTCGTTGTCGCTATTAAAAGGGGACGAATCCACGAGACCTTGTTGTTTAGGTGGAATATTATCTATCAGGATTTCCGAATGGTTTACTACTGTCGAAATTATTCTTTTTAGGCAAAAACGTCCCTGTCTTCATTGCATAGTCCAGCCTCGTTGTATCCATCCATCGCTCATTCGGCAGTCTCTTCGCGGCTTGATTGCCACCAACCTTTAAGGATAAAACGCTATACGTTAGGCGTTAAGACATCTGCAATAGGGGCAGTCCGCCGTCAGCCTTGGCAGCAGGAAGAAGAGGAGCAGTCTTGAAAATAGCAATGATTCGCGACACGGCTGTCACGGCCTTTCTCCTCGCCACAATGTGTTATGCGCCGAGCCTGAACGCCCAAACGGGAGTCCAGCCTAGCTCGCATTCTCCGACTGTGAGCAGTGCGGCGGTATTCGGTTTACCGGAAAGCAAGGGTCCTGTGGAGGTTCGTGCGGGGTTTCATCTGCTTAACATCAACAAGATCGACGATGAATCGGAAACTGTAACGTTTTCCGGTGTCCTAACGCTTACATGGAAGGACACGCGACAGGCATTCGACCCCGCCAAGGATGGCGTTAGCGAAAAACTTTACCAGGGCGCCTATCAGTTTAACGAGATCTCGCCGTCCTGGTATCCTCAAGCCACGCTCGTCAATGCGTCGGGCATGTACGAGAGTCGGGCGGTGCTTCTGCGCGTGAAGCCGGACGGTACGAGCACGCTGACAGAGGCGATTGAGGCGACCTCAAAGGTGAGTCTAAATATGCGGAAGTATCCATTCGATCATCAGCGACTGGAGGTGGTTTTTCAGATATTGGGTTTCGATAACGGCGAGGTCGTGCTCCAGACGGAACCCAAGTCCGTGTCCGTTGACCCCACAATAATCCGTTTGCCGCAGTGGGCGCTAGAAGGAGGCGGTGCCTCGATTCGCACGATGGGTGCTCCCTATGCGGGCACGCTGGGTGTCTCCTCCTCATTCGTAGTGACCATGGACGTGAAGCGAAAATCGTTTTTCATGCTCCGGTTGGTAGTCGTGCCTCTTTTCTTAATCGTCATGCTCTCCTGGGTGGTGTTCTGGATGGATCGCTCTTCGTTGGGTGATCGCATGAGCGTGTCTTTCGTGGGGATACTCACGGCCGTGGCCTACCAGATGGTGGTGTCGGGGGACCTGCCACAGATTGACTATTTTACGCTCATGAACGGGTTCCTGAATCTCAGTTTGTTCCTCATGTGCGCCACCGTGGTGATGAACTTGGTCGTGGGAGCAGCCGACAAGAGCGGGAATCTGAAACTCGGCGATAACATAGACCGCCGTTGCCGCTGGATTTTCCCGTGCGTGTACGTTGGAGTGCTACTGATCTTTACCACCATTGCGTTTCGCTATTATTAGCTTGGATCGGGAAGTTGATAGCAGCCGACTTGGCCGAAAAACCACCAGGGAGGAATGTGACGGACCTTGTTGTTTAAAAGGAGTCCCATAATGATCATCGCACGCTGGCATATCGACGCACGCTTTGGCCACAAGCAGGCTGTGGTCGACTCTCTTAAGACATGGTGTCGGGACATTGCGAGTCAAATTGGCTGGACCGGTGACAAGATTCGAATCGCTACCGGCTCGGTGGGGGCCCTCGAATCGACAGTAGAACTGGAGGTCCTGATTCAGAGTCTAGCCGATCTCGATGCTTCATGGAACAAGCTCGGCTCGATATCCGCGCACAAGGAATGGAGTAAGCAGATCGAGCCTTACATTGTTTCCGGAACACCGCGGTGGGAGGTTTTGCGGCTTGTGGAATGAGGGCTAACGCTGAACCCGGAAACACGCTCAAGCACGACGCGAAACTTAAACCTTCTTCGACGTGCCGCCCAACCGCACAATCGAGAGCATGGCGCGCCTCTCATGGTGAACGTTAAAGCGTGGCGGTCCACATCGAGCCGCCGTTCTCATTTCAAGAGACTCCTTCTTCCCGATTTTAGGGCGTAAGATTGAACTGTTTTGTCGGTCTACCAGGTTGCTGAAAAAAGCGGTTTTCGTGCTTCCAGATGCTCATCGCCCTGAGCGCGTCGAAAGGTGAACGGAGACTTTTTCAGCAACCGGCTAGGCAAGCCTGCGCAAATTTTCCCGCTGAAAGCAACTGTCCGTCTCGGGGAGTGCCGGCGCTTTACAATCCACATGGCAAAAGGGTAAGCTCCGCTCAGCGGTTTAGCCAAAACCGGTTTACCCCCCATCGCTACCGATAGTATCTTTGCACAATTTGATCGCTTTCGGGCTATCGGGATAAAACGCTATACGTTATGCTGCGCAACGACGCGAGACCGGAAGGAACGAGAATATTTTTGACCTGTCACTCAGAGGGGAATATGCAAAAGCTATCATCACTGCTCACGCTCGGCACCGCGGCGGGTCCGTCGGTGCGCCCAGACCGGGCGCAATCGTCCAATCTCCTAACAGTCAATGGGACTCTTTATGTCGTTGATGCCGGCGATGGCGTCACACGCCGTCTTGCGAAGGCTGGTATTGATCCCCGAGAGATCGGAATAATTTTTATTACGCACCATCATGACGATCACACGGCGGGGCTTGGTACGCTGATGTCCCTGGCGTGGGATCGCCAACGTACCGAGCCGATTCATGTCTATGGCCCGCCCAGGACTGAAGAGCTGGTCAAAGCCGCTGTGCAGTATTTCACCATAAGTGCTGAGATCAGGATCGCCGATGGTGGTCGCACCGTACCGATAGCCCAGGTGTTCTTTGGCCATGACGTTGGCACCGGGGTGATTTATCAGGACGCGAACATCAAGGTAACGGCTGCCGCAAACAGCCATTTTGATTTCCATAAAGGTCCGGATTCTGGCAAGTACAAGTCCTATTCCTATCGATTTGAAACGCCTGATCGCGTGATTGTGTTTACTGGAGACACGGGTCCTAGCGACGCCGTCACAGAACTTGCGACAGGCGCCGATCTACTCGTCACCGAAACTTCTTCGTGCGAGGATCGGAAGCAAGCGATGATTAACGACGGTCGCTGGCAAGCAATGACTCCCGATGAGCAGGCCGGCATCATGCGACAGGCTACCCAAGGTCACATGAGTCTTGACGTTATTGGAAAGATGGCCACACGCGCCAACGTCAAAACCGTGGTGCTGTCGCACCTGACCCAACGGGTCGGCAGCGACGATTACACGCCATGGGCCCAGGAGGTAAAGAAACACTTTTCCGGCCAGGTGCTCACTGCCAAAGACCTGATGAAGTTTTAACTCTTTGAAAGGAAAAGCGTGGGCCTTTTAGCGTGATAGCTAGACAAAGATCGTGTTCGACTTTGTTTTAGAAAGGGAGTAAACCGCTTAACTCGTACCGACTGGCAAAAAAAGCTGGATGGAGATTTACCCATGTGGAATGGAATGAAGGTCATAGACGCTGATGCGCATATGCACGAGCCGGAATATTTGTGGGAGCGATATGTGGAGGCGGAGTTCCGAGACAGAGTCCCCAAAGTCGCGTTTATGGACGGGGTATTCATGGTTTACGAGCCTGATGGAAAAATTGTCCCCAAAGGTGAGCTCCAGCTCCGACCGCCACCGAGTGCTTGGGCGGTATTGGAAGAGAAATACGGTGAAGCCTATCGACAATGGTGGTCCCCTGCGATCCGACTAAAAGACATGGATCGCTACGGTTGGGACTTACAAGTCCTGCTCCCCACCGGAAATAATGGAAACTTTGCTTATCGAGTGGCGCTGACGGACGTGGAACTTGGCGCAGCCATGTGCCGCGCCTATAACAATTGGTGCCGCGATTACTGTAGTGCTGATCCGAAGCGTCTCAAGTTTGTCGCTGTGCTACCAGGTTCGGACATTGATGCGATGGTGCAGGAAGCCAGGCGCGCAGTTGCGAAACTAGGCGCTGTATCAGTGCGCAATCCTCTTCTTCCTGTCGGTAGGTACCTACATGAAGCGGAGTATGATGTCCTGTGGCAGCTTGCCTGTGAGGCGGATTTTCCTATTTCGGTCCATGGTGAATACCGACAACGGCGCTTTCAACCTTTTCGACAGCTTGAAGGAGAGCGGCGAGAGGACATAGAGCTTGCGCTTCGCGGCCTAGACCATGCTCTCGGATTTCCTTGCGACAACATGACGACGCTCGGACATTTTATCTTCACAGGCATTCTTGAGCGTTTTCCGAAGCTCCGGCTTGCCATTCTCGAATCTAATGCTGGCTGGTTGCCTTTTTGGCTGGGACGAATGGATGATCATACACACGGGCGAAACAGCGTCATGGGCAGATCGGAAAAATTGCGGATGCTACCGAGCGAGTATTTCATGCGCCAGTGTTTTATCTCTTGCGATAGCGATGAGCGAGCGCTCAAGTATGTGGTGGATGATCTAAAGGGCGAAAACATTGTCTGGAACACCGACTACCCGCATCCAGACGCAATTGATCCGAAGCGAGCCCTTCCTGATCTAGACGCTCAGCCCATTTCCGATGAAGCCAAGCGCAAAATCTTGTGGGACAACGCAGTGAAACTATTCGGAACGCGGATCTTGGAATAGCGATATAAGTCCATATCTGAGCCGAAGGTCATCGGATGAACCCTCATTGTCAGATAATCACATGATTGCCATTTCCCATTGATACATAGTGTCAGACTCGCCTGTAGCGGTGTTCAATAAAAAAACGGCCAGGCACAGTAGGAGCATTCTCTCCCAATGGGAAATTGCTGGCAAAGAAGCAACTATCTGCAATCAAGAAATGGGCCGGCAGGGTGCTAAAGGAGGGATTCTCCGGACGGGAACACGACGCCGTCTTGTATAGGAAAGATTCTTGATCTTCGTTGATACCGGCGCGTGGTTTGCCGTCGCTGTGGGGAATGATCCAGACCATGAAGCCGCAATGAGATGGCTCTGGCGGAACCGCGAGCCGCTAGTCACGACGGACTATATTTTGGCGGAGACCGCAACCCTCATTCGGATGCGCGAAAACGCAGCGCGCGGCCGTCGGCAGGCGGTGCGGTTGAAATCGTCCATACTAAGACAACAATCCCCCATCCTCCAAAATGTTACCGCAGCCGATCTGTAAAAGGCGCTGCAAGTCTTTCGGGACTGTTCCGATCGCTGGTTTAGCTTCATTGACTGCACGAGCTTTGCCGTCATGGAAAGGCTCGGCATCATCCACGCTTTTGCTATTGACAGTCACTTCGACGAGTATCCCGGAATCATTCGGGTGCCTCGCTAGACACGAAGCTCTCCCCCTGCGGTATCAATAATCAGAGTCACGTCCTCGCCGATATTCTAAAGGACCAAACATATGGATGTGGGGAAACGGGTCAAGCTTTTGACAAACAATTTTCCCCGGGGATATGGTACGGTTTTCCATTTTGATGGCACCATGCACTGCGCGCCGACGATTGCTGGAGGATGCGAATGGCCAATAACGCAAGCTATGACATGCTGCTCAAACTGGTAAAGACTCGCACCAGCGTGCGCAAGTCCCGCCCCGATCCCATCCCGGAAGAGGCTATCGATAAAGTCCCCGAAGCGGCCCGTTGAGCCATGTCCGGCGCCAACTTCCAGCCGTGGGAATTTGTCGTGGTGACCGAGGCGGATACGAAGAAGGCGTTGCGCGACGCCACCTCGGAATACAACACCGATTATATTTTCTGGATGGAGCAGCAACGAGAGGCCGCGGGCTCTAAGCGAGCGTGGCTTGCGTCTTGGCTATGTGCGCCCGACCGATGTATAAGGAGAGATCATGAATGGACGGCAAGAGTTTGAGAATCGGATAGCGCGGGTGCGCCGCGCGATGAAGGAAACAGGGCTTAAAACGCTCCTGATTTACGATTGTGGCCGGCACAATTTTTTGCGCATGAACTATGTCGCGTATCTGACGGATTTTATCAGCGTGGGGCCGCAGACGGTGTTGGTTTTGCCTTTGGAAGATGCGCCGGTTCTTTTTCTCGCTCCAAACTGGGATATTCCACGCGCAAGAGACGAGTCCTGGGTGGCGGATGTACGGCCGTTCAAAGAATTGTGGAGTCGGCTGGCTACGGTGACGGGCAAGGTCGGCCTTGCCGGTCGGGAGGCGATGCACGTCGACATGCATGATGAAATATCGAAGCTCCTCAAGCAAACTCCAGATAATGCCAAGGACATCATCGAGAATATGGCGCGCTGCAAGGGCCCTTTCGAGTTGGAGCGATTGAGGCGCGCAGCCGAGATAGCCGATGCCGGCGTCAAGGCGCTGCACGAGGAGGCTCGCATCGGCCTCAAGGAGTTCGAACTGGCGGCTATCGTGGAGTATCGCATGCGCTTCCTGGGCGCCGAGGACAACTTCGGCATGGTGGTAGCCGGTGATCACAACCAGGCGCTCCATCCGCCCACCGAGCGGGTAGTCAAATCGGGGGATGTCATTATCGGCGAAATCACACCTTGTGTCGGCGGTCTGTTCGTGCAAATTTGCCGCTCTATGGTTGTCGGTCGCCCGGCACCGGCAGTGCCCGAGAAATATGCGATTCTGAAAAAAGCGATGGGCTTAGGCATGGAAGCCGCAAAAACCGGCGCACCGGCGGGCGCCATCGCGACGGCCATAAACGGGGTTTTCACCGAGGAGGGGTATGAAAAGTTTTGCCGGCCGCCATTCATGCGCGTGCGCGGTCACGGACTTGGCTGTGGCTCCTTTGCGCCTGGTAGTTTAGAAGATTCGAATCAGACGAAGCTCGAAAAAGGAATGACCTTTATCATTCACCCCAATCAGTATCTCCCCGAGACCGGCTATCTGACTCTGGGGGATACGGTTGTGATGACGGGGGCGAAAGCGGAGCCGCTGACGCGCTCATCGTGGGAACTTTATGTAAAGGATTAATATCCGTTAAAATCGTTCAAGTCGTTCAAAACGTTCAAAGCGTGAATCGGATGCGGAATCGATGAGGAGAACATGATTTTTGGCCGACACTCGGTATTGAAAAGAGGTTGCTCCACATGGGACAGGCAGCAGATGCCCGAGGAGGAGTTTCAGACCCGTCTTGCGGCCGTGCGCCGGGAAATGGCCGAGCGCGATCTGGACGCCCTGGTCATCTATGGGGATAATTTTTCCTTCGCCGATCTCTGCTATCTCACCCACTACTTCCCCAAGGTGCGTGGCGGCCTCGCCGTCGTCCCTCAGAGCGGAGCGCTTTCACTTTTGCTTAATATCGGCAGCCGCGATGTCCCTTTCGCCAAGACACTGACATGGGTTGAAGACGTACGCGCCTCGGGGCAGGTGGGGCGGGATGGAGCCGAATTGCTGAGAGAGCGGGGACTGGAGCGCGGCAGAATCGGCCTGGTGGATTCCGGCCAGGGGTTTCCCTTGCCTGAGCTCGAGGGGATGCGGCGAGAGCTCCCCAAAGTCAATTGGCACCTGAGCGATACGCTTATTCAGCCGTTGCGCTGGAAAAAAAGTGCGCGGGAGCTTGCCGCGCTGCGGGGCGCGGGCCAGTTATTAAGAGAAATTTGTGAAGGCTTGGAGCGGTTCATTCGACCGGGAAGGCAAAATTTTGCAGTCGTCGCCGACATCGATCGCCTGGCGCGAGACAAAGGCGTCGAGGATATTCGAATCATGGTCGGAGAGAAACGGCTGGAGCCTCCCGGTGCCAAGATGAATTCGAACTTGGAAAATCATTGGGCCGTGTACTTGGCGATCCAGCATGACCGCTACTGGGTAGAGACGGCCCGGACCTATATACTTGAGAATAATTCAAAGGCTCTCGCCTCATATCAAAAGGCACAGCAAATCGTCGCGAACATGGCCGCGTGCCTTAAGCCGGGGAATTCAATAGACAGTATCAAGAACGTCGCCCGTGGAGAGCTCGGAGAGTTTTACTCGACTGCGTCTTCGTATGGGCTGGGCAACGGCATCGGTCTTAACCAGTGGGAAGCGCCAATATTCAGCGAGGAGGAAGCGCGGCTATTGGGAGCCACGACGGAGTATGCGCCGATACTGCAACAGGATATGACCCTCGCACTGCGGGTGGTGTTCGACACGGAAGGGAAGCTTATACTTTTCGGCGACACTTTCGAGGTGGCGGCGAAGGGGTCGGTCTCTCTGCTCGGAAGCTAATATTTCGAAGATGTCTTACTGGCGTACGTGCCCGAATAAGTTCCTTCTCCCTTCGGGAGAAGGATAGGATGAGGGTTCCGCGACACGTCCTCCGTGACCCTCACCTTAGCCCTCTCCCGCTTCGTGCGCGAAAAAAAAAAGTAAACGAGAGATTGTGATAGGTCGATATGTTGCGTTTATACACACTACCTCGGTTAGCTCGGTTTGGAAGAGACCAAAGACCTCGTGAGAATCGCGGTTGACATAGGCGGTACCTTTACCGACTTGGTGGCGGTCAACGATCAGGGCGAAATCTTTCGCAGTAAAACCCTGACGACCGCCGACGATCTCGCGCGGGGGATTGCCAATTGTCTAATCGGGGCCAAAATCAATATCTCGCAGGCGAGCTTTTTCGTTCACGGTTCCACGGTTGCGATCAATGCGGTGCTGGAACGCAAGGGCGCCCGCACCGGGTTGATTACGACGCGGGGCTTTCGCGATGTTTACGAGATCGGCCGCGGCAACCGACCAGAAGGATATAATCTTTTCTTTAAAAGGTCAAATCCGTTGATTTCCCGGGACTTACGCATGGAAGTTGATGAACGGCTTTATGCCTCCGGCGAAGTGTTGACAGCACTGGACAAGCACTCGGCGAAGGCCGCCATCGATGGGTTGAGAGCCGCGGGCGTCGAGAGCATTGCGGTGTGCCTGCTTCATGCTTACGCCAATCAAGCCCATGAAAAAGAACTGGGCCGCCTGGTGCAAGAACAGTTTCCCGAGGCCTTTGTTTCATTGTCCCACGAGATTCTTAGAGAGTGCAGGGAATACGAACGGACATCGACGACAGTTCTCAATTCCTACGTTGGGCCGCTCGTAAGCCGCTATCTGGTGTCTTTGGAAAAAATGCTTGGCGACGGGGGCTTTCGCGGCATATTTCGCGTGATGCAATCCAACGGCGGCGTGATGGCGGCGGAAACGGCAAAAAAAATGCCGGTGACCATGATGGAATCGGGGCCGGTTGCGGGGGTCAATGCAGCGGCGTTTCTTGGGGAGACGCTCGCTTGCCGTCACGTCATCTCCTTCGATATGGGGGGCACCACGGCCAAAGCGAGTCTCATTAAAGATTTTCATCCTGAGGTTACGAGCGGCTACTATGTCGGCGGTTACGTCTCGGGCCATCCGATGATGCTGCCGGTGGTGGATATTGTCGAGGTGGGTAACGGCGGCGGCAGCATCGCCTGGATCGACGCCGCGGGCGGCTTAAAAGTCGGACCGCAGAGCGCGGGCGCGGCGCCGGGGCCCGCTTGTTACGGCCAGGGAGGCAGCGAGCCGACGGTGACCGATGCCAATCTGATTGTCGGGAGAATCGATCCGGAATATTTTCTCGGCAGCGGTATTCGCCTGCGGCGGGAAAAGGCCGTACAGGCGATCAACGCAAAGATCGCCAAACCCCTTGGACTATCTTTGGAGCAAGCGGCGCTGGGAATTTTGACCATCGCCAATTTCAACATGTCACTGGCCGTTCGCGCCGTGTCTGTCGAGAAGGGCTATGATCCGCGGGACTGTGTCCTTGTCCCCAGCGGCGGCGGCGGACCGCTCCACGCGCTGGCCATCGCCCGAGAGCTCTCCGTGCCACGCGTGATAGTACCGCCGATGCCGGCTCACTTCTCGGCAATGGGAATGCTTTTGGCGGACTTGAAGCATGATTACGTGCAGACCTTCGTGCGCGAATTGAGCGAAACCAGCGGCTCGCTGATCGCGGATGGGTTTACGCCGATGGAGAAATCGGCATTCGCGACGTTGGCTGAGGAAGGGGCAAAACCGGATGAGATTGTTCTCCGACGCTTCCTCGACATGCGCTACCGCGGGCAGGAATACACCCTGCCGGTGCCGATCTCTGAAGACCTTCGAAGCATCGCTGATTTCACCGCGATTCGTTCTCGCTTCGATCAAATGCATCAGGAGCACTACGGCCACTCGGCGCCCGATGAGCCGGTGATGGTGGTTAACCTGCGTCTTTCCGCTCTCGGCAGGCTCGATAGTAGGCTTTCGTTGGATTCTCCTTTCGGAGATGGCGACAGAAGAGAACGCGGCGAAAGATCTGTGATTTTCAATGACGATAAAACCCCCATGCTTTGCCCTGTCTTTCTGCGAGGAGGGTTTAAAGCCGGTGATTTTGTAGCAGGACCCGCCGTAATCGAGGAGTCCGGCGCGACGCTAGTCCTTTATCCAGGTGACAAAATGCAAGTGAACGATTTCGGTCACCTGGCAATCGACGTGGGGGGTTAACGCAGGGGGGCTTTAAGAAGCCAGCAACGCATCGACATTGCATATCGCATATCACCCCGGAGGAAAATAACTTATGGGTTCCGAGACCACCGCAGGCTACGACCTTCTATACGACATCATCAGGCGCCGGTCGAGTATCCGCAAGCTCAAGCCGGATCCGATCCCCAATGAATATCTCAACAAGATTCTCGAAGCGGGACGCTGGGCGATGTCAGGCGCCAATTCTCAGCCCTGGGAGTATATTGTCGTCAAAGATCCGAAGACCAAAAAGGATCTTTTTCGTTGCTACGCCGAGGATAACACGGATTTTATTTATTGGATGGAACAGCAACGCGTCTTCGAGCTAAGGCATCCGGCCTATCAGATGACCGCGGACGAGGCGGTGGAGCGGCAGCGGCGCGGCGCCGGGTGGTCCGAGGCGCCCGCGCTGATCGTTGTCGTCGGCGACGGGAGGCGCCAGTGGGGCACGGTGCAGGGGGCGCATACCTTCGGCCGCGACCAGTCGCATCTCACCGACGGCCTGGCCAACACCTGCACGCTGATGCATCTGGCGGCGGTATCCCTCGGCTTGGGCACACAGTGGGTGACGATTCACGTTCAAGAGCCGTTTAAAAAAGTTCTGGGTGTGCCGGATCTCATGATGTTGTATTTAATTATTCCTGTCGGCTATCCGGCGGTGGAGCCGGCGGAGGGAGTGCGGCGCCCGTTGGAGGAGATCGTGCATTACGATCACTACGACGAGTCGAAATTCATGAGCAATGAACGCGTGATTCAATTTCTTTACGAACTTCGCGGCAAGACGCTGCAAACGTATCGACAGTCGTATGTGGGAAAGGCGGAGCCCAAGAAATCGTAAGGCGTGAGGAGTGAGGATCGAAAGAGCGATACATGACAATAGAAGAACGATGAGGTTTTTGTGGCGGTAGATCCAATTACAGTTGAAATTATCCGCTGCGCGTTGAAAGCGGCGGCCAACGAGATGTCGGCGGTGCTCAAGAAGACCGCCTACAACATGATGATCTACGAGGTGCAGGATTACTGTGTCAGCATCGTCGATCCCGAGGGCCGAACCCTGTCGCAGAACGAGGGGGCGCTTCCCATTTTTCTCGCCGATCTCGGCGTCGCAGTACAAGACGGTATCGAGGTCTACGGGCGGGACAACATTCATCCCGGGGATGTTTTCCTGGTCAATCATCCGGAGATCTGCGGCCAGCATCTCAACAATATGGTCGTCTACACGCCATTTTTCTGGGAAGCGAAACTGCTCTGTTTCCTTGCCGTGCGCGCCCACTGGATCGATGTGGGAGGGGCGAGCACAGGTTTCGGCTCGAGCATGACTCGGGATGTGTTCGAAGAGGGACTGCAGATTCGTTCGGTAAAGGTCTACGCTGAAGGCAAACCCAATAGCGAAGTGCTGCGGCTCATCGAGGATAATATTCGATTTCCGGAGTCGTCGCTGGGGGACCTGCGAGCGCAGATTGCTTGCTGCCGAACCGGAGAGGAGCGCATCGGGCAGATCTGCGGCAAATACGGCGCGGCCCCGTTTCGTGAAGCGGTGGAGATCAATTGGGGTCAGACCGACAAACTCGTGCGCGAAGCCGTGCGCGCCATGCCCGACGGAGTCTACGAAGCTTCATCGTTTCTCGACGACGACGGCAGGAATTTCGCCAAGACTCTGCCGATCAAGGTGCGCGTGACAGTCAGAGAGGATGAGCTTTGTATCGACTTTTCCGAGGTGTGTGATCAGGTGCCAGGGTTCATCAACTGCGGCGCCTCAGGCGGCATGGCGGTGGCTCGCGTCGCCTTCAAGACCCTCACGTCGCCTGACCGCGAAGTGAACGAAGGCTCTTTCCACGCTCTCAAAGTCATTTTGCCTCCGGGCAAACTCCTCAGCGCGCGGCGTCCAGCGCCCATCGGCGGCTGGAGTCTATCCTTGCCCACCGTGCTTGACACGATCTTTCGCGCCCTGGCGCCGGCGTTGCCGGGGCGCATTCCCGCAGCCCACAAGGGGGACATGGGAGGGTACGCGATCTTCGGCGCCCATCCGAAAACCGGGCGGCGCTACGTCTGCCAGAACATCGTCGGCGGCGGGTGGGGAGGGCGGCCATACGAAGACGGGGTATCGGCTGCGGTTTCCATGTGCCAGGGAGACGTGAAAAACACGCCGGTCGAACTGCAGGAGCTTTATTACCCGTTGCTCTATGAGTACGTGAGGTTGCGGACCGATAGCGGCGGCGCCGGAAAATTTCGCGGCGGCATCGGTCTCGAGCTAAAGGTCCGCCCGCTGCACGAGCTTTATGTGAGTCGCAACACCGATCGCATCCAATGTCCTCCCTGGGGCTTGTTGGGTGGCAAAGTGGCCATGACCAATCAGACAGTGCTTCAGCGCGATGGTGCGGAGCAAAAACTCCCGGGAAAGTTCAGCCACCTCATAGTGCGCCCCGGAGAGTCGGTGACTTTTTTCACGGCCGGCGGCGGCGGTTACGGTGACCCGTTGGAGCGTGACAGTACCGCAGTGAGACGGGATGTTGAGCTCGGCTATGTCTCAAAAGAACGAGCCACACAAGATTACCCCGCGGTTTTTGATCGCGAGAGATAGTCTAGAGTCTCGTGTCTCAAGTCTAGAGTTCCGTTAGCCACGACCCGGTTGCAAGAGATCGTTTTTGCGCCGGGTAGGATTTTTCTTTCGCAGAGCGTCGGTCCGAAGTCGATATATTCTCGCAAATGTTCATTTGCACTCGGTACGGCAGCGGTGGTAAATAAGGGCATCCAACACAAAAGGGGGTTTTTTATGAGACTATTATCCTACGGTCCTTGACCCTACGCTCACAGGACAAGGATTGTCCTGGCGGAAAAAAAGATTCCCCACGAGCTGGTCGAGTGTGATCTCAAAAACAAATCCAAGGAACTTCTGGAGCGCAATCCCTACGGGAAGGTGCCGGTTTTGATCGACGGAGATGCGGTAGTGTACGAATCCGCCATCATCAATGAATATCTCGAAGAGAAGTATCCCGAGGTAACATTGATGCCTAAATCGCCGCTGGAGCGTTCACGCATCAGAATCTGGATCGATTTCTGTAACACCCGGTTACAGAACGCGGCGGGCAACATTGCTCACGATTATGAGGTAGAAAAGTCAAAGGAGCAGATGAAGCAATACCTCGGCACTTTGGACAAAGAAATGCGCGGTCGCGAATTCATCGGCGAGCGATACTCCCTTGGGGATATCACCTATATCCCGTTTTTCTGTAGGCTGGCTCGCTATAGGACCACCATCGATGGGACTTTCCCGAACGTCAAAAGCTGGATGGATCGTCTCCTCGCCAGACCCATAGTCCGCGATACGCCGTAAGCGAGGTTGCCGGCGGTTTTTCCCTCCGAGCACCCTATCCCGAGTGGCTCCGTCTGAACGGCCTTCGAACACCAGTTCTGAAGCCTGCCGTATCAGGCGGGCCACGTTGATTTCGCATCGATGCTTCCCGTGAAAGAGATGAATAATTGGAATCTTCGAGGATTCCCGTAGCCTTGTGCCCACCACGAAGGACACAGCGCGGCAGAGCCGCAACCAGAAAGGGACAGTCCCCTTTTTGGGGCGAAAAATTTGCGTGAGATGCGAAAACTGGCGATTGTAGTAGTACGAAAATCACGAATGAAGAAAACGTTTTGCCGAGGAGGGTCCAATGCATTATCGCGATTTGCGCGGCTGGCTTAAGGGTGTGGAGTCCTTCGGCGAGCTAGCGATCGTAGAAGGCGCGGATTGGAATCAGGAAATCGGTGCTCTGGCTGAGGTTGCGGCGCGCTCGGAGCGCTCTCCTGCCGTCTTGTTCGATAAAATTAAAGACTATCCGGCTGGCCGGCGCGTTCTCACCGGAGTTCACAATCCGACTTTAAAGCGGCAATGTCTGACCAACCATCTGCCTCTCGACTATTCGCGCGATCAATTCATCGAGGCTTGGAAGAAGCGGCTGAACTATCCCCGTAAGTTGCCGCCCCGGATGGTTGACTCGGGGCCGGTCATGGAAAATGTTTTCGAGGGCAAGGAGATTGATCTACTTTCGTTGCCCGTGCCGTTTTGGCATGAGGGGGATGGTGGGCGCTATATCGGGACCCTTGACGTCACCATCAGCCGGGATCCGGACGATGGATGGATCAATCTCGGCTGCTACCGAGTCATGGTTCACGACAAAGATACGCTGGCTCTTTACATTTCCCCTGGTCACCACGGCAATATCCACCGGCAGAAATATTTCGATAGCGGAAGGCGATTTCCTGTGGCAATCAGTTTTGGCCCGGACCCGCTATTATGGTATTTCGGGCAGATGGAAATCCCGGCGGGGGAGTCGGAATACGATTATGCGGGTGGCATTCGAGGAGAGCCGTTCGAAGTAATTTTTGGCGAGCATACCAACCTGCCGATCCCTGCCTACTCGGAGATCGTGGTGGAAGGGGAGGTGATCCCGGGGACTAAAATTCCGGAGGGTCCTTTCGGAGAATTCACCGGCTATTATGCGGGCAGCCTTCGCTCGGAACCCCTGCTCAAGGTCAAACGGCTGATGCACCGTAACGATCCGATCATCACCGGGGCGCCGCCCTATCGCCCCGCCCCAGGTGCGGAAAACAACCTGATTCGAGCTGCGCATATCTGGGACTATCTCGACAAGGCTGGGGTGCCGGAGGTCAGGGGAGTCGCCTATTATCAGACTCGCCTGCTGGTCGTCGTGGCAATCAAGCAACGCTATCCGGGCCACGCTAAACAAGCGGCGCTGATTGCGTCCCAATGCCGGGCCGCGGCGCTTCTGACACGCTACGTGGTCGTGGTCGACGAAGATATCGATATCTGGGACAGCAACGAACTACTCTGGGCGCTCTGCACGAGAACCGACCCGATCAAGGACATCGACATCATGCGCCGTTGTTGGAGCAATCCCATCGATCCGATCATCCCGGCGAGCGAGCGCGGTTTTCAGTCACGCGGTATCATCGATGCTTGCCGCCCCTATGAGTGGATGGAGGAGTTTCCCAAAGTTTCAGGCGCGAGCCCGGAGCTTAAGGCGAAGGTCATTGAAAAGTATGGCGCAAGATTGGCCGGAGTAAAGAGTTAATGAGCGAGCCATCTTGCGCAAAGTATGGGTCAGCGAGTAAAATTCGGCTAAACTGAGTTATTCGAAGAGGAGGGCTGCGTATGAGAAAGATGATTGCTGTGATGCTGTTGGGTCTCGGCTTGATGGGATTTCAATCCGCGGCGTTAGCCGATCTGCCGCGGGAAAAAGACACGCCCCAGAATCTCAATCTTGAAGCAGGCAGAAAGGCCATCGAAGCCAAAAATTATAAGGTGGCGCTGGGTCACCTGATCAAAGCCGTCCAGGAATTGCCCAACGACGCCGATGCCCACAACATGCTGGGCTACAGTTATCGCAAGGTCGGTACAATGGACAAATCACTAGAGCACTATCAAAAGGCTCTGAAGATCGATCCCAATCACCGCAGCGCCCATGAATACCTCGGAGAGCTCTATCTCGATATGAATCAACTCGCCAACGCGGAAAAGCAATTGGCGGCGTTAAAGAAAGCTTGTCCGTTTTTCGGCAAGTGCGAAGAGTTCGATGACTTGAAAAAGGCCATCGATGATTACAAGGCTAAGAAAAAATGAAAAACAGTCTAGAGTCCAGTGTCTCGAGTCTCGGGTTAACTCCAGAGCCAAGACTCAAGACGCAAGACGCGAACCCGGTGGGCTGAGGCAATTTTATGGCTGAATCACTCAAAGCGAAAGTTGGTTTCGTAAGCGGCGGCGCCGGTTCCATGCCGCACTACAACAGTTTTCTCCCTATGGTCCCCAAAGAGATTGAAATCGATTTCCGGGGCCTGGAGCTTTACCGCGACTCGCTTTATGAAATCGCGGACAAAAAAGAGTTGATTGTTGACCGCGTGAAGGAATTTGCAGCTGATCGAGGTTGGAACGGGGTGATTGTCACCGCGGCGCCCACCGAGGTTCTCAACCCCGGGCTCTATGACGCGCTGCGAAGCGCTCTTTCCGTGCCTTTTACGACGGCGCTCAACGCCTGTGTGGCGGCGCTTAGAGTCTACGGCGCGCCGCGGGTGCTTCTTCTCACGCCTTTCGATGCCCGCCTCAATGAATTGATCTGCCAACATTTGGCGAAAGTCGGCGTCACGGCCATCGCCCCGCACTCGTTTCAGGAACTGGCGGTGCCCAAACGGATGACTCCCGATGAGGTCTTTGAATTGGCCAAAACGAATCTGAGCGCCGCCGGCGCGGTCGATGCGATTTATTTTCAGGGCGCAGTGCTCGATCCCATCAAGTGTCTGGAGCGCATGGAACAGGATCTCAAAAAAACCGTCATTGCCAGTAACCCGGCGATGTTTTGGTATGTGCTTTCAAAGCTGCAATTGACTTTTCCTGCTAGCGGCTACGGAAGATTATTGCGCGAGTGGCCGAAGGTGCCAATCTAAACTGAATAGTTTCCAGTTAAGACTTCGTTATTGGCGTCCGGGCATTGAATCCGTCAGGAGGAAGTCATGCCGGAAGTGAAAAAACCGCCGTTTCGTGCCGACCATGTCGGCAGTCTGTTGCGCCCACCGGAGTTGCACCGCGCCCGGCAGGATCGGCAGGAGAAGGAGATCTCGGACACAGCATTACGCGCCGTGGAAGATCGCTGTATACGCAACGTCGTCAAAATGCAGGAAGAGATTGGTCTTGAGGGCATCACCGATGGCGAATATCGTCGAAGCCTATGGCATGCGGATTTTTTAAGTAAAATTGAAGGAGTGGTGGTCTCGGAAGGGGTAACGGCCGATGCCGCGCGGCACTTTCAGGGAGGGCAAAAGGGGCTCCAACGCTCGCCTACAAGGTTCGAGGTCAAGAGCCGTCTGAAGCGGATTGTCGGAATCGAAACGGAAAATTTCAAATTTCTCAAGTCGGTGACGCGTCGCACGGCCAAACTGTGCATTCCGTCCCCGTCGCTTCTCCACTTTCGCGGCGGGCGCAAGGCGGTGAGTTCGAAGACCTATCCCGAGATAGATGAATTCTTTGCCGATCTGGCGCGCGTGTATCGGGAGGAAATTAACGATCTGGCGGCACTGGGTTGTACCTATCTACAAATTGACGACACCAACCTGGCTTACCTCTGTGACCCCAAGATGCGGAAGAACGCGCTGGATATGGGAGAAGATCCGCACAAGTTGCCGCACACCTACGCCAAGCTTATTAATGAGTGCATTAAGGACCGCCCGCCGGAGATGATTGTCTGCACCCATCTCTGCCGCGGTAATTTTCAAAGCGCCTGGGTGGCGGAGGGGGGCTACGATCCCGTCGCGGAGGTTTTGTTCAACGAGCTGAAGGTGGACGGCTACTTTCTGGAATTCGATTCTCCCCGCGCCGGGAACTTCAGTCCGCTGCGGTATTTGCCGCGACGCAAGCGGCTCAATCTCGGTTTAGTGACCACCAAGGTCGGGGAGTTGGAAAAGGCCGACGATCTCAAGCACCGCATCGACGATGCGTGCAAGCATGTGCCGTTGGAGCAGTTGGGAATCAGTCCGCAGTGCGGTTTTTCCAGCACTGTGCTGGGGAACAAGCTGACCATCAGCGAGCAAATCGCAAAACTCAAGCTGGTCGTCCAGGTGGCGCGGGAAGTGTGGCGGTAGAAAAGTGGCAGGTCAGTTTCAGCGCCCTAGTGTGACTTCGCGAAAAACCCTCATAAAATTTTCGCCGATGATTTTTGCCACGTCGTTTGCCGCGTAGCCGCGCTTTAAGAGTCCAGCGGGAATCAGAGAAAACTCTTTGTGCGTCGGGATGGATGTGGCGTCGCGCAAACCGTACAAATCCGTGGCAACGCCGACGTGATCCGCCCCCACGAGATTTTTCGCGTAATCGATTTCGTTGAGGAATGTTGCGAATGTGTCGCGCCGGCCAAGTAACGGCCAAATGCCGATCACCCCGCCTTTGCGGGCAATTGCCTGCATATCTTTATCTGGCAAGTGTCGCTTGAATCTGCGTAGCGCGTGCGGGCCCGTATGTGAAAAAATCACAGGGCGCCGGCTCTCGGTAAGAACATCATTTAAAGTGTCCGAGGAGCAATGCGCCGTATCAATGACCATGCCCAGGCGATTCATCTCTTTAGCGACTTGCCGACCAAAAGCCGTTAGACCTTTGTGCCGCGGAGGTTCGGTCTGGATGTCGCCCAACTCATTGATCCGGTAGTGCACCAGTTGCAGTACGCGGACGCCTCGTTGGTAAAAAAAATCAAGGCGCGACAGCTCTCCTTCGAGGGGATCGCCGCCTTCGATGGCTAACACGGCGCAAGGTAAGCCCTGCCTCTTCGCATCGACAATTTCGCCGGGGGAACGGCCGATTGCCAATTTTCCAGTCTTTGTTGCCTCAATGATTTTATCGACCTGCTCTTGACACCCGCGAAACAGCTCTGCGGGGGCCGCTTTGCGATATTCGTATCGGCGGCCGCTAGAGTCCCGGCGGATAACGCCGAGATCGCCGCGCGCGGCAAAAACCCCTACGTCCAGGTCGCCGGCCCTCATGTTGGCAGGCAGATCGGGATCGATTTCGGGAAAATGAGGCCCCCCGACACTATTCGGGTGACAATGGAAATCCACGCTCACGGCTTCACGGGATAGTTCCGCGGCTTCGGCTAAAAGCCCTCGCTCACCTTGAAAGTACTTGAGCAGCAAGGGAGCAGAGTGAAAAGAGGCGACGGCAGGCAGCAGGCTAGAAAGAAAACGGCGGCGGGAAACGGGATAGGACGCATCAGGTTCGTCCGGTTGCGACGAAGAGCGAACCGTCTCGACCGTTTCTAAATTGCTTATTTTTATGGTAGGAAATTCGACCCCAGTGAAATCCCTCAATGGCGCCTCGCAAGCATTTTAAGCTCAAGCATCAATCGGTGTTGAAGATACATCAAAGCGGGTGCCTGAGGAAAGCGGCGGATTGCGGGGAAGACCTTGAAAGTTCGCTAACATGGCCTTTGAGCATGCCCAAGGCTATTGGCGGCACAATGAAAGCGGCCGGTTGTCACGGAATATTGCCTGGTTTATAAAGGGTCCCATGATGTCCTTGGAACAGTTCGCTGCAAATATCAGAGAAAGCGGTGAGATTGTCGTCTTCACGGGCGCGGGGATCAGTACGGAGTCCGGTATTCCGGATTTCCGCAGCCCTGGCGGAACATGGACACGCTACAAACCGATCACGTTTCAGGAATATGTCGGCAGTGAGGCGGCGCGTATTGAGGCGTGGAAAAGAAGGTTAGAGAGCTACGAAACACACAAGAATGCCAAGCCCAACATCGGCCACTATTTTATCCAGTCGCTTGAGCAAAAAGGAAAACTCATCGGACTCATCACGCAGAATATCGACGGACTGCACGGCCTTACGGGATTGCCGGAAAACAAGATCGTCGAACTCCACGGCAGCAATCGCAAGGTTGTCTGCCTGAGCTGCGATCGGATCTATGACCCCGATGAAATCATCAAACGGCTGGTTGGCGACTTTTCCGCTCCGCGGTGCGATGCTTGCGGCGGCATCCTCAAATCAGCGACAGTCTCTTTTGGTCAGGCGATGCCCCAGGAGGCGATGCGCCAAGCTCAAGAATGGACCGAGCAAGCCGAGGTCTTTGTCGTCATGGGGTCGTCGCTCCAGGTGCAGCCGGCAGCGGCTTTCCCCGTTATCGCCAAACGAAACGGCGCCTTGTTGGCGATCATCAATCGCGAGCCCACTTTATTGGACGAATATGCGGACTTTGTGCACCATGGGGCCATCGGGGAGTTCTGCGGCAGGTTCGGTGAGATGATCGCCGATGGATGATACGGAAAAACAAGCGATCACAAAATTAATTTCACCACGAAGAGCCCAGCGCGGCTGAGCCGCAACCAAAAATGACAGAATCAATTAGTTGGTGTAAAGAGTGGGTATGAGTACAACCCACTCGACAGTGAAAAATGAGGTAGCCGGTGCGT
>Ga0187893_10002165_pt1 | contig 44027 bp, 41 predicted proteins | sample MA1701074metaG_FD_139574 | JGI IMG/M metagenome (GOLD analysis project Ga0187893, IMG submission 139574) | White microbial mat communities from a basaltic lava cave in the Kipuka Kanohina Cave System on the Island of Hawaii, USA - MA170107-4 metaG ... | reverse complement strand
GCGATGAGCAGGATGGCGCTGACGCCGACCCGGCCCGCCCGTCTCAGGTCGCGCATCGCCTCGTTGAAGATGAAGCTCAGCAAAACCTTAACCCCTCTTCATCTTCAACATGGCTCTGCCATGTTGACCGTGGGCCATCTCGGTCGGGTCGACCCGGGGCGCCCGGCTTCTCATCCTTCGTCCTTGACGAGTCGGCCACCCTCGAGCCGGAGGGTGCGGCGTTTGAGCTGCGGGACGAGGCGGGCCTGATGGGTGGCGAAGAGCACGGTGGTGCCGCGGCTCCAGATGTCCTTGACGAGTCCCAGGATCTCGGCCGCCATCTCCTCGTCCAGGTTGCCGGTGGGCTCGTCGGCCAGGAGCAGCCCAGGCGACTTGACGATGGCTCGTGCGAGCGAGGCCCGCTGGGCTTCGCCCTGGGAGAGCTGGTTCGGGTAGGCCTGGGCGCGCGCCGAGAGCCCCACCGCCTTGAGCGCCGCGAAGGCCTTGGGCGTGATGTCGCGCCGGGCCGTCCCGAGCACGCGGAGCACGAAGGCCACGTTCTCGAACACCGTGCGCCCGGCCAGGAGCTTGGAGTCCTGGAACACGATACCGATGGAGCGCCGCAGGCGGGGGATCTCGGAGCGGCGGAGCTCCATGACGTCGAAGCCCGCCACCTCGATGTCGCCCTCGGACGGTGCCTCGGCTCCGTAGAGGAGCCGGAGCAGCGTGGTCTTGCCGGCGCCACTGGCGCCCGAGAGGACGACGAACTCCCCCTTGGCGATGCTGAACGAAATGGAGCTGAGGGCGGCCACCCGGGAGGGGCCCGCTCCGAAGACCTTCGACACGTGCTGCAGCCGAATCATGGGCTGCATTCCATTTTACCTAACTATTTAAACTTTCGGAAGTTTCTCCCCCAGAAGCCGATTCACCACACCTGGACTTGCCTTGCCCTGCGTCGCCTTCATCACCTGGCCCACCAGAAACCCCAGCGCGGCCTTCTTTCCGGCCTTGTAGTCCTCCACCACCTTGGCGTGCTCGGCCAGGACCAGGTCCACCGCGGCACTGAGCGCGCCTTCGTCGGCCACCTGGGTCAGCCCTTCCCGGCTCACGATGGCCTGCGCCGTCTCACCCGACTGGTACATCTTCTCGAAGACGTCCTTGGCGATCTTGCCGCTGATGGTGCCGTCGTCCATCAACCGCAGAAGGCCGACCAGATTGCCGGGGGGAATCGGGCTGGCGGCGACCGCGCGATCGTCATCGGCGGGCAGCTCGCGGAGCAGCTCGTTGAGCACCCAGTTGGCGACGATCTTGGGCTTGTCCGAGTCGCGAGCGGCCGCCTCGAAGTAGTCGGCGAGACCCCGCCCCTGCGTCAGGATGTCGGCCTCGTAGGCCGAGAGGCCGTACGCGCCCTGAAAGCGCGCGCGGCGGGCCACCGGCAGCTCAGGCAGGCGGGCCCGCACCTCGTCCACCCAGGCGGACTGCACGTCGAGCGGGGGCAGGTCGGGCTCGGGAAAGTAGCGGTAGTCGTGGGCGAACTCCTTCGAGCGCATCGAGACCGTCACCGCCCGGTCCGGATCCCAGAGGCGGGTCTCCTGGACGATTCGCTCGCCGGTCTCGAGCGCGCGCGTTTGCCGGTGGATCTCGTACTCGAGGGCGTCCCGGACGTTCCGGAACGAGTTCATGTTCTTGATCTCGACCTTGGTGCCGTACTCGGTTTGCCCGCGCGGCCGGAGCGAGATGTTCGCGTCGCAGCGGAGCGAGCCCTCCTCCATGTTGCCGTCGCACACCCGCAGGTAGACGAGGATCGCGCGCAGCGCCTTCAGATAGGCGGCGGCCTCCTCGGGACTCCGGAGATCCGGCTTGGAAACGATCTCCATCAGGGGTACGCCGGCCCGGTTGAAGTCCACGCTGCTCGATTGGGCGGTTTCGAGCGCCCCCTCGTGGAGCAGCCTGCCCACGTCCTCTTCCAGATGCACCCGCTGGACCCCGATCTCCCGGGGGGGGCCGCCCGCCTCGATCGCGACATGCCCGTGCTCGGCCAGCGGCTCCTCGTACTGGCTGATCTGGTAGTTCTTCGGCATGTCCGGGTAGTAGTAGTGCTTGCGCGCGAACCGGTTGAGCGCGTTGACCCGGCAGCCGATCGCCAGCGCGGTCATGATGCCGAACTCGATCGCGCGACGATTGATCACCGGAAGGGAGCCGGGCATGCCCTGACAGACCGGGCAGGTCTGGGTGTTGGGCGCCGCCCCGAAGGCGGCCCGACAGCCGCAGAACATTTTCGTCCCGGTGAGGAGCTGCGCGTGGACCTCGAGGCCGATGACCGTCTCGTAATTATTCATCGCGCTTGAATGTGAATGACTCCGGTTTGCGGTTTGGCCTCTTCGGGCCTTCGGCCCTCATCGGGGCGCCCGCCCAACCGGGTTCGTCTCCATCGTGGGCTTGCGCTTGTGCCACGTGGTGACCTGCTGGTAGGCGTGGGCGGCGCGCAAGAGCTTGGCTTCGTCGAAAGCCCGGCCGATGAGCTGGAGCCCGATCGGGAGGCCCATCTGGGTGAAGCCGCCGGGGATGGACACGCCGGGGAGCCCGGCGAGGTTGACCGGGATCGTCAAGACGTCGTTCAGGTACATCTGGAGCGGGTCTTCCTTCTCGCCCATCTTGAACGCCACCCCCGGCGTGGTGGGCGCCACGATCAGGTCGACCCGCTCGAACGCCTGATCGAAGTCGCGCCGCACCAGCGTCCGGACCTTCTGCGCCTGCCCGTAGTAGGCGTCGTAGTAGCCGGCGGAGAGCGCGTAGGTTCCGAGCATCACACGCCGCTTCACCTCGGCGCCGAAGCCCGCCGCGCGGGTCTTGCTGTACATGGCGATCAGGTCGCGCGCGCCCGGGGCCCGCAGCCCGTACTTCACCCCGTCGTAGCGGGCCAGATTCGAGGAGGCCTCCGCGGGCGCGATGACGTAGTAGGCGGCGAGCCCGTACTCGGTGTGGGGCAGCGACACCGGCTCGGTGTGGGCGCCAAGCTTCTCGAGCGCGCCGATGGCCGCGCGAATGGCCTCCTCGACCTCGGGGTCCATGCCGTCGATGAAATACTCGGCGGGAACGCCAAGCGTCAGGCCCTCGATCCCCTCACCGAGTCCGGCTCGGTAGTCGGGCACCGGAACACCCACCGAGGTCGAGTCCATCGGATCGACGCCCGCGATCGCCTGCAGCATCAGGGCGGCGTCCTCCACGTCCTTGGCGAAGGGGCCGATCTGGTCCAGCGAGGAGGCGAAGGCGATGAGCCCGTACCGGGAGACGCGCCCGTAGGTGGGCTTCATGCCGAGCACGCCGCTGAAGGCCGCCGGCTGGCGGATGGAGCCGCCGGTGTCGGTGCCAAGGGTGATGGCGGCCATGTCCGCGGCCACCGCGGCGGCCGCGCCACCCGAGGAGCCACCGGGCACGCGGGCCAGATCCCACGGGTTGCGCGTCGGGAAGAAGGCGGAGTGCTCGGTGGACGAGCCCATGGCGAACTCGTCCATGTTGAGCTTGCCGAGCAGGAGGGCGCCGGCCACGTACAGCCGCGCGACGACCGTCGCGTCGTAGGGAGGGACGAACCGCTCCAGGATCTTCGAGCCGCAGGTGGAGCGGATCCCGCGCGTGCAGAGCACGTCCTTGAGGGCGATCGGCACGCCGTCGAGCGGGCCGCGGGGCGTCCCGGCCCGGAAGCGCGCGTCGGCGTCGGCGGCCCGTCGGAGGGCCTCGTCTCGCGTCACGGTGAGGAACGCGCGCACCTGGGGGTCGAGCGCGTCGATGCGGGCCAGGTATTCGGTCACCGCCTGCGTCGGGGTGGCCTCGCCGCTCCGGTACCGGGCTCCCAGCTCGTGGGCGGTCAACGCGGTCAGCACGACGCCACCTCGCTACTCCTCCATGATCCGGGGGACGCGAAACAGCTCGCGGTTTCGGTCGGGGGCGTTGGCGAGCATCTCGTCCCGCGGCAGCGACGGCGTCTCGACATCGTCTCGCAGCACGTTGGTGAGCGGAACCGCGTGAGAGGTGGGCTCGACGCCGGTGGTGTCGAGCGCGCGGAGCTTGTCGATGTAGGAGAGGATGCCGTCGAGCTCGCGGCGCATGCGCTCTTTCTCGGCGCCCGACAGCTCGAGCCGCGCGAGGCGCGCGACGTGCTCCACGTCTTGCCGCGAGATCTTCGTTCTCTCTGTTGCCACGGTTAGCTTCTCTTCATCTTCAACATGGCTGAGCCATGTTGACCGTGGGCGAGATGGTCGGGGCGACCCGCCGTCGTCACGTTAGATTTCCTCGAGGTGGGCGTACTGCAGGGACAGGCGCTTGCGGCCGACGCTCGCGAAATGCACGGTGGCGATGACGTCGGCGCCCTCGCGCTCCATGCCCACCAGCAGGCCTTCGCCCCAGCGGGCGTGGCGGAGCTTGGCGCCCAGGCGGAACGGGAAGTCATGGTCCGCCTCGGGCTCGGACACCACGGGCGTCACCGGCTCCGGGCGCCGCGCGTTGATCAGGTGGAGCTGCTCCTCGGGGATCTCGAGGAGGAAACGCGAAGGCTCGGCCACCCCGTAGCCCTGGACACGGCGGTGGAGCGCATAGGAGAGCAGCAATCGCTCCCGGGCCCGCGTGATGCCCACGTAGCAGAGCCGCCGCTCCTCCTCCAGCCCCTCCGGCTCCAGCATGGACCGCGAGTGCGGGAACACTCCCTCCTCGAGGCCGGTGAGGAAGACCACGGGAAACTCGAGGCCCTTGGCGGAGTGCAGCGTCATCAGGGTCACCCCGCCCGCCTCCTCGTCGATCTCGTCGGTGTCGGCCACCAGCGCGACCGAGTCGAGGAAGGCCTCGAGCGTCACCCGCTCGACCCCCGCGGCCTGCTGGGTGGCGATGAACTCCTCGGAGGCGGCGACCAGCTCTTCCAGGTTCTCGAGCCGGGCCTCCGCCTCCGCGGTGCGCTCCGCCTGGAGGGCGTCGCGATAGCCGGAGGCGGCGCAGACCTCGTCGATGAGGGCCGGGACCGTGGCGGCGGTGGAGCGCTCCGCGAGGCGCGCGATGAGGCGCGCGAACTCCTCGAGCGCCCGGCGCGGCTTGCCCGCGATGTCGGGCGGCAGCGTGGCGCAGAGGGCCAGCCGCGACGCGCCCACGGCCCGGGCCCCGTCGGCCAAACGGTCGAGAGTGGCCTTGCCGATGCCGCGCGCCGGCGCGGCCACCGCGCGGCGGAACGCCACATCGTCGAACGGATTCGACACGAGACGGAGGTAGGCCACCACGTCCTTGATCTCGCGCCGCTCGTAGAAGCGAACCCCCCCTACGATCAGGTACGGGATGCCGGCGCGACGCAGCGCGTCTTCCAGGACCCGGGACTGGGCGTTGGTGCGGTAGAACACCGCGATCTCGCGATACGCTCGACCGTCGCGGTGTACCGCGCGGATCTTCTGGGCGACGAAAGCGGACTCTTCGTTCTCGTCCCAGGCGCGGTAGACCTCCGCTCGCTCCCCCTCGTGGTTCTCCGTCCAGAGGCGCTTCTCCTTGCGGGCGGTGTTGTTGACGATCACCGCGGAGGCGATGTCGAGGATGCGCTTGGTGGATCGGTAGTTCTGCTCGAGCGCCACCACCCGGCAGTCGGGATAGTCCTTCTCGAAATCGAGGATTTTCCGGAGATCGGCGCCCCGCCACCGGTACACGGACTGGTCGGGATCACCCACCACACAGAGGTTCCGGTGCTCCTCGGTCAGGAGCTGAACGATGCGGTACTGCGCACGGTTGGTGTCCTGGTACTCGTCGACCAGCACGTGCGTCCACACCGTCCGGTACCAGCGGAGCGCCTCCGGCACCGTCTCGAGGAGCCGTACCACCCGGAGCAGCAGGTCGTCGAAGTCGAGCGCGCCCGCCGCCCGCAGCTTCTCCTCGTAGAGCCGGTAGAGAGACGCGATCCGCTCCTCGCGGGGGTTCTTGACGAGCTGCTCGACGTCGGCGGGCGACCGCATCTGGTTCTTGCAGTGGCTGATGCGATGGACCACCGTGCTCGGGGTCAGCGTGCGCTCGTCGAAGTCGAGCTCGCGGAGCGCTTCCTTCACGAGGCTCTGCCGGTCGTCCTCGTCGTAGATGACGAAGGACGGCCGGAGCCCCGCTTGAGCCGCGCGCTCTCTCAGGATGCGGACGCACGCGGAGTGGAAGGTGGCGATGAGCGGCGGGCGGATCCCCGCCGGCAGCAGCAGGTCCTCCACCCGCTGCCGAATCTCCTCGGCCGCCTTGTTGGTGAAGGTGACGGCCAGGACGTGGCGCGGGCCGATGCCCTCCCCCGCGAGCAGATAGGCGATGCGGTGGGCGATGACGCGGGTCTTGCCGCTGCCCGCCCCGGCTAGGACCAGCACCGGCCCCTTCGTCGTCGTGACCGCCTCGCGCTGGGGCGGGTTCAGGGGCGCGAGGAGACTCTCCGCGGTCACTGCGGGGTGCGGCATGGGAATTTACCTTACCACAGCGGCTTGGCGAGGCGCAGCCGCAGGCGAGCCGAGCGGATGCAAAAGAGAAGCTTCCGGTGGTCTCGCCGTGCCCCTCACCCTACCCTCTCCCCAGAGGGGAGAGGGAGAAGTACCTACTCGACCGTGACGGACTTGGCGAGGTTGCGCGGCTGGTCGACGTCGCGACCGAGGCGCACCGCGACGTGGTAGGCCAGCAGCTGCATCGGAATCGACAGGAGCATCGGCGTGAGCAGATCGCCGGCGGGCGGCACCGCCAGCATCAGGTCCGCCTTGGCGGCGAGCTCGCGGTCGCCTTCGTGGCCGATGGCGATCACCCGGCCATCGCGGGCGCGCACCTCTTCGAGGTTGCTCATCATGCGGTCGTAGGAGGCGTCCCGAGGAGCCAGCGCGATGACCGGGAAGCCATCCTCGATGAGCGCGATGGGGCCGTGCTTCATCTCGCCGGCCGGGTAGCCCTCGGCGTGCACGTACGACAGCTCCTTGAGCTTCAGCGCGCCTTCCAGCGCCAGCGGGTAGTTGATCCCGCGGCCGAGGAAGAGGAAGTTCTTGTGGCGCGAGACCTCGCGCGCCAGCTCCGCCACCGCGTTCTCCATCTCGAGGGTCCGCTCCATGAGCCGCGGCAGCTCGAGGAGACCCTGGATGTGCTTTCTTCCGTCCTCGGCCAGCAGCATGCCGCGGCGGCGCCCCAGCCAGAGGGCCAGGAGGTAGCAGGCGACCAGCGTCGCGGTGAACGTCTTCGACGACGCGACGCCGATCTCGGGCCCCGCGTGGGTGTAGAGCGTGCCGGTGGCCTCGCGCGAGAGGGCGGAGCCGACCACGTTGGTGATGCCGACGATGGGCGCGCCCTTGGCGCGGGCGCTCTTGACCGCGCCGAGCGTATCCGCGGTCTCCCCCGACTGCGAGAGCGCCACCACGAGGGTCTCCGGTCCCAGCACCGCATCCCGATAGCGAAACTCCGAGCCCAGGTCGACCTCGGCGGCGACACCGGCCAGCCGTTCTATCATGAAGCGGCCGACGATGGCGGCGTGATAGGACGTCCCGCAAGCGACCAGGACGATTCTCTGGATGCCCGCGACGACTTCGGGATCGAGCTGTACGTCGGGCAGCACGACCGTGCCGCCCTCCGGCTGCACGCGGCCCCGCATGGTGTCGGCGGCGGCCCGCGGCTGCTCGTAGATCTCCTTGAGCATGAAATGCCGGTAGCCACCCTTCTCGGCGAGGATGGGATCCCACAGGATCCGGTTCGGCGCCCGCTGCACCGGGGCTCCGTCGAGCTGGGTGATCTCGACTCCGCGTCGGGTCACCACCGCCACATCCTCGTCTTCCAGGACGACCACGTCACGGGTGTGGGAGAGAATGGCCGGGATGTCGGAGGCCAGGTAGGTCTCGTTCTCACCGAGGCCCACCACCACGCTACCCGCTCCGAGCTTGGCCGCGACCAGGCGGTCGGGCATCTGGCGGTGGAGCACCACGATGGCGTAGGACCCCCGTAGCTCCCGCAGCGCCCGTCGCACCGCCTCGTCGAGGCGCGGGGTGTCCTTGAGGTGCCGCTCGACCAGGTGCGCGATGACTTCGGTGTCCGTCTCGGACTTGAAGACGTGGCCCTCGGCCTGCAGGCGCTCCTTGATCGGGAGGTAGTTCTCGATGATGCCGTTGTGCACGACCACCAGCTCGCCGGAGCCGTCGGTGTGGGGATGTGCGTTCTCGTCGGTGGGGCGGCCGTGGGTGGCCCAGCGGGTGTGCCCCAGGCCGATGCGGCCCTCGATCGGCTTCTCGCGCAGCAGCCCTTCCAGCACCTTGATGCGCCCCGCCGCGCGGCGGATCTGCAGGCCCGCGGGCCCGATCACCGCGGCCCCGGCCGAGTCGTAGCCGCGGTACTCGAGCCGCTTCAGCCCCTCGAGCACGACGTCGATCGCGCTCTTCCCCCCGACGTAGCCGACTATTCCGCACATGAGCCTACTCCTGGCGCTTGGGCTTCTTGTCCTTGCCTTTGCGGGCGACCCACCCCTCACGCGTCTCCTGCCGGCTCCGCCCCACCGCGAGCGCGCCCGGCGGCACGTCCTTGGTGATCACCGAGCCCGCCGCCACATAGGCGCCCTCGCCGATCGTGAGGGGCGCCACCAGGCTCGAGTTCGTCCCCACGAACACGCGGTCGCCGATGACGGTCTCGTGCTTGGCGGCCCCGTCGTAGTTGCAGGTGATGGTGCCGGCCCCCACGTTGACGCCCTCACCCATCTGGGTGTCGCCCACGTAGGACAGATGCGGCACCTTGGAGCCGCGCCCGATCCGCGACTTCTTCAGCTCCACGAAGTTGCCGATCTTGGCGTTCGCTCCCACGTGGCTCTGCGGGCGCAGGTGGCAGAAGGGGCCGAGCTGGGCGCCCTGGTCGACGGTCGAGGCCGCGAGCACGCAGTACGGCTTGAGCAGCACGCGATCTCCGAGTGTCGTGTCGGCCACGTGGCAGCCCGTGTTCACGACGCACTCGGCGCCGAGGGTCGTTCGGCCTTCGAGGATCACGCCCGGATGCAGCACGGTATCCGGCCCGATGGAAACCGTGTCGTCCACGTAGGTGGTGGCCGGGTCGATCACGGTCACGCCCGCACCCATCAGCCGATCGAGGATCCGGCGCCGCATGATGCCCCCCAGCTCGGCCATCTGCTTGCGGTCGTTGACGCCCAGGCACTCGCTCGGATCCTGGGTGATCACCGCCTCGAGGCGCTGGCCCTGGCGGGAGAGGATCCCGACGACGTCGGTCAGGTAGTACTCGCCCTGCTCGTTCTCGGGTGTCACCTGGGCCAGCGCGGGCCAGAAGCGCTGCGCCTCGAAGCAGTACACGCTGGTGCCGATCTCGCGGATCTGCCGCTGGGCGGCGGTCGCGTCGCGATGCTCGACGATGCCCACCGGCCGGCCCTGCTCCCGCACCACGCGACCGTAGCCGGTGGCATCCGGCACCTCGGCGGTGAGGAGCGTCGCCGCCGCCCCGCTCGCGACGTGGTGATCGACGAGCCGCTTGAGGGTGGCTTCGGAGAGGAGCGGCACGTCCCCCGGGAGCACCAGGAGGGTGCCGGGACCGTCACCGCAGGCCACGTGAGCCTGCAGGACCGCGTGGCCGGTCCCGAGTCGCTCCTTCTGCTCCACGAAACCCGCGGCGGTCTCGGGCGAGACCGCCGCCCGGACCTCATCCGCGGCCCGGCCGACGACGATCACCACCCGCGCCCCCAGGGCCCGGGCCGCGCTCACGGGATAGGCGATGAGCGGGCGACCGCAGAGGGCGTGGAGGACCTTGGGGCGCGCCGATCGCATGCGCGTGGCTTCGCCCGCGGCGAGGATGACGGCGGTGAGCTGATTCATGGTAGCGACCATGTTAGCACGCGGCGTGCCACACATCGGACGCCAGCCGAGCACGGTGAAACATCAGCCACGACGCCTTGTTGTCCTCGGGTCTCCGTCCGGATCAGCGAAGCCTGTTGCGGAGATGAGACAAGAGGCGCCCCATCCTGTCGGGCAGGGGACACGAAAAGCTCATGGCCTCATCGGTCACCGGATGCGCGAGGGCCAGCGAGGCGGCGTGCAGCGCGACACCGCCGAGCCCCTCGACGAGATCGGTGAGCCCAGGATCTCCCGCGGCGCCACTGCGGCGGCTCCGATAGGCATCGTCTCCCAGGAGGGGATGGCCGAGGGACGCGAGGTGGACACGGATCTGATGGGTCCGCCCCGTCTCGAGCTGGCACTCGAGGAACGAAACCGCCGAAGCGCCGCTGCCGAAGCGCTCGAGGACCCGGAAGTGGGTGACCGCCCGCTTGCCTTTGCCCTCCTTCACCACCGCCATGCGCACCCGCGAGCGCGGGTCGCGCCCGATGGCCGCGTCGATCGTGCCCTCGGGCCGCCGGACGGACCCCTGGGCCAGGCAGAGGTAGCGTCGACTGACGGTGCGCCGGGCGAGCTGCGCGGTGAGCCCGTCATAGGCCTGCGGGGTCTTGGCCAGCACGATCAGCCCCGAGGTGCCCTTGTCGAGGCGATGGACGATACCGGGGCGCTTCGGGCTCCCGACCGGGGCCATCTCAGGGGCGTGGGCCAGCGCCGCCGCGGCCAGCGTTCCCCCGCGCTGGCCGGCACCGGGATGCGTCACCATGCCCGCCGGCTTGTCCACGACCAGCAGATGCGCATCCTCGAACACCACGTTGAGGGCTATGGCTTCCGCGGCCAGCCCTTCCGACGGCGCCGGCGGGATCGTCACCACCACCCGCTCCCCCACCCGCACCCGGTATCCCGCTTTCACTACCCGCCCCTCGACCAACACCCTCCCGGCCTCGATCAACCCCTTCACCCGCATCCGGGACAACTCCGCCAACCGCTCCGCAAGCCACTGATCCAGTCGCCTCCCGGCCTCACCGCCGGCCACGGACTCGGCCCACTCCCGGGTCTGCTGCCTGCTGTCTTCCGCTCTGACCAAGAGACTCAGGAAGAAGGGGGGGCGGTAAGCATTCGGAGCGCGAGAAGGGCCACCCCGACGGTGATGGCGGAATCCGCCACATTGAACGCCGGCCAGTGATACCCGCGCCAGAAGAAGTCGAGGAAGTCGACCACCGCCCCGAAGCGCGCGCGATCGATCAGGTTGCCGACGGCCCCCCCGAAGATGAGGCCGAGGGCCAGCGGCGTGAGCCGGCCGCCTCCTGGCAGCATCCGAAGGCCCACCGTGGCGAGCACGGCGAGCGCGCCGATCGACAGGAGCGCCACGAGCCAGCGCCACGCGGGCGGGACACCCGCGAGCATCCCGAAGGCGAGCCCAGGGTTCATGACGAGGGTGAGCGAGAAGAAGCCGTCGATCACGGTCAGCGGGAGGCCGGGAGGCAGGCGCTGGAGCGCCCAGTACTTCGCGAGCTGGTCGAGGATCAGGACGGCCAGAGCCGTGGCGGCGGCCGCGGTCACCGCGCGAGCGCCGTCACGACCGGCGTGCAGCGCTCGCAGAGCGTCGGGTGCGCCGCGTTCTCGCCCACCCGCCCGCTCCAGGTCCAGCAGCGCTCGCACTTCTTCCAGCCCAGGGCCTGCGCGGGCACCACTTCCAGCACGAGGCCGGGGATGTCCTGGCTCTCGTAGTGCACCGCCTCGCGGGCCGCCCGCTGCTTGAGCCGGGTGCCCGACACGTTGAACAGGGTGGTGAGGAGGGCTTCCCCCTTGGCTTCGAGCAGCGGCAGCCACTGCTCCTCGGGTGCGCTCGCGATGTGGAGCACCGCGTCGATGCCCTTGCCGATCTTCCTCTGCTGCCGGCTGGCTTCGAGCGCGCGCGAGACCTCGCCGCGCACCTCGAGCAGCCGCTCCCAGTCGGCGGCGAGCCGCTCGTTCAACCACTCGCCGCGCTCCTCGGGAAACAGGACGAGGTGCACGCTCTCGGGCTTGCCGCGCCCCGGGATGTAGGACCAGACCTCGTCGGCGGTGAAGGTCAGGATCGGAGCCATCAGCCGCGTCAGCGCGGTCAGGAGATCGAAGCACACCGTCTGGGCGGCGCGCCGACGCGGATCGTTCGGGGCCGACACGTAGAGACGGTCGTTGATGATGTCGAGATAGAGCGCGGAGAGGTCCACCGCGCAGAAGTTGTGCAGCGCGTGGAAGGCCCCGTGGAACTGGTACCCCTCGTACGCCTTGCGCACCCGCGTGATCAGCCCTCCCAGCCGCAGGAGCGCCCAGCGGTCCAGCTCTTCCATCTGGGCGTAGGAGACCCGGTTGCCCTCCGGATCGAAGTCGGCCAGGGTGCCGAGCAGGAACCGGCAGGTGTTGCGGATGCGCCGATAGGCGTCGGCGAGGCGGTTCAGGATCTCGTTCGACAGCCGGATGTCCTCGGAGGAGTCCTCCGCGGCGACCCACAGGCGCAGGACCTCCGCACCGTACTTGGGGATCAGCTCGTCGGGGGTGATGTTGTTGCCCACCGACTTCGACATTTTGCGTCCCTCGCCGTCCACCACGAAGCCGTGGGTGAGGACGGCGCGGTAGGGCGGCTTGTCACGCGTGCCGACCGCCTCCAGCAGTGAGGAGTGGAACCAGCCGCGGTGCTGGTCCGAGCCCTCGAGGTACATCTCGGCGGGCCAGCGCAGCTCGGGCCGCTGCTCCAGCACGGCCGCGTGGCTGCAGCCGGAGTCGAACCACACGTCGAGGATGTCGGTCTCTTTGCGGAACTCGGCGCCGCCGCACTTCGGACAGCGCGTCCCGGCGGGCAGCAGGTCGGCCGCCTCGCGCGTGTACCATTCATCGGCCCCCGCGCCGTCACGCATGATCGCGGCCGCGTGGGTGACGAGCCGCTCCTCGAGCAGCAGCGCGTCGCACGCCGTGCAGTAGAAGGCGACGATCGGCACGCCCCACACGCGCTGGCGCGAGATGACCCACTCGGGCCGGTGCGCCACCATGTTGTAGATGCGCTCCTCGCCCCAGGCCGGGATCCACGTCACCTCGTGGCGGATCGCGTCGAGGGCCTTCTGGCGCAGGCCGTGGCGGTCGAGCGCGATGAACCACTGCTCGGTGGCGAGGAAGAGGGTCGGGTTCTTGCAGCGCCAGCAGTGCGGGTACGTGTGCTGGAGCGGCACCTCGGACACCAGAGCGCCGACCGCGCGCAGACGCTCGATGATGCGGGGATTGGCCTCCCAGACCGTCAAGCCGGCGAAGTGGGCCACCTCGGGGACGAAGCGCCCGTCGTCGTCCACCGGGTTGTAGATCTTGAGGCCGGCGCGGCGGCCGAGCTCGTAGTCCTCCTCGCCGTGGCCGGGCGCGATGTGCACCAGGCCAGTGCCCGAGTCCATGGCCACGAAGGCCGCGGTCAGGACCGGCACGTCGCGATCGATCCACGGGTGGCGCGCCACCGCGCCCTCCAGGGCTCGGCCCGGCACCGAGAGCGGCAGCGCGGTCGCGCGGCCCTTCACGCCGGGCAGCCGGAGGAAGGCCTCCAGGAGGGGCTGGGCCACGATCAGCGCCTGGCCGTCGAGCTCCACCGCGGCGTACTTGGCCTCCGGGTGCACCGCGATGGCCAGGTTGGCGGGCAGCGTCCAGGGCGTGGTCGTCCAGATCACGAGAGAGACCGGGCGGCCGCCGAGGGGGGCGGTGATCTGCGGGGCCGCCGTCTTGAGTGGGAACTTCACGTAGACCGAGGGGGTGGTCTGCTCCTCGTATTCCACCTCGGCCTGGGCCAGGGCCGTCTTGCAGTGCATGCACCAGTGCACCGGCTTGAGGCCCTTGTGCACGAGATCGCGCCCGACGAAGCGACCGAACTCCCGCACGATGATGGCCTGATAGGCAGACTCCATCGTGCGGTAGGGATTCTGCCAGTCACCGAAGACCCCGAGACGGCGAAACTCCTCGCGCTGGATGTCGATGAACTTGCTCGCGTACTCGCGACAGCGACGCCGCTTCTCCATGGGATCCATCGCGCGGCGGACGTCCACCGACGCCTGGTCGAGACCCAGCTCCTTATCCACCTGGTGCTCGATCGGCAGCCCGTGGCAGTCCCACCCGGGCACGTAGACCGCGTTGTGGCCCAGCATGGAGCGCGACTTGACCACGAGATCCTTCAAGATCTTGTTGAGCGCCGTCCCCATGTGGATGTGGCCGTTGGCGTATGGCGGCCCGTCGTGGAGGATCCACAGCGGACGGTTCGCCGAGGCCTGCCGGATCCGTCCGTAGATGTCCATCGCCGCCCAGCGCTCGAGCCATTCCGGTTCCAGCTTGGGCAGGTTGGCCTTCATGGGAAAGGCGGTTTTCGGCAGGTTCAGCGTGTCCTTGTAATCCATAGAGGGCCAACGCTAACACTCATCCCCGGTTCCGGCAAGAACAGGGCCGGCGAGCCGAGCCGACTCGCGGCGACTTCTCGAGCTACTTCTTTGGGGTCAGCGTGACGACGCGGGCAGCGCTGTCGATGGTGACGATGAAGTTGTCGAGGAAGTCGCGGCCGAGCAGGCCGTCGCGCCCCGAGCCGAGGCCGGCGTCGTGGGAGACGACCAGCAGCGGGCCGAAGCGGGCCCCTTCGACCTCGATGCTCTCGATCCGGACCGCGAGGACGTCGGCATTGCCGGTGACGCCCTTGATGGAGCCGCGGACCGCATTGCGATAGCTGACGCCGAGCGCGGCGAGGGCGGTGGGGCTGATCACCGTCCCCTGCGCTCCGGTGTCGAGCAAGAGCTGGGTGCTGCCGCCGCCGTTGATCCGGGCATTCACCATGATTGGCTGGCCGGGTGTGAAGGGGATGCGGGCGCCGCCCGGCGGCGCGTTGCCCACCGGAGCGCTGCTGGCGGCTGGCGGCTCGGCGGCGGCCGGCGCCGACGGCGCGGGCTGGCTGGGCGTGCTCATCATCACGGCCCCCCCGCGGAACTGGGGCGGGATGCTGTTGATGCCCTGGGAGTAGCGGACTTCACCCCGCTCGTCGGTCCAGCGGTAGATCTGCGCGGACACCGCAGCGACGGCGCCCGACAGGAGGCTGCCGAAGGCGACACCGGCCGCGAGAACGATGCCGAGGCCCTTCATGGACGCCACACCGCGATTATACGATCCCGGCCCATTTTTCCGGGAGCCTCCCGAGGGCCGGAGGCCTCCGCGCCAGCGCGCCCGGACACGGGCTCCGGTCAGCCCGCCAGCGGCTCCAGCGGGCCTCGTAGACCACCAGCTCGTCGGCGCCGGAGACGGTGTTGTGCGGAAGCCGCACCCGGTACACGGGCTCGAAGTGATCGGTCATCGCGGAGATGGTCGGGAACCAGGCCGGGAAGACGATCAGATAGTCGGGACAGGTCCGCTCGAGATACCTGAGCACGCCGGCTTCCCCTTCCCGGCGGAACCGGACGATGGCGGGCGTGACCAGCCCCATGACGTCCACGATCTCGCGACGGGAAAAGTAGGTGATCGCGCCGACGTCGTTCAGGGCGAGCCGCGCCGTCGGCGGCGTGTGGCGCTCGACCCAGCGGCCCAGATGCACCTGCATGGCTTCGATGTTCTGGACGCCCCAGCCGTAGCGGGCCGCCGCGGGCGGGAGAGCCCCCAGCACGCCCGCGAGGAGCGCGAGGCCGACCGTCCACTGCGCATGTCTTCGCACCCCCCTGCCGCCGGGGGAGAAGGTGGAGGGGGACAAGTGCGCGAGGGGGGCGACGGCGACGACGATGACGAGCGGGAGCAGGTGGATCGAGTAACGGCCCTCCTGGAACGCGGGGCCGCGGTAGGGCGCGAGCAAGGCCATCGCGACAGGATGGACGAGCAGCACGCACGCCGGGGCAAGCGCGGCCCGGCCCCAGCGGCGGCCGAGCCACCAGAGGCCCGGCAGCAGCAGAATGGGCACGAGCGCGTCGACCTGCCACAGCCACCGTGCCCATTCCGACATGAACTGCCACGGTCGCGCGAACAGCATGGTGCCGACGGGCTCCCGGATCCCGGCCAGGAGCCCCACGAGGCCGCCCTCGATCTTGGCCGCCGCGGTGGCAGGCAGCGGCGTCCGGGCGGTCGCCCAGTTGAAGACTACCCACGGGCCGAGACAGGCCGCGACGGGAGCGAGCCAGGTGACGCCCCGACGCCACGTGAGCGGGCCGGAGAGCCAGAAGAGCGGCAGCAGGAGCACGGCCTCGGGCCGCGTGAGCACGGCAAGACCGAGCGCTCCGGCGGCCGCCCACGGACTTCCTCTCGCGTTGAGCAGGAGCGACGCGCACACCAGCAGCGAAGCCAGCGACACCTCCATGCCCGACAACGCGCCCCACACCATCGGGCCCGCGAGCGCGGTGAGCACGGAAGCCAGCAGCCCGAGCGTCCGACTTCCCGTCCAGACCTCCGCGAGCCGGCCCGCCAGCCAGGCGCTCGTGAGGGCGGCCGCGAGGCCCAGCACCTTGGCCAGCGCGGGCTGGCTGCCGAAGACGGCGAAGGCCCCGCCCAGCAGGAGCGTCCAGAGCGGGGCCGTCGAGCCCGATACGGGCACGCCCGGGTTGTAGGCGAAGCCGCGCCCCTCGGCCAGGTTGCGGGCGAACTGCATGTGGATCCACGAGTCGTCGAGCGGAAACGCCCCGAGCCCGGTGAAGCCGGCGATCTGCCGCGTCCTCAGCAGGAACCACCCCACCGCGAGAGCGAGAGCGACCGAGGACGCGGCGAGGCCGAGAAGCCGTCCCCTCACCGCGGGGCGCGCTCGAAGGTGTAGCCGGCGTACTCGGCGGGTCTGCGGGTGAGCGGCAGGACGTAGAGATAGCGGCCGTACGGCAGCTGGACTTCCCGAAGCCCTGGGGGCGGTGGGGTGGCGGGATCCCAGTGGTCCACGAACCAGACGAGCTGGCGAATCGCGGCGGGGAGCGTGATGCGGGCCCCCGGCGTGAGGATCATGGTGGCGGCGGATTGCGGGGCGTAGAAGCCCAGGGGCAGCGCGCCGACCTGCAGCTGGTAGATCGGATACTCCGGCATGTAGAACATGGTGTGACGCAGCCAGGGATAGGAGCGCGGGTTGCCCAGCTCGGTCACGAGCGCAGTGTCGAAGGGATCGTAGACGGCCCGGATGGTCTCGACGTAAGTGCGGATGACCGCCTCGTGCTCACGGAGCGCCGCCGCGGTCCGGCTCATGACCCAGTCGTGGAACTCGTCACGAGCCCGCCACATCCACCGGTCGCCCTCACGGTTGTTGAACTCCCGCGGCAACGGGCGGGCGCTCACGAAAAACCCGGTGTTGATGAGCACAAGCAGCAGGACCGCGCCGGCGGTCAGGGCCCAGCGCCAGTTGGGGCGGCGCAGCCGCTCGGAGCCCGCCGCCACCACCCACACGAGGATGCGGCTCAGCAGGATCACGAGGGCGGGCAGGAAGGTTAGGACGTAGCCCGCCTGCCCGAAGTGGACCAGCGTGTAGAAGATGGCGGGCGGCACCATCCAGGCCAGCAGGAACCACTCCGGCGCGCGCCAGCCCTCGCGGCGCGCGTAGGCGGGCAGGGCCGCCGCCACGAGACCGAGTGGGCCGAGCCCCACCAGCGTCGACTCCAGGAGATAGCGGAGCTGGGCGAGGGTGACCTCGAGTGAGCCGCCGAGCACCGACGTGGGAACCAGCATGGACTCGTAGAGCTGCGTCGAGGCGGCGAGGTAGGCGGCGGGACCGCCGGTCAGCCACATCATCGGCAGGAGCCATGCGAGCACGGAGGCGCCCAGGATGCCGCCCGCGATGGCCAGGTGCCGGCGCGACCGGATGCCGAGCGCCGCGCAGCCGAGCCAGAGGGGCAGGAGCAGCAGGAGCACCGATTGGCGTATGCCGCCGGTGAGGCCGAGCGCCAGCGCGCCCCAGTAGAGGTGTCGCACGCTGCCGGTGAGCGTCGCGTAGGCGAACCACGCGACCACCGACGCGGCGAAGGCTTCGCCCGCGTAGGTGAGCCCCACCGAGCCGTAGAACCAGAACAGCGGGCTCACCGCCAGCGACGACGCGGCGACGAACGCGGTGGCCCGGTCGTAGAGCCGGCGCGCCAGCCCGTAGAGCACAAAGGTGGAGCCCGCGCTGAAGAGCATCGCGAGCGCCACGTAGGCCAGCGTCGGATCGCTCAGCGACGCGTTGAGCAGCCGGCCCAGCCCGACGTAGAGGAGGTACCCGGGCGGATGCGGCTGGTGCTTGGCGATGTCGAATTCGTGGAGCGCGAGGGCGAACTGCACTGCGTCCCAGTTGTAGAGCATGCGCGCGCGGTAGGGCCAGCGCGAGAGCAGCGTGACGACTGCGAGCCCCGAGGCCAGGAGCAGGTCGCGGTGGGGGGCCAGTCTCGCGGACACGCGCGCGAGCGCCGTCACGCGAGAATCCAGGCGTGATCAGCGGGGGCGATACCGATGCCGGTCACGCGGGCGATGTCGACGGAATCGAGGGGGTGGGTGGTTACGCGGACGACCAGGCCGCCAGGGTTACGCCTTCTTCTCGTCGTCCTTCTTCACAGCCGCCGTCGGCTCGTCCTTCACCTCGGCCACGCCCTTCTTGAACTCCTTGATGCTACCGCCGAGCGAGCGAGCCAGATCCGGAAGGCGCTGGGCGCCGAACAGGATCAGCACGATGACGAGAATCAGCAGCAGCTCCTGATATCCCAGACCAAACATGGCGGGACTCCTTTCCTTTTCCTGACGCCCCCTTACAGTACGCGCCCCATCCGGGGTTGTCAACGCGGCGGCTCCTCACGGCCGTAGCCCTCGCGCAGCACCCGGCGCTCGCCCACCCGGACCGTCACCCGCTGTGCGTCCAGATACTCCATGAGCGGGATGGCGTACTTGCGGCTGATGCCGAAGAGGTCCTTGAAGTCGGCGGGAGCGATCTCCTTCTTCTCGCGCAGGAGCCCCACGACCTGATCCTGCACGCTGCGGAGGGCCAGGGCGTGAAAGAAGAGCGACTCTTTCACGCGGACCAGCGTCCGGTCGGCCACCAGCACCTGAAAGAGCTCGTGCCGTTCGTTGCCCTTGACGCCGAGACGGGCGAGCGCCTCCTCCGGGCTCGGGGGCGCGGCACCGGCGCCCCGGAAGTCAGCCTCGAGACCCTTGACCACGCGCTCCTGATCCGCGCTGAGGCGGATGGCGTGGGCGGCCAGGCGCACCTGGTCCCGCTCGCTCTTGACCAGCCCTTCTACCTCGAGGGCGGTCAGGAACTGGGCGAACACGCGCTCCTGGGCGTGGCCGACGCGGCCGCGCAGCTCCTCCCGCGAGATCCCCCCGCGCAGCGGATTCTCGGCGTGAAAGGCCTCGAGGACGGCCAGGCTCTGCGAGCGCAGGCGGTCACTCGCGTCGCGATGCAGGTACCACTCCCGATCCACCGCGAGAATGCGCCCCGACTGCTGCAGCGCCTCCAGGAGCCTCCGGAGCTGTTCCGGGCCGAAGGGCGTGCGCGCCCGGAGGTCGCCCGCGCGGGCCCCCGCCGCCCCCGCTTGCTTGAGGTGCTCCTCCAGCACATCGGCGGGCTGGCCGGTGGCCAGGAGCGTCAGGTGGGCGGCGAGAGCCGGACCCTTCCGCTTGAAGCGCGGCGGGGCGATGTCGAGAAGGGTGCCGCCGCCGATGGTGACGATGGGTGAGTACGAGCGGACGACGAAGCGGTCGCCGGGCAAGGCCACCACCGGCGCTTCGAGGCGGAAGCGCGCGTGGCCGGATCGCCCGGGCTCGATCTGGGGCGGGTCGACCGGCAACACCCGCGCCATGACCTCCTGGGTGCCGACGTGGAACCGGACGCGGTCGCGCGTCTTGAGGGGGCGCGGCGCGTCCTTCAGGAGCTCCAGCGTGCCGTCCAGGAGCAGCGTCGGCACGAGGCTGCTCACCGGGGCCAACACATCGCCGCGATCGAGGGCCGCCCGCTCCACGCCCTGCAGGTTCACCGCGGTGCGCTGGCCGGCGGAAGCCTGATCCACCGCGTGGCCGTGCACTTGAAGGCCGCGCACCTTGGACTGCAGCCCCCGCGGATACACCTCGACCTTCTCGTCGACGCCGAAGCGGCCGGCGACCAGGGTGCCGGTGACGACGGTGCCGAAGCCCTTCACGGTGAACACGCGATCGATCGGGAGGCGGGCGGTATGGTCCGGGTCCTTCGCCGGCACGGCGCGGGCCAGTCCCGCCAGCGTCGCGCGTAGCTCGGACAGGCCCGCACCGGTCTTCACCGAGACCGGTACGATCGGGCAGCCGTCGAGGAAGGTACTCTCCACCGTGCGGCGGACGTCGTCACGGACCAGCTCGATCCAGTCGGGCTCGACCAGGTCCGCCTTGCTCAGGACGACGAGTCCGGACTTGATGCGCAGGAGCTGGCAGATGGCCAGGTGCTCCCGCGTCTGGGGCATGACACCCTCGTCGGCCGCCACCACGAGGAGCGCGAGGTCGATGCCCCCGGCGCCCGCGAGCATGTTCTTGACGAACCGCTCGTGCCCGGGGACGTCCACGATCTCGATGACCAGGCCATCGGGCTCCTCGAGGAAGGCGAACCCCAGATCGATGGTGATGCCCCGAACCTTTTCCTCCGGAAGCCGGTCGGTGTCGGTGCCGGTCAGCGCCTTGACCAGCGACGTCTTGCCGTGGTCGATATGACCGGCTGTGCCTGCTACGACGTGTCTCATGCGCGTGTCCCGGATCCGGGATCCGCCCCTCTATCTAATGCGGGGGCCCCGAAATGGCCCCCGCACTCCCCCAGGCCGCGGACACTCCGCCTCATTGTTCTAGAGGGTGGAGAGGCGGGCGGCGAGGGCGGCAACGTCGGACGCGAGAACGGTGCGGCAGTCCAGGAGCAGGTGGTCGTCGAGGAGGCGACCGAGCACGGGTGGCCGGCCGGAGCGCAAGGCCTCGTCCAGCCGCTCGGCGGGGCGGCCGGGCGTGCCGAGGGCCACCGCGGCGGTCGGCAGCTCTACAGTGGGGAGGGCACCGCCGCCGACCTGCGACCGCGATTCGACGACGTGGGCGCCCAGGGCCCGCTGCGTCTCGGCAGGCACGCGCGCGAGGAGTCGGCGGGCGCGGCGCCGGATGGACACGACCGGCTCCGTGAGCATGCGGAGGGTGGGAATCGTCTCGAGCGCGGTGCCAGCCTCGTAGGCATAGAGCGTGGCCTCGAGGGCCGCGACCGTGAACTTGTCGATCCGCAGGGCCCGATTGAGGGGGTTGCGCGCCAGGCGCTCGACCAGGTCGGCTCGCCCGACCAGGATGCCCGCCTGCGGGCCGCCCAGGAGCTTGTCGCCCGAGAACGAGACCAGGTCGACCCCGGAGGCCACCACCTCGGGCACCGTCGGCTCGTAGGGGAAGCCGTAGCGCCTCAGGTCCACGAAACATCCCGAGCCCAGGTCCTCCATCACCGGAATGCCGCGGGCGCGCCCCAGCTCGGACAGCTCCCGGGAGGCCACCGCCGCCGTGAAGCCGACCACACGGTAGTTGGAGGTGTGGACCTTGAGGATCAGCCCGGTCTCTGGCCCGATGGCGTTGGCGTAGTCCTTGAGATGGGTCCGGTTGGTGGTACCGACCTCTCGCAAGATCGCGCCGGATCGTCGCATGATGTCCGGGATCCGGAACTCGCCGCCGATCTCGATCAGCTCGCCGCGCGACACGATCACTTCCTTGCCGCGCGCGAGACTCTCCAGGGCGAGCAGCACCGCGGAGGCGCAGTTGTTCACGACGAGGGCGGCTTCCCCTCCAGAGAGCCGCCGCAGCAGGCCGTCCACGTGCGCGTACCGTGAGCCGCGCTCCTTGCGGGACAGGTCCATCTCGAGGTTGGAGTAGGCCGCCGCCACCTCGCGGAGCCGCTCCTGCGCGAGCGGCGACAGTAGCGCCCGGCCGAGATTGGTGTGGAGCACCACGCCGGTGGCGTTGATGACCGGGGCGAGCGAGAAGAGGCCTCCTCCCGTGGTGAGCCGGGCCGTGACCTGGCGGCCGAGCGTGTCGCCATCGGCGGCCGACCCGCCCGCGTCGAGCAGTCGACGTCGCTCCGTCGCGAGCACCTCCCGCACCGCCGCGGCCAGGCGCGGGCGCGGAATGCCCCGGAGCGTCTGGTCTCCCGCGAGCGAGCCGATCAGGACGTCCACCGAGGGCAGCGCGCGCAGCATCGCCTGCATGGCCGCCCAGCCCGAGTCGCGCGCGCCCCTACCCGCCCGCGGCAAGCTCGGTCTCCACGCGCTCCTTGACCCGTGCGATGACCTCGTGAGCCTCGCGCCGGACGGCCTCGGCGCTGGCGCCCTCCGCGCGGGCGTGCAGGAGCCGCCGCACCGCGTCCTCGGTGAGGCCGGCCCAGAGCTCGTCGAGATCGTGCGGAGAGAACCCCTGGCCGCGAAGCGCCGCGCTCCACTCCCGCGCCAGCTCCTGCACGAGACGGTCACGCTCGTGCGCCAGCCGGCGCGCCCGCTTGATCAGCTCGGGGAGGCGAGGCGCCATAGGGGCGCTACTCCTTCACGAGCCGCCGGACGGAGTCGAGTAGGTTCGCCTCCCAGCGGCCGGTGGAGACGCACTGCAAGACGCGATCGGTCTTGAGCTTGCCGGAGCTGCCGCGACGGTACGCGTGGGTGCTCATCTTGGAATTGACCTGGATCGCGGTGACGCCGTTCCGCGCCGGCTGCACGAAGAGGGTGAAGGCCACCAACGCCTCGCCCTCGAGCAGGACCTCGCCGATGCGCCCGCAGTCGGCGTAGACTCCGATCGGCGAGATGAAATCGTCAGACGAGATCACGCCGGAGTCCTTGGCCACCACGCGAAGCGGCACGTTCTCTCCCGCGAGCGCGCGCACGAGCGCGCGCCAGGTCGAGTCGTAGCTCGCGGGCGCCTCGTCCCGCACCGGCGGCGGCGCGATGGGCGAGATGAACGGACCCGCGCACCCGCCGAGCGCGAGCAGAGCGCAGGCGGCGGTGATCGCCGCGACGTGACGCCCTCGGGGCTGCGCCATGCCCACCATTCTACCCTTTGTGATGGTCGATCCCGCGGTAGGCCCGGATGAACCGCACGATGCGGGCCTCGTCGAAGGCGTCGAAGGCATCGAGCCGGGTCCAGGCGGTCAGGGCGATGCGGGTCGGCATCCCGGGATAAGGAGCTAGGACCACCTGTGTCTCGTAGCGCCGCACGACCCGGGTCAATTGGTCCACGAGATCGGGACAGGGCGTCGCGCAGTGGTACTGGACCATCACGCCTCCGTCCTCCAGGTTGTGGACCTGCAGCTCCTTCACGATGGGCTCGTTGTGGATACCCCAGGGGGCGATGTAAGGTAGGTGCGGACCGGACGTCGGCGGGTCGGAGTTGTAGGGGGCGTGTGGCTCGGCCGCCATCTGGACGTGGACATTGCCTTGGTCCGCAAACTTGACCCCGGGCAAGTCGGCCACCGCTCGGTACGCGAAGTACGAGACGATGGCGGCCGCCATGACGGCGATGGCGAGCCCGGTCGCCCACCACCGGCGGCGCTCCGCCGAGTGGCGCGTCGGCCCGGCCTTGTCGCGCCGGCGCTTACGGTCCTTCGCCATTCACCGCTCCTCCGAAGCCGGTTGGCGGAAGCGTGTGGGAGTCGAACCCACCTCCGACTTGTCTAGAGCCGGACGCCGGATTTGAAGTCCGGGAGGCCCACCGGGATCCTAGACGCTTCCGTAGAGCTAACTCCGCGCCAGAACAGCGGGAGAAGTGTACCACCGAGGCGTCGATCCGGGCCGGTGTGACCGCCAGCGTAGCAAAGTGTCACCAGGGCTCCGATGTTGACCTGTCCTTGATAGAGAGCCTCCACGCTCGGAGGCGCTTTTCAGGGAGCGGCCACGGAGCGCGGTGGCGGCCAGTAGCGCGTGCCCCGAGTCGCCCCGGACTTGACGGCCAGTCCTGCCGCGACGGCCTGGCGCAGGAGCACGCCGAGGCGCGGCGGACGAAGCCCGGTCCGCCTCTCCAGTTCAAGGCTGCGCGCGCCCGGCCGCTCGGCGATCGCGGCCATGAGACGGGTCATGTCGCTCCCGGTTCCATCCTCGCCGATACGACTCGTCGTGCGAGGCCGGGCCGGTTGCAAGCCAGTGGCGCCGGCGATGGGCCCCGCCCCCTGAATCGACACCGTCTGCTCGGTGGACAGTGGGTCGGCCCACTCCGCGGAGCGCCTTCGGTTCCGGCGCGAGCCAGAGCCGGCCCCCGCGGCCTGCCTTTGCCTCAGGAAGGCCGCCTGCGCGTGGCGCCCACCGGACTCGGCCAACGCGATCGCGGCCGGGAGATCGCCTACCCGGTCGGCCTCGAGGATGCGTAGGTCGAGCGCCAGATCGCGCTCGCCGGCCGCCTCGAAGGCGCTGGCCGCGGCAGCATAGTCCGCCCGGCTCACCGAGAGCCGCGCGCGGCACAGCGCGGCGCTCGTGTCGTCTCCGAGCGAGGTCCAGAGCGCTGCGGCTTCCTCCCACCGTCGCTTCTTGTCGAGCCGCTTGGCCTCGCAGCGGGTCGCGGCGCTGGCCTCGCCCACGGCGGTCCACGCTCGGCCCGCGCCCTCGAACAGGCCATGCTCCTCGAGGAGCGCCGCCGCCAGGGCAAACCGGCCTTCACGCTCGAGGCGCTGGACCCTGCAGCGTAGCGCCTGATGCGGATCCCCCAGCTCCGCCCAGAGGGACTCCGCTTCCTCGAGGCGACCGGCAGCCTCCGCGGCGCAGACCCTGCAGGCCAGCTCGCGGATCCGGGCATCGCGCTCGGCTGGAGCGGGTGCCGATCGCCAGCGACGAGCCCGCGCCGCGGCGTGGAGCCGGGCGGGCCGGCCGCCCTCCGTCCAGCGCCGCGTCGATCCGGCCGGAAGCACGAGCGGGGCCCCCTTCGGTGGCGCCTGACCCACCACCTGGGCGCGGGCCCATGCCTGAGCGGCTGCCTCAAGATCGCCGAGCGTCTCGAGCGCCTCTGCCGCGCGGGCAGCCCGGCCTGCGGCCAGGTCCGCGCGCGCCTCGCAGAGGGCGGCGTCACGAGGCTGGCCGGCCCGCCGCCAGGCGCGCGCCGCGGCGGCCGCCTCACCGATCTGCTCCCAGAGGCGGGCGGCGTCCGCCCAGCGTTCCTCCGCCTCGAACGCCGCGGTCGCGGCAAGGGCCGCGCGTCTGTCGTCCCCGAGATCGCGCCAGGCCCGAGCGGCCGCGCTGAAGCGGCCTCCGGCTTCGTGCCCGAGCGCCTCCGCACGGCGCGCATCCGCCGGGCGCCCGCCCCGCTGCCACGCGGTGGCCGCTCGGTCCCAGGCGTCCAGCTCCTCCCAGCGCCGGGCGGCCTCGGGCCAGCGCCCCTGTGCCTCGTCCGCCTCACCCAGGCAGCGGAGCTGACGGCTCCGCTGGCCCACATTCCCCCAGCACCGGGCGGCCTCCGTCCATACGCTGAGCGCCGCCCATGCGAGACCGGCGGCCGCCCAGTCACGCGCACCCTCGGCGGCGCGCGCCCGGCAGCGCTGTGTGGCGGTCTCGTCCTCGAGCTTGTGCCAAAGCGCGGCGGCATCCGACCACGCCTCGGCTTCCTCGAAGCAACGCGCGGCCCGGGCGGGTTCGTCGAGCTCGAGCCAGAGGCGACCCGCCGCCAGGCCGTCGCCGGCTCGCTCATGATGGAGCGCCAGACACTCGGTCTCGCGCCGCGCTTCGCCCGCTCGGCGGAAGCACTCGGCGGCCTGACGCGGCCGACCTCGCTCCAGGAAGTACTCGGCCTCCTTGAGCCACTCGGCCGGGCGCGCCGCGTGCACGAAGAGCCGCTCCAGCGACCGAGCGGGCTCGGCTTCCAGGCGCGTGGAGAACCGCGCGCCGGTCCACAGGGCCGGCGCGCCGGCCGGCTCGTACACGGCCAGATGTCGGCGCGCGCGGGTCACCGCGACGTAGAGGTGGTGAAGCGCCCGGCGGCAGGCAGGATCCTCTCTGAGGTCGAGGGCGGGATCGAGCAGACGGGCCCACGGACCCGGATCAGCGGCCACCAGACCCCAGAGCACCACCACGTCGAACTCGAGCCCCTTGGCGTCGGGCACGGTGAAGATCCGGGTGGTATCGAGGCGCGACTGAAGCCTCGCCGCCGCGTCGGCCGAGCCCACCAGTACTGCGCACCGCGGCCCGAACCCGGCGACGACGGCGGCCAGCTCCTCCTCGCTGCCCTCGACGCGGACCGGGGTGGCCCCCGCCACCGCCGCCTCCTCCGTCTCGTCCCCGTCGCTGCGGCCCGTCCGCTCGCGCTTGACGGCCAGAATCTCGCCCGCCAGCTCGACTACGCCGCGCACGCTCCGGAAGTTACGCGTCAGGCTCGTCAGGGCCGGCGTCGGACGACCGAAGGCCCGCGGGCGCTCGCGGATGGCCGTGCGCACCTCAGCCCATCGAAAGCCGCTCGGGTTGATCACCTGCTGCGGATCCCCGGCGAGGAAGAGGCCTTCCAGCCGCTCGCCCCGGTGCAGGCGAAGGAGCAGCTCCACCTGGATCTCCGCCAGGTCCTGCGCCTCGTCACAGACCACCTGGTCCCAGAGGGACGGCCGCGCCCGGTGGGCGGCCAGGGCACGCCGGCAGAGGTCGATCTCGTCCACCCGCCCCGCCGCGCGCAGGCGGTCCTGCCAGCGACGCGCCACCTCGTACAGCCGGGGCCGCTCGCCCGCGAAGAGGGGCGCCCGCTTCCGGCCGAGCGCCTCGTACTCGTCGCGGCGCAGCAGCTCGCGCCCCGCGTCCAGGCACGCGCCCTTGAGGATGCTCCGGATCTCCTCCCAGGCCAGGGCGGCATCGCTGCGTCGGAACGCGTCGCCGTACCAGCGGGCGAATTCCGGGTAGTCGACCACGCGCCCCTCGCCCTCACCCCCGGGGCCGAGCAGCCGACGGTACAGCTCCTCCACCGTGAGGAAGTCGGGAGCGAGGCCGGGCTCTCCGCCGCGCGTGGCGCGCAGGGCATCGAAGAGCCGCCGCGCGTGGTCGCGCAGCCAGGAGCTATATGTCAGGTAGAGCACACGGGCCGGGCCTGCGCAGGCAGCGGCCAGGCGGTGCACGGCCACCGTCGTCTTGCCGCTGCCCGCGCTGCCGGAGAGCAGGAGCGGCCCTGGCACCCGCACCACGCCGTACTGCTCGGAGGTCAGCTTCAGCTCGAGCTCGTCGTTGCCGCCGTCCATCAGCGCCTGCCACTCGCCGTCTGCCACCAGCAGGCGCTCGGGCAGGAGGTACCAGCGCACGCCGCCCGTGATCTCCTCGCGATCCGGCAGCCGGATGTCCTCGGGCGCCAGCATCAGCTCCAGAACCCCGGCCGGAGCGCCTGGTCCGGCGGCCGGCACCTCGTCGAAGGTGGCGCCCGGATGAGGCGGCGGCCTGTCCGTCGTCTCGGACTCCAGCTCGTCGTAGTCGAGGAACTCGGCCTCGGGGGCCCGGTTGACACGGGCCGCCGCGGCCGAGACGCGATCGTGGGCCACGAGGTCCCACACTTGGAGATACGTGGCAAGCCCGCTTCCGTCGGGCGCCGCCGAGCGGGCCAGGGTGAACAAGACGCGGTCGCCGTCGTCGTGGCGCGCCTCGAAGACGGGCTTGGCCACGCCGCGCAGCTTCTTGACACGGGTACCGCCACCCCAGCGGCCGGTGGCCAGCCGCTCGGCCAGCCGGCGGAAGCGCGACCGCCGCTCCGCGGGCTGCCGGCGGAGCGCCGAGTAGAACGCCGAGTGCAGCAAGACGGGAAGGCGACCAGTCACGGGTCCGTTGCCCGCGACCCTAAGCCCGCTGACCGGCCGGCGTCAACCGTCCTTTCGAGGAAGCACCGTAGACGATGGACCGAGGCTCGGCGTTTCTGCCGTGTATCCATCTTTGGGCATTGGCGAGGTGTCCGCTCGACCGTATCGTTCGGTGGCAGCGCCATGCCTACGAAACGCCCGAAGACTTCGACGCGGTCCACGGTGGTGCACTCGACATGAAGCTTCGATTCGATCGGGGAACCATCCTCCTCACCGAGCCGCTCCATGACGTGAACCTTGTCGAGGCCCCCGGCGTCCTGTGGGACCCGCGCGTGAGCGCGCATCGCGCGCCAGCCAGCCGCTACCCTGCCCTCCGCAGCTGGCTCCGGGAGGCCGGTGTGGAGTTCGAGGATATCGCGGCCCTGCCTCGGCTGACCCCGGATGCGTGGTCGACCGTCACCCTCCGGCCTTACCAGGAGGCTGCCCTCTCGGCCTGGGAACTGGCGCAACATCGAGGCGTTGTTGCCCTCCCGACGGGCAGCGGCAAGACTCGGCTGGCCATCGCCGCGATTCACCGAACCGGGTTGAGCGCGCTCTGCCTGGTACCGACGCGCGTCCTGCTGGATCAATGGTCGCGCGAAATCACCACGGTCTACGGGGGCGCCGTTGGGCGTTACGGGGACGGGGCGCGCCAGATGGCTCCCGTGACCGTCGCCACGTTCGAGAGCGCCTATCGGCACATGGCTCGCCTCGGTGACCGATTCGATCTCCTCATCGTCGACGAGGTCCATCACTTCGGCTCAGGCCTTCGCGACGAGGCCCTGGAGATGATGGTCGCGCACGCCCGATTGGGGCTCACGGCGACGCCTCCCCGCGAGGCCGCCGTCGTGAACCGGCTCGCGGAGCTGGTGGGCCCGATCGTCTTCGAGCTTACCGTCGGCGACCTCGCCGGAGGGTTCCTCGCGAGCTTCGACGCCATCACGCTCCACCTGGAGCTGTCGCCCGAGGAACGCTCCGCCTACTCGGCCTTGCACGCGCTGTTCACCAACGTCCACGCGGAGTTCCGGGAGCTGGCGCCGGACGCGAGCTGGGCGGACTGGAGCCGGCACGCCGCCCGCAGCGCTGAAGGCCGCCGGGCCCTGACGGCCTGGCGCCAGATGCGAGGGCTCCTGGTGTTCACACACGCCAAGCGTCGGGCCCTGCGATCGCTGCTGGAACGGCACCGATCCTCGCGGACCCTGGTGTTCACCGCCGACAACGACACCGCCTACGCGATCGCGCGCGAGCACCTGGTGATGCCTCTCACCTGCGACATCGCCCGCCACGAGCGCGACGACGCGCTCGAGCGCTTCCGTGGCGGCCAGATCCGGACCCTTGTCTCGGCGCGCGTACTCAACGAGGGCCTCGACGTCCCTGACGCGGACGTCGCCGTCGTGGTCGGCGGCGCACTTGGGGAACGCGAGCACGTGCAGCGTGTGGGCCGATTGCTGCGGCCGGGTGAGGGCAAACGCGCCCTCGTGTACGAGCTGGTCACGCGCAATACCATCGAAGTCGGCCAGGCGCGCCGGAGACGCCAAGGCCTTGTTGCCCGATCGTCTGCTCAGCTATAGCGTGGCGGGGACCCTCGTCGTCCCCCACCTCCTCGGAGAGCAGGACCATCCCTGGCTCCGAGCCCTGCTCGACGAGCATGAGCGGTTCGTCGGGCGCCCCCAGCGGGAGCTGGATGCCCGGCTGTGCGAGCCAATGCCGTGCGAGAGCCCGCCGATGAAGCTCAGGCTGGCCGTGCAGGTCCTCGCACGGCTCCAGCGGGGCCATCGTACTCGCGCGGCGGTGCCACCCAGACGAGCCCGGGCGTTCCTCTTCCAGGAGGCGGCCCGGGCCCCGGACCGTCCCTCCGACGTCATGTCAAGGGTGGCTGCCGCGCTGGCGGTGACGCCGCAGGACCTTCGCGATTCGCTCTTCGCTGACCTGCCTGGCGAGAGGCTCGTCGGTCCGCCGAGTGTCCGCTGGCGGCCTGGCGCTCCGGGCCAACCTGGCGCTGGTGCAGGCGCTCCTCTCGCACGCGATCGCGGTCAGGATCGACATCGACGGGGGCACCCGGGTCCTTGTCCGCCACGCGAAGCTACGGGGGCTGATCTGTACCGTGACGGCACGGTCCGACAGCCGCGGCCCCTCGCTGGAGATCTCCGGGCCATTCGCGCTGTTCCGGAAGACCCAGCTCTATGGTCGCGCGCTCGGCGAGCTCGTCCCCCTGCTCGCGTGGTGTCCTCGCTTCGGACTTCGTGCCGAGTGCGCCCTGCACGGCCGGCGGCTCGCCCTCGATCTCCGGACGGGCGATCCCATCTTCCCGGCGGCCGAGCCACGGCAGTACGATAGTGCCGTCGAGGAGCGTTTCGCCCGGGACTTTCGAAAGCTCGCGCCGGAGTGGGATGTGGTGCGCGAGCCGGAGCCGATCCTTGCCGAGGGCACGCTCGTCTTTCCAGACTTCGCCCTCCACCGTCGCGCCGATCCCACGCGACGGTGGCTGCTGGAGATCGTGGGCTTCAGGACGCCCGACTACGTGGCACGGAAGCTCCCGCTCTACCGAAGCGCCCGGTTGTCCAACCTGATCCTGTGCATCGACGAGGAGCGCAACTGTGCCGACACCGATCTTCCTCCGGGCGCGCGCGCCGTCCGGTTCCGGCGGCGAGTCGATCCCGCGGACGTCCTGCGCGTGGTCAACGCGAGCGCATGATGGAAGCGGTCCACCGCTACGAGGGCACGGTGAACCAGGTCATGGGCGATAGCATCATGGCCCTCTTCGGCGCGCCGCTGGCCCACGAGGACCACGCGGTGCGGGGATGCTACGCAGCGCTCCGGATGCAGGAGTCAGTCGCGCAGTACGCGGCGGGGGGTCTTCCGCTCGCGCGGGGCGCCCGCCCAGATCCGCGTGGGCCTCAACTCCGGCGAGATCGTGCCCCGGGTCAATCGGTGTAAAAGTGTCGGCGCAGCTCCCGTTCCGGGATGAAGCGTGTGGCCTGCATGAAGATGGCGTGGAGGGTTCCGAGCTTGACCGCCTCGTGCGCCGGCACCGTCAGGGTCTGGCTGGCGCCGTCCGGCAGTATGCGACGGAGCTTGATGTGGCTGCCCCGCTGGGAGTAGACGGCGAACCCGAATCCCAGGAAGATCTGCACCAGCTCCGCGCCCGAGAGGCGCCGGAGCCTAGGCATGCGCCGGGGCGAGCTCCATGGTGATGATAATCTTCGGCCCCGGAACAAATCCGAGCGCAGCCATGTCTTCACCCTCGAGGTGCAAGGCAACGGCTTCGCGCAGGTTGGCTGTCACCTCGTCCAGCGTTTCGCCCTGGGTTACCACCGCAATCTCCTCACATGTCGCGACATACCCGGACTCAACGTCCGGTGTAATGCGCGCATGGACCGCGCTCCGCAGCGTCTGGGTGCTCACGCCGGTATTGTACCGTTCTCTTGACCATCGCGTCCACCGTCGGTGTCCTTGATCGGTCCCCCGTCTCGCGCTAGGCTCGCGCCAGCCGTTCAGCCCTTCACCGACCCGGCGCAAGACGGAGGCCCGGTATGCGGTGTCCCCGGTGCCAGCACGACCCCCCCGGCATGAAGTTCTGCGGGGAATGCGCCGCTCCCCTGGCGTCGGTCTGCGCCGCGTGTGGCGCCGCCAACCCGCCGGACAACAAGTTCTGCGGCCAGTGCGCCGCTTCGCTCCGCGCGGCGGCGGTTAAGTTCCCCTCGCCCCAGTCCTACACCCCCAAGCACCTGGCCGAGAAGATCCTCACCTCGAAGGCCGCGCTCGAGGGAGAGCGCAAGGAGGTCACCGTGCTCTTCGCCGACCTGAAGGGCTCGATGGAGCTGCTGGCCGACCGCGACCCCGAGGAAGCGCGCAAGCTTCTGGACCCCGTCCTGGAACGCATGATGGAGGCCGTCCACCGCTACGAGGGTACGGTGAACCAGGTGATGGGCGACGGGATCATGGCGCTCTTCGGCGCGCCGCTCGCGCACGAAGACATGCGGTTCGGGCGTGCTACGCGGCGCTGCGGATGCAGGAGTCAGTCGCGCAGTACGCGGAGAGTGTCTTCCGCTCGCACGGGGTGCCCCTCCAGATCCGCCTGGGCCTCAACTCTGGCGAGGTCGTCGTCCGCGCCATCGGGTCGGATCTGCACATGGATTACACGGCGGTCGGTCAGACGACACACCTGGCCGCCCGCATGGAGCAGATGGCCACGCCGGGCACGGTCCTGCTCGCCCCCGCGACCCTGCAGCTCGCCGAAGGCTACGTTCAGGTCGCGGCCCGTGGGCCGGTCGCGGTCAAGGGCCTGCCGGCCCCCGTGGAAGTCTACGCGCTCACCGGAGCGAGCGCCCTGCGGACCCGGCTCCACGCGGCCGCCGCGAGGGGACTGACGCGGTTCGTCGGCCGCGACGCCGAGCTCGAGCTGCTCCGCCGGGCGCTCGTCCTCGCGCACGATGGCACGGCCAGCTCGTCGCCCTCGTGGGGGAACCCGGCGTGGGGAAGTCACGCCTCGTCTATGAGTTCACCCACTCCCACCGGATTCAGGAATGGCTCACCCTGGAAGCGGGCTCAGTGTCCTACGGCAAGGCGACCAGCTACCTGCCGGTCATCGACCTCCTCAGGGCCTACTTCAAGGTCCACGATCGCGAGACTCACCGCGAGATTCGCGAGAAGGTGACCGGCAAGCTCCTCACGCTGGATCGGACCCTCGAGCCGACCCTGCCCGCCGTGCTGGCCCTGCTCGATGTGCCCGTCCAGGACGCCCGCTGGCAGGCGCTCGATCCCGCCCAGCGCCGGCAGCGCACCCTCGACGCCGTCAAGCACCTCCTGCTCCGGGAAAGCCAGGGGCAACCGGTCCTCGTGGTCTTCGAGGACCTGCACTGGATCGATACCGAGACGCAGGCCCTGCTCGACGGCCTGGTCGAGAGCCTGCCCACGGCCCGGCTCCTCCTGCTCGTCAACTACCGGCCCGAGTTCCAGCATGGCTGGGGGAGCAAGACCTACTACAGCCAGCTCCGGCTCGACGCGCTCGCGCCCGAGAGCGCAGGCGAGCTCCTGAGTGCCCTCCTGGGCGACAACTCGGGACTGGAGCCCCTCAAGCGGCTGCTGGTCAAACGCGGCAACCCCTTCTTCATCGAGGAGAGCATCCGGACGCTGGTGGAGAGGGGCGCGCTCACCCGGGAGCGCGGCGCCTACCGTCTGACCCGGCCGATCCAGGCGATCGAGGTCCCGGCGACCGTACAGGTGATCCTGGCGGCCCGGATCGACCGGCTCCCAGCGGAGGACAAGCAGCTCCTCCAGACGGCCTCGGTCATCGGCAAGGACGTGCCTTTCGTGCTGCTCCACGCCGTGGCGGAAGCGGCGGAGGATGCGGTGCATCGGGGGCTCACGCATCTGCAGGCGGCCGAGTTCCTGTACGAGACGCGCCTCTTTCCGAATCCCGAGTACACCTTCAAGCATGCGCTCACCCATGACGTCACCTACGGCACCCTGCTCCAGGACCGGCGCAAGGCCCTGCATGCCCGCATCGTCGGCGCCATCGAGCGTTGCTATCCGGACCGGCTGACCGAGCATGTCGAGCGGCTGGCCCACCATGCCGTGCGAGGCGAGATGTGGGAGCAGACAGTAACGTACCTCCGTCACGCGGGCGCCAAGGCAGTGGGGCGGTTGGCCAACCGGGAGGCGGTGAGCTGCTTCGAGCAGGCGCTGACGGCCCTCGGGCACCTGCCCGAGACCCGCGAGACGCTGGAGCAGGCCATCGATCTTCGCTTTGACCTTCGAACCGCACTCTTTCCGCTCGGAGAATTCGAGCGAATCTTCGGCTGTCTCCGCGAAGCCGAAGACCTGGCGAGGGCGCTCGACGATCAACGGCGACTCGGGCAGGTGTTCGTCTATCTGTGCAACAACCTCGGGATGACTGGGCATCCGACGGAAGCCCTCGCGTTCGGCAAGAGCTCCCTGGCTCTTGCCGAGTCGCTTGGGGATGTTCCGCTCCAGGTGACGGGCAATCTCTACCTCGCCACGGCCTGCATCCGGACGGGGGACTGCCGACAGGCCGAGGATCTTCTCCTGAAGGTCGTGCAGGTGCTCGGACGGGATCGGAGCCGGGAACGCTTTGGCCTCGCCGGATTTCCTGCCGTGCTGGCCTACGGTAATTTGACTGGGGTTTTCGCCGACCGCGGACAGTTCGAGAAGGGGATCGCCCATGGTCAGGAAGGCATCCGCCTCGCTGAGGCGCTCGATCACCCCTACAGCCTAGCCTTCGTGTGCTGGCGCCTCGCCTATCTCCAGATCACCAGGGGAGACCTCAGCCACGCCGTCGGCCTGCTCGAACGCGGGCTGGAGCTGAGTCGCGAGTGGAACCTGACCTACTTTTCAGTGCAACACACGGGGAGCCTGGGTTACGTCTACGCGCTCTCGGGGCGGATTGCTGAGGGCATCCCGTTGCTGGAGCACGCGCTCAGCGCCACGGAGACTATGGGATTCGGAAGTTTCCAGCCGCTCTTCCTCGTGTGTCTGGGCGAGGCGTACGTCCTCGCCGACCGGCTCGAGGACGCCCTCGAATTCGCCGGGCGAGCCCTGACCCTTACCCGCGAGCGCGGTCAACGCGGCTACGAAGCGTGGGCCCTCCGCCTCCTCGGCGAGGTCAACGCCCGCCGCGATCCCCTGGAGCACGCTGACGGCCACTACCGGGACGCGCTCGCGCTCGCCGAGGAGCTCGGGATGCGCCCCCTCGTCGCCCACTGCCACCTCGGCCTCGGCAAGCTCTCCCGGCGCACGGGCAAGCGCGAGCAAGCCCGCGACCACCTCACCATCGCGACGACGATGTACCGCGAGATGGACATGTCCTTCTGGCTGGAGCAGGTCGAGAAGGAATTGAGGGGCGCATGACCGCGGGGGCCCACCTTCACGCTCGTCGGAGTAATCGAAGCGTCTCCTGGTAGATCGTCCGGCGCGGGCCGATGGCGACGAGATCGATCAGCCGTCTCGCCGCGACCCGGTAGACGATTCGGAACCCTCCCACCCGGAGGCTCCGCAGTCCCCCCGGCTCATCGCGTAGCTCCTTGCCGACCTCCGGGTCGGTGCGAATGAGGTCGAGGCCCGCCCGCACCTTGCGCTTGAGCTCGGGATGAAGGCTTCGGACAAGCTCCTGGATCCGTCCCGGCACCCGGAGGCGGTAGGGCTCCATTGTGCCCGCGCCACCCGCATCAGTCCTCGGGCAGGAGCTCCTCCAGCGTGTAAATCTTGCCGCCGCGCTTGAGCATCCGCAGGCCACGCCGGATCTCGGCCACGAGCTCCCGGTCCGATCGGATGGCCTGCGTCTCCTTCCATCCCTCATACTCGTCGGGGCTGACGAGAATGGCGGCCGGGCGGCCGTTCCGGGTGATCACGATCTCCTCATCCGCGGAGGAGCGCGGCCGACGCGGTGACCGGCGGAAGTTCGACCGAGCGCTGGCGAAGGTGCGCGACGTGGAACCCGCACCGCGCGCAAGAGCACGAAACGGGGTGCGTGCTACCCTCGGCGGATGAGCCGGATCTGGTGTCGCCTGCTCGTGGCCGGCCTCGCCCTGTCGCTCCTGGCCGACGGGTCGGGCGCGCTCGGCAACGGATCCGTGAGCCGCCCGCTCTCCACCGCGGAGCAGGAGTTCCTCGAGCGCCACTGGCGCATGCCCATCCCGCCGCAAGGCGAGGCGCCGGCCTCCTTCGCGCCGCTCGAGCGCTCGCTCGCTCCCCGGGACTGTGGCGCGTGTCATCCGACCCAGTACGAAGACTGGCGGGGCAGCATTCACGCCCGGAGCCTGGGACCCGGTATCGCCGGGCAGCTCGTGGAGATCGCTCGGCGCGATCCGGCCGGGGCGCGCGGCTGCCTCGTCTGCCACGCCCCACTGGCCGAGCAATCACCCCTGACGAGAGGCACGGCCGGGCTCGAAGCCAACCCGGCCTTCGACGCGGGACTCCAGCGTGAGGGCATCGTGTGCGCGAGCTGCCACGTGCGCCAGCACGAGCGCTTCGGCCCGCCACCCCGGCCGGATGCTCAGGGCCGTCGCCGGCCGCGCCGGGAGCTGCCGCACAACGGCGCGACCTATACCTCCGCGTATCTCCGCGCGGAATTCTGCGCGGCGTGCCATCAGTTCGGGCCCGGCGGCGTGAGCCTCAACGGCAAGCCGCTGGAGAACACCTACGTGGAGTGGCGGACCAGCGACGCCGCGCGGCGCGGTCTACAGTGCCAGGACTGCCATATGCCCGACCGGCGCCATCGGTGGCGGGGCATCCATGATCCGGAGATGGTGAGATCGGGCGTGCGGGTAAGCCTGGCGCTCGAGCGGACCCGCTACCGCCCCGGGCAGCACCTGCGCGCGACGGTCACGGTGGCGAGCGTGAGGGTGGGACACTACTTCCCGACCTACGTCACGCCACAGGTCGTGGTGCGCGCTCTCCTCGTGGGACCGGATGGCCAGCCGGTGGCCGACTCCGCCCAGGAAGGGATCATCGGGCGCCAGGTGCCCCTCGATCTCTCGCGCGAGATCGCCGACACGCGCATCCCCCCCGGGGGCCGCTTCGTGCTCCGTTACGACCGCCCCCTGGACCGCCCGGGTCTCACGCTACGCGTGTCCGTGACGGTCTACCCGGACCACTTCTACACCGGTTTCTTCGAGGCTCTTCTCGCGACCGGCGCCGGCGCGGGTGAGGCGGAGATCCGGGAGGCCCTGGACGCGACGCGCCGCTCGCCGTTCCCGATCTTCGCGCGCGACGTGCCTCTGACCTGACGGCCGCCCGGCGCGGGCGAATGATCCACCGGTGCAATATCGCCCATGTCGGGCTCGAGCTGAAGCGTGTCGGCGATCTTCGTGTAGCTCGAAAACATCTGGGTCACGCCCAGCACCTCCATGACGCCCCGCTCGCCGACGCCGAGCCGGCGCATCTCGGCCAGGTGGAAGCTGGTGCCGAAGCGCGAGCGGGAAGTCAGCGACACCGCGAACGCCAGCGACTCCTTCAGCCGGCGGCTCAGCCGATTGTCAGCGAAGGCGCGCTTGACCGCCTCCCAGACGTCCGCCGCGTAACCCGGATCATGGGCGATCAGCCGGAAGGGGAGCGGGACGTCGGCGCACTGATAGTACGCGCGGATGTCGGCGAACAGCCCGCGGGTCTCCTCCCCGCCCGGCCCGGCGTCGACGGCGCCCAGGCCCCCACTGGACTCGCCGAGCGCGTCGGCCACCACGTTCAGCGCATTGGTGACCCCCACGACCTGGGCCGCTTCGTACCAGAGCGCATCCTCCTTCATCCCCTGCAGCTTCCCGGCTGCAGTGTGAGCGCGCACTCAGTAGTTGCAGGCGTTGACGCCGCTGACCACCGCGGCGACCATCTCCTTCTCCGCCCGAGTGAACACTCCCGGAGCCATGGCCCGCTTCATGGCGCGGCCATGGGGAGCGCCGAACCCGACGTCCCACGCCATCACCCGGCTCATGGCGGGCGGCTGCACGAAATCGTAGTTGAACCAGGCCTTCGACAGCTCGAAGAGCTTTTGGGCCGCTTCGGGATACTCGGACGCGTCGCGCAACCGGACCGTGGGCATGGCACCCCTCCTCGAGGGCGAATGACCGATCCGGTGGGAGCGGGTTAGTGGCCGCCGGCCAGCGGCGGGAACAGCGACAGCACGTCGCCCTCGGACAGCGGTTGATCAGGGGCGGCGTCACGGCCGTTGACGACGGTCAGACGCTCCAGCTCGGACGGGATCCGGAGGGAGTGTATCACTTGGTCGACCGTGGCGCCCTCGGGGAGGTCGAGCACGACGTGGTCGCCGCCCGTGCCCGCGGGGAGATAGGTCCTGAGGGTCGCCGTGAGGTGTACTTCCACCTTCACGGGACTAACGGAAGCCGCCCGGCTCCGAAACGCGGGAGGGGGTCCCGCTGGGCCTCACCCTGACGGGAGCCGGCACCTTTTCAGCCGCGATCTGGCCCTTTCGCTTGGACCGATCGGACGCCCGCGACGTCGTGGCAGTCTTTCGCGCTTCCACCTCGCGGTCCAGGCCCGCCTGCAGCGCCGCCCCGGTGCCCAGCGGCACCTTCAGGTGGTAGGGCGAGTCCGGCGGCGTCTGCTTCAGGCGGAGCTCGGAGTTCAGGCGGACCAGCTCCTCGAAGGGAATCCCCGACAGGGCCGCGACGTGCTTGAGGCTGGTGGCCTTGGGCACCGTGATCTGCTCGTAGCTCAGCGGCTCCTCGGGCGTGACCGCGAAGCCGTAGTGCTCGGGCTCCTGCCCGATGATGGTCACCGCGTGGATGGCCGGCACGAAGTTCTTGGTTTCGTCGCGGAGCAGCCGGCTCTGCGTCAGGCTCCAGAAGTCGCGAGTGCCCGTGCCCTTGATCGCCCGCAGGACCTTCATCTCACCCGCGTTGTAGGCGGCCTGGCTGAGCTCCCAGGATCCGAAGATCGTGTAGAGGTCCTTCAGGTAATTGGCCGCGGCCACCGTGGATTTCTCGGGGTCGAGGCGCTCGTCGAGCCAGCGGTCCACGCGAAGACCATAGCGACGGGCGGTGGGCGCCATGAACTGCCAGAGCCCCTTGGCCCCGGCTCGGGAGACCGCCACCGGGTTGAACCCGCTCTCGATCATCGAGATGAAGACCAGCTCCTCCGGCAGCCCCTGCTGCTTGAACACATCGAGGATCATCGGCAGGAAGCGCCCGGATCGGGTGAGCCAGCGCTCCACGACCGCCCGGCGGTATCCCGTCTGGAACTGCTCGAGGAAGCGCTGAACGTGATCGTTCTGCTGGATCTGATAGGTCGATACCGGCTTGGCCGCTGCGGCCGGACCGGACGCGACGGCGCGGAGCGGGGCGGGGCTCTGAGGCGCCGCCATGGTCTTGCCCGGCGCGGGGGGACTGGCCGACAGGAAGAACTCAGCCCAGAGGTCGACCTCCACATCGCCGCCATTCTCGCCGACGGCAGGCTGCTGCTCTTGCGCCAACGACATGGAGCCGGCTCCCTCGGGCGATACGGCCGCGGCTGGCTCGGCGCTCGGTTCTCCCGTCCAGGCCGGTACCGCCTCCGGCTCCGCCGGGGCCGTCCCTGGCGCCGCCAGGTGGCCCGCCGAGAAGAGCACGGCACCGATGAGGAAGACCCGGATTGAAGAGGGCATCAGATAAGCATGAACTTTTTATCACGAGGAAATATTCTGGTCAACCGAGGCTTGGGCCCTCACCGCGCCGAATTACTTCTTGACAGGCCTGGAGGCTCAACCTATCTTAAGTCGCTGTTGGGAAAGGTCTTTTTTGGGGTTGACCCAGCCACGGTCGAAAAGGGGGTGACATCGCTATGAAGAAGCTGGTTGCCTTGGTTGCAGGCATCGCGTTCTCGCTCGGCATCGGTCTCGCGGTTCCGCAGACGTTCGCCCAGGCTCCGAAGGAAGAGAAGAAGGGCGAGATGAAGGACGAGAAGAAGACGGACAAGAAGGCCGACAAGAAGACGGACAAGAAAGACAAGAAGGACGACAAGAAGATGGAGAAGAAGGAAGAGAAGAAGTAGCCGGCCGGGACTTAGGGCGCCACCGATTCCGGGTGGCGCCCTAACGGCGCTTCTGGCTCCCGCTCGCGGGAGATCGCCCCGGCGGCACCGGGCTCCCAGCCTCCTGTCTGGCCGCCGTCATCCAGACGTTGCGATCAGTTACGGTGACCTCGACCGTCTCCCCCTGTCGGACCGCCACCCGGGCGCGCCAGTAGGTCACGATCGAGTAGGTCACGCTGGTCGGGACGTGCGGATAGCGCTTCGCGTCCTGCTCGCGAACCCGGAAGCGCTTGGACATGTGTCCGCCTTCGTGCCAGGCCAGGAGGAGCCACTCTCCCGCCGGCATGTCCCCGAGCCGCACCGACCCCTGGGCGTCGGTGACCTCGCCCCGGACCAGCTCTCCCCCGCCTGCATCGAGCAGCGCGCGCTCGTAGTCGACGCGCGCCCCCTCGATCCGGGCCACGGCCTGGACATAGCCGTCGAGGGAATCGCGGAGGCCGGCTTTCACGGTGTCCAGCTCGGCTTCGAAGGCCGCAGAGTACGGCAGGAGCACGACCGACACGGAAGGCCAGGGCGCCGGTTGGGCGCTCGGGCGTGTCGGCTCGGCATGGGCCCGAGCCGTCAGCGTACCGAGGGCGCGCGCGTCACGGGCCTTGAGATAGACTTCGACGAGTCCCGCGAGGTCTCGCTCGCCGGCCAGCCCCGATCCGGTGAGCAGCAAGAGACCGGCGGCGGACAAGGCGGCCCAGGCGATCTTCACGAGGCGACCCCCCTCGGCTGAGTGCGCCATCGCGCGTGCATCCAGAGCCACTGCTCCGGCGCGCGGCGGATGGTGGCCTCGAGGACCTGATTGAACGTCGCGGTGTAGGTAGCCACGTTCCCGTCGTCTGGCGGAGGGATAGGGGCGCCGACGTCCATGCAATGCCCCTGGCCGTCCGGATCGCGACGAAGAAACACCGGGACGACCGGGGCACCCGTCCGCAGGGCGAGGACCGCCAGGCCCTTCGACGTGGAGGCGGGTACGCCGAAGAACGGCACGAACACCCCTTCGGCACGGGTGGCGTTCTGATCGAGGAGGATGCCGACCATGCGCTGCCGGCGTAGCGCCTGCAGCACCTCCCGGACCGCCTGCCGCTTGATGATCAGCTCGGCTCCGCTGCGCCGTCGGAACCGGGCCGCGAGATCGTCGAGGAGCGGATGGTCGAGTGGCCGCATCACGATGGACAGCGGCAGGCCGGCCAGGCCGTGAGCGGCGGCCAGGAGCTCCCAGTTACCGTAGTGGGCCGTCAGGATGAGCACCCCTCGACCCCGGGCGGCGGCCGTCTTGAAGTGCTCGCGTCCCTCAACGCGGACCCGCGAAAGCATGACATCGATGGGACGAAGGAAGTAGCGGCAGAGTTCAATCAAGTTGATGCCCACGTGCTGAAAGGATCGGCGCCCGAGGCGGCGGAGCACGGCGGGCGGCATCTCCCGGCCGAAGCCGCGCGCGAGGTTGTCGAGGGTCAGCCGTCGGCGCCGGGGCAGCAGGTACCAGAGCACGTCGCCCAGCCGCCGGCCCACCGCCAGCCCCATTCCCGACGGAAGATGGGCCAGCACCCAGCCGATCGGGAACAGGAGCCTGAGCCCCACGGCCGCCGCCACCAAGCCGGCACGGGAGCGGGGTGCGCTCATCCGGGACGGACGAGGACGAGGGTCACCGCGGCCCAGGTCGCGGCGGCGATCAGAGCGGAAAGCGGGATGGTGAGGATCCACGCCCAGATGATCCGGCTGGCGACGCCCCAGCGGACGGCCGAGAGCCGCTGCGGAGCGCCCACTCCCACGATCGACCCGGTGATGGTGTGGGTGGTGCTCACCGGGATCCCGCCGATGGCGGTACCGATGAGCATGACGGCGCCGGCCGTTTCCGCGCAGAACCCCCCGATGGGGCGCAGCTTGGTGAGCCGCATGCCCATCGTCTTGACGATGCGCCAGCCGCCCGCGAGGGTGCCGAGCCCGAGGGCGGCGTGAGCGGCGAGGACGACCCAGAAGGGCACGTAGAACTCGGGCCCGAGATAGCCGGCGGAGAAGAGCAGGATGGCGATGATACCCATCGTCTTCTGGGCATCGTTGGTCCCGTGACCGACGCTGTAGGCGGCCGCGGAGACGAGCTGGCAGCGACGGAAGATCGCGTCGACCCGGCTCGGCCTCATCCGGCGCACGGTCCAGAGGGTGATCACCATCAACGAGAAGCCGAGACAGAGGCCGAGCACCGGGGCCAGCACGATGAAGATCAGGATCTTGAGGAGCCCGCTCGCCTGGAGGGCGCCGAAGCCCGCCTTGGCCACCGCGGCGCCCGCGAACCCGCCGATCAGGGCGTGGGAGGAGCTGGAGGGGATGCCGTAGTACCAGGTGATGAGATTCCAGACGATGGCGCCAGCCAGACCACCCAGGATCACCCACTGGTCCACCACCGACGCCTCGACCACACCCTTGCCCACGGTGCGCGCCACCTGGACGCCGAAGCCGAAGGCGGCGACGAAGTTGAAGAAAGCGGCCCAGACCACCGCCTGCATCGGCGTGAGCACCCGGGTGGAGACGACGGTGGCGATGGAGTTGGCCGCGTCGTGGAACCCGTTGATGTAGTCGAAGACGAGCGCGACCAGGATGATGAACGCGATCAGCAGCAGCGATCCGTTCATGCGCGGCGGCCGGCCCGACTCAAGCCATCTTGAGGGTGATACCTTCGATCACGTTGGCCACGTCCTCGCAGCGGTCGGTCACCGACTCCATCGTCTCGTACAGCTCTTTCCACTTGATGACCTCGATGACGTCGGTCCCGCCCTCGAACAGGGCCGCGAGCTGATCGCGGAGCAGGCGGTCCGCCTCGTTCTCGAGACGGTTCACCTCGACCGCGTGCTTGTGGTAGAAGGGGGAGAGCGTTCGCAGGCAACGCACCGCCCGGTCGGTTTCTTCCGCCGCCTTCACGATGATCTTGGCCATGCCGATGCAGCCCTCGGTCGGCGCCTTGATCTTGTAGAGAACCAGCCGATCGGCCACCGCGTCGATCAGGTCCAGCACGTCGTCGAGCCGGCTCGCGAGCGCGTAGATGTCCTCGCGGTCGATGGGGGTGATGAACGTGGTGTTGAGCCGCCGCACGATCTCGTGGGTCAGCGCGTCGCCCGCGTGCTCGAGATCCTTGATGCGCTGCGCCTTCCCCTTGGCGTCTGGGTAGTCCAGCGTCAGCTCCTCCAGGACGCGGGAGGCCGAGACGATGTGAGACGCCTGCTGCTCGAACAGGTCGAAAAATTTCTCTTCCCGCGGCAGCAGGCGGAACACGGCCGTATCCTCTCCCGCCACAATGGCCGATGTCAACGGCGGCCGGCCTCGATGCCGGCCCCCCGGGGTAAGGCCGCGGGGTCCGTCCGGTTGACAGCGCGCGAGCCCGCTGGCTAGGATGGCGCCGTGAAACGCTTCGAGGCCCGCACCGCCCGTCGAGTGCGCTGCCCGCGCTGTGGCAACCGCTGCGACTGGAGCGGCAACCCGAACCGACCGTTCTGCTCCCTCGCGTGCCGGCTCATCGATCTCGGCGGGTGGCTCGACGAGCGCTATCGCATTCCGGGAGCTCGGCTGTCCACCGACTCGGAGTCCCCGACGTCCGGGGCTTCGACCGGCGGATGACCGATCTCTTCGACGATCCGCTCGGCTTTCTCTCCCGCCTGATTCTGCAGATTCCCGCCCTGCTCGTGGCGGTGACGGTGCACGAGCTCGCCCACGCGCTGGTGGCCGATCGGCTGGGCGACCCGACCGCGCGTCGACTCGGGCGGATCACCCTGAACCCGCTCCCCCACATCGATCCGCTGGGCGCGATCGCCTTCGTGCTCGCGGGCTTCGGGTGGGCCAAGCCGGTGCCGGTCAGCGCGCGGAACCTACGGCATCCGGTCCGGGACATGGCGTGGGTCGCCGCGGCGGGCCCCCTGTCGAACTTCCTGGCCGCCTTCGTGGCGCTCGTCGCGGTGCGGCTGCTCGGGCGCGCCGGCGGCGCGCTGCCATTCGTGATGGAGCCACTGGCCGGGGTGCTCTTCTGGACCTACGTCTTCAACCTCGCGCTGGGCATCTTCAACCTGATTCCGCTGCCCCCGCTCGACGGCGGGCACTTCCTGCCCTACCTGTTCCCGCGGGCCCCGTGGAGCTTCGTCCACCAGCTCGAGCAGGTCGGTCCGTTCCTCCTGATCCTGCTCGTGCTCACGGGCGCGACGCGCTACGTCGTGCAGCCCGTCTTCAACGCGGTGAGCGACGTCTACCTCTCCGTCGTCCGCCTGCTGGTCTAGCCTCGGCAAGGATCGAGGGCGCGACGGTCGCGCCCTCGTGCCGTAGGAGCCAGCGCTTGCGCCACAGGCCGCCGCCGTAGCCGGTGAGCGAGGCATCGCCACCGACCAACCGGTGGCACGGCACCACGATCGACACCGGATTGCGGCCGTTGGCGGCACCCACCGCGCGGGCGGTCGCCGCGCGCCCGAGCGAGCGGGCCAACGCGCCATAGCTCAGGGTTTGCCCGGGCGGGATTCGACGCAGGGCGCGCCACACGCGCCGCTGGAACGCGGTGCCGCCCGTCTCCACCGGGATGTCGTCCACCGCGGCGAGGTCGCCGGCCAGATAGGCGCGGATCCGCGCGCTGAAGCCGAACGGGTCGCGGGAGGGGAGGAGCCGCGCGCGTTCGTAGCGCCCGTTCATCTGACGGGCGACCCGCGCCCGTCCGAACTCGAGCGCGCACAGGCGCCCGTCGCGGGCGGCGATCACGATGCGTCCGATCGGACTCGCGATCTCGTCGACGAGCAGCGGCTTCTCGGGCGGCGCAGGCATAGTCTCCTCTTGGCAGCAGACGCAGGAGCGCCCGAGCCTCTCGGCCCGGGCGCTCTGAGTTACCCCGGCAGCGACCTACTCTCCCACGCCGTTACCAGCGCAGTACCATCGGCCCTGGAGGGCTTAACTTCCGTGTTCGGGATGGGAACGGGTGTGGCCCCTCCGGCAACGCCACCGGGAAT
>Ga0187893_10002164_pt1 | contig 44029 bp, 35 predicted proteins | sample MA1701074metaG_FD_139574 | JGI IMG/M metagenome (GOLD analysis project Ga0187893, IMG submission 139574) | White microbial mat communities from a basaltic lava cave in the Kipuka Kanohina Cave System on the Island of Hawaii, USA - MA170107-4 metaG ... | reverse complement strand
TATAGTCCGGCCATGCCTGTGCAGCTCGCCACCACGTTCACGGGGCTGCGGTTCGAGAATCCGTTCCTGCTGTCGTCGGCGCCCCCCACCGAGTCGGAGAGCAACATCCTGCGCGCCTTCGAGGCGGGCTGGGGCGGCGTGGTCACCAAGACGATTGGCCTGCATCCGGTGGTCAATGTCGACGGCCCGAAGACGAAGTTCCTGCGCGCGACGCCCGACTCGCCCCACATGTCGATGCAGAAGCGCTCGGGCACGGCGCTCCACTCGTCGTGGAACTGGGAGCTCATCTCGGACAAGCCGCTCGACTGGTGGGTGCCGCGGATCGCGCGCATCAAGCAGGCGCATCCCACGCGGATGCTCGTCGCGTCGATCATGGCGGGTTCGGGCACCGACGAGGAGCTTCGCAACTGGCAGACGCTTGCCACGGCGTGTCAGACCGAGGGCGCCGATGCCCTCGAGTTGAACCTCTCCTGTCCGCACATGGACCGCCAGGACATGGGCTCGAACATCGGCAAGGATCAGGGACTCATCTCGATCGTCACGCGGGCGGTGGCCGAGGTGGCGCGCGTGCCGATCTGGGCCAAGCTCACCCCGTCGACGACCGACATCGTGCTCGAGGCCGGCGGCGCCTTTCTCGGCGGGGCCGCGGCCGTCAGCTCGTCCAACACGTTCCCCTCGCTCCCGCTCGTCGACCCGGAGACGCTCGAGTTCGAGATGAACGTCGACGGCTACGTCTCGAGCGGCGGGCTCGGCGGGCCGGCGATCCTGCCGCAGTCGCTGGCCAAGATGGCGCAGCTGACCCAGGCGTTCCCCGACAGGTCGTTTTCGGGCATCGGCGGCATCGCCTCGTTCGGGCACGCCCTCAATTACTTCCTCCTCGGCTGCGGCACCGTGCAGGTATGTACCGCCGCCATGCTCGACCACGCGATCGGGCCGAACGTCCTCAAGGCGCTCGTCGCCGGCATGCGAGAGACGATGGAGCGGCACGGCTGGACGACGCTCGATGCGTTTCGCGGCATCCGCCGGGACCGCGTCGTCGCGCACTCGAAAATCCGGAGGCCCGATGCGAAGGCGTACTACGGCGGGTACGACGCCGAAGGGTACGCCAGCGAACCGGCGACCACGGAGCGCTGAGGGTGCCGGCGGCAACCGAGGAGTTCGTCGAGATCACCGAAGATCTGTCCGACAGCCCGCTCTGGAATCCCGATCTCGCCCCGACGCCGCTCGCCCGCCGAACGTGGTCGACCTATCACATCGCCGCGCTCTGGATCGGCATGAGCGTGGTGATCACGACCTACACGCTCGCGTCGGGTCTGATGCAGCAGGGAATGACCTGGTGGCAGGCCCTTGCCACGATTCTGCTCGGCAACGTCATCGTGCTGGTGCCGATGATCCTCAACGCGCACGCCGGCACGAGGTACGGCGTGTCGTTTCCGATCCTCTGCCGCGCCAGCTTCGGCGTGAAGGGCGCGAACGTGCCGGCCATCCTTCGCGCGCTCGTCGCGTGCGGCTGGTTCGGGATCCAGACCTGGATCGGCGGGCTGGCGCTGCACGCGCTGCTCGCGGCCGCGCTGCCGGCATGGGGCGCGCTCCCGGGCAACATCTGGATCGCGTTTGCGATCTTCTGGCTGGTGCAGGTCGGCATCATCGTACGCGGCCTCGAAGGCATCAAGATCCTCGAGAGCTGGTCGGCTCCGCTGCTGCTCGGCGGCGGACTGCTGCTGCTCTGGTGGGCGGTCGACAACGGCGGCGGCCTCGGCCGCATCCTCGCCGAGTCGGCCCGGCTGCAGCAGGCACAGACGCCGTTCTGGCAGCTCTTCCCCGCCGCGCTCACCGCGAACGTCGGCTACTGGGCGACGCTCAGTCTGAACATCCCCGATTTCACCCGCTACGCGCGCAGCCAGCGGTCGCAGGCGCTCGGCCAGGCGATCGGCCTGCCACCGGCGATGACCGGCTTCGCGTTCATCGGCGTGGCAGTCACGAGCGCGACGATCGTGCTGTTTGGCGAGGCGATCTGGGATCCAGTCGTCCTCATCGCCCGCATCGGCAGCCCGGGCGTCATCATGCTCGGGGCGGTCATCGTGCTCATCGCCCAGCTCACGACCAACATGGCCGCCAACGTCGTCTCGCCGGCCAACGACTTTTCGAGCCTCGCCCCGCGGCGCATCAGCTACGTCGCGGGCGGCCTGATCACGGCGGGCATCGGCATCCTCATGATGCCGTGGCGGCTGTACGCGGACGCGGCCGCGTACATCTTCACGTGGCTCATCGGCTACTCGAGCCTGATGGGGGCGATTGGCGGAATCCTCATCGCCGATTACTGGGTGCTTCGCCGGCGCGAGCTGACGCCGGCCGATCTTTTCAAACCGGACGGCCGCTACGCGTACACGAATGGCGTGAACTACCGCGCGATGATCGCGCTCGTCGTGGCGGTGCTCCCGGTGCTGCCCGGGTTCCTGCGCGCCGCCGTCACTCCGGGCGGCCAGGTGGCGAATCCCACGTTCCTCGACGCCTTGTATACGTACGCCTGGTTCGTCACCTTCGGCCTGAGCTTCGTGCTGTACCTCGTGCTCGCACAGCGGCGCTAGCTCAGCTCGCACTCGCCGCGAGATCCGCGCACGTGCCCGCCGCGACCTGTCCCGCCTCAACGGCTGCCCGGAACTCGTCGAGCGATCGCTCGACGCTGCGTCGGCCGAGCCGGCGGGCGATCGGCTCGATGATCCAGCCGAGCAGGGGTGGGAAGCCGCGGCTCAATCCGAGCGTTTCCATCTCCAGGTACACCCCCTCGCGCCGCTGCTCGAAATACGAGAAGGTGCTCGCCCGCCAGAGGTACCCGCTGTCGCGGCCGGGCGTCAGCGCCTGTTCGTCGCGTTGGCCGGCGTTTCTGACTTCGCGGATCTCGGTCGCGGCCGAAATGGCATAGACGCGCCCGGGCGTGACACGGCCATACCGCACCGTCGACCGGACGTCGAGCACGGCGGTGATGCCGGCCTCGCCCTCTCGGATGCGCATGTACGTGCGGTAGGTGTCGCCGCCCTCACGAGCCAGCAGCGCCGTCCGGCGATCGGCCCACGTGGCGCACGCGCGCAAGAAAGCGCTCGGTCGCTGTCTTCAGGTAGGCGTCGTACGCCGCGTTGGTACGCGGCTGAAGCTCGGCCGCGATCGCGATGGGTGCCGCAAGCAGACCGATACCTGCGATCACCCAGTGTCGTGCGAACCCCCGCGTCATCGGCGATCGCGCCATCGCACCCTTCGGTTGCGCCAGTGACCGATCATCAGCGCCGGGCACCTCGGCTCACGCGTCGACCGCCCTGCGCACCGTCGAAGGGCGCTATCATAGGCCCGCGCGGAGGGTCGTCATGGCCGATGCAAGCCGTCGCGAGTTCATCAAGGGCGCCACGGTCGGCGCCGCTTCCCTCGTCGTCCCCGGTACGTCGCCGGACGCAAACGCCGCGCCACCGCCGGCGCGGCTGGCCGTCGTCGCGCCGACCGAAAGGCAGGCCCAGGTTGAATTCGGGCTTGCCCAGGCGCCGGCGCCGGCCGCCGCACCGGCCGCCCTGCACGCGTCGGATTTCATGGTCGACGTCCTGAAGACGCTCGACCTCGAGTACGCCGCCATCAACCCCGGGTCCGCCTTCCAGGGACTTCACGAGTCGATCGTCAACTACGGCCGCAACGGGATGCCGGAGCTGCTGACGTGTCTCCACGAGGAGTCGGCCGTCGCCATGGCGCACGGCTACGCGAAGGCCGCCGGCAAGCCGATGCTCGTCATCGTCCATGGCACGGTGGGGCTGCTCCACGCATCGATGGCGCTGTTCCAGGCATGGGCCGATCGCGTGCCCGTGATCCTGATCGTCGGTCATCATCGCAATCCCGCGGGCGTCGTCAATCGTCCCCACAGCGCACAGGACATGGGCGCGCTCGTCCGCGACTACGTCAAGTTCGATGACGAGGCGACGACCGTCGAGCGGTTCGCTGAGTCGGCGATGCGCGGGTACCGGATTGCCATGACGCCGCCCAGGGGACCGGTGCTGCTGGTGGTCGATGCCGCCCTGCAGGAGAGCCGCATCGCCGACCGATCCCTACTGCGCATTCCAGCGTTGACGCTGGCCGCGCCGCCGCAGGGGGATGCCACCGCCGTCCGCGAGGCCGCGCGCCTGCTCGCGGCCGCCGAACGTCCGCTGATCCAGGCGCACAAGATTGGCCGAACGCCGCGAGCGTGGGACCTGATGCTGGAGCTGGCGGACACGCTCCAGGCGCCGGTCGACGTCGGCACCTACGGATCGTGGCAGACATTCCCGTCGTGGCACCGGTTCTGGGGCACCGGTGGGCCCGGCTACACGCCCGACGTGACGCTGGGACTCGAGGTGAGCGACATGTCGGTCGCGGCGCGGGCGGCGCGCTCCAGCGGACGCAAGACGATCAGCATCTCGGCCGAGCACCTGTTTCAAGGGAGCAACATTCACGACTTCAGCCGCTACGCCGAGGTCGACCTGGCGATTGCCGCCGACGCCGAAGCGACGCTCCCGGCGCTCATCGAGGAGATCCGGCGCGTGATGACGCCCGAGCGGAAGGCGGCCGCCGAGGCACGCGGCATCCGCATTGGCGCGGCGCACACGGAAGTTCAGACGCGCGCCATTCAAGACGCCCGCTTCGGGTGGGAGTCTTCGCCGGTGAGCGTCCCGCGCCTCATCGCCGAACTCGGCGAGCAGATCAAGAACGATGACTGGGCCGTCGTCTCTGGGCATCAGTTCACCGGCGACTGGCAGCGCCGGCTGCTCAACTTCGACACGCCCTACCGGTACAACGGCGATTGCGGCGGCTTCGGCATCGGGTACGACACCCCGGCGTCGGTCGGCGCCGCGCTCGCCAACAAGAAGCTCGGGCGGCTCTCGATTGGCATCGTCGGCGACGGCGACCTGAACTTCGCGCCAGGCGTCCTCTGGACCGCCGTGCACCACAAGATTCCGCTCCTCCTCGTCGTCCACAACAACCGGGCGTATCACGCGGAGGTGATGATCATCCAGCGCATGGCCGGCAGCCGCGGACGCGGGTCCGGCACCGCGCACATCGGGACAACACTCACCGATCCCGAGATCAATCATGCGCAGCTCGCGCGCTCGTACGGGATGTACAGCGAGGGGCCAATCTCCGACCCCAAGGACCTCGCCGGCGCCTATCAGCGGGCGCTGGCGAAGGTCCGCAACGGCGAGCCGGCGCTCGTCGATGTCGTCTCGCAGCCGCGCTAGTACGTAGTGTCCGGCTTCAGCCGGACCTGGAAGGTCTGTATGCGAACGGTTTTGGTTTCTGCAGCGATCGCCATCGCGCTGACTGCCGTGCACGGCGCGCAAACGCCGGCTCCGGCTCCAGCCGGCCTTCCGACCGGCGATCCGGCACGCGGCAAGCGTCTGTACGAGCAGACGCTCCGCTGCTACGCGTGCCACGGGTTCGATGCGCAGAGCGGATCCCCGCGTCTGGTGCCGATGGCGCGCACCCAGGCGGCCTTCATCACGTACGTGCGCAAACCGTCGTCGGTCGCGATGCCTTCGTTTGCCGACGCGCCGATGCAGGATCTCGCCGACGTCTACGCCTACATCCGTTCGTTGCCGACCACCGCACCGTCGGTGGACAGTGTGCCGATCCTCCGCGACATCCTGCAGCGACGGACGGGGCGGAACTGAAGTACGTCTCTCGTCTCTCGTCTCTGGTCCCTGATCTCTGGCCTTGCTCAGTCTTTGTGCTCGGTTTTCATGAGCCATTGCATCTTCTGAATGAGTGCTTCGAGCTGAGGGATCAAGGCGTCACATTGCAGCTGCAGCGAACGCCTACCCTCTTCGGATAGGTAGCCGAGTTCAGAGGCGAGTTGAATCAGGTATTCCGCTTCCGCGGCAGATCCCCGCACCACATTGAGGAAATTGACGTACTCCGGCGTGCCGCGACGGGCATTTCCTTCAACGATGTTGCTCGTGATCGACACGGCAGCGCGTCGAACCTGGGCGCGACTGCCGAACCACTCTTCGCGCGGACAGTCACGTGTTTCTCGATAGATAGAAGTGACCAACTCATGTGCGGCATGAAAGACGCGCAGCCTTCGGTGGTCGCGGGCCATCTGTTGGTGTGGCCTGGTCCTGGCAAGAGCCGGGCCCGGCCGCATGGCGGTTTTCGGAAAGTGCTCATGAATCGTAGACGAGAAGGCGTTGTCATCCAGACCACTGTTGCCGCTCAGCCCGTCGTTCATCCACCCAAGCAACCGAGCGCGCCAGGACGAGAGAGAAGAAGAACCAGCGACGAGAGACCAGAGACTAAGAGTTCCCCACAATCGCCACAACCGCCACCATCGCACAGACGACCCCCGCCGTTTGCGCCCGGCTCAGGCGCTCGCCAATGACGACCCGCGCGAGCACCACCGTGCTGGCCGGGTAGAGCGACGCAAGGGTGACGACGACGCTGAGCGGCCCGCCGCGCGTCGCCAGGAGGTACAGCGCGTTCGCCAGCGCGTCGAGGACCCCGCACACCACGGCAATGCGTCCTACCGCCGGGCGCAGCCGCATCGCTGGGCGGCGGACGAGAATCGCCACACCGAACACGAGCAGCGAGGTGCCCCGCGACACGACCACCGGCCAGATGCCGGCGCCCGGGCTGGTGCGCGCCAGCGAAATGAAGAACAGGCCAATGGCGACGCCGGAAACAAACGCGTGTGTGAGGCCGGGCGGGAATCGCGATGGCGCCGCGTCGGGCGAGCCGCCAGCCGCATCGTGTCGGCTCACCAGGACGATCGCGGCGACGGCCAGCGCAATCCCCGCCCAGGTCACCCCGGCCAGCCGCTCCCCTCCCGCCGCGTCCGCCGCGACTGGCAACAGCACCGCGCACACCGCCGTGGTCGGCGCCACGATCGACATCGTTCCAATCGCGAGCGCTCGGTACAGCAGACCCACGCCGGCGCTGCCGGCCAGGCCGGCTGCGACGCTCCACCGCAGATCGGCCCCGGACAACGTCCCCCCCAGCAGCGGCAGCAGCAGGACGAGCGGCAGCAGGCCGGCCACCTGCACCACGATCAGAATGACGAGGGTGCTCGTTCGGCGTGAGGCGAGGCCGCCCAGGAAGTCGGCCGCGCCATAGAGCACGGCCGACCCGAGGGCGAGGAGATAACTCAAAACCAGGTACGGAACAGCGCGCCGAAGGATCGATAGACGAAGAACCCGTAGAAGATCGCCATCGCGACCAGCATGACGCGCCGCCACATCGGGGGCCGGACGTGCGGCGGCAGGAGGCGCGTGTTCAGGTAGAGCAGGTGAAGTGCGCCGACGACGAGGACGAAGCCCGCCATGTTTGCGCCGACCTGGATGAGGAAGATCGGCTGCGCGAGCCGGAGCGCGAAAATGCCCCAGAGCACGACGATGGCGAGCACGCCGTAATAGACGAAGCGCACGTCGCCGCCGCGCCAGTTGCGCAGCCGGCTGCTGCCAGTCCAGAGGATGTCGGTGATCGCGCGCACCATGCCTTCGAGCTGGTCGAGCTGCGTCTTGAACAGCACCCAGGCGCCGAGGAATGCGATGGCGCCACCGAGCAGCGGGCCGCCCGTCGCGCCGACCGCCTGGGCGAGCGCCGCGGCGATGCCGAGCCCCTGGATGTCCGCGCCGCGCGGCAGAAATGTCACGTAGAGAATCGCCGGGAGAATCATGCCGAGGATCGCGCCGGCGAAAAAGACGCCCCACTGGTCGGCGCTGATGATCCGCCACCAGCCGCGCCACCGGCGCATCGCTTCGGGGCTCTCCTCGAACATGAAACCGTTATGGGCGAGATTCACCTTCTGCCCGCCGACCGCGCACGGAATGTAGCCGGCACGCTCGCCCATACCGTAGCCGCGGTCACGCGCCCAGTTCGACAGCACGATGTTGGTGACGCCCCCCGCGCCCGAGTACGCCACCAGCGCACCCAGGAGGAACAGATCCACGCCCTCCGGGAAGAAGTCGAACACGCCGCGCGTCGAATCGAAGCCGGTCAAGCCCAGCGCACCGCCTGCCCACGTCGGGCCGGGCACGAACAGGAGCGCCAGGATGAGAAAGCTCGACAGGATCGCGGCCACGAGAATCCAGTTGAGCAGCTCCAGCGTCCGTTCGATCCGCCGCCCGAACGTGAGAATCGCCGCGCACACCAGGAACGCGCCGACGCCAATCAGGTAGATCGCGTCGGCGTCGGCGGCCGCGGCCAGCCGGCGCGAGAACATGAAGAAGATCGCCCCTGCCGCCGCGCCGGCCCAGCCAGGCCAGCCGACATGCAGGAAGTACAGGATGGAGTACACCCACGCCCAGAGCGTCGACGAGGGGCGTGTGCGCATGAAGCCGGTGAAGACGGGCTCGCCCGTCGCCAGCGTATAGCGCATGAGCTCCGTGTTGAAGATCGTCTGGAAGTAGACGGCAATGCCGACGACCCACAACAGCGACAGCCCGTGGCGGACGAAGGCGGCCGGACCGAGCAGGAACTCGCCGCTGCCGATCGAGACGCCGAGCACGATGATCCCAGGCCCGACCGCTTTGAACCATCCAAGGCCCTGCGGTGACGGAGGAACGGGTAGCTCGGCGCGCGTCCAGGGGTCGAGCCCGGACCGCGCCTCGACCGCAGCTTCGGTGTAGGTGGAGGCGGTAGCCAAAGGGCCTCTATCCTAAACGAAAACGGAGCTAGACTGTCGATATGCGCCACTTTGGCCTGGCCGCGGTGCTGGCACTGGCGTGCGCCGCCGCGGCGCACGCCCAGTTCGGGCGCGGCTTCTTCGGATCCCGCGTCGCCACCGAACGCGACTACGACGGCCGCTTCCACTACTGCCGCATGCTGTATCGTCCGGCGATGAACGGCTGGGGCGGCAGCTGGCGCACCGACTATCCCAACGCCGACATCAATCTCTCCGTGCGCCTGTCGGAGCTGACCAAGATCTGGGTCAGCAAGAACGGCGCCGGGGCCCCGAACCACCTGCTCGTGCGGCCGGGGGGCGAGGAGCTCTTTCAGTGTCCGCTCGTCATCATGTCGGCGCCCGGGAGCGCCTTCATCGACGACAACGAGGCGAAGCGGCTGCGCGAGTACCTCGAGAAGGGCGGATTCCTCTGGACCGATGACTCGTGGGGCACCTATCAGTGGCAGCACTGGGTGCGGGAGCTCCGGAAGGTGCTGCCCGGAGACGAGTATCCCATCTTCGATCTCACGCCTGACCACGAGCTGTTCAAGACGCAATTCGAGGTCACGGAGATCCCCCAGATCCCGAATATCGGGTTCTTCCTGCGCTCGGGCGGCCGCACGTCCGAACAGGGCGCCGACAGCGCCGTGCCGCAGGTCAAGGGGATCGCCGACGCCGATGGACGCCTGATGGTGCTCATGACGCACAACACCGACATCGCCGACTCGTGGGAGCGCGAGGGCGAGGACCCGTCGTACTTCTATGCCTTCAGCCCCCGCGGTTATGCGTTCGGCATCAACGCCGTCTTGTACGCGCTGACGCACTAATCTAAATCTCGAGCGCGTTTTCGAGAAGTACGTAGTGTCCGGCTTCAGCCGGACCAATGATCGGTCGCGCAGTACGGCAGGTCCGGCTGAAGCCGGACACTACGTGCCTGTGAAAACAGCGCTACTACTAGGGTGTCGCGTCCTTCGTCAACCCTCCCTCCGCGACCTTGCGCGAGATGGGTCCCTCGGCCGCGTAGACATTGCCATCCGGGTCGAGCGTCGAGCCGTCGCACGAGTCGGCGCCGCACCGTGCGTCGCCCCCGCCGCGTCAACGCGCGCCCGGTTCACGGCACAACGTTGAAACAGCTTTCGACGGCCGTGTTGTTGCCAGTGCTCGTGCGGACGATGATCTCAAATTTGAAGCTCGTGCCGAGAGACGTCACGCCAACAGGCACCTCGAACTGCGTCACGTTCGGCGGGAGGTCGAGGCTCAGCTTGACTCCCTCCCGTTCGACGAAGAGCTGGTAGCGGCTGACCGTGATGCGTCCCCTCTTCCCAATCTCGGGATGCGATTCGGTCACAGGATCCCAGTCGATGATCACCGGTGGCGCGACCACCGGAATCATCTCCGCGTCACAGCTCTCAGCCGCGCGCGCGCCTGACACCAGGATGTTTTCCGGCGGGGCCGCCAGCACGTGCGATAGCACTGCTCTGCTTTCGATCTCACGGCCGTCCTGCGCTCGACCCTCGATCTCGTAGCGCCCCTCCGGAAACCGCCCGAAGAAGTCGGCCGGCGCCAGTTCGTCGAACGGCGGCTCGGCGCTCTCGAACGCGAGCTGTGTCAGACCCTGCGCGCGCATGCGGCCGCGGCTGACAATGTCGAGCAGCGTCCGTTCGCCGGGGCCTTCCATCTGCAGCTCGGTCCAGGGTCCTCCGTCGATTGAGGCGTGAATGCCCAGATCGCCGTCCGTATCGTTGAGCTCCAAAAAGAGCTCCGCCTCGTCGAACTGCCGCGAGCGTTGCGCCTGGGCCGGCATCAGCGCGGCCGTGGCGAGCAGGATGACGGCGATGAGTGACGGAATCTTCGGGTAACGCATCCTGGTTGGCATAGGTGGTTCACCTCCGTCCCGTTAGACGGGGCTGCCCGCAAGAATCCTCCGTGCCAGCGAAGGATCGTTCGCGTGCAGGGCGTCTAACGGTCGAGGAGGCGAGTCATGTGGAGACAAGTCATCGCGGTGCTGTTATCGCTAGTCATACCGGCCGGGGCATCGGCCGGGCCGCTACGAGACGCCGCGGAGAAGGCGGCGCGGGAGACCTCGCTGGCGCGGCAGCCTGGCGCCGACACCGGCAGCCGGAGTCGCTTTTGGACGGGCATTGTCCTGCTGGCCGGCGGCGCGGTGCTGACCACGCTGGGCGCGGTCGAGATTGGCGACGACGAGAGCGGCCCAGACGACGAGGAGGACTTCGGCGAGTCGGATGACGGCGAGGATACCGACATCAACAAGGCGCTCATCGGGAGCGGCGTCGCGGCAGCGGTCCTCGGAAGCTGGCTGACGATCACGGGCCGCCGGTCAGGCACCACCGTCTCACCGAGCCGTGGTAGCGTGGTAGTCCGTCACACCGTCCGGTTCTGATGCGACACGCTTGTGAGCGACCTTGTTCTGGCAAAACGCGTCCTCGCAGGTGACGAGGACGCGTTTAACGAGTTCTTCGAGCGGTACTTCCGTCGGCTCTACCGCTTTGCACTCGTACGGCTCGGCGGCAACGGGGATGCCGCCGAGGAAATCGTCCAGCGCGTCCTGATTCGCGCCATCGACCGGCTTCATGGATACCGCGGCGAGGCGGCCCTGCTCACGTGGCTGTGTACAGTGTGCCGCCGGGAGATCGCCTCCTGGTCCGAGCGGGAAGGGCGCCGGCACGAAGTCTCGCTCTTCGACGATCAGCCGGCCATTCAAGCAGCCCTCGACGCGCTCGGGATGTCTGAGTCCATCGATCCTGAAACGCATTTCGCCCGCCGGGAAATCGCCGCGCTCGTACAGCTCACGCTCGACCATCTGCCAGGTCAGTACGGGGACGTCCTGGAGTGGAAGTACATCCAGGAGCTGTCGGTCGGCGAAATCGCCGAGCGGCTTGGACTGGGATACAAAGCTGCCGAATCGCTGCTCACGCGCGCACGCGCGGCGTTTCGCGATGGCTTCCTGCTTGTCACATCATGACCGACAACCGTGAGACGTGGGCGGACGATCCCGATCAGAGGACGATCAGGCTCCTGCGCCTGGCGGACCCACGCGCGCCCGTGCCGGATGCGAGTGCCGAACGAGTACGGGCCGCGGTCTACACGGAGTGGAAGTCGTCGATACGGCGCCGGGCGGTTCGCCGGCGTCTCTTTGCCTCTGTCATGTTCGCTGGACTGTCGGTAGGCGTACTTCTTCTGAACCGATCCTGGATCGTCGTCGATCGAAGCGCGGGTCCCGCGACGGGCGAACAGGTCGCCGTCGTGGAGCGGATTGACGGCAGGACGGCACTCTCGCTCAACGACGTTGTTCGCAGCGGCGACTGGATCGAGACCGACGAGAAGACGCGCGTCGCGCTGCGGTTTTCCGACGGCACCTCCCTGCGGCTCGATGCGGGCACGCGACTCCGTCCCCTCGCGCCTGCTGTCATCGAATTGTCGATGGGGGCTGTCTATATCGACACCGGGCGCGAGTCAGGCCGCTTCGAGGTCCGCACGGCGCTGGCGACGGCTCGCGACATCGGCACGCAATTCGAGGTGCGTGTCCTCGATGAGTCCCTTCGGCTGCGGGTGCGAACCGGCGCGGTCGAGCTCACAGATCGCGGGCGCTCTGTGACCGGACGCGGCGGGACCGAAATCACGTGGTCGGGTGCCGGCGCGGTGAGCCGCCCGATTGCGCCCCACGGTCCGGACTGGGAATGGACCGCGCTTGTCGAACCGCCGCTGCCGATCGAGGGAGTGGCGCTGGCCGATTTCCTCGCGCGTGTCGGGCGCGAGCATGCCTTGGACGTGCGGTACGCGGATCCGGCGCTTGCCCGGGAGGCGTCGGACATCATTCTGCACGGCTCGGTCGACGGCCTGCCGTGGCGCGACGCGGTCGACGTGGCCGTTCGGACGAGCGGCCTGCAGCATCGCCTCGAGGGTGCTGTGCTTCTCCTGCTCCGACCGCGAGGCGCGCCTTGAAACTGCCGGGCGTCGCATTCCTGATCGCCGCGCTGATATGTCACGCCACACCGACCGCTGCGCGGGAAGCGGAGCGATTCAAGGGTCGTTCACTGGTTGAAGCGTTGCAGCTCTTACAGGCCGAAGGCCTGCGCATCGTGTTCACCTCGGCGACCGTCACGCCGGGTATGCGGGTGACGATCGAGCCGCGCGCGACCGCGGCACGCCAGCAGCTCGATGAACTGCTGGCGCCGCATGGCCTCCGCACACGGAACGGGCCCCGAGGGATCCTCGAAATCGTGCGGCTCGAGGCGACGCGACGGACGTCCCGCCCGATCGACTCCCGCAGAGAGACGCCCGAGCGCCCCACAGACAACACGACCGTGGACGGGGCGACTGAAGCCCCGGCGCCCGGTCCGGCCTACCGTGAATACGTGACCGTGACCGAGCGGGCACCCCAGGGGACCGATCCAGGCGTCGCGGCACAGGTCGTCCTCGATCGCGATGAGTTCGATCGCCTCTACGGAAGCCTCGCCGACGATCCCATCCGCCTCGTGCACGCGCTGCCGTTCGTGGCGCCTGCCGACGAATTTCGCAGCGAGTTTACCGTTCGCGGCAGCCCGTTCCGGCACGTCGACCTCGTAATCGACGGCATCTCCACGCACTGGTTGACGCACTCGACATACGACCGCGGGGCGACTGGCTCGGTGGCGATGCTTCCGACGCTCGCCATTGAATCCGCGACGCTGCGCGCCGGCGCATATCCGAGGCGGCACGGCGACCGCCTCGGTCCTCAGCTCGACCTGACGGTCCGTGAGGGCTCGCGCCACGATTTCGGGTTGCGCGGCGCCGTCGGCGGTTCGTCCGCGACGCTGCTCGGCGAGGGACCGCTCGGCTCATTCGGCCGCGGCTCATGGCTCGCTGCGTTCCGACAGAGCTATCTCGAGTGGCCTGCCGAGCGGGCGGCAACGCGGACGCCGTTCGGATTCTTCGACGGTCTCGCCAAGATCGTTTACGACGCACGCGCGAATCAGCAGGTTGCCATGACTGTCCTTGGAGGGACGTCTACCGTTGACGCCGACGATCGCCTGGGGCCGACCGAGCTCGGGAACGGCATGAACCGGGCGCTCGGGGTGAATCTCTCGTGGCGATCGGCCATCACTCCCGCGCTCGTCGTCACGCAGCGTGCCGCCATGGTGCGACACCACTTCGTCAACAAGCATCAGACCGGCAGGACGAGCGATCGCGGCGGCAACGAGCAACTGCTGTATCGAGCCGACGTCACACGTCCCGTTGACGCCGGGCTGCTGGAATTCGGCGCGCAGGTCGGTCGAATGGCCGTCGACCACGTTCCGCGTCCCTCGACGAGCTCGGGACGCCCTGAGTCGGCCGGGCGGGCGCCCGAGGTCGACGCCACCGCCGGCTCATCGTGGGCGAGATCGGCGTACGCCCACTTCGCGTGGGACGTGACACCGACGCTGACGCTGTCGCCAGGCACGCGAATCACTTCGTTCACGCACCTTCCCCGCCGCGCGCTCACGCACTGGCTGCTGAGCGAATGGGCGTTCCGTCCTGGCTGGACGCTCAACGCCTCGATCGGCGCCTCCGCGCAGCTTCCAGAGCTCCGCCACGTGCTGGGCACCGCCGGAGCAGTCGACCCGCGGCCCGAGCGCGCGCGACACGTCGATGTGGCAGTCGAGCAGCGGCTCACCCGATCGATCCGCTGGCAGGCAACGGTCTTCGCCCGTCGTGAAGACGACATTCTCCGCGAGCCGGATCTCCGCCCCAGGATGGTGGACACTCGTGTGGTCGAGTCTGAACGACGCCATGCCAACGCGCTCGAGGGATCGGCGCGCGGTATCGAGCTGCTCCTGGAGCGGCGGAGCGCGACGGGGCTGTCCGGGTGGGCGGCGTACTCCTACGGCAGAACCCGATATGACGACGTGGAGCGCGGCGAGCGATTCTGGGGCGATTTCGACCAGCGGCATGCGCTCACGCTGTTCGGCCGGGCCCGGGTCTCGCCGCGTACGAGCGTTGGCGCGGCCTTCCGCGCGGGCAGCAACTTTCCGATTCCGGGCTACCTCGTGGCCCGCGACGGAGGCCTGTTCATCGGCACCGAGCGCAACGGGCTTCGCCTGCCTCCATACGCACGCCTCGACCTTCGCGCCGACCGCCAGTTCGACTACTTTCACCGCCGCCTGACGGCCTTCGTCGAGATGCTGAACGTCCTGAACCGCTCCAACGCCGGCCTCGCGGGCGGATCGGTCGACGCGATGACCGGCGAAGCGATCGGGCTCCGCGACACGCTGCTCGGCCGGCGCGCGTCGGCCGGCGTCCTCATCGAGTTCTAGCGCCGCGGATCGGTTGCGGCACCGCGCCCGCCACCCGCCGACTCGCGTCCGTCGGTCTGCAGGTCCTTCTTCGAATCCGACTCCGTCTTGACCGGTGTGATCTTGTCGGGATCGATGCGGATCATCAGATACGTGACGTGATCGTCGATGCGCGTGAACTGATGGCCGGTGCCCGCTGGAATGAACACCACGTCGCCCGCTTTGATCTGGTGCGCGACGCCGTTCCGAATCGCCTTGGCGTTGTTGCCGGGACCGTTCAGCAGGCGCACCGTTGTCAGGTTGGCGGGGCGCCGCTCCATGCCGACGAGATCGGGCCCCAGGACGAGCGTCGCCGCCCCGGAGATCACGTGGTACACCTCGCTGACCAGATCGTGCTCGGCGACCACGGCGTTCGGGTTGTTGATGCGCTTACGGTGTACAACCGCGACGGCAACGTTCGACTTGCCGACATCGACGTTGCGGACCTGCTGATCGGTCAGATCGTTCGCGATGGCGCGCTTGACGTACGCCTGGATCTCCTCGTTCGGCACATACGTGCCGGGACACATCTTGCACGACGGCTGCGGTCCACTCTGCGCCCCGAGCGCCGCCATCATCGCGATGGCCACGAGCGGCACCGCCGCCACGATCAGTCGCCGCATGTTCACGTGCATGTCGTTGCTCCTCTCAGAATGTCGCAATCGGATTGACCGGCGAGCCGGTGCCGCCGCGGAACGGCAGCGGCGCGACCGTCAGCAGAAAGTCCCACCGCTTGCGCGCGGCGGCCGCCTCGGCCAGCGCCTCGAGATCGCAGTTGTCGAACAGGTGAATGCCGAGGCTGACGAGCGCAAAGTCGTGGACCGGACCGGTTTGGCCCTCGACGTCGGAGGGCGACGTGCTCGGCGGCACATCGCTCCCGAGCAGTGCCACGTCGCGCGTCTTCAGCCATGGCAGGACCGACGCGCCTGGACCGGGCCGCATCCCGGCCTCCCGTCCGAGGTCCCATGGACCGACAGCCGCGCGCCGCGCCCAGCGTCCGGTACGAATGAACACAGCATCGCCAGCGGCGACTTTAATACCCGCGAACTTCTCGAACGCCTCGACGTCCTGCCGCGTGATGATCGTGCCCGGTTCGAGGTACGGCACGCCCTTCATCCGCGGAATATCGATGAGCACGCCGCGCGTGAAGATCCCGTTCTTCAGGTTGGCGATCGAGTTGCGCGCGTGGCCGTTGGCTTTCATCACCTGTGCCGGATCGGGCTTGTAGCCGTTGTAGAACACGCCGTCGTAATTGATGTGCGCGAGCGAATCGAGATGCGTGTGCGCGACGCCGTGAAACGCCACGCCAAACCGGTCGGAGCCGATGGCCAGCATCTGCCGCTCGTACGGCTGCGGGTTGTCGACCGCCTTCTCGGTATCGACGTCGCGCGCGAGCGACACGGAGACGCCCTCTTTCACGAGCGCGGCCGCCTGCCGGCGCTTGGCCGGCGTGATCAGATTCATGGCCCCGATCTGATCGTCTTTCCCCCAGCGACCCCAATTCGACAGTTCGGTCTTCCAGCGCTCGTACTCCGCTTTCGGGATCGTCCGCGCGCCCGTTTGCGCGGAGCCGGGCGCGGCCGGCGACGCGGCGACGGCCACGAGCGCGATCAGCGCGCAAAGCAACATCCGCCTCATGATGCGCCTCCTCCGGAGGGCTGAAGCCCTTCGGCTATCTCATCCACCCATTCCACCGGAGCTCCCACCGCGATCTCTCCCTCGTCCAGCACTTCGGCAAACGCGCCGCCCCGCCACGGCACCGCGAGCGCACGGCGCAGGCCATCGTGCGCGTCGTCCATGTGATGGCAGGGCCGCGTCTCCCCGTTGATCCGCACGCGGCAGCCGCCGATCCGCATCACGCGCCCGCGGCTACCCGCCAGCGAGACGCCGCTTACCAGCAGGTTGGCCCGGCGCGACGCCGGGTCGACGTGGTCCGCGAGCTCACCCGTGATCGCGTCCCACGCGCCGCGGTCGATGAGCGTCACCTGGCGCCGCCCGCCCTGGTCGGCGTTGCCAACAAGACCCCGGCCGGCGCGGAGCGTCGCGCGCGCCACCGGATCCATCGGGCCGCCGTGTACCCGCTTGATCCAGATCGCGTCGAGCCGCCCGTGCATCATCCTCTGGGGCGCACGTCTCAGCGGCCGACGCGATACTGCGTGTCACTCACCGGCCCATGCCAGGTCGTCACCCCGAAGCTGACCGATACCTGTCGCATCGCCTGGGTCGGGGCCGCCCCGTGCCAGTGGCGTACACCGGGCGGCGTGTAGAAGACGTCGTTTGGGCGGTACTCACGGACGGGGCCGCCTTCCACCTGCGCCAGCGCCGTGCCCTGTTCGATGATGAGCGTCTGCCCGCGCTCGTGCGTGTGCCAGTTGCTACGGGCCCCCGCAGCAAAGCTGTAGCGGTTCACCCGGATGTCGGACGTGGTGTAGCCGGTCACGCGTCCGGTGAAGTTCACCGGATCGGGGTTCGTGGCACCGACCGTGGTCGGCTCAGGCGTCTGGCTCCACGCCACGGTGATCCCGCTCAGCACGATCAGCGTCAGAACGACGGCTCTCATCATGGTGTCCTCGCCTTTTCAACGCTGCACAGCATACCCGAGTCAGCCGTACGGGATGTCCGGCTTTCTCGTCCGCCGAAGCGCGTCGCGCGAAGGCGGAAGCCGGACCACTTTAGCCCTCGGCAAAGAACCGGCGCAGCCGCTCGCCCGCTTCGTGCAGCTCGGCGGCGTCCGCATAGCCGTACGACAGCCGGAGATACCCCTCGCCGCTCACGCCGAACGCCGCGCCCGGAATCGTCACCACGTGCGCCCGCTCGAGGAGATCCTTGGACAGCGCGGCCGAGTCGCCACAGCCGTCCACCCGCGCGAAGGCGAACAGGCCGGCGCTCGTCGGCGTCCACCGAAGCTTCGGAATCGCCCCAACCCCCGCGGCGAGGACCGCGCGACGCCTTCGCAGCTCGTCGTGAAACGAGAGCGCGTACGACCAGGAGCCGCGGACGGCCGCTTCGGCAGCCATCTGCGAAATCGCTGGCGCGCAGATGATCATCGCGTCCTGGACCTTGACCGCCTGCTCGCAGATGGCGGCATCGGCCAGCAGAAATCCGACGCGCCACCCCATCATGCCGAATGCCTTCGAGAAGGTGCCGACGATGACGACGTTGCGCCGCCAGCCCGGGGCCGAGGCGGCACTCCAGTGCACGCCGTCGTAGACGAATTGCATGTACGTTTCGTCGCTGATGACGACGACGCCACGCTCGGCGAGCCGCTCGACGATCAGGTGGCCGTCGGCAGCGTCGAGGGGGGCGCCGGTGGGATTGCTGGGGTTGCAGAGCACGACCGCCCGCGTGCGCGCGGTCAGGTGCGGCTCGATGTCGCTCCAGCGCACGGCGAACGTCGTGCGATCCGCGACCGGCGCTTCGATCGCCGTCGCCCCGACGGCGATCACCGCCATCTGATGATTCGTGAAATAGGGTGCCGGCAGGATCACCTCGTCGCTCGCGTCGACGAGCGTCGTCAATGCGAGCGTGAACGCGTGGTTGCCGCCCGCGCTGATCACGAGGTCGTCGCGCGCGATGGGCGTGCCGAAGGCGGACGCGAGCCGGTCCGCGAGAAGCGCGCGCAGGCCCGGCAGCCCCGGGTCGGTGACATAGCGATGCACCTCGGGACGCCCGAGCGCCTCGCGCGCGGCCGCGATCGCCGAGTCGGGCGGTGGAAAAAAGGGCACGGCCTGCCCGAGCGAGATCACCGGATGGCCGGCCGCGCGGAGCTCCGCCGCGCGGACGTTCAGCGGATCGAACGGCGGAAGGTCGAGACTGCGGATGCGCGCGCGGGCGGACGGCTCAGCCACGGGGGCCTATGGTACCGCCACGACTCCCGAGTAATGATCCGGTTCCGCCGTGCCGATACAGAAAGTGCCGAGACAGGACTGTCCACACGCGGCCAGGCCTTCGCGCAAGGAGTCAGGCACCGAGCTTGGACACGCTGGTCAACTCGCTTCATTCGCACCTCGATGGACACGCCCGGGAGCTCGAAGGACGGATCCGCATTTTCGAATCAGCCCTCGAGAACATGGGGGACGGCGTCGTCGTCGTCGACAAGGGCGGACGGTTCCTCCTCTGCAATTCCGCAGCACGCCGTATCTACGGCCGCGAGCCGCTCGACGGAGCAGTCGATCGCTGGTCGGAGACCTACGGCGTCTTCCTGCCCGACGGTGTGACGCCCTTTCCGGCGCACCAGCTGCCGCTGGCCCGCGCGCTCGAGGGCGAATCGACAGACCAGGTCGAATTGTTCTTCCGCAATGCCGCCCATCCCGAAGGCATCTTCGTCGCATCGACGGGACGCCCGCTGCGGGACGCGCAGAACCGCGTGACCGGCGGCATCGTCGTTCTCCGCGACATCTCGGCGCACAAGCAGGTAGAGATCGATCTGCGCAACACCAATGAGCGCCTCAACCGGCTCGTTGCCGATCAGGCGCGCCGGAGCCAGCAGTCGCGGACGCTGGCCGAGATGAGCAGCCTGCTGCAGGCGGCGGCCAGCGCAGACGAGCTGTACGCGGTGGTCGCCGATTACTGTGAGCGTTTGTTTCCAGGGACGTCCGGCGGATTCTTCGCGTACAGCGCCTCGCGCGACGACCTGGAGCGGCATGTGTGCTGGGGCGGCTACGCCGCGCTCGGTGAGTCGACGCTCATCCGCCCATCCGAATGCTGGGGACTGCGGCGCGGCCACCCGCATCGGCTCGACCGGCTGGCCGCGCGCATGCGCTGCGCGCACATCCCGTCGGCGGCGGCCGGGGCCATCTGTGCGCCCGTGCTGGGGCCGAACGAAACGATCGGGCTGCTCCACTTGCGGTTCGACCTCGTCGACTGTGTGCCGGAGGCGGTGCAGCAGGCACTCTGGGACGAGCGAGAGCAGATTACGGTGACGGCGGCGGAGTATCTGGGCCTGGCGCTCGTCAACCTGCGGCTGCGCACGGCGCTTCAGCAGCAGTCAATCCGGGATCCGCTCACCAAACTCTTCAACCGCCGCTTCATGGAGGAGACCCTGTTCCGCGAGATCCGCCGCGCACAACGGAAGCGCACGCACATCTGCGTGCTGATGCTCGACATCGACCACTTCAAGCGGTTCAACGACCGTCACGGCCACGCCGCCGGGGATACGGTGCTGCGGGCGTTTGGCGCGTTGCTGAACGACAACATCCGCAGCTCCGACGTCGCCTCGCGTTATGGCGGCGAAGAGTTCACCATCCTGCTGCCCGACGCGGCGGTGGACGACGCCCGCCGCAAGGCCGAGCTGCTGCTCGAGCGGACCAGGGCGCTGCGCCTCAGTTGCAACGGCAGCGACGTCGGCGCGATCAGTGCGTCGGTCGGCGTCGCGATGTTTCCCGACCACGGTGAGCAACCGGAAGACCTGCTCCGCGCCGCCGATGCGGCGCTCTATGCCGCGAAACAACGCGGGCGAGACCGTGTGGAAGTCGCGGTGCGCAGTGGCGACACGGCCGTCTGACGTCCAGCAGCGTCATCGTTCCTCGGCCCAGCGGATCGCGCCGGCAAGCTGCTGCAGGAACCGGCGTCGGACCAGGTCTGCAGATGACGCAGACGTGCAGAGGATCGCGCACAGGCCGAGCCGCCGCCGCTCAGCGATCATCGAGCGCGAGACCAGCACCCGCGGCGACGAGCATGCCGCCGCTGATGCGATTGGTCAGCGAGACGAATCTCGGTTCGTGCGCGATCGCCGCCGCGCCTGCAGCCAGGTACCCATAGCCTGCCAGCACGACAAATTCGATGATCACCGATGTCACGCCCAGAATGAGAATCTGCGACCCGATCGACCGGGTGGGGTCGAGGAACTGGGGCAACAGGGCGGCGAAGAACATGAGCGCCTTCGGATTGGCCGCCTGCAGGGCGAAGCCGCGCCCGAGTGTCGCCCAGTCTCTTGTGGCCGCGGGGACGACGCCGTCGGGCCGCAGGCCAAGGCCGAGGCCGAGGATGGTCCGAACGCCGAGATACAGGAGATATCCGGCGCCGACCAGCTTGATCGCCGTAAACACCTCGTGTGACGCGAGAAGCACGGCGCCCAGCCCTAGCGCCGAGAGCAGAAAGTAAAAGGCGTTGCCGCTGAGAATCCCGGCGTTCGCCCAGAGCGATGCGCGGCCGCCCTGCGACAACCCATGCGAGAGCACGAACAGCACGGCGGGTCCCGGCGTGAGGCACAGCAGGGCTTCGGTGCCGGAGAAGAAGAGCCACGTATCGAAGCTCACGGCTGCTCCTGGCGCGTCAGCGAAGCTCCGGCGTCGATGCAGGCGGCCTGCGATGGCGGGTCGCCTGCTCGTACGCGTAGGCCAGTCTGATCACCCGCCCGTCGTCATAGGGCCGTCCAAGGAACGTCAGCGACGCAGGCAGGTTGTCCGACGTGAATCCCGCCGGCACGACGATCGCCGGCACGTAGACGAGAAACGTGTTGATGTCCGGCACGCCCCACTGATTGCGGTACGGTGGGTTGACACCGTCCTTGATCGGCGTCGGCTGGTGCTCGACGCCTTTGAAAACGATCGCGTCGAGACGGTGGTCGGCCATCACCTTCAGCACGATCGTCGTCAGCTCATCGCGCGCGATCAAGTATTGGTGGTGGCTGTCGGCATTGAGTGGACGACGCAGCCGCGCTCGCGAGATGGGTGACACTTTCTCGAAGTCCGGCGAGGCCAGCATCTCCTGGCGCGACCGGAACGGCGCCTTGGCGCTGCGGCTGAAATACAGCCTGAACGCTTCGTCAGTCTCCGTCGGACTGTTGGCGCGCGTGGCGAGCAGCTCCTTCAGCCTCGGAATGACGATCGGGTCCACGAGCGTCGCCCCGGCCACCTTGAGCTCGCCGAGCGCCCGGTCGAAGACCGCGGTGACCTTGGCGAAGTCGGGTGACGAGGGATCCGACTCGAAGCCGATCGATTCGCGGAGCACGCCAAGCCGCGCGCCTTTCAGCCCGGCCCTGTCGAGGAATTTCGTGTAGCTGTCGGGCACGTGACCGATGCCGCGAGCGGTCACCGGATCCTCGGCGTCGTACCCCACCATCACGTCCAAGAGCCGGGCGAGGTCGGCCACCGTGCGCGCCATCGGGCCGAGCGAGCCCATCACGAACGGCCAGCCGTCCCACACGCCGCTGCGGCTGACGAGGCCCCCGGTGGGCCTCATGCCGACGATGCCGTTCCAGGTCGACGGGCGACGGATGGAGGCAAACCCCTCCTGCCCGACGCCAAGCGTCGCGAAATTGGCCGAAATCGCCGCGCCCGTTCCCCCTGAGGACCCGCCAGCGGTGCGATCGAGCGCGTAGGGATTCCGCGTGGACCCGAAGAGCGACCCGTGCGTGTCGCCGCCGCCCAGCTCACCGAGCGTGGCCTTGCCCAGAATGATCGCGCCCGCCCGCTTCAGCTGCTCCGTGACAAACGCGTCGCGATCGGGAAAGTAATCCTTGAACAGAATGGACCCGAGCGTCGTCGGCATGCCCCGCACGTCGAACTGGTCTTTCACGATGATCGGAATGCCGTGCAGCGGTCCGGTCAAGCCGGATTTCTTGAACTGCGCGTCCAGCCGATCGGCTTCTTTGAGCGCCTCCGGACTGAGAGTGATGATGGCATTAATCGTCGGACCCTTCTTGTCGTACGCCGCGATCCGATCGAGATACAGCTGCACGAGCCGCCGCGCCGTCAGCGCTCCGGTTGTGTACGCCGCGTGCACCTCATCGACCGTCGCGTCGAGCAGGCGGAACGATCCGCTCTGGGCCGTGGCTTCCACCACTCCAGTCAGCAGCATCAGAACCGCGAGCGACCACTGGCCGGCAATGGGTTGGACGTTCGTGGACGTCACGCCTATCTCCGAAACGTCTCGCGATCCTTGAACTCCACCATGATGAATTCAGCAGCCTCGGTCGTCGTGTTCTCCGGAAGATGGACGTTCCCATCCCCGCACCCGAGCGCGCCCGCAGGAACGGATGCGGGCGCCGCCGTCCCATCCGGAAGCGTGAAGTTGAACTCCTGGCTGGTGAGGAAGACCACGCAGCTGGCGAAATGCCTGTGCATGACCGATCGCTCGCCCGGTCCGTAGCGGACTCGAACCACACGTACGAGTTCGTTTTCGAACGATACGGAGTAGTGGGTGGGGTCGGCGCTGACGGCATCGGGGAAGACGTCCGCAGGACCCTTCTGGGCCATCAGGCCGGCGGACGCGATTCCAATGAAGACGCCGAGAACCAGGTTGCGCATCTCACCTCTTCCTGTGACGGTTACTGCACGCGCAGCTCCTTCGCGAGCCGCGCAGCGGGATAGATGATGCCGAGCGCCGCCCGCATGAAGTGCGGATGCACCGCCACCGTGCGGTTCATCTGGGGGTCGAACCAGAAGCTCCCGGCAATCGAATGGATGTTGCCGTCGAACACGAGACCGACCACGCGTCCCTGGGCGTCGACCATCGGGCTGCCGGAGTTGCCGCCGATGATATCGGTCGTGGCGACGAAGTTGGCGCGCGCGTTCAGGTCGATCCGCGGCTTGGCCTCGACCCAGCGCTGCGGGAGCTGGAACGGGGGCACGCCGGTCGTGCGCTCGTATAGACGGTCGAGGCGCGTGAACGGCTCGACGCGCGTCCCCGCCTCAGTCCATCCCTCGACGGCGCCGTATGTGAGCCTGAGCGTGAACGTCGCGTCCGGATAGAGCTGCGTACCGTACACCTTGAAGCGAATCTCCGCGATCCTCTGTTGGGCCACACCCACGGGCCCCTGCACTTCCTCTTCGTAGATCGTGCGAAGGCGCCGTGACTCGCCGTCAACCTCCCGGGCGAGCGCGATCATCGGGTCCGTACTCGCGCGCAACGCCTCCGCTCCGCCTTCGTACAGCTTCGCGCGGACCTTCGGGTCGGCCAACGTCGATCCGGTGATGAGCTCACGCGCCCGCTCATCAGGCGACTTCGTGCCGAGGACGGTCTTGATGATCGGATGATCGGGGCCGAGATACTCGCGCATCCGCTCGAGCGAGAACGCCAGCCGCAGCTGCTCGAACTCAGGATAGACAGGCGAGGCCGCCTCGAGCGACGCCTTGATCTGCGGAAGCGCGGCAGCGGTGTACTCGCGCAGCCGATCGGGGTTCGGCTTCGCCCGCTCGTTGGCGGCACGCACGAGCACGCGGGCGTACGAAAACAGCTCGCTGTTGAAGCCGGCGGCGCCTTCGAGCCAGACGTATGGCACGTGAATCTCGCGGTAGCGCTGCTCCGCGCGGGCGATGTCGTCCCACGCCGTCCCGGCCGCAGCCCGCAGCGCCGGATTCGCGTTCACGGCCTCGCGCAGCTTGCGCTCCTCGGCCGCCTTCTGGTCCATCATCCGATCGTCGAGCAGCGCGGCGAGCTGCATGCGCCGCACCTTGATCGCGTTCTCGATCGAGTCGAGGTAATCCTTCGCCGTGCGCGCCCCTTCGTCAGACGACTTCGAGTACTGAATCATCCGGCCGCGCAGCTCGGAGTACCGAATGAGCCAGAACGGGAGTACCACGTCGCGCTCCCGCTTGAGCTGCGCCACGGTCAGCAGCCGCTGCGTCGTGCCCGGGTGACCCGCCACGAACACCGGCTCCTTCTCGGTTGCGCCCTCCCACCGGAGCGTCAGGTGCGTTGGCGTGGACGCCGGCTTCCCGTTCTCGTAGACGCGCAGGAGCGACATGTCGAGGCACCAGCGGGGGAACTGGAAGTTGTCGGGGTCCCCGCCGAATGCGGCGATCCCCTGCTCCGGCGCGAAGGCGAGCCGCACGTCGTCATAGCGCTTGTACTTGTAGAGCCAGTACTGCCCGCCCTGGTAGAGCGTGACCGCCTCGCAGGCGAGCGGCGTGCCGCCCTTCTTCGCGGCTTCCTCGCACTCGGACTCGAGCGTCGTCAGGATCTTGTTGCGCGCGGCGGCCACGGCATCGGGAGAAAGCGCGGCGATCGCGTTGGTCACCTGCGGCGTCACGTTCTCGGTGCTCATGAGCACGGAGGCCTGCGCCCCTGGCAGCGGATCTCGTCATTGGCGGCCGCGGCCATGAAGCCGTCCGCCATCAGATCGCGCTGCGCCGTCGAGTTGTCAGCCAGGCAGCTCGCGACGCAGTGGTGGTTCGTCAGGATCAGCCCCTCAGGCGACACGAACGACCCGGTGCAGCCTGTTTCGAGCCGGACCACCGACCGCTGCACGTGCTCGAGCCACTGATCGGTGACCTGCACCCCGTACTTCTTCGCCACCTCAGCCCGAGGGAAGCCGTCGAACGTCCACATCCCCTCGTCGGCCGCGACGCCGACGGACAGGGCCACCACCACGAACGCCTGAATGAATCGCTTCATGACTGCCTCGCCACTACTCGCCGACAGCATACGTCACCTGGCGACCTCAGCCTGCGCACCGCCGAGCCGGCATTCAGCGCGAGGACGCATTCGCCGACCCGAGACGCTTCTTGTAGGCCGTCTCGGAGTCGTCGACCATCTTCGCCCATTGGCCTGGCGAGAGGGCGAGCGGACTCGGCCGCGCGTTCGCCCACAGCGCCTCCAACTTCCCCTTGAACAGGTTCTGCGGGTGCCCCGAGACGAGAATGTCGGGATTCATCGCCCGCAGCGCCTTGTACGAATTGAAGGCGTCCTCGGGGCGCGTGTCGTATCTCGGATTGCCCGTGATGGGTGTCGGCGGCCCACCATAGACGATCTGATAGCTTCGCCCGCTCTCCCGCGTCGTGATGAAGTAAGCGGCCGCGCCTGGCGTATGACCAGGCGTCCAGATGACCTTGATAGTGGATCCGCCGAGGGTGATCTCGTCACCGCTCTTGAGAATGCGGCCGACCTGGATCGGCTCGTGGCCCCACGTCTCGTTCGATGAGAGATCGTGGCCACTGACCAAGGCTGGGATTTCCGCCTCCAACGCCGCCACTGTGGCGCCTGTGATCCGCCGCATCGTTTCCATCGTCTCCATGTGGTCGTAGTGCGCGTGGGAAATCAGCATCAGCTTGATGTCGGCCGGCTTGAACCCGAGCTTTACGATGTTGGGAAACACCACCGCTGCCATCTTCTCGGTGCCGGTGTCGAGAAGGACGAGGCCTTGCGGCGAGGCGACGAGAATCGACGCGATGTTGTTCGAGCCGACGTAGTAGACGTCGCCCACGATCTTGAAGGGCGCCTGCGGCTCGCTGTCCGTATCCGGGCGCCCCACACGCTCCATGAACCACGCGGTGTCCTTACCGCCGATCGCGAGCGGATCGGACGCTGGAGGCGACTGCGCCGAAACAGCGGCAGCGAGTGACGCAGCGGCGAGGGCGAACGAGAGACGCAGCAATGTGTGCATGGCGGTTCCTCTTGAAAAACCGCCACACCTTACCTCAGAAAGGCGCGGTACACCAACAAAGGGCTATCGCTTTACCGGCGCCGGCGCACGAAGGTCATGCGCTCGCCCGCGCCGTTCTCATCCGCAGAGTGTGGGGACTCATCCACTCAGGCCCGCGGTGGCTACGTCCGGGCCTGTCTCATGTCGCGGGACCAACCGTCACCGCGCGCGGCAGGTCCACCGTGAATACGCAACCTCTTCCGGGGAGGTTTCGGGCGTAGAGCCGGCCACCGTTGACTTCGGCGCCCCATCGGCTGAACGTGAGGCCAATACCCAGTCCGCTTCGATCCGCGCCGCGTTGCTCGAACGACGGGGTCTCGTTCCCGTCCCCTCCGCCTGGCAAGCCGCCACATTCGTCCTCCACCTCGATCAGGACGCGGTCGGGACTGGCATTGACGCGTAGCCTCACGTCACCCTGTTGCCGAGTGAACTTTGTGCCGTTCTGCAAGAGATTCCCAACCACGGCGGCGAGGACCTGCTCATCCCCGTCGATCGCGAGGTCTGCGTCTACGGGCGAAACAGTCAATGTGATGCCGCGAGCACTAGCCGCCAATGCGGCGGCGGCCGCGACCTCTCCGATGAATGTGGCCACCACGATCCGTTTGCTGTTCGTCGTCCCCCTGACCATGCGAACTTCGTCCAGCGAGTGCGCGATCAGGTCTCGCAGTCCCAGAAGGCTGCGCTTGAGCACAGTTCCGGTGCTGCCTGACACACCGACATCTCCCTTCTTCAGCACTTCAAATGCGACGATCGCCGTGTTGACGAGGTTCCGTAATTCGTGCACGAGGAAACCCACACGCTCGCTGCTGCGCTGAGATGCCTGCTGTTGTTTAACCGCGGCGCGTGCCTGGCTTTCGCCTTCGTACGTTGTGACGGCCGCCGCAATCGCCTCGTCGAGGCACCGGTTCAACGTGCGGAAGTCATCAGCGTCGATAGGGGCATCCGTTTCCACAGCCAGCTCGGTGATCGTCTGACATACGTCGCCATAGTCGTGAACGACCTGCGAGACGGTGAAGCCCTGCGCCAGAAGGTCGAGGCCGTGCTGGCGGGCGCTCCGGTCGATGTCCATGCTGGATGTTCCCCAGCGCAGTGTGTCGACCAGCTGATCCAGGAGCAGAGGAACACCGCGTGCGATCTCGGCTTCGCTGGGCGGCGGAATAGACCTCGCTGCCACTTTGGCCCGACAGCGGGAGATGATTGCTTCCCGGTTAGTGCTTATGAATTCGTGCAGCATGTCACCGCTCCTCGTAACTCGATGATGCTGTGGGTGTATGAATGATTCGAACAGACCGCGGCACGGTTACGTGACTCGGCAGGACTACTCCTGACCTCGTCAAGCGCTCCCGTAGCAGTCGAGCGCACCGCCGAATTATAGCCCCGTCTCTGCACGGGCAGTTCGGCTAGCGGACGCTGAAGATGACTGAGGGCGCGCCCTGATCGACCGTGGAGACGTTCGCGTTCACAGCCTTGGAGCATGGAGGTTCGAACCGATCACTCCCGTCGGACACCGTCAACGGAGAAGACATCATGGCAGTCGTAGACCCGAAAGTTGCTGAGTTTCGACAGCGAGTCGAAAAAGAGTGGAGAGCCGACGCGACCGCCGCCGCGTGGCAGAAGTACTACCCGCAGATGAAGGAACAGCTTGCCCCGGATACGCAGGCGCTCGTGGATGCGGCCGCGCCGCGCCAGGGGATGTCGATTCTCGACCTTGCGTCAGACACCGGAGAGCCGTCACTGAGCCTGGCGCGCACGGTCGCGCCGACCGGCATGGTGACGGCAACCGACCTCAGTCCGGGGATGCTCAACGCGCTGAAGAGCAATGCGGCGGCGGAAGGCGTCACGAACATCGAAACGAAAGTGTGCGATGCGGAACAGCTGCCCTTTGCTGACGCGAGCTTCGACCTCGTGACCTCACGTTTCGGGGTCATGTTCTTTGCCGACGATGATCGGCGCGCCGCCCAGGAGGAAGCGCATCGAGATTTGCACGCGCTGTACGACGGTACGATCACCAACGTGACCGCGCCGATCGTGATCGTGACGGGAGTCTCGCGCTAGCTCGACGTCGCGGCGACGCTCGCGCACCGGCGCCATCCGCGCGGGCGTCTGCGGAGCGCATGATAGGATGCCGCCCGCTCGCCAAATCCGAGCCCAGGAGGTTTCTCATGCGTTGTGTCAGGACATTGGTGTGCCGCCTCGCGACGGCGGTCGCAACATCGATCGTGGTCATCACGTCGACCGGCTTCGCCCAGACGCTCTCATCGATTCCCGTCATCTACGCCGCCGCGGCCCACGCGGATCAGACCACACTCATCGTGCAGGGAAGGAATTTCGCTCCGGACGCGGCCGTATATCTGGGCGGTGTGCCGCTCGGCGGCGTCAGCGTCAACGGCGCCGGCACCGTGCTCATGGCTACGATTATCGGGACACTTCCCGGCAGTTATCAGCTGCGCGTCTCGAACGGCCGTTTACTGGTACAGAACGCCTTCTTCGACGTGACGCTGGGCGCCGTCGGCCCGCAGGGGCCGCCGGGAGCACCGGGCGCGCCGGGCGATCACGGTCACACCGCGTCCTGATCGTCCACGAGGTCGTATCGCGCCCTGACCGCCTCGATGATCTCGTCGATGGTTTCCGCCCGAGGTCTCACACGATGCCGGTGCTCCAGTGTCTTGAGCTCGTCGGCGAGGGCGCGATCGCCGAAGACGTCGCCGATCCAGCGCGAAAAGTCGCCGCGGCGCAGATACCCGTCCATCGCCGGCAGCGGCCCGGACGCCATCGCGGCCACGAACTGGCGGAGGGTGCGGACGCGGCGGGAGGGCATCCCATGGGCCTCAAACACGAAGGCTTTCGGGTCGGTCACAGGCACGTCGACGTACTTCTCGCGGTGCCGGACGTGCGGAGTCATGCGCGGGCCGATGGTGAACATCCGCAGTTCGCCGCCGGCTTCTTCCGTGACAGGCAGCGCAACCGCCTGACCGACCTTCAGGTGGCCGATCCGAGACCAGTGTCGCGCGTCGAGCGCGCCGCACGGGGCGCAGCGCCGTCGTAGTGCCTCGACTTCCTCTGGACTCGACTCACAGGTGACGATGATGACGTCGCTCGCCGCGAGCAGCGCCTCCGGAAGCCGCGAGGCGCAGTAGGTGGCCACCGTGTAGCCGTTCGTGTCCAGATCCAGGAGCGTGTAGGCCTCGGCATCGTGGAGGAAATAGTGCGCTTCGTCGAGCAGGATCCGATGCGGAAGGCCGGTTCGACGACGCATGATGTTCAGCGCCGGAAGCGCGGCGAGAATGTACTGGATCTTCTCGTCGTGCGGCTGGTGCGACAGGTCGATCACGACGCTCCGGTCCGGGTACCGGAGCGCTCTCAACAGCTCCCTCGGCGTGGGTGGAGGGTCTTCCCCGCCCAGGACCATGACACCCGGAAGTCCCTCCAGCGACCGGTAGTCGCCCTCCGGATCGATCACGCACACGCAGTATCCGTGCAGGATCAGCTGCTCGCACAGCAGTCCGGCGACCCAGGACTTGCCGGACTTCGCGTCGCCCGCGATGAGCACGTTGCGGCCGCGCACCGCCAGCGAGAATTCCTCCCCGTCCTCGGTGTACCCGAGGCGAAGGCGCCTGCGCGCCCGCGTTGGGACCGGTAGCCGCCCCGTCTCGGCGACCGCGGCGATGTACGAGGCAACCGACGACAGGCCTTCGCCGGCGAGGGTCACGTCCGCCGCTGCGCGCAGCGCCTCGCTTCCCCATTCGACCGCCACCCCGACCTCTGCCAGTCGCAGCAGCTCGTGATCGTTCTCGCGATCGCCGATCGCAAGCGTGTTGCGAGGAGACAGGCGCAGCATGTCGAGCGCAGTATGGAGTCCTGTCGCCTTGCTGACGCCTTGTGGGAGTGTCATCACCCGGCCACCGTTGAAGATCAGAACGAGCGGCAGCTCGAGCTCGTGAATGACCTGGAGCAACCGGGGGGCGTCGACGGCGCTGGCGTCGACGAGGCACTGCCCGGTCGTGTGCGGGATGCCGCGGCGGATCAGCTCCGAGAGAAACGCGGCCGGCACCGGCGGCGCAAGCATCGACGTGTAATTGCTGTCGGGGAAGTGCAGGACCGCGCCGTTCTCGGCCACGACACCATCGACGAAGTGCAGCTGTCCGGCGACGCGCTCGAGCTCGCTCAGGATCCGCCCCGTCACGAGAAGCGTGACGATCCCATTGGTCCGAGCGCCGGCGATTGCGGCGCGAACGGCCGGATCGACGGCGCTGCCGCGCGCGATCGTCCCATCGTAGTCGAAAGCCAACACCGACAGCTTCATGCCGCCTCCCTGCCCGACCTTGTCGGTCACGCGGCCACCCGCTGCCTCGACAAGCGGCGTTCCGGCCGCGCGGTCCCATATGGCTTCGTCAACATGCCCGGTCGGCGGGAATCGCAACAGCATGTCGGCGGCACCCGCGGCGAGCGCGGCGTGCTTGGCCTGGCTGTCCATCCGTATGACCTGCCCTCGATGGCCACACGTTCGAAGAGTCCTTTGGAGACGCGTGAGGTCGACGTGACGGTCCTCCCATGACCGCAGAATCCGTGCGCGGGATCAGTCGCGCCCATGCGACACCCGAATCGCACGTCCGGCCCGAGACTGGCGACTGAGATGTCGTTGGTCATGTCAGCTCGTGGGCGTCATCGAGGTGGCGACATGTGATCCCGCGTCGGCCAGCACGGCGTCTGCCGGCGCCGACGCGTCGAGCCGATGCCACGTCATCGGACCGGCACCCTGCGCCTGCTGCGTGCGCAGCACGCTCGCGTCGGCATCCGAGGCGTCCCCCGTCCGCTGCTGCAGACGCTCGGTGAGCAGAGCCTCGGGAGCGTCGAGCCAGATCCCCACGAACGGAACCCCGGATTCGCTGGCCGCCTGCTCGATCGCCTCCCGCTGGGCTGGCATCGCGTAGACCGCGTCGGCGATCACGCTCAGGCCCGCCTGCACGATTGTCGCGGTGTACGCGCCAAGCGCCGCATACACGCGCCGCGACACATCAGGCGCGTAGCCCTCGGGGCCAAGGCGCTCGAGCGGACGCACCCCGCAGAGCTGCTTGCGGATCTCGTCACTTCGAAGCACGACGGCGCCAGGCGGCGCGCCGACGCCCGCCGCGAGCGCCAGCGCCAGCGTCGATTTTCCCGTTCCCGAGAAGCCACCAATCGCCACGACGCACGGCGGCGCCGGCTGTAGGAATCGCCACGCCATCGCCAGGTAATCCCGTGCCGCGCGCTCCTGTTCCCGTCGGGTATCAGGATCGCGCTGGAGGTGCATCGCGGTCGCGGTCGTCTTCGCACGCACGGCGGCGCGGCATGACAGGAACAGCGGGAGGAGCCGAATCCCGGAATGATCCCCGGTCTCCGTCAGGTACCCGTTCCAGACGGCGTTCGCGTGTCGCGGGAGCTGACGTCGCCACAAGTCCATCAGGAGGAAGGCGAGATCGTAGAGGACATCGGTGCACGCAATCTCGTCGTTGAACTCGATCGCGTCGAAGATCGTCGGTTGGCCATCCAGCAGCACGATGTTTCGCAGGTGCAAGTCTCCATGGCACTGGCGGACCAGCCCTCCCGCGCGCCGACTGTCGAGGAGCGCCCCCTGGTGCTCGATTTCTCGCAGCGTCGCCCCGGTCAGCCGCCGACATGCGGCGTCGTCCAGGATCGATCCACCGAATCTGGCGAAGCCCTCGGCGTTGCCTGTCGCAACCCACCTGATGCCGGCCTGACCGCCGTGATCCGGACGCGCGTCGGCACCGGCGTGCAAGCGGGCGATCGCGGCTGCGAGAGGACGCATGAGGTCCAAGCCCAGCTCGTTCCGTGCGGCCAGCCGGTCGAAGAGGTGCCTTTCGTCGAACCGGTTCATCTCGACGAGCCAGTCCACGGCGGTCCCCGGTCCACCAATGGCGAGCGACCCGTCCTGGCGGCGCACGACCGGCACGACACCAATGTAGATCGCCGGTGCGGTGCGTGTATTGAGGCGCAGCTCCCCCTCACACGCCGCGCGCCGCCGTTCGACCGTGGAGAAGTCGAGATAGTCGTATCGCGCCGCGCGCTTCAACTTCCAGGCGCGAGCGCCCGCCAGGAACACGAAGGCCGTATGCGTGTCGATGCGCGTGACAGTCTCGCCGCCGTGTGTGTCGGGCGACTCGAGAAACGCAACGACAGCGCTTTGATCGTCGCTGATCATCGTGTGACCTTCACTGCCGCGAGGACCCCGTCGGCGAAGGCCGCGTGCACGTCCTCGAGCTTCGCGCCCTCGGGCAGCGGCACGGCCCGGTAGAAGCTGCCGTACGACCTCTCGCGGCGGTACACGTTGTCCTTCCTCTGCTCGGCCTCGCTCCTGCGCGCGCCGGAGATCGACAGGTACCCGTCGGTCACCTCGACCTTCACATCTTCCTTCTTCAGCCCCTGGAGATCATCGTGGTGCTTGCTCATGACGAACACGCGGCGGGTCCGGCGAACCGTCAGTGAGGCTTGGACGAATGCTGATGGCCGCGGCTACCGCCGGTGTGCATTCCATCGAACTTCATTCGTCGGCGGCTCGCCCCGCTCGAACGCTCGGATATTGTCGAGCGTCGTCCTGGCGATGTTCGCCAGCGCCTCGTGCGTCAGGAACCCCTGGTGGGACGTGATCAACGTGTTCGGAAAGGTCAACAGTCGGGCCAGCACGTCATCCTGCAGGACTTGATCCGACAGATCCTTGAAGAAGACGCCTTCTTCCTCTTCGTAGACGTCGAGGCCCGCGGCGCCGACGTGCCCGCGCTTGAGCGCCGCGACCAGAGCCTGCGTGTCGATCAGCGCCCCACGGCCGGTGTTGATCAGGACGACGCCGGCCTTCATCGCGGCGAGCGCTTTGGCGTCGATCAGGTGCCGCGTGTCAGGGGTGAGCGGCACGTGCAGAGAGACGATGTCGGACGCGGCAAGCAGCTCCGGCAGCGCCACGTAGCGTACGCCGGTGGTCCGGGCGAGCTCCGGGTCCTCCTCGAGGTCATGCGCGAGCAGGCGGCAGCCGAACCCGTGCATGATGCGAAGCATCACTGTACCGATCCGCCCGGTCCCCACGACGCCGACTGTCTTCCCGTGGAGGTCGAATCCGACCAGTCCATCGAGCGAGAAGTTTGCCTCACGGACCCGGTTGTAGGCCCGGTGGGTATGGCGGTTCAGCGTCAGAATGAGGGCGACGGCGTGTTCGGCGACCGCATACGGCGAGTACTCCGGCACCCGGACCACGGTCAGGCCGAGCCGACCGGCCGCCTCGAGATCCACGTGGTTGAAGCCGGCCGATCGGAGCGCGATCACGCGCACGCCTCCGTCTTTCAGAATCGTCAGCGCCCCCTCGTCGACCCGATCGTTGACGAACGAGCAGACGGCTCCACAGCCGGAGGCGAGGACTGCCGTCTCGCGGGTGAGGCGCGGTTCGAAGAAATGCAGCCCGTGCCCGAACTCCGTGTTCGCCTGCTCGAGGGCCTGGCGGTCGAAGCGGTGCGTGTCGAAGACGGCGACCCTCATGGGCCTCAAGCCCTCGCGCGAGCCAGCTCGAGCTCGGCCACGCGCTTCTTCACCGACAGCACGCTGTCGGGACTGAGCGAGATGGAGTCGATACCGCACTCCACCAGGAAGTCGGTGAACTCGGGATACTGGCTGGGCGCCTGCCCGCAGATCCCGACGGCGGCGCCCGCCCGATGCGCGTCGGCGACGAGCCCGCGAATGAACGTCGTGACGGCCTCGTTGCGCTCGTCGAACAGGTAGGCGAGCTCGGCCGAGTCACGGTCGACGCCGAGCACCAGCTGGGTGAGGTCGTTGCTGCCGATGGAGAAAGCGTCGAATCGCTCGGCGAACTGCGCCGCCAGGATGACGTTCGACGGGACTTCGCACATGACGTACACCTGCAGCCCGTGCTCGCCGCGCCGGAGTCCGTTGGCGGCCAGTTCCTCGAGCACGCGATCGGCTTCCTCCAGCGTCCGGCAGAACGGAATCATCACGACGACGTTCGTCAATCCGATGTGCTCGCGGACGCGGCTGATGGCTCGGCACTCGAGCGCAAAGCCTTCACGATACCGGTCGCTATAGTAGCGGGACGCGCCCCGGAAGCCGAGCATCGGGTTTTCCTCCGCCGGCTCGAACTGCCGGCCCCCGATCAGGTTCGCGTACTCGTTGGTCTTGAAGTCGCTCATGCGGACGATCACCGGCGCTGGAAACTGCGAGGCCGCGATCCGGGCGATCCCGCGCGCGAGATGATCGACAAAATACTCGGTCTTGTCCTCGTAGCCGTCCGTCAGCGCCGCGATGTGGCGCTGCGCGTCACGATCCTGGAGGTCATCGAAACGGACGAGCGCCATCGGGTGGATCTTGATGATGTTGTTGATGATGAACTCCATGCGGGCCAGGCCGATGCCGTCGGCCGGCAGCCGCCACCAGCGAAACGAGGCGGCGGGACTCGCCATGTTCATCATGATGCGCGTGTGCGTCTTCGGCACCTCCTCCGCGCCGACGTCGGTCACCTCGAAGCGCAGCCTCCCGTCGTACACGTAGCCCCGATCGCCCTCCGCGCACGAGAGCGTGACGTCCTGGCCGTTTCGCAGGACGTCGGTGGCGTCGCCGGCGCCGACGATTGCCGGCAGGCCAAGCTCGCGGCTGACGATGGCCGCGTGGCTCGTGCGACCGCCCTGATCGGTGACGATGCCGGCCGCCCGTTTCATGATCGGCACCCAGTCCGGATCCGTCATCTCGGTCACGAGGACGCCTCCATCCCTGAACCGGTGCAGTTCGCGCGGACTCTCGATGATTTGCACCTGTCCCGCCGCGATCGCCTGACCGATGCTGAGGCCCTCGACGAGCCGCGCGCCGCGCGCCTTGAGGGTGTAGGTCTGGAGCGACGTCGGCTGCTTCTGCGACTGCACGGTTTCGGGACGGGCCTGCACGATGAACAGATCGCCGCTCTCCCCGTCCCTGGCCCACTCCATGTCCATTGGCCGCCCGTAGTGCCGCTCGATGGCAACCGCCCACCGCGCAAGCTGCAGCACGTCCTGATCGTCCAGCGTGAACGCGCGGCGTTCGTGCTTGGGCGTCTCCACACTTTTCGTGGTGCGGCTGCCGCCCTTCGCGTAGATCAGCTTCTGCTCCTTGGTTCCGAGCGTCTTGCCGACAATGGGCACGAGATCGCCGCGATCGAGCAGCGGCTTGAAGACGATGTACTCGTCCGGTGTCACCGTGCCCTTGACGACCGTCTCACCCAGTCCCCAGGAGCCGTTGATGACTACGACATCTGGAAACCCCGTTTCCGTGTCGATCGAGAACATGACGCCTGCGCTCCCGGTGTCGGACCGTACCATCTTCTGCACCCCGATCGACAACGCCACCTGAAGGTGAGCGAAGCCGTGGTGTTCGCGGTACGTGATGGCGCGGTCGGTGAAGAGCGACGCGTAGCAGCGGCGGCACGCGTCCATCAGCTCCTCGGCTCCGCTGATGTTCAGGAAGGTCTCCTGCTGGCCGGCGAAGCTGGCCTGGGGCAGGTCCTCCGCGGTCGCGCTGCTGCGAACGGCCACGTCGACATTGTCGGTATCGTAGCGGCGGCTCAGTTCCCCGTAGGCGACGGCGATCGCGTCGGCGATCCGGTACGGAAACTGACCGCGCAGAAACAGCCTCCTGATCGAGCGGCCCACCTCGTCGAGCGGCTTCCGCGCCCGGGCGAGATCCTCCAGCAGCGACCGAAGCGGCTCCGCGAGGTCGTTCTCATCGATGAACTGGCGGTAGGCAGCGGCCGTCGTCGCGAATCCTTGTGGTACGCGGATGCCGCGATCGCCCAGCGCCTGGATCATCTCGCCAAGCGACGCGTTCTTGCCGCCGACGAGGCCGACGTCGGCGCTCCCCAGAGTCTCGAACCAACGGACGTACGCGGGATCAACGGGTGTCATGCGGCCTCCTTGATGGACAACAGCCCGGATCTTCCGCGACGTTCAAACGGCCGAGCTGGCTCTGCTCGACGCTCATCTTCGCCTCGGGCTGTGCACTTGAGAGCGCATCCGTCGGCCGCGTGCCCGCGTCGGAGACGCTCGTACGGTTGGGGAGAAGCGAGTCATGTGCCAAGTGGCAGCGTGACCTGCTCTGCTGTCCTATGCCCGAGCTGCTGCCGGTGGGGACTTTTTGCCCAGCGAGAGAGATTTCCCGCCTCGTTGCGGGCCCCTTCGCCTGCGTGCCGGGACCACGCCAGCATCAAGGCCGCCGTGCCTCACCAGATTCCGTGGGAGGGTTGTAATGTTCGCGCCCGAACTCGCACTCACTCCCTGTGACCGTTCTGAAGGGAACGAGACCCATAAGGAGGAGTATGAAGGGAACATTCCTCGCGCTGATGGTAGCGCTGGCGCCCACGACGCAGCGCGGATAGTGCCCAACCGCCAGCGCAGGTGGGGGGCCGAAGGCAACCGAGTCGTCCAGAGCTCACGACGCGAGTTCCCGACGCGAGCTCTGGATGCGGCGGACAGCCCCTCAGGCCTGCCATAGGCTGACTGCTGGAGGACCTCTCGCTTATCAATCCACGCGGGCTGTGTCCCGCGGACTCTCACTGGTCAGGCGATCGTCATCTCGTCACCGCGCGGAACCCTTCCAGGTCGGTCGCACAGGCATGCAGTGCGTACGCAAGACGAGGCACAGAGATTCTGGCCTCTGTGCCTCGGTGGTTCGTGATCGATGATCGCGGGTCCGGCTGAAGCCGGACACTACGTACTAGGACGAGCTACTCGATATCGCCCAGCGGGCCGCGGGCGCCGGCGACCGGCTCGTCGGCGTCGAACGCGTACTCGATCTCGCGCTCCATGTCGAGCTCCTCCTCCGTCGGCTGCGGCGGCGCCGGCGGCGGCGGCGGCTCGTCGGCCGGAATCCGCACGCTGCGGTACCACTCGAAGCCGGTCCCCGCCGGAATCAACCGGCCCATCGTCACGTTCTCCTTCAGGCCGCGCAGGTAGTCGACCTTGCCGGAGATCGACGCCTCGGTCAGCACGCGCGTCGTCTCCTGGAAGGAGGCCGCCGAGATGAACGAATCGGTCGAGAGCGACGCCTTGGTGATGCCGAGCAGCAGCGGCTGCGCGGTCGCGGGCCGACCGCCCGCGGCAATCACCCGCTCGTTCTCCTCGAGGAAGCGGAACTTGTCGACCTGCTCGTCGATCAGGAACTCGGTGTCGCCCACATCCTCGATCTTCACCCACCGCATCATCTGCCGCGCGATGACCTCGATGTGCTTGTCGTTGATGTTGACGCCCTGCAGACGGTAGACCTCCTGAATCTCGTTGACGAGATACTTCTGCAACTCCTTCTCGCCAAGCACCCGCAGGATGTCGTGCGGGTTGCTCGGGCCGTCCATCAGCTGCTCGCCCGCGCGCACCCGCTCGCCCTCGTGCACGTTCACGTGCACGCCGCGCGGCAGCGCGTACTCCCGCGGTTCGCTCGAGTCGTCCGGGATGATGATCATCTTGCGCTGCCCCTTGACGACACCGCCGTCCTTCACCAGGCCGTCGATCTCCGAGATCACGGCCGGATCCTTCGGCTTGCGCGCCTCGAAGAGCTCGACCACGCGCGGCAGACCGCCCGTGATGTCCTTCGTCTTCGTCGTCTCGCGCGGGATCTTGGCGAGCACGTCACCCGCCTCGACCGCCTCGCCGTCCTGCACCATCAGGTGTGCGTGCACCGGCATGTGGTACTTGCGGGCTGTCTTGCCGGACTTGTCCTTGACCTCGATCGTCGGCTGCTTCTTCTCGTCTGGCGAGTCGACGATGATGAACCGCGACAAGCCGGTCACCTCGTCCACTTCCTCATGGATGGTGAGACCCTCGACGATGTCCTTGAAGCGGACGGTGCCGGTCTCCTCGGTCAGGATTGAGAACGTGTACGGATCCCACTCGACGACGATTTGCCCCGGCTCAACCTTCTGGCCGTCGCGCACCTTCAGCCGCGCGCCGTAGACGATCGGGTAGCGCTCGCGGTCGCGCCCCTTCTCGTCCTGGATGACGAGCGACCCGTTGCGGTTCATGACGATCAGCTGGCCGCCCTCCTTGTGGGTTTCGACGACCTGCAGCCCCTGATAGCGCGCGACGCCCGAGTGCTTGGCGTCGAGCGTGTTCTGCTCGGAGATCCGCGACGCCGTGCCGCCGATGTGGAACGTCCGCATCGTCAGCTGCGTGCCCGGTTCGCCGATCGACTGCGCGGCGATGACGCCGACCGCCTGGCCGAGTTCGACCAGCCGACCCGTGGCGAGGTCGCGGCCGTAGCAGCGCGCGCACACGCCGCGGCGCGACGCACACGTCAACACCGAGCGGATCTTCACCTTCTCGATTCCGCCCTCCTGCACCGCCGACGCCTTGTCCTCGTCGATCTCCCCGTTGACCTCGACGATCGTCTCGCCTCCGAACGGGTCGACGATCCTCTCGAGCGTCACGCGGCCGACGATACGGTCGCGGAGCGGCTCGATGATCTCGCCCGACTCGACGATGGCGCGCGCCTCGATGCCGTCGAGGGTGCCGCAGTCGGCCTCGGAGATGATCACGTCCTGCGCCACGTCGACGAGCCGGCGCGTGAGATAACCTGAGTCCGCCGTCTTGAGCGCGGTGTCCGCGAGGCCCTTGCGGGCGCCGTGTGTTGAAATGAAGTACTGCAGCACCGTGAGCCCTTCACGGAAGTTCGACGTGATGGGCGTCTCGATGATCTCGCCCGACGGCTTGGCCATCAGACCGCGCATGCCGGCCAGCTGTCGGATCTGCTGCTTGGAGCCGCGCGCTCCCGAGTCGGCCATGATGTAGACCGGGTTGAAGCTGCGGCCCGAGTGGTCGAGCTCGGCCATCTCGCCGAACATCTCGTCGGCGATTCTCTCCGTCACCTCCGACCAGACGGCGATCACCTTGTTGTAACGCTCGCCGTTGGTGATCGCGCCTTCGAGATACTGCTGCTCGACCTTGATGACCTCGTTGCGGGCGTCCTCGACCAGCTGCTGCTTGTTGCCGGGAATGATCAGATCGTCGATGCCGATCGACAGTCCTGATTTCGTCGCGTAGGTGAACCCGAGGTTCTTCAGCGCGTCGAGCATGTCGACGGTCCGCTCGAGGCCGAGATCGAGGTAGCACTTCTGGACGAGCTGCTGCAGCCCCTTCTTCTTCAACAGGCCGTTGACGAACGGCATCGCATGCGGCAGCTGCTCGTTCAGGATGACCCGGCCAACGGTCGTATTGATGATTTTATTCGTGACCTCCTGCACGTCCGTGTGCAGCACGTCCTGATCGTCCCGTGCGGTCGTCAGGTCGAGCAGCGCACCCGTGTAGCGCAGGCGGATTGGCGTCAGCGTCTCCAGCTCGCCGGCCTCGAGCGCGAGCAGCACGTCCTCGATGTTGCCGAACGCGCGCCCCTCGCCCTTCGCCCCGTTCTTCGCCTTGGTCAGGTAATAGCAGCCGAGGACGATGTCCTGCGACGGCACCGCGATCGGCGCGCCGTTGGCAGGCGACAGGATGTTGTTCGACGACATCATCAGCACCGAGGCCTCGATCTGCGCTTCGGGCGAGAGCGGGATGTGCACTGCCATCTGGTCGCCGTCGAAGTCGGCGTTGAACGCGGTGCAGACGAGCGGGTGGATGCGGATCGCTTTGCCCTCGACCAGCACCGGCTCGAACGCCTGGATCCCCAGGCGATGCAGCGTCGGGGCGCGGTTCAGCAGCACCGGGTGCTCGCGGATCACCTCTTCGAGGATGTCCCACACCTCGGGCCGCTGCTGCTCGACCATCTCCTTCGCCTGCTTGATGGTGGCGACGAGCTGCCGCTCCTCGAGCTTGTTGTAGATGAACGGCTTGAAGAGCTCGAGCGCCATCTTCTTCGGCAAGCCGCACTGGTGCAGCTTCAACTCCGGTCCGACGACGATGACCGAACGGCCGGAGTAGTCGACGCGCTTCCCGAGCAGGTTCTGGCGGAAGCGTCCCTGCTTCCCCTTGAGCGTGTCCGAGAGCGACTTGAGCGGCCGGTTGTTGGCGCCGCGCAGCACGCGCCCGCGCCGTCCGTTGTCGAACAGCGCGTCGACCGCCTCCTGCAGCATCCGCTTCTCGTTGCGGATGATGACGTCGGGCGCCTTCAATTCCATCAGCTTCTTCAGCCGGTTGTTCCGGTTGATGACGCGGCGATAGAGATCGTTCAGGTCCGAGGTCGCGAAGCGGCCGCCGTCGAGCGGCACGAGCGGACGCAGCTCGGGCGGGATCACTGGGATGACGTCCAGGATCATCCAGTTCGGCTGGTTGTTCGACTTGCGGAAGCTGTCGACGACCTTCAGCCGCTTGGCGAACTTCAACTTCTTCTGCGCGGACGACTCCGCCTTCATGCGGGCGCGGAGTTCGTCGGCGAGCTTCTCCACGGTGACGCGCTTCAGCAGCTCCTTGATCGCCTCGGCGCCCATCTGGGCGCGGAACTTGGTGCCGAAGTCCTCGCGCGCCTTCCGGAACTGCTCCTCGTTGAGCAGCTGGTTCTGCTTCAGGTCGCTCTCGCCCGGATCGATGACGACGTAGGCCTCGAAGTAGAGGATGCGCTCGAGATCGCGCAGCGAGATGTCGAGCAGGTGCCCGATCCGGCTCGGCAGCCCCTTGAAGAACCAGACGTGACTGACCGGCGTGGCCAGCGTGATGTGGCCGAGGCGCTCGCGGCGCACCTTCGCCTGCGTGACCTCGACGCCGCACTTGTCGCAGATCACGCCACGGTGCTTCATGCGCTTGTACTTGCCGCAGAGGCATTCCCAGTCGGTGATCGGGCCGAAGATCTTCGCGCAGAACAGGCCGTCGCGCTCCGGCTTGAACGTCCGGTAGTTGATCGTCTCCGGCTTGGTCACCTCGCCGAACGACCAGGACATGATCTTGTCCGGCGAGGCGAGCGAGATGCGGATCGCGTCGAAGTCGGCGCGCAACGAGGTCTTGTTGTCGTGGAAACTTGGTCTCATTACACCTGCTCCAGAATCGGTTCGCCTTCGGTGGCCGGCAGCGGCTCGATCGGCGGGCGCTTTTTCGTCGAAATCAGCTCCACGTCGAGACAGAGCGACTGCAGCTCGCGAATGAGCACGTTGAACGACTCGGGCAGTCCGGGCGTGAACGACGCGTCGCCCTTGACGATCGCCTCGTAGATCTTCGCCCGGCCCGTCACGTCGTCGGACTTGGCCGTCAGCAGCTCCTGGAGGATGTGCGCCGACCCGTAGGCCTCGAGCGCCCACACCTCCATCTCGCCGAAGCGCTGGCCGCCGAACTGGGCCTTGCCCCCGAGCGGCTGTTGCGTGATCAGCGAGTACGGCCCGATCGACCGCGCATGGATCTTGTCGTCGACCAGGTGCGACAGCTTCAGCATGTAGATGTAGCCGACGGTCACTTCGTTCTCGAAGAACTCGCCCGTCATCCCGTCGTAGAGCGGCGTCTTGCCGCTCATCGGGTGTCCGGCCTGCTCGAGCCAGTTCTTGATCTCGCGCTCGGTCGCGCCGTCGAAGACCGGCGTCGCGAAGTAGAGACCCAGTGCGTGCGCGGCCCACCCGAGGTGTGTCTCGAGGATCTGGCCGACGTTCATACGGGAGGGCACGCCGAGGGGGTTGAGCACGATCTCGACCGGAGTCCCGTCCGGCAAGTACGGCATATCCTCTTCGGGGAGAATGCGTGCGATGACGCCCTTGTTGCCGTGGCGGCCCGCCATCTTGTCGCCAACCGACAGCTTGCGCTTCATCGCCACGTACACCTTCACGAGCTTGATCACACCGGGTGGCAGTTCGTCGCCGCGCCGGATCTTCTCCTTCTTCTCCTCGAAGAGCTGGCGAATCACCTCGACCTGACGCTCCGTCCGCTCCTCGAGCAACCGGAGATCGCCCTCGAGCCGGGGATCGTCGCTCTGGATCTTCAGTCGCACCAGCTGCTCGTAGGGGACCGCCTGCATGATCTCGTTCGTGAGCACCGTGCCCTTCCTGAGCACCCGCTCGCGGCCGTAGTCGTCGAACGCGTCGGCGCGGAGCGTTTGGTTGTTCAGCATCTGCATGACGCGCTTCTTGACCTCGTCGTGCAGAATGCGGATCTCGTCCGCCTGGTTCTTTTCCATCATCTCGAGCTCTTCGGCCTCGATGGCCTTGGCTCGATCGTCCTTCTCGATCCCCTTGCGCGAAAAGATCTTCACGCCGACGATGATCCCCTCGATGCCAGGCGGGCAGATGAGCGACGCGTCGCGGACGTCGCCCGCCTTCTCACCGAAGATCGCCCGAAGGAGCTTCTCTTCCGGCGTCAGCTGCGTCTCTCCCTTCGGCGTCACCTTTCCAACGAGGATGTCACCCGGCTTCACATACGCGCCGATGCGGATGATGCCGCTGTCGTCGAGATCACGGAGGTACGTCTCCGACACGTTCGGGATGTCGCGGGTGATCTCCTCGGGTCCGAGCTTCGTGTCGCGCGCCTCGATCTCGAACTCCTCGATGTGGATGGAGGTGTAGTAGTCCTCCTTCACCATCTTCTCGGAGACGAGAATCGCGTCCTCGAAGTTGTAGCCGCGCCACGGCATGAACGCGACGAGCACGTTGCGCCCCAGCGCCAGCTCGCCGAGCTCCGTGCACGGCCCATCGCCCAGCACCTGCCCCTTCTGCACGCGCTGGCCCACCCGCACGATCGGCTTCTGGCTGATGCAGGTGTTCTGGTTCGACCGCTTGAACTTGGTCAGCGGATAGATGTCGGCTCCCATCTCCTTGCTGAGATCGTCGGGCGTCTCCGCCGCGGCTTCCACGCGAACGACGATGCGCTGGCTGTCGACGTAGTCCACTGTGCCGGTGCGGCGCGCCACGACCACCGCGCCCGAGTCGCGCGCGGTGATGTACTCCATGCCGGTGCCGACGTAGGGCGCACGGGCGCGGAGCAGCGGCACCGCTTGGCGCTGCATGTTCGATCCCATCAACGCGCGGTTGGCGTCGTCGTTCTCGAGAAACGGGACGAGCGAGGCCGCCACCGACACGAGCTGCTTGGGCGAGACGTCGATGAAGTCGACCTGCTCGCGCCGCGCGAGGATGAAGTTCCCCTGCTTGCGGGCGTTGACGCGGTCGGCCTTGACGCGGAGATCCTCGTCAAGCTCCACGTTCGCCTGCGCGATGATGTACTGATCCTCCTCCCAGGCCGAGAGATAGAAGGAGTACGGCTCGAACTCGACGCCCTTCTTCTTCGACCGGCCGTCAGCGCCGACGAGCTCGTCGGCCTCGACGATGTCGCCCACCTTGTACTTCGGGTTGCCGCCGGCGTTCGTCACGATGACGAAGTCGATGACGCGGCCGTCCTTTACCTTGCGGTACGGCGATTCGATGAAGCCGAACTCGTTGATCCGCGCATAGCAGCTCAACGACGAGATCAGGCCGATGTTCGGACCTTCCGGCGTCTCAATCGGACAAATGCGCCCGTAGTGCGTCGGATGCACATCGCGGACCTCGAACCCCGCGCGCTCGCGCGAGAGGCCGCCCGGCCCGAGGGCCGACAGCCGCCGCTTGTGCGTGATCTCGGACAGCGGGTTGGTCTGATCCATGAACTGCGACAGCTGCGACGACCCGAAGAACTCGCGAATCGCGGCCATCACCGGCTTCGCGTTGATCAGGTCGTGCGGCATGGCGGTCGCCATTTCCTGGTAGACCGACATCTTTTCTTTGATCGCGCGCTCCAT
>Ga0187893_10002163_pt1 | contig 44034 bp, 41 predicted proteins | sample MA1701074metaG_FD_139574 | JGI IMG/M metagenome (GOLD analysis project Ga0187893, IMG submission 139574) | White microbial mat communities from a basaltic lava cave in the Kipuka Kanohina Cave System on the Island of Hawaii, USA - MA170107-4 metaG ... | reverse complement strand
TAGGGGCGCTGCTTGTTGCGCCCCCGCCTGCCCCACCGCGGACCCCCCGGCAACCGCGCGCTGCACAGCCCCGAAGCTTCGGGGGGAGACCTGCCCGGCATACTTCACCAGCCGCGGCACGGCGCCTGCGCCGGCCTGCTGGCGAACGCTGGCGCCGATGGCCGGTTCCTGGGCCGCGAGGGCCAGGGGGCAACCTGCGGCCGCGAAAACCGCGGCCAAAAGAGTGGTACCGCGAAGTAGTCTCATGATGCCCTCCCACTTGAGAAAGAGGGCAGGACGCGGGTGTTCCAATGGCGGAAGCGAGGGGACAAGCTCGAAACACCCGTCCTGCGCCAGACGATCCCCGCCAACCTGCCACTGGACGGTCACGCCCGCAACAGGCAAGGCCGGGCGGACGAGATTGTCCGGGTTTGCCCGGCCGGGCAAGGCTTCGACCGGACGTTGCTCCTGTGGTAGAAAGGAGTCAGCCAAAAAGCAGGCCTGCGAGCCTCTGGCCCTGGGGTCCTATGTCGAACCGGCCGCACGAACCCGCGTCCCCTCCTGCTGGCCCGGCCACGGAGGGGCGCCTCGACTCCTGGAAGGAAATTGCCGCCTACCTGCGCCGCGACGAGCGCACGGTGCGCCGGTGGGAAAAGACCGAGGGCCTGCCCGTCCGCCGCCACCACCACAGCAAGCAGGCCAGCGTGTACGCCTACAGGTCGGAGATCGACGCCTGGTGGAGCGACGAACAGGGCCGCCTGCGCGACGAGAGCGCCCCAGCCCCGGCCCCCCACGGAACCCGGGCGCGGCTGTGGAGTCGTTTCGCGACAGTGGCCGGTCTGGCCGCCCTGGCCGCGGTGACCTATGGCGCGTGGCGGCTTTCGCGCCCGCCCGCGGCCAGCGCGCCGGCGCGCGCTTCCCTGATCGTGCTGCCGTTCATGAACCTGAGCGGATCGCCGGGCGATGACTACCTGAGTGACGGCTTCACCGAAGAACTCATCACTCAACTGGCGCGCATGTACCCCGACCAGATTGCCGTGCTGGCCCGCACCACCTCGATGAAGTTCAAGGGGACGAAGAAAGACATCGCCGACGTGCGCCGCGAGCTGGCCGTGGACTACGTGCTGGAGGGCAGCATCCGCCGCGAGGCCGGGCAGATGCGCATCACCGCGCAGCTCATCCGCACCAGCGACCAGGCGCACCTGTGGGCCGAGACCTTCAGCCGGGAAGTGCGCGACCTGCTGCGGATCGAGAACGAAGTAAGCCAGGCGGTGGCCCGCCAGGTGAAACTGCGGGTCGCCTCCGGCGACCCCCCGCGCCCCGTCCCCCGCTCGATCCATCCCGACGCCTACGACGCCTATCTGCGCGCGCGCTATCACCACTCCCAGGCCACCGTGCAGGGACTGGAAGCGGCCATCGCCGCTTACCGCAAGGCCCTCGAACTCGAGCCCGGCTTCGCCCTGGCCCAGGCCGGGCTGGCCCGCGCCTATATCTTTGGAGTGCGCATCCGCCCGCGCGACGCGCTCGAGCAGGCCCACGGCGCCGCCCTGAAGTCCATGGCCCTCGACCCCGAACTGCCGGAAGCGCACCTGGCCCTGGCCATGACCAGGCTCTACTGGGCCTGGGACTGGGCCGGCGCGGAGTCCGCCTTTCAGCGCGCGCTGGCCCTGGACCCCGGCAGCGCCGACGCCCACTTCTACTACTCTCATTACCTGGCCGCCGTGGGCCGCCACGATGAAGCCATCGCCGCTGCGCGGCGCGCCCAGTCGCTCGACCCGCACTCCACTCTCATTGCCCACTACATCGGCCGCCATTACCTGATGGCCCGGCGCTACGATGAAGCCGTTCGCGAGCTCCAGAGGGCCCTCGAGCTGGACCCCAACTACGGCTGGACCCACGTCTTTCTCTTCCGCGCCTTGGAAGAGATGGGCCGCTTCGACCAGGCCCTGGTCCACCGCAAGACCTACCTGGGGTTGATCGGCCGCCCCGCGGAGGAAGCGACGGAACTCGAGCGGCGCTTCCACGCGCGGGGCTACCCGGCCGTGCTCGAAAAGTGGCTGGACATTTCTCGGGACTACTTTCGCAAGAATGGCCACCTGACCTCTTCCGAGGTGGCGCAGACCTACGCGCGCTTGAACCGCAAAGAGGACGCCTTCCGCTGGCTGCACCAGGCCCTCACCGACCACACGCGTGACCTCATCTATCTCGACGCGGACCCGGGCTTCGCCCCGTTGCGCGGCGACCCGCGCTTCGCCGCAGCTCGGCAACGCATGAAGCTGCCTCCGGCGCGTTAGCAGCTTGTTGAAACACCCCGACGCTTGTCATTCCGAGCCGCCGCAGGCGGCGAGGAATCTGCATTTCCCGGCATTTCCTGCAAGAGGCAGATCCCTCGCTTCCCTCGGGACCCTCGGGCAGAGTGTCGCGATGCAGAAACGAGGGAAGCTGCCCCGGCCCGCCCCGGCCCAGTGCGGCACGGCTCCCCCAGCATGGACCGGGCTGGCTATTTCTTGATTTTGCCCGGCAGCCAGAGCAGGACCATGGCCCCGACGAGAGCGGCCACCCATTCGCCCAGCAGGCCTGCGGCGCGGATTTGCAGCAGGCCGAAGAGAAAACCGCCGAGGAAAGAGCCCACCACTCCCACCACCAGGTTGCCCAGCAGGCCGAAGCCCTTGCCTTTGGTGAACTGGCCCGCCAGCCATCCGGCTATGGCCCCGAGGATCAAAAAGGAGACCAGGTTCACGGTTCTTTCCGTTCCGGCAGCGGCCGCGTGTCGCGATGCCAGGGAACCTTGCCGCGCAAGAGGTTGGCGAAGCCACGCTGCGGATTGAACACCACGCGGTAGAAGCGCGCCTTGCCGCGGCTGCCGGCGCGCTCCTCCAGCTTGCGGACTACGAAGCGGTCCAGCCAGTCTTCGGCCACGATGGCGCCCAAGCCGCCGGTTGGCGTCACCACCAGGTCCACGAGACCCCCCGTGCCTTTCTTCTTGCCCACGTTGCCGATGGCCGATTCGCTGTACGGGCCCAGCTCGAACTGCGTGCTGTAAATCGCGGCCCAGCCCAGGGCGCGCAGGCGGCTGTTCCAGTAGGCGCGGTCTTTGCCCAACTCCAGGTTCCGGCCCCGCGGGTCATTCTGTATCTGAATGAAGCCGGAGACGCCGCCCTGCATCGGGTGGGCGATATAGTTGGTGAAAATAGAGTCGCCGTCGTTCCAGCCGCCGACCCCGCGCACCGAGCGCGCCCAGTCGCCAAAGAACGCGCCGCCGAACTCCTGCCGGGTTTTCTTCTGGGTTATCCGCAGGCCGTGCTGCACCGTGAGGAACAGGAACGATTGCTGCGAGGCCCCGCCCCAGTCAAACCGCGCCGGCTCGAATTCCACCGCTGGCGGCCTTTTGGACGAAGACTCGTCCCCGGGCGCGGTTACGGCCGGGTCGGTATCTTGCGCCCCCACAGGGGGCGCCAGGGACAGGGCTGTCAGGAACAACACCCATTTAGGAAGGCCGGCGCACTTCATCCACTTATGATAGTACAAGCCGCTGGGCGCCTCCAATCGCCCGGGCGGCCACGAAACGGCTCCCGGGTGGCGGTTCTCATCGGTTTGACAACCGCTTGCAGAGGGGCGAAAATGGGATTCTCCGCTGTGGTTCTTCCGTGCCGAAGTGGCGGAATTGGCAGACGCGCTAGCTTCAGGAGCTAGTGGGCGCAAGCTCGTGGAGGTTCGAGTCCTCTCTTCGGCACCAGTATTCTCCTGCGGGCCAGCCGGCGGCCGCCCGGCCGCTTTCCAGGGATAGCCTCGGGGAAAGACGGTGGCACACGATGAGTCCGTGGATCCTATGACCCATACGCTGCGCAATATCGCCATCATCGCCCACGTGGACCACGGCAAGACCACGCTGGTGGACGCTTTGCTGCGGCAAAGCGGGGCCTTCCGCGCCAACCAGGCGGTGGTCGAGCGGGTGATGGACTCCAACGAGCTGGAACGCGAGCGCGGCATCACCATTCTGGCGAAGAACACCGCGCTGGACTGGGGCGGCGCGAAAATCAACATCGTGGACACCCCGGGCCACAGCGACTTTGGCGGTGAGGTCGAGCGCGCCCTGCGCATGGTGGACGGCGTCCTGCTGCTGGTGGACGCCAGCGAAGGCCCCCTGCCGCAAACACGCTACGTCCTGCAAAAGGCCCTGCAATCCAAACTGCCGCCCATCGTGGTGCTCAACAAAATTGACCGCGCCGACGCGCGCCCCGCGGCCGTGCTCGACGAAATCTATGATCTGTTCATCGACCTCGACGCCGTCCAGGAGCAGCTCGACTTCCCGGTGCTGTACACCAACGCCAAGACCGGCGTCGCTCATGGCCGGCCCGGCGACGGTTCCCGGGACCTGCGGCCGCTCTTCGAGGCCATTGTGCGCCATATCCCCCCGCCCACGGGCGACCCGGTCGCGCCCCTGCAAATCCAGGTGACCAACCTGGACTACAGCGACTACCTGGGCCGCATCGCCATTGCCCGCGTCTTTAACGGCACATTGCGCCGCGGCGTCCAAGCCGGCATCGCCCGCCGCGACGGCTCGCTGGCTACCGCGCGCATCACCAAGCTATTCACCTTCAGCGGCCTCCTCCGCGTCGAGGCGGACCAGGTCGGCCCCGGAGAAATTGTGGCCATCGCAGGCATTGAGGGCATCCAGATCGGCGAAACCATTACCGAAACGGACCGCCCCGCCCCCCTCCAGCCCCTGGCCATCGACGAGCCCACCCTGGCCATGGTCTTCACCACCAACACTTCTCCGCTGGCCGGCCGCGAAGGCCATTGGGTGACCTCGCGCGACCTCCGCGACCGCCTGCGCCGCGAACTGCTCACCAACGTCTCCCTCCGCCTCGAGGAAACCGAATCCACGGACTCCTTCCGCGTGCTGGGACGCGGCGAACTGCAACTGGCCATCCTGATCGAGACCATGCGCCGCGAGGGCTACGAGTTGATGGTGGGCCGGCCGGAGATTGTCCGGAAGGATGAAAATGGGAAGACGCTGGAGCCGCAGGAATCCCTGGTGGTGGACGTGCCGGAGAGTTTCCTCGGGCTGGTGATCGAGGCCCTGGGCAGCCGCCGCGGCGAAATGGTCAGGATGGTGAACCACGGCTCCGGGCGCGTGCGCATGGAGTTCCGCATCCCTTCGCGCGGGCTGATCGGGTTGCGCAGCCAGTTGCTCACCGACACGCGCGGCACGGTGCTGCTGCACTCGCTCTTCGAGGGGTGGACGCCCTATGCCGGCGAGATGGCCACGCGGCCCACGGGCGCGCTGGTCGCCGACCGCGCCGGTCACTCCACGGCCTTCGCGCTGTTCCATTTGCAGGAACGCGGGGAACTGTTCATCGGCCCGGGCACGGAAGTGTACCAGGGCATGGTCATCGGCGAAAACGCCCGCGAAGCGGATATGGACGTGAACGTGGTGAAGGAGAAGAAGCTCACCAACATGCGCGCGTCCGGCGCCGACGAAGCCATCCGCCTGATCCCCCACCGCGCGCTGAGCCTCGAGCAGGCCATCGAATTCATTGCCGGCGACGAATTCGTCGAAGTCACGCCCCGCTCCATCCGCCTGCGCAAGAAAGTTCTGGACGCCTCGCGCCGCCCGCGGCTCTGGCAGGAAATCCGCGTCTCCCAGGAAGAAAAGCCCTCCTCCCTGTAGTGGCGCGTTTGTGCCGCCGTTTTCGCGCCTGTTACCATTAGCGCAGCCGCCCATGAAGCCCATACGGCAAAGCGATTTGGCCGCTCGCGTGGCCGCCACAGTGCGTTCGCACGCCATGGCCCCCCCGGGGACGCGCCTGGGCTTGGCCGTGTCCGGCGGGGCGGATTCCGTCGCTCTGCTCCTGCTGCTGCATGACCTGCGGGCGGCATGGGGCGTTTCCCTCGCGGTGCTGCACTTGAATCACCAGCTCCGCGGCGCGGAGTCGGACGCGGATGAGCAATTCGTTGCCGCGCTGGCTCGGCGCTTTGGGCTGGAGTTGTTGAGCGGCCGCGATGACGCGGCCGCGCTGGCCCGGCGCCGGGGAACCAACCTCGAAGAAACGGCGCGGCGGCTGCGTCGCGGATTCTTCGAGCAGTCCATTGCTACGGGGCGCGTGACCCGCGTGGCCACGGCGCACACCCTGGACGACCAGGCGGAAACGGTGCTCGCCCACTTGCTGCGCGGCTCTGGCATCACCGGCCTGGCCGGGATTCACCCTGTCGCCGGTAAGGTGGTTCGCCCGCTGCTCGATATCGGCCGTCAGGATCTGCGCCGCTTTCTGGCCGAGCGCGGGCAGAGCTGGCGTGAAGACGCCAGCAACCAGGATACGACCAGGCTCCGCGCGCGCCTGCGGCACACGCTGTTGCCGCTCCTCGAGCGCGAGTTTACTCCGTCCGCCGTCGAGCGCCTGGCGCGCTTGGCCGGCCACGCCCGGCGGGAGGAGGCCTTCTGGGAAGCCTGGCTGGACGAACGCATGCGCCGCACCTGCATACGGGACGGCGCGGTTTCTGTGGCGGTTGGGGATCTGCTGGATCTCCGCGAGGGGCGCCCAGCAACGCGCGGCGCCCTGCAACCGGGCAGCCAGCAGGCCGGCGGGCGCCGCCTGGCACGGCGCATCTTCCGGGAGTTGACCGGGGCCGTGGCTGGGCTCACCGCGGGGCACGTCGAGCAAGCCCTCGAGCTGGCCTCCGGGGGCCGCGCGCCGCGCCGCATCGCTTGGCCGCGGGGAGTCACCGTGGAACGCACACTCGATCATTGCCTGTTGTTCGCGCTCCCGCGGGCCCGCACCACGCCGGCGCCCCAACCCTATCATTATGTTGTGCCGCTCCATGCCGCCCCGTCCGCGGCTGTCGCCCTGCCGCATCTGGGCAAGCGCGTGCGCTTCGATGGCATTGACTGGCCCGCGCAAGGGAGCGACACTAGTGGAGAAGGCCCTAACGCTCTGGATGCGGCCCGCCTCGGCGCGACCCTGGTGCTGCGGAACTGGCGGCCCGGCGATGCGTACCGTCCCAGGGGACGCCGGCAGGTGCGCAAGCTGAAGAGGCTGTTCTGGGAGCGCGGTGTGCCGGCCGCCGAGCGGGCTTCGTGGCCGGTGTTGGAGGCGGACGGCCGGGTGGTGTGGGCCTGGAGCTTCGGCGCCGCGGAAGACGCCGCGGCCGGGGCCGCCACGCGCCGCGCCATCGTGGTGCGTGAGGAGACCATTTGAGAACAGCCGCCATTGCCAGGCAGTACAGCCCGGCCCGCATCGCCGCCCACGTGGCCCGCATGGGTCGTGAGATCTCCCGCGACCACGCCGGGCACACGCTGCACGTGGTGGCTGTGCTGGAGGACGCTTTCGTTTTCGCCTCTGACCTGGTGCGCCGCATCTCCGGCCCGGTGGTGTGCCACTTCGTGCGCCCGCAGTCGCAGGAAGTGAGCGTGGGCGGCTTCCTGCGCAAAGAGATTTTTTTCAGTCCGGAGCCGGACCTCAAGGGCAAGGACGTCCTGCTGGTGGAAGCCATGCTCGACACCGGCATCACCACCAGTTTTCTGGCCGAACGGTTGCGTGGGTCGCGCCCCCGTTCGCTGCGGCTGGCGGTGCTGCTGAATCGCCCGCAGGCGCGCCGCGTGGCGCTCATCCCGGACTATTGGGCCTTCGAGGCGGTATCTAAGTTCCTAGTGGGCTATGGGCTGCCGGGACGCGAAGGGTTGTTCCGCAACCTGCCGTACGTCGGCGCCCTGGATGGCCGGCCCCGCGCCGCCGGCTCCAGGCGCACGGGCGCCCGCATGCGCAAGGGAAAGTGAAGGTCCCAGAATGAACTCAACCACACGAACCATCGTTTTCTGGCTGATCATGATTACTCTTGCCGTCCTGCTGTGGCAAATGGCCAGCAGAGGCAACCAGGGTTCCCGCGAGCGCGAGCTCACCTACAGTGACTTCGTAGCCGAGGTGGAGAAGAACAACGTCGAGGACGTGACCTTCTATCTCTCTCCGGTCAGCGCGGAAGCCCAGGGCCAGTTGCGCGAGCCCAAGGAGAAGTTCCGCGGACTGATTATCCCCAAAGAGAGCATCCCCGCGCTGATCACCCTGATGCGGGAAAAAGGGGTCCGCACCGTGGGGATGAAGGACGTGACCCGCGGCGAGTGGTGGAACATCGCCCTGACCCTGGCCCCGGTGGCCTTGATCATCGTGCTGTGGATGTTCATGATCCGCCAGATGCAGGCGGGCGGAAACAAGGCGCTCAGCTTCGGCAAGTCGCGCGCGCGCCTGCTGGGCACGCAGCAGAAGAAGGCCACCTTCAAGGACGTGGCCGGCGTGGACGAAGCCAAGGAAGAGTTGCAGGAGATTATCGACTTCCTGAAAGACCCGCAGAAGTTCCAGAAGCTGGGCGGCCGCATCCCCAAGGGCGTCCTCCTGGTGGGGCCGCCGGGCACGGGGAAGACGCTGCTGGCGCGGGCTATCGCCGGCGAAGCCAACGTGCCCTTCTTCTCCATATCGGGGTCTGACTTCGTCGAGATGTTCGTGGGCGTGGGCGCCAGCCGCGTCCGCGACCTCTTCGAGCAGGGCAAGAAAAACGCGCCGTGCATCATCTTTATTGATGAGATTGACGCGGTGGGCCGCCATCGCGGCGCCGGCCTCGGCGGGGGTCACGACGAACGCGAGCAAACCCTGAACGCCCTGCTGGTGGAAATGGACGGCTTCGAATCGAACGAAGGCGTGATCCTCATCGCCGCCACCAATCGGCCCGATGTGCTGGACCCCGCGTTGCTCCGGCCGGGCCGCTTCGACCGGCGCGTGGTGGTGCCGCGGCCCGACGTGAAGGGCCGCGAAGAGGTGCTGCGCGTGCACACCCGCAAGGTGCCCATCGGCGACGACGTGGAACTGTCGGTGATCGCCCGCGGCACCCCGGGCTTCAGCGGCGCCGACCTGGCCAACCTGGTGAACGAAGCGGCCCTGTGGGCCGCGCGGCAGAGCCGCAAGTTCGTCATCATGGCCGACTTTGAGACCTCCAAAGACAAGGTGCTGATGGGCGTGGAGCGCCGCTCGATGATCCTGAGCGAAGAGGAGAAGCGCAACACCGCCTTCCACGAGGCCGGCCACGCGCTGGTGGCTGCCCTCACTCCCGGCGCCGACCCCATCCACAAAGTCACCATCATTCCTCGCGGCATGGCCCTGGGCGTCACTCAGCAACTGCCCATCGACGACAAGCACACCTATACCAAGAGCTTCCTCGAAGCCCAGCTCGCGGTCCTCATGGGCGGCCGCGCCGCCGAACAGGTCTTCCTCAACCACGTCACCACCGGCGCCGGCAACGACATCGAGCGCGCCACCGACATCGCCCGCCAGATGGTGTGCGACTGGGGCATGAGCGAACTGGGGCCGCTGGCCTTCGGCAAGAAAGAGGAGGCCATCTTCCTGGGGCGCGAAATCGCCCAGCACCGCGACTACAGCGAAGACACCGCTATCCGCATCGATCAGGAAGTGAAGAAGATCGTCACGGCGGCCTACAACCAGGCGCGCCATATCATGGAGACCAATCGCGATACCATGGAGCGCATCGCCCAGGCCCTGCGCGATCGCGAAGTCCTGGACGCCAACGAAATCAAGCTGCTCATCGAGGGCAAGCCCCTGCCCGAGCGCGTCAAACCGGCCCCTCCCGCCCCGCCCGCCGCGGCCGGCCAGCCCCACGTGGCCCGGCCCGAGCCCCGCCCGGAACTCCGCCCCGCTCCCGGCTTCGGCAAGGGGTAACCGAGGTTTCATCGTGGGTTTCGTCCACGTCCGGATCACGGTGTCCAATTCGACGCAGCCGGCCTGGTCGCGTGAAATGCAACTGCTGGTGGACACAGGGGCTCTTTTCTCCTTGATTCCGGGCTCCGTCCTGCGCCGGCCTGGGGACACCCTGAGGATGGCACCCCGTTCACTACGAAATCCGGCCCGTTCGCGCAAAATTGTACGAAGCACCCCTTTTGTCTCTTTCCACCAGTCAAGTAGAATGCCCGCATGGGTAAGAAGCCTGCTTCGGCGATCAACGTGACCTGTCCGTGCTGCCATGCGCTGCTCAAGGTGGATCCGGAGCTGGCCGTCGTGCTTTCCCACGAAGCCCCTCCCAAAGCCGCGCCCGGCGTGGACCTGGACGACACCGCGCGCATGCTCCGTGAGCAGGAAGCGCGCCGCGAGGAAAAGTTCCGCCTGTCGGTCGAGTCGGAGAAGAAGAAAGAAGACGTCTTCGAGCGCCTCTTCCAGGAAAACCTCAAGAAAGCCAGGGAAGCGCCGTCCGGAGAGAAACCGCTTCGCGATTTCGACCTGGATTAGAGGGTCTCCCGGGCCTGCACCGCCCCGCTTTGTATTCCCCGCCGCAGGTCGCCGCAACCGGGTCCCTCCCTGGCTCCTGCCTGGAGGCGTGCGATAATGACCCGGACTTTTCAGGAGAGGAACATGTCCGAGAACCTGGCGGACTTTCAGAAGTTCCGCGCGGTACTGAACGAGGAGATCCTCAACTGCGGCCACCTGGGGGTGAAGCGCTTCTTCGCCCTGGACCACCAGGCCTACGAGCCCGGGGCCCTGCCCACGAAAACCAAGGAGCTGCTCGGGCTGGTGGCCTCCACCGTGCTCCGCTGCGACGACTGCATCACCTACCACCTGGCGCGCTGCGCGCAGGAAGGCTGGAAACGCGACGAAGTCATTGACGCGCTGAACATCGCGCTCATCGTAGGCGGCTCCATCACCATTCCTCACGTCCGCCGGGCCTTCGCCCGCATGCGGGAGATCGAAGGCCTGCGCCCCTCGGCCGGGTGATCCCGCCTGGAGACCCCTCCCCACGGCTCCGGAGATTTCTCTTGACAACTATATAAGTACTTATATAGTGCTCCCGTGAGCCTGGAGCACATCCTGGTGGGCCTGCTGCGCCAGCCGGGCTGCGGCTACGACCTCAAGGCCGTCTTCGACCGGGCCATCGGCTATATGTGGCCGGCCGAACTGGCCCAGGTCTATCCCGCCTTGAAGCGCCTGCGCCGCCGCGGCTGGTTGCGCTCCTGGACCGAGCCCTCCCCCCATGGCCCGCGCCGCCGCATGTACCAGGCCACCCCACCCGGGCGCGCCGCGTTGCGCCAATGGCTGGCCTCCGGCCCGACCTTCCGCGACGAGCGGTACGCCTTCTCGGTGCAGATTTTCCTGCTGGACGAACTCCACAGCAACGCGCAAACCGGCGCTTTCCTTGAGCGGCTGCACCAGGAGCTGCAAACCCGCCGCGCGGCCCTGGCCGCGCTGCTGGCCGAGCCGGACTGGCCAGGCCGGGGGCCGGTGTACTACGAACCGCAGGATTTTCACGGTTACCTGTGCTTGCGCATGGGACTCCGCGTCCTGGATGCGCGCCTGGCGTGGTGCGCGGAAGCGCGGCAGTTGGTCCAAGCGCGCCGCCCAAAGGAGCAACCCCGTGGAAACGCTCTACCAAAGTCTGGTGTGCGTCCACATCACCGGCGGCTTCGGCGGCCTGCTGCTGCTGTGGGTGCCGCTGCTCACCCGTAAGGGCGGCCGCACCCACCGCCGCGTGGGCTGGGCCTACGTGACGTGCATGTCCGTGGCGGTGGCCACCGCCTTCGTCATGGTGGCCATTCTGTTGGTCGACCCCCTGGCCGCCAAGCCGCTGCGGCGTCCGCATCCTCCGGAGGAGATCGCCGTAATCATGAAGCAGTACCGCGCCTTTGCGGCGTTCCTGGGCATGCTGGCGCTGCTCACGTTTGTATCCGGCTGGACCGGTCTCACCGTGCTGCGGCATAAGAAGGACCCGTTGGGAATGCGCACTCCCTTCAATCTCGGTAGCTCGGCGCTGTTGGGCCTGGTGGGAGTGGTCGTGCTGGTCATGGGTCTGCAACAAGGCATCTGGCTGCTGGTGTTTCTCGGACCGCTGGGCATCCTGACCGGGTTCGCCGGGACCTACGCGCTGCTGTATCCTCCACGGCTCAACATGGGCTGGTGGTACGACCATCTCGGAGGGATGATGGGCACGGGCATCGCCGCATACACGGCTTTCACCGTGTTTGGCGCCCAGCGCTGGATGCCGGACCTGGCCAGGACCGCTCTCTTCCCGCTTTTCTGGATCGTGCCGATTGTCGGCGGGGTGATCGCTTCGGAGTGGATGACACGACATTACAAACGCAAATTCGGCGACCTCCCGGGCGGCCGGCCTTCGGCCGAAGATTCCGGCAGGGTTTCTACGCCATCGGCGTAACCCGGGCCGTGGGGCTGGATGCACGCCTACCTGGACCACCCGGACGGTTACGAAGTCAGTCTCTACAGGGCCGGGGCCAAGCCCCTGCGCAAGTCCAAACTGTAGCGCCGGGAGCGAGTCCCGCCCGGCCCCCCGGCTGACTCCGCGCCCACTCCGTTCACACCACGTCGGGATAGTCGGGCACATCTTCGGTGAAGATGATGCCGACCGTGGTGCGCCCGTTGGCGGAAGGCTCGCAGTGCACCACGTGACCACCCAGCCTCATCTTCTGCGCGCCGTGCTCGTCCCCGGGAGTCTGGATCACCACCTGCAACTCGGATTGCAGTTGCGGCCGGCTGGTCAGGGCCAGGGAAGCCCCGTTCAAGGTGAGGTCGTGGATAACGGTCTGTTCTTCGAAGGCCGCCCCGTCCACGGCTTCGCCGCTCACGGTGGCCGGGAAATGTGAATCGCGGCGCTGGCCGCTGCGTGAATTGCGCAGCACCACTTCGGTGGCGATGCCGCCGAGCGACATGACCATGCCTTCCGCGGCCGCCCACACCGCGGGGAAGGCCTCGCGGGCCTCGCGCAGCCGCGCGTCCACGATGGTGTCCGTGGATTCCGGGTCGTGGTGGAAGAGCACCAGGTTGCGCGCGCCCACTTCCCGCGCGATGGCCACGCCCTCCTGCCAGCTCGAATGCCCCCAGCCCTTGCGGTTGCCGCACAGTTGCTCGGGGGTGTACTGCGCGTCGTTGATAAAGACGTCGGCGCCGGTGGCCAGCTCGCGCAGATTGCGGTCCAGCAGCTTGTTGCCGGGCTCGTTGTCGGTGGCGTACACCACCGTGCCCCCGCTGGTTTCGAAGCGGAAGCCCAGGCAGCCCTGCGGGTGATTGAGCCAGCGCGCCACGATGCGCGTGCCGTGGACCTCCAGCGTGTCGCCCCCTTCCACTTCCGAGTAATCGCGCCGCGCGGCCATGGCTCCCACGTCCACCGGGAAGTAGGGCGTGGACATCTGCGTCTCCAGCACGCGCTTCAGGCTCTGCTGGCCCAGATGCTCGGAGCGGAAGCTGTAGAAATGCAGGTTGCTGCTGGGGACGTACATGGGCGCGAAGAAGGGAATGCCCTGGATGTGGTCCCAGTGGTAGTGGGAGACGAAGATGTGCGCGTCCACCGGCTCGCCCTGCGCAATGCGCCGGTTGCCCAGCACGCGCAGCCCGGTGCCGCAATCGAGGATGAAGCGGGTCCCCTCGGGCGTCACCAGCTCCACGCACGGCGTATTGCCGCCGTAGCGCATGTTGGCGCGGTCCACCGTCGGCGTGGAGCCGCGCACTCCCCAGAAGCCCAGCGTGGTGACGTCCTTGGCCATGGCGCTCGCTGCCGCGCGCCGCTCCTCGCCCGCGGCGCCAAACCTGTCCCCCGGCGAAGACTCCGTGTGGTAAGAGAATCGCCATACTAGGCGCGGCTGTGGCCGGAAGTCAACGCGAAACCGCGTTAGAATGCGGGCATGGCCCACGCGCACGCCCACGGAGAGAGCCACGCGCACGGCCACGCTCATTTCCATCCCGCGCAGATGACCACGGTGCTGAAGTGGTCCATCGTCCTGACCCTGGCGCTGGTGGCCGCGGAGCTCGTGGGCGGTTTCCTTGGCGGCTCCATCGCGCTCATCGGCGACGCCTTCCACAACCTCACCGACGTGCCTTCCATGGCCCTGGCCTGGCTGGCGCTGCTGTGGGCCGCGCGCCCGCCCTCGGAGGAAAAAACCTACGGCTACCACCGCGCGGGCATCCTGGCGGCCTTCACCAACGGCGTGCTCCTGGCGCTGGTGGCGCTATACCTCGTGTGGGAGGCGGTCGAGCGGCTGCTCGCGCCCGTCCCCGTCAGCGAAGGCGTCATGCTGGCGGTGGCCGCCGTGGCCCTGGTGATCAACGGCGGCATCACCCTGGCCCTGGTGCGCGGCCGCAGCGACCTCAACCTCCGCAGCATCCTGCTGCATAACCTGGGCGACGCGCTCTCCAACGTGGCCATCATCATCGGCGCGCTGGTGATGCGCTTTGGCGGCGTGCCCTGGGTGGACGCCGCGCTCGGCCTGGGCATCGGCGCGCTCGTGCTGTGGTCCAGCTACGCCATCCTCCGCGAGAGCAGCCACATCCTCCTCGAGGGCCTGCCCCGCCACATGCGCCTCGAAGAAGTGGCCCGCGCCATCCTGGGCGTCGAAGGCGTCCAGGAAGTCCACGACGTGCACATCTGGACCCTGGGCGCCGACCTGCACGCCCTCTCCTGCCACGTCCGCATCCCCGACATGCACATGGACTCGAGCGAACGCATCCTCGGCGAAATCCGCCACCGCCTCACCGATCAGTTCCGCATCAACCACACCACCATCCAGTTCGAACGCGCCGGCCCGTCCCCCGGCCGCCTCTACATGCCGACGAGCAGGCGCCAATGACCAGTGGCCGGCGACCCGTGGCCAATGTCGAGTTGGCCAGTGACGGGTGGCTCCTCGCTCCTGACCGTGACCGCTCCCCACTCCCCACTTGCACCGGATCACTGGTCCATTAAACACCAGTGATGATTCACCACTTATCGCTCACTGGCCGATGATCATCACCGGCACCGCGCCGTCGGCGGGGAGGAGCAGGCGCGGTTCAGTGTGGCGCTGCACTTCTTCGGGGGAGACGCCGGGGGCCACTTCGCGAAGGGTCAAGCCTTCCGGGGTCACGTCAATCACCGCGAGGTCGGTGATGATGGTGGTGACGCATTCGATGGCGGTGACCGGGTAAGTGCACTGCCGGACGATTTTGGGCGCACCGTCGCGCGCGGTGTGCTCCATGCACACAATCAGCCGGCGGGCGCCGGTGGCGATATCCATGGCGCCGCCGATTCCGCCCGAGCCCTTGGCCCCGGGCGCCTTCCAGTTGGCCAGGTCGCCGCGCTCGCTCACCTGGTAGCCCCCGAGCACGCTCACGTCCAGGTGTCCGCCGCGCGTCATGGCGTGCGATTCCGCCTGGTTGAAGATGGCCGCGCCGGTAATCAGGGTGACGGGGACCTTCATCGCGTCCACGATGTCGCGGTCCTCTTCCCCGGGCTTGGCGCGCGGACCCATGCCCAAAATGCCGTTCTCGCTGTGAAAATAAATGGTGCGCCCCGCGGGAATGTGCGCGGAGATCAGGTTGGGGATGCCGAAGCCCAGGTTGACGCAGGCGCCGTCGGGCAATTCCAGCGCGGCGCGCGCGGCAATCTGTTCGCGTGTGAGGCGTTTCAACATGGGCTAAACGGTTTTCTCCGGCGGGGTGTGGATGGCCGCGGCCTGCACGATGCGGTCCACGAAAATGAACGGCGTCACGATGACGTCGGGGTCGAGCGCTCCCGCCGGGACAATCTCATCCACCTCGACAATGGTCACGCGCGCGGCCGCAGCCATCAACGGGTTGAAGTTGCGCGCGGCGCGGCGATACACCAGGTTGCCCATCGCGTCAGCCTGGTGCGCCTTGATGAAGGCGAAATCCGCCCCGAGCGCCTGCTCCAGGATGCACCGCCGCCCCGCGATGACGCGCTCCTCCTTGCCCCGCGCCACTTCCGTGCCCACGCCCACCGTGGTGAAAAACGCCGGGATGCCGGCGCCTTGCGCGCGCATCCGCTCGCACAGGATGCCCTGCGGCGCCAACTCGACGGTCACTTCGCCCGCTGCGTACTGCTCCTGGAAATAGTTCGCGCCCGGCCCCGGAAACGAGGCGACCACGTGCCGCACCTGCTTGCCCTTGAAGAGAATCCCCAGTTCGCCTTCGCCCGTGCCGCAGTTATTGCTGATGGCCGTCAGATGGCGCACGCCGCGGCGGGCCAGCGCGCGGATCAGGTTGTTGGGGAAGCCCGCTCCGCCGAAGCCGCCGAACATGATGCTGGCGCCATCCGCCACGCCCGCGACGGCTTCCTCCACGGTTTGGCAAATCCTGTTCACCTTGGGCGCTTTGCAGTTCTGCGTTCTGCCATCAGCGTTCCTCGTTACCGGAACAAGTCTTCCCGTTCCGGCCGCAGCAGTTGCCGCGCCGCGCCGGCCCCGCTGCGGAACGCCGCGCCGCGGACAATCACCACGGGCGCGCGCGCGCGCTTGCCCATGCACAGCCCGGCGGCGGCGGCCAGTTCGTCGGCCACGGCCACCACCGTGGCGTGCAGCACGCGGCCCTGCGAGTCGCGCGTGCCGCGCAAATCTTCGAGCACGCGCAGCCCCGCGGCGCCGATGGTCACGTTGGCCAGCCCCAGCCGCCACGGCCGGCCGAAAGTGTCGGTCACCAGCGCGGCCACCTGTACCCCGGCGCGGCGGCGGACGGCGCGGACGAAGCGGCGCGCGCTGGCGTCCGGGTCGTGCGGCAGGCAGGTCACCAGGCCGCCGGGGACATTGGAGCGGTCCACGCCGGCATTGGCGCACACAAAGCCGTGGCGCGTCTCGGTGATGAGCGCGCGCTCGCTCATGCGCAGGACGCGGCGCGACTCGCGCAGCACCACTTCGACAAAGCGCGGGTCGCGGCGCATGCGGCGTCCCCAGGCGCGGGCCAGCGGCGAGGGCTCCACGTCGGCCAGGCGCACCAGGCGCCCTTCGGACTTGGAGACGATTTTCTGCGCCAGCACCACCACGTCACCGCGGGCCAGCGCGACGCCCTCGCGCCGGGCCGCCCCGAGGGCCAGCCGCGCCAGGTCGTCGCCGGGTTGCACCTCGGGGATGCCGCGCAGGCCGAAAATCTGGATGCGCGGCCCGCCCTGGCCCGCGCGGCGTGCGGAGCGGCGCGAGCGCTTCACGGCTCGAGCCCTGTGATGCGCAACCCGGCCGCGGGAATCTTGTGCCGCCGGTTGACCCCGATGAGCAGCGCGGTGAGCGCTTCGACGATGCGCGCGTTCTCCAGCCTGCCGCCGTCCACGTAGCGGCAATTGCGCACCGCCTCGACCCACGGGCGCAGGGCTTCCCGCGTCTCCTTCTGCTCGGCGCAAACGAATACGTCGCACTCCACGGGCTTTTCCAGCTCTTGCAGCGCGTGCGCCGACACGTTGTGGAACGCCGCGGCCAGGCGCACACCCTCCGGCAAATGGCGCGCGGCCTGCTCCGCGGCCGAGCCGGCCCACACGCCAACCACCCGCGTGGGGTTGCCGCCGACGCTGGTTTCCAGCGGCACGGTCACGTCCACCACGATTTGATCTCGGCGAAACGCGGCCTTCAGCCCGGTCAACGTGGGGATTTGCGCCTCAAAGGGAACCGTCAGCACTACCAGCGGCGCGCGGCTTACGGCTTCGCTGTTGTCGGCGCCTTCCACGCGGACACCGTCACCCAGCGCGGCCTGCGCTCGACGCGCCGCATCTTCCCCGCGTTCGCGGGAGCGCGAGCCAATCACCACGCGCTTGCCCGCGCCGGCCCAGCGCAGCGCCAGACCAAAGCCCTGGTCGCCGGCGCCTCCCACAATGGCTACGCTGTCGTTGTCCATAAGCCCGGCTGGTCATTCTATCCAAGCTGAGGCTCCGCGGGAATGGCAAGGGTGTCGGCCGGCGATGCGGCCGAGACGGGAAGTGCGACTTCGCCTCCACGGCAGCAGGCCGTTGAGCGGCCCGCGCCCTATTGTGGTTTTCTGCCAACGGCGCGGGGCGCAGCGGCGTGCTCGGACGCGCCAACGGTGCGATGCGAGGAGAGTTCGACGGCGAAGAGACCCTCGCTGGCGGAGCCCGCGAAGATCACGTTGACGAGCGGCGCCGCGGTGCTGGCCCCGGGTGCGGCGGGGCCAGTCGCCGCGGGCGACGAGCGGCCCGCGATTGCTTCGGAACGCGAGGCGGAACTGGACGGCGCGGGAAGGACCACGGGGAAGTGGCCTTCGGCCAGCCGGCCTTCGAGCCGGGCCCAGGTCTGGCCGCGGTCGCGGGACACGTACAAACCGCCGGTCTGCATGGCTGCCAGAAAGACGTCGCCGGAGGTGGCCAGGTCCTGGAGCGGAGCGTCGGGCAGGCCGTAGGCGGCCAGGGACCAGGACTTGCCGAGGTCGCGGGAGATGTACAGGCCCTTGCGAGCGATGGCCAGCAGGGTGTGGTCGTCGGCCACGTCGAGGCGCAACGCCCCGTCGGCCTCCGGGGGCAGGTCGTGCCAGGTCCAGGTGGCGCCGGCGTCTCGGGAAAAGACCATGCCGCGCAACGACACAATCCACAAGCGGAGCCCGTCCCGGGAAACGCGCACCGAACTGACGGCCAGCATCACCGGGCCGAGCGGCAGCGGCCGCCAGGTTTCTCCCGCGTCCTGCGAAATGTGCAAGCCTTCCGGCGTGGCCGCATACCATGCCGATTCGCCGAAGGCCATGCTACTGACCACATGGGCAAAAGGCTTCGCCGCTTTGCCGGCCTCAGGGGCCAGGCGGCCCTCTGCCACCCAGCGCCCTTTTTCTGTGTCGTAGCGCCTCAGGCCGCCGCGCTCGAGCGAGGCCCACCAGCCATCGGGCGCGGCATAGACGCGCAGCAGTTTTTCCTTCTCCAGCCCCGGGCCAAGGGGCGCCCAGGTGCGGCCACCGTCTTCAGTCGCCAGCAAGGAGTCGTTGGAATTCGCCAGCACGGCCAGCACGCGCTGCGGTTGATCGGGGTCCAGCGCCAGCGAAAGCACCTGGCGGTGCTGGAAGCCTTCATTGGACGCCCGGAAGTTGGCGCCGCCGTCTTCGCTGACCAGGACGCCTTCGCGCTCGGTGCCCATCACCAGGCGGCCGGGCTGCACCACCAGCGCATTGATGACCCACTCCCTCGGGGTGACCCGGTTCCACGTGGCGCCTCCGTCCGCCGTCTTCCACAAGCCTTCGGTCGTGCCGGCGTAAATAATCTGCGACTCGACCGGATGCTGCGTGATCACGTGAGTGCGCCGCGCGGAGTACGGGATGCCTTGAATCTTGCGCCATAGCGCGCCGCCGTTTTCGCTCTGGTAGATGCCCGAGCAGGCGCTGGCGTAAATGCGCTCGGCGTTGACGCGGTCCACGGCGATGCTCATGACGTCGGAGTCGTCAATCATGCCGGTGTGGATGGGCGCCCAGTTCCGGCCGCCGTCGGTGGTCTTCCAGGGCAGGTGGAAGGTGCCGGCGTAGATGATCTCCGGGTCGCGCGGGTCGAGGGCCAGGGAGTCGAGATTGCGGATTTCCTCATGGCCTTCGGGCGAAATGCGCTCCCAGCGCTTGCCCGCGTCGCGGCTGCGGTAGATGCCGTCGAGCGTGCCGGCCACCAGCACATCGGGAAGCAACTCCGATTGGGCCAGCGCGCGCACCCCCTGCCTGGCCAGCCCGGCGGCTTGCCAGGTGCGGCCGCCGTCCTCGCTGCGATAGACGCCGCCCCCGGCGGTGGCGTCGAGGGTCCACAGGCTGGCATAGATGCGGCGGGAGTTGCGCGGGTCCACCAGGATGGCGGTGATGACGCCGTCTCGCCGCTCGCCGGCGCGGCCCAGCAACTCCCAGCTTTCGCCGGCGTTGCGTGAACCGAAGATGTGCCCGTCGGTGGCGCCCAGGTACAGCCGCTGGGGATTGCGCGGGTCCGCGGTCATGGCGCGGACCTCGCCGCCCGGCGGGCCCATGGCGCGCCACTCTTGGGCCTCCAGGGTGCCGGCCACCCCGGCCACAGCGAGCGTGAGAATCAACCTTCGCATGGCAAAGCACCATTGTAGCGCCGCAGCGGACCCCCGGCCAAGTGCCGGTCGGTCGGCCCGTTCGCCGCAAGCAAGTGGGGATTCCCGCTCGGCGGGGCGGGAGTGAAAAGGCCTGCACAAATAGTGCTCCTCCGGTGCGCCGGTCGGCAGAAAAAAGCCTGAAAAATGGTACAATCCGTGGTTTGAAGTGGCGTCCGAATTGCCCGCAGAGCGGGCGCGACTCCCGCACAAGGAGACCTGAGCCGGACCATGGCGTATCAACTGAACAACTCCCGCCGCACCATCGCGGTGGACTTTGACGGCGTGATCGCCGATTACGACGGCTACAAGGGCCCCGGCGTCCTGGGCGCCCCGCGCCTGGACGTGATTGAAGCCATGCGCACGCTGAAGTCGGAGGGCTGGAAGATCGTCATCTTCACCACGCGAGGAGAGACGGAGATTTCCGCTTTCCTGGCGCAGAACAACGTGCCCCACGACGAGATTAACCGCAACTCCGATTACCAGACGCAGGGCAACAAGCCGGTGGCCGACGTGTACTGGGACGACCGCGCGTTTACCTATTCCGGGAACGCCCAGGACGATCTGGACCGGCTCCGCAACTTCCGCACCTGGAGCGGCCGCGAATGACTTCCAGGTAGCACAGGCTTTCAGCCTGTGCGCCTGAATCACGAGGAAACTCAACTCTATGTTCATGAACCGGCCGCACGGCGGCAGACTGATGAATCGGCTCGCGGAAGGCAGCGAACGGGAGAAGATGCTCCAGCGCGCACAGAAGCTGCCCAAGGTGCAGTTGAACGCGCGGCAACTCTCCGACGTCGAGCTCATCGGCATCGGCGCCTTTTCCCCGCTCACCGGCTTCATGGGCCAGCGCGATTACCGGAGCGTGGTGGACCACGAACGGCTGGCCAGCCGCCTCCCCTGGACCATGCCGGTGACCCTGGCGGTCTCCCTGGAAGCGGCCAAAAGCGTGGCCATGACCGACCAGGTGGCGCTCACCGACGCCGAAGGCCACATCGTGGCGCTGCTCGAACTGGAAGAAGTCTTCGAGTTCAACCGCGAGGATGAAGCGCAGAAGACCCTGCTGACCACCAGCGACTCGCACCCCGGCGTGCAGTACCTCAAGAGCGTCGGTGACCGCTGCCTGGCCGGCCCCATCCACGTGCTGCACCGCAAGGACCGCGGCAGCTTCGCCCGCTTCACCCTGGACCCCAAGGAGACCCGCTACCTCTTCCAGCACAAGGGCTGGCGCACCGTAGTGGCCTTCCAGACCCGCAACCCCGTCCACCGCGCCCATGAATACATCCTGCGGTGCGCGCTGGAAACAGTGGACGGCCTGCTGCTGCACCCGCTGATGGGCGAGACCCGCGAGGAAGACGTCCCGGCCGCGGTGCGCCTGAACTGCTACCTGGCGCTGATGGAGGCTTCCCTGCCCACCACGCGCACCGTGCTCAGCCTGTATCCCGCGGCCATGCGCTACGCCGGGCCTCGCGAAGCCATCTTTCACGCCATCGCCCGCAAGAACTACGGCGCCACGCACTTCATCGTCGGGCGGGACCATGCCGGCGTCGGCAACTTCTACGGTCCCTATGACGCGCAGAAGAAGTTCTACCAGTTCGAGGCCGACGAACTGGGCATCACCCCCATCTGCTTCGACGCCACTTTCTACTGCAAGAAGTGCGGCCAGATGGGCTCGGAGAAGACCTGCAAACACGGGCCGGAAGAGCGGCTCACGCTGAGCGGCACCAAGGTGCGCGAGATGCTGCGCAACGGCGAGAACCTGCCCGCCGAGTTCACGCGCCCCGAGGTGACCGAGATCCTGCGCGCCGCCTACAAGCAGCAGGGCTAGACCGGGAGAGGATCACAGCCATGACTACAACTACCACCAGGAAGATCCGGGGTTTCACACTGTGGTTCACCGGGCTGCCGTGCTCGGGCAAGTCCACGCTGGCGGAGCTGCTCAAGCCGGAGCTGGAGCGCCGCGGCCGTACCGTGGACATTCTCGATGGCGATGTGGTGCGCACCCATCTCACCAAAGGGCTGGGCTTCAGCAAGGAAGACCGCGACGAGAACATCCGCCGCATCGGCTTCGTCTGCAAGCTCATCAGCCGGCACGGCGGCATCGCCATCGCCGCGGCCATTTCGCCCTACAAGGCCATCCGTGACGAAGTGCGCAAGACCCATGAAGCCGGCTTCGTCGAGATTTACGTCAACACACCGGTGGAAGAGTGCATCCAGCGCGACGTCAAGGGCATGTATCAGAAGGCGCTGGCCGGCGAGATGAAGGACTTCACCGGTGTCAGCGCGCCCTACGAGCCGCCGGACAATCCGGAGATTATCGTCCCCGCGCACACGGAAACCACCGACCAGTCGCTCAACCGCATCTTCACGTACCTGGAGAAGGCCGGCCTGGTCGAGCCGGGACACGACCCCGGCTACACTCCGGAAGAAGCCGAGAAGATCCACGAACGCCTCACCAAACTCGGCTACATCGAGTAAAGCGAGCGCGATTTGAACTTCGCCGGAATGGCCGCCATCGGGGCGCTGGTCGGTTTCCTCATCGGCCTGACTGGCCTGGGCGGCGGCTCCCTGCTTACGCCCACCCTGGTCTTGACCGGCATGCCCATCACCACCGCGGTGGGTACCAGCTTGGTGTACGCCTTCCTCACGAAAGTTTCCGGCAGCTTCAGCTTCTGGCGCCGCGGGCTGGTGCACATGGATATCGTGCGCGACTTGAGTTTCGGCTGCTTCCCCGGGACCCTGGCCGGGGCCTTTGTGATCCGTTACCTGGGCCTGCGCCAGCCGGAGGCGCAAACGAAACTGATGACGGTGGCGCTGGGCGCCGGGCTCATTGTGGTGTCGCTGATCATGCTGGCGCGGCTGCTGCCGCTGCACCTGCGGCCCAAAGTGGTGGACCGCACGCTGCCGTTTCGCTCGTGGCAGCGGCGGTTGGTGATTGTCGCGGTGGGCTTCGGCGTCGGGGTGATTGTTACCGTCACCAGCATCGGCAGCGGCGCCGCGCTGATCCCGGCTATGGTGCTGTTCTACCGCCTGGACTCCGGCACGCTGGTGGGCACCAACGTCTTCATGGGCGTGATCCTGGCGGCCATCGCCGCGCTTCCGCACATCGGTTTGGGGAATGTCAGTTGGGGAGGGGTGGTGGCGCTGATTTGTGGTTCCATCCCGTCGGTGTGGATCGCCAGTCGGCTGCACGGCCGCATCCCGCGGTATATCCCCGAGGGGATCATCGGCATCGCCCTCTTTGCCATGGGAGTGGGAATCCTGCTCAAGAAGTAGGCGGCGGTGTCCCGCCGAATTACCACTCTGTGGCGCTTGGTGGGGCTATTCTGTGCACAGGATTTCACTCCATAGCTGGCGGTGAGATGCGCCCCCAGCGTGGCTCAAATCACACAGCGCCATGCAAACAATTGTAATTAAATGATTTGCGGCTAGGAAGCCTCCCTTCACTTTTGGAGGGTACTGGCAATCCAAGTGCACCCTCTGGCCCCGCATGTAAAGGAGCTGCGCCCTTGTCAGACCTGCTTTCCATAGCTGGAGCGGCTGCCCCATCCACCCCCGCCAAGGGATTGAGGGTGTTGTTTGTGAACCGCCTGCTGACCGGCGAGTGCATTGGCCGGGTGCCGCTGGGCATCATGTACCTGAGCTCGGCGTTGAAGCAGCGGGGCCACGCGGTGGACATCGCCGACGCCAACGACCACCACGCCCTGGGCCACAAAGTCCGCGAGTTCCAGCCGGACGCGGTGCTCTATTCCGTGCGCACCGGGTACCACAAGGGCTACATGAAGGTGAACCGCCAGCTCAAGGAGCGGTTCCCCCACCTGATATCCATTTTCGGCGGCAACCACCCGACGTTCTACCCGCAGATGATCCTCAACGAGCAGGCCATTGACGCGGTGTGCATCGGCGAGGGCGAAGCGGCCATCGTGGAGTTCATGGACCGGCTGGGGCGCCGGGGGAACTACGAAGAAACGCCCAACTTCTGGGTGCGCCGCGACGACCAGATCTTCAAGAACAAGCCGGGCCGCCTGATCGAGCCCATGGACGCCATCCCCTTCCCGGACCGCGACCTGCTCAACGCCTTCCCCATGGTGCGCACCTTCCCGGTGCGCAACTTCATCACCACGCGCGGCTGCCCCTACGACTGCACCTACTGCTTCAACTACGCCTACTACAACAACATCTACAAGGGCCTGGGCAAGCGCGTCCGCCGGCGCACGGTGGAGAACGTGATGCAGGAGATCGAAGCCGAGTACCGCGCCCATCCCTTCCAGGCCGCACAGTTCGAAGACGATATCTTCGTGTACGACACGCACTGGATCCGCGAGTTCGGCCAGCAGTTCAGCAAGCGCATCGGCAAGCCCTTCACCTGCAACGTCCGCGTCGAGCTGATGGATGAGGAGCGCTCGCGCCTCTTGAAGGAAGCCGGCTGCGTTTCGGTGTGGCTCGGCGTCGAGGCCGGCGACGAGACGATCCGCAAGGACCTGCTGGGCCGCTCCAACAACGACAACGTCACCTTCCGCGGCATCCGCAACCTCCAGAAGCAGGGCATCCACGTCTCCACGGAGAACATCCTCGGGCTGCCCAAGACCAACGTGGCCCACGACTTCAAGACCCTCGACCTCAACCTCCAGTTGCGCCCCAGCTTCGCCAACCCGTCCGTCTTCCAGCCCTACCCGCAGACCCCCCTGGGCGATACCGCGCGGGAGGCCGGCGTCTTCTCCGGCAACTACGACGACATCCCGGACTTCTACGAGGGCTCGTGTTTGGCGGTGAAGCACTTGCAGGAGATCGTCAACCTCCAGTACCTCTTCTCGCTCACCGTGGAATTCCCCTGGCTGCGCCGCTTCGTGCCCACCCTGGTCAAGCTCCCCTTCGGCGAGCTGTACAAGCGCCTGATGCTGCTCTACAAGGGCTATGTGCTCACCCACCGCATCGTCCCTATGAAGATGAGCTTCAAGGAAATGGCCCACGTCGCCCGGCGGGCCTTCGGCGTCGAACACGTCGTCGAGTTCTGACCCCCCTCGCAATCCCTCCAAGAAATGACTAGACATCTGACTGTGTGTTGTAGAATGGCGGGGACAGGAGTTTTCCCGTGTCGTGGCCGGTTCAGGACGCCAAAGCTCGCTTCAGCGAACTTCTGGAGGTGGTGTTGAACAACGGGCCGCAGATCGTTACCCCCCCGGGCGTGGAAACCGCCGTGGTCGTCCCCTTTGACCAGTGGCGTCGCCTTCAGGAATCGTCCCGGCGCGGCCTGAAGGCTCTGCTGTTGGGACCCGGGCCCTGAGATTCCCGTGGAGCGATATCTGCTGGACACCAATGTGGTTTCGGAAGTGCGACCTTCGCGGCCGCACGTCGGTGTGGTTGCCTGGATGGCCGCGCTGAGCGAAGATCAGCTCTTCCTCTCCGCGGTCACCGTCGGAGAGATTCAAGCCGGCCTCGACCTGTGTCGCTGGCAGGACCCAACGAAAGCGCTGGAAATCGAATCCTGGCTTGAACAACTGGCTGGTTCGTTTCAGGTGCTGCCCATGGACACCCGCTGTTTCCGCGAATGGGCCAAACTCATACGCGGCAAGCCTGCTCCGGTTTCGGAAGACGCGATGATCGCTGCTACGGCCAGGGTACACGTGCTCACGGTTGCCACTCGGAATTTCGACGGACTTCCGGTCCTTTGGCGTGGACATCATCAATCCATTCATGGAGCCTCCTTAGGCCCGGGCCCCTGATTCGCCTGGATCCGCGGACGAGAACCAATTGCGAATCTTGATCACCGGCGGCGCGGGCTTCGTGGGGTCGCACCTGGCCGAGCACCTGCTCGCGCTGGGCGACCACGTGCTCTGCGTGGACGACCTCTCCACCGGCTCCATCGAAAACCTCGATCACCTGCGCGGCCGCCCGGGCCTGCGGGCCATCACCGGCAGCGTCATGGACATCCCGGCCATGGCCGAGCACGTGGACCGCTGCGACGCCATCGTGCACCTGGCCGCGGCCGTGGGCGTGCGGCTGATCGTCGAGAGCCCGGTCCGCACTATCGAAACCAATATCCGCGGCACGGAAATCATCCTGGGCCTGGCCGCCAAAAAGAAAAAGCTCGTCCTGATTCCGTCCACCTCGGAAGTGTACGGGAAGTCCTCCAAAGTGCCCTTTTGCGAAGACGACGACCTGGTGATGGGCCCCACCAAGGGGCGTTGGAGCTATGCCTGCTCCAAGGCCATTGACGAGTTCCTGGCGCTGGCCTACTGGAAGGAAAAGCAGCTCCCCGTAATCGCGGTGCGCCTGTTCAACACGGTCGGCCCGCGGCAGACCGGCCGCTACGGCATGGTGCTGCCCAACTTCGTGCGCCAGGCCCTCACCGACCAGCCGCTGACCGTCTTCGGCACCGGCCTGCAGTCGCGCTGCTTCGGGTACGTGGGCGACGTGGTGGCCGGGCTGGCCCGGCTGCTGCGCGCGCCGGAAGCCGTAGGCCAGGTGTTCAACATCGGCAGCAACGAAGAGGTGACCATCGAAGAGCTGGCCCGCCGGGTGATCCGCGTCACCGGGAGCCAGTCGCAGATCACCTCCGTCCCCTACGATCAGGCCTACGAAGAAGGATTCGAAGACATGCTCCGGCGGGTGCCGTCGCTGGAGAAGATCGCCCGGTACATCGGGTACAAACCACAAACCCCGCTCGACCAGATTATTGAAAGCGTGGTCGCCCACGAACGCGCCCAACTGGCCCGGGCTTCCCGGCAGGCCGGCGCGGTCTAGCCCTTGCGGACGATGCGGCATCGCACGATCGAGGTGAGGAACTCGCGCGTCAGCCGGTTGTGGAAAGGGCGCGCCACCCGGATGGGCACCGCCTCGAAGCTCTTGAACTGAAAGCCATTCTCCCCCACCAGCTTTTCGAACCGCCGGATGGTCATCTGGTTGAGGCCCCCTTCCACTTCCCCGAAGCGGGTGGCCCCGTCCGTCTTGAAATCCGAACGCCACCGCATCAGCGCGCCCTCGGTGAACAGCAAGTGCGCCCAGGGAAAAACGGAGAACAGGTGCCCTCCGTTGGGGTGCAACCAGGTGGGTCCGAAGCAGGTCCAGATGTACCCCTGGGCCCCCAGGCGCCCGCCCATCAGGCGCAGCGTGGCCGCGGGATCAGCGAAATGCTCGAAGGAATCCAGCGAGAGAATTATGTCGGCCGTTTCGTCCGTGGACGTGCCGAAGCAGCACCGATCGGCCAGGCCACCGGCCGCGGCGAGGCGGCGGGCCTCGGCCAGGGCGTGCTGCCGGATATCCACCCCGATCACCCTGCGGGCCCCATGACGGGCCACGTCCACCGCTTCCTGGCCGGTCCCGCAGCCGAAGTCCAAGACCACCCGATCGCGGACCTCCTCCCACACCCCCGGGCCCAGCAGGACTTCGAGCTTGCTGCGCCCGTCGTAAACCGACGGGTGGCACCCGCAGCGCGCCCCGCCGGGACTGATCCGCTTCAGCAGGTGATAACCGAGGCCGCCGCCGATAAGCATCGCTCTGGAAATCTTAGCTTTGGCCGCGGGCAGTGTAAAGCAACCGCCGCTCTCCGCGGGTTGCCCGTGTTCCTTGACTTCGCCCCACTGCAACTCTAACCTAGCCGCGCCGGTGAATCCGCGCGCCTGATGACCGACCACGCAGCGAGCCAGCAGAACTCCGCCCGGCCCGGATTCGCCAGCCGGGCTGCCGCGGTGTGGCTGGTGGTGGCGCTGTACGCCGGGCTGACACTGCCCTACGCCTTTACCAAGCTCAATGGCGACGAGGCCCACTTCGTCACCATCCCCTACCTCATGCTGGGCGGCGACTACTCGCTCTCCGCGCTGAAACAAGGTGAATACTCGAAGGCCGCCAGCATCGCTTTCCAGAGTTACGCCCTGGCGTGGCGGTACTTCGTGCGCCCGGCGGACGCGCATGAGCGCTCCGCCCAAGGGCTGGCCCAGTACCGTGCCACCAGCCGGGCGGCCGGGCGCGAGAAGCCCTTTGTCTTTACCCCGGACTACTTCGTTACGCACCGCAAGGGCGGCAAGCCGCTGTTGTGCATGGCCCTCAATGTGCCGGCGCTGGGTGTCACCTACCTGCTGCCGCGCAGCCTGCTCGACTACCAGCGGGACTTCATCTACCACCCCGCGTTCCTGGCCCCGCGCCTGACCGTCTGGTTGCTGGGCATCGTGATCCTCCTGCTGGTGCACAGGATCGCCCGGGAGCGGGCCGGCCCCCCGGCCGGATTCCGCGCCGCGCTGATCTTCGCGGTGCTGCCCATCACCGTGGTGTGGACCGCCGACCTCCACCTGGAAGTTCCCCTTACTCTCTTCCTGCTGCTGTTTTTCTACTTCCTCTGGAAGGGCAAGACGGTGTGGGCGGCCCTCTGCTGGGGGCTGGCCTTCGGCGCCAAAAACCAGGCCATTTTCGCCCTGGCCCCCATCCTGGCCGAGGGCCTGTGGCAATTCCTGGACCCGGGCACCCTGGGGGAACGCGTGCGCCGGCTGGCCAACTCCCTGCGGGTACTGGCCGTCGTCCTGGGTATCGGGCTGCTGGCCTCCGCACCCTTCGCGCATCCCGGAGCGAATCTGATCGAGGTCTTCTATTCTTCCAACCCCGACCTGGACGAAGTCCACAGCCTGCGCATGATTTTCTACAGGCTGCCGTTGTGGACGGGTCTGGGCTTCGTGGCGCTGCTGGGGCTCAAGCTGCTCGACGATGCGCGCGACCAGTTTGACCGCCTGCTCATTTTCATGCTGTTTCTTCCGGGGTTCCTGTACTTCATCCAGGACTATCGGCTGTACATGCTGGCGCCGGGGCTGGCCATCCTGGCCGGGACGCTGTTTCGCCCCAAGACCGCCTACCTGATGCTGGCCGGCCTGATGTTCTTCAACCTGGTGGGGCTGGAATCACCATATCTGACGTCCCGGCGCCTGCTCTACAAGTACCTGACCAAACCCCACGCCCCGCAGACCATCGAAGGCATCGAGCGCATCCCCGGCATCGGCAGCGTCAAAGCGGAAGAGGCCATCCCGCAGCCCCCCTCCCCGGCCAAGCCCGAACCTCCCGCCCCGAAGCCCGAAACAAACGCGACGCCCCCCGCAGAAAAACAATGAAAGGAGCTTTGCCCGCCGATCCCTACAGCTCGCCCTTGGCGGGGGCGGCGCAGCCCAGGTCGGCGGTTTCGGCGCGGGGCGGGGGCGGAGCTTCCGTGCGGAGCGGCGCATCCGCGCCAACCGCGGCGCGCGCATCCCGGTAGCTCACAATCATCACTACGGCCGCCACGATTATGGCCGAGGCAACGAGCGCCCGCGGGGCCAGCCTCTCCCCGGCCACCAGCCAGCCCAGCAGCAGCGCGAACACCGGGTTGACATACGCGTAGGTGGAAACGCGCGCCGCGCTGGTCACCCGCAGCAGCCATAAGTAGCAGGTGAAGCCCAGGATCGACCCCGCCACCACCAGCATCAGCAGCGCGCCCGCAGAGCGCAGGGAGATCGCCGCCACGTCGAAACGCGCCCAATGCCCGGCGGGAATCGCCGCCAGGAATAACAACGCGCCGCCCGCCAGGCTCTGGGTGGCCATGGCCAGCACAATCGAAGCCGGCAGCCGGGCCTGGCGCGAATAGAGCGAACCAATGGCCCACGATAGCGACGCGCCCACCAGCACCAGCGCCCCCTGTATGTCCACGCGCTCCCCGCCCAGCCCCGCCGGACCAATCAGCAGGGCGATGCCGGCGAAGCCCAGCACCAGCCCGAAGATCACGCGCGCGCCCGGCCGCTGTCCGCCGGGCCCAACCCAATCCAGCACCGCCATCCACAGCGGCACGGCCGCCACGATCAGCGCCGTCACGCCGCTGGCTACGGTTTGCTGGGCCCAGGTGACCCCGCCATTCCCCCCAAACAGCATCAGACCGCCCAACACTGCGGCGCTGGCCCACTGCGCCCCGCTGGGTCGCGCTTCGCCGCGCCACCGACTCCACCCATAAAGAATCAGGCCCGCCAGGGTGTGCCGGGCGCCGGCCATCACAAAAGGCGGAATGGTCTCGATGGCGAAACGGATGAACAGGTACGTGGAGCCCCACACGAAATAAATCACCGCAAAAGCGCCGAAAAACTTGAGGGCCGGCGGACGGAGTCCGGCTGGAGCGTTCGCCGTCATGTTTGTTGGACGGCCCTGCTGCGCCGCCACAGGCAACATCGTAGGAACTGCTGGCGTCGCCGGGCAGTGCCAATTTGGTTCGCCCAGCGCCAGGACCCGGGCACTTTGTCGCCCGCAAGCCGCGGCGCCTGCGTCCGGCGCCCGGGAGCGGGGCTAGGCTTCCGTGGCCCCCTCGCGCGGCAGCGCTTCGCCACAGGTGATGACGATGACCACGGACACCACAATCGCCGCGGCGGCCACTGCGGCGCGCGGCGTAATGACTTCGCCCGCCAGCAGCCATCCGAGGAAGAGGGCCACCACCGGGTTCACCAAGGCGTACGTGGAGACCCGCGCGGCGCTGGTCACGCGCAGCAGCCAGATGTAGGCGGGAAACGTGATCAGCGTGGCAAAGAGGAACAGGTACCAGAAGGCCAGCCAGGACGCGCGCGACACCTCGGCCAGCCTCACGCTTGCCCACTCCCCGGCCAGCGTGCCCACCAGCACCAGCGCCGCCCCCCCGGCGACCATCTGCATGGCGATGGCCAGCAGCAGCGAACGCGGTTGCCAGCCTGTTCGGGAGTACAGCGAACCGCACGCCCAGCAGATCGAGCCGAAGAGAATGGTGGCCGCGCCGATGGGGTCAACTCCTCCCCAGCGCCCCGGGGCCACCAGCACCCCCACGCCGGCAAAACCCAGCAGCACGCCGAAGATGACTCTGGGACTCGGCCGCCGCCCCGCGTGCAGCAGCCAGTCGAGCAGGATCATCCAGAAAGGCTCGGTGGCCACCAGCAGCGCGGTCAATCCGCTGGGCACGCCCCGCTTCTGCGCCCAGGCCACCGCCCCCGAGCCGAAAAGAATGACCAGCACGCCGATGAGGGCGGCCGCGCCCCAATGGGCCGCCGCGGGCCGTTCGCCGCCGCGGATCCGCGCCCAGATGTACAGCACCAGGCCGGCAAAGGCCATGCGCACGCCGACCATGAGGAATGGCGGCAGCGTCTCCACCGCGAACTTCACGGCCACGTACACCGAGCCCCACACCAGATAAATGGCCGCGAACGCGCCCACCACGCCCAGCCGGGAAGGAGCAGCGGCGCGGCGCGCAGGACTCGCGTGGGTGGCCGTCATCCGGCTAGATCCTCTCCAGCCTCTCGAGGGTGCGCTCGTTCCGCACGTTGCCGGTGTTCAGCGTGGACTTGGGCTCGAGCAGCACCACGTGGGCGTCGCCGCCTTCGGCCACCGGCTTATGTTCCACCCCGCGGGGCACAATGATGAACTCGCCCGCGCGCACCAGCGCCTCGCGCCCGCGAAAGCACATGCGCATCACCCCTTGCACCACCAGAAACAGCTCATCTTCTTTCTCGTGGTGGTGCCACACAAACTCCCCGCGGAACTTCACCAGCTTCACGTAGGAGTCGTTTACTTCCCCGGCGATCTTCGGGCTCCAGTATTCGCCGATGCGGGCGAACTTCTCCTGCAAGTTGACCTGTTCCATAGGGACCCCTTCACCTGGAATGCTACCGCGAAAGCGCCGGCTCCCATGCGCCAATATGGACAGCGCGGCGCTTCCTGCGCCCGCCCGCGGGTCTTTTCCCACGGGAGGCCGTAGAATGAGGATGGTGGACGCCATCTTCTATGACGGCCGCTGCGCCCTGTGCCACGCTCTGGTGCGCTTTACCGCCGCGCAGGATCGCCACGGACGGTTCCTTTTCGCCCCACTGGGTGGCGCGTGGTTCACCGAGACCGTGCCGGAATCGCAGCGCGGCGCACTCCCGGACAGCGTGGTGGTGCGCGTGTGCGACGGCCGCCTGCTCTCCAAAGGCGCCGCCGTCCGCCACATCCTGAAGCAGCTCGGCCCGCCCTGGAGCTTTTTCGCGGCACTGGCCGGCTGGCTGCCTGGATACGCCCTGGACGCGCTCTACGACCGGGTGGCCCTATCGCGCCGTCGCCGGCCCCCGCCGGCCGAGGCCTGCCCCGTGGTGCCGCCGGAGTTGCGCGGGCGATTCCGTTCCTGAGCGCCCGCCGCCGGCCGGCGCTCGACGGGGAGCAACACCGCGGGCAACCTGCTCACCCCCACGTACATCTAGCTGTCTAACCGGGAAAGCAACCACTGCCATGAGGTGGCTATGAACTCGCTGTGCGCGTCGCTGCTGGCCTTCACCCTGGCCCTTCCCCCGCTAGGATTGAATCCTGACCGCATCGCAGCGCGTGCTGCGCATCTCGTTTCCGCTGGCGCCCCCCCGCCGGCGCGGGCCGCGGGCGGCGATTCACCCAACGCGGCCGGCCTCGTGCGGCGGATTGAAATCGCCGGCCTGCGGCGGCTGCCGGAGGCCGCGGTGCGCTCGCGCCTGGAGTCGCGCGTCGGGCAGCCGCTGGACGCGGCCGCAGTCGAGCGCGACGTGCGCATGCTCAACGGCATCGGCTGGTTCGACACGGTGCAGGCGGAAGTGCAGGCCTTGCCCGTGTTGCGGGCCGATGCCCGCGCGCCGGGCTCCCTCGAACGGTTTCTCCGCGGCCTCGGCGAGACCCGCAGCGACCGGCCGCTTACCACGCCGGGAGCCGAGGCCACGCTGCTGCGCCTGGTGTTTGTTGTCGAGGAACGGCCGTTCCTGGCCGGCGTCGCCTTCACCGGAGCACGCCGTTTCCGTCAAAAGGAGATTGAAGAGTTGCTGCGCGAGCGCGGCCTGATGCCGCGGGCCGCGCGCCCCCGCGACCCCACGGCGCTGTGGCGGGCGGCCCGGGCCATCGAAGCGGCCCTGGCCGAGCGCGGACACGGCCGCGCGCGGGTGGCGGTGCAGCTCATGGATGTGCCCACCCACGCGGTGCGCGCCTGCTTTGTCATCCGCGAGGGGCCGCGCGTCCCGGTCACCCAGGTGAGCTTCCAGGGCAACTCGGCCTTCTCGGAAAAGGAGCTGCGCCGCCAGATGCAGCGGGTAGCCCCTCACGCCTGGTTCGCGGGCTGGCGCGACAAGACCATTTACACCGAGGACCGCCTGGGTGAAGACCTGGAGTACCTGGCGCGCTATTACCGCAACCACGGCTTTCCCCTGGTGCGGATGGGCGAGCCCCGCATCGAGCTGGTGGGTGAGCGGGACCGCCGCTGGCTGCCATGGCCGCGCGACCGTGTCGAGCCGCGCTTCCACATCTCCATTCCCATCGTGGAGGGCACGTTCTATCGCCTCGAGGCCATCCGCATGCTTGGCCCCGGCCTGGACGCGCTCGACGGGCTGCCGCGCAACGCCGGCCTGTTCCGCGCCCTCGAACCCTACTCCGAACAGAAGCTGCTGCGGGCGCGCGATGCCGTCCGCCGCGCCGGGGCCGCAGAGGCCGGCGCCACCCCCGACCTTGAGCTGGCGCCGCTGTTCGATCCCGCCACAGGCGCCGTCCGCGCCCTGCTCCGCGCCAAGCCCCTCGAGAGCTACACTTTGCGGCGCATTGAGTTCTCCGGGCACCGCCGCTTCAGCGACCGCTTCTACCGGGGGCCGCTGGGGCTGGCCGAGGGCGACCGCTACGACGCGCTGAAGCTGGAGGAGGGCCTGGCGCAGATGGCTCGCTCGGGCTTCATCAAACCCGTCGGGCCCGCGAACGTCTCCTTGATTTTCGACCAGGCGGCCCGCGCGGTGGACGTGACCATCCGCGTCGAGGAGATCGGCCGGCAACGCATTTCGCTCCACGGCGCCGTCGGCGCGCTGGGCCTCGCCTACAACCTCTTCAATTTCTTCGGCGGCGAAGAGATGCTCACCGGCTACGTGGAAGGCGGACCTCCCAGCCTGCGCGTGTTGCTGAACCTGAGCAAGGAAGGACTCTTCGGCACGCGCGCATCGCTGGGCCTGGCCCTGGCGCGCCAGGTGGTGCGCCCGCGGCTGCCCGGCGGTGGCGCGCTCTTCCAGTCCGCGAGCTCCGGTTTCCAGCCCGCGCTGCAGTTGCCGGTGTCGCCCCGCGACTCGGTGATCCTGCGCTACGAGTTGGCCCTCACCCGCACACGCTACGGCTTCACCTCTGCGTCTCCCGGCCTGCCCCCGGTCGCCCTGGTGACCGCGCGCAGCTTGCTGGGCGCATCCTGGCTGCGCGGCGCCGCGAACTTCCAGTGGCAGAGCGATTTCGATGTGGCCGGGGGCGTGCTCGGCGGACAGGAGCAGTGGCTCCGCGCGTCGAACCAGGGCGCGGCTCTCGTCGCGGACCCGCTCAGCGGCGGCCGCAACACCTGGGCCGCGCGCGGCCTCCTGGCCGGCATTTCGCGCGCGCCGTGGTCCCGCGCCGTCCTGCCGGCGCATGCCCGCCTCTTCGGCGGCTCCGAGCTTGTGCGCGGCCTGGGCGCCGCGCAGTTGACGCCCTCCCCGCACGGCTCCTCCTCCGGCCCGGCGGGAAGCAGCGGGGCCAACTTGCTGACCGCTGTGAACCTCGAGTACCGCGTCCCGCTGGACGCCCAGCGCCGCCGCTTCGACGTTGCTCCCTTTCTCGACGCCGGCGCCGGGTGGCTGCTGCCCGCATGGTCCGGCCAGCCCCTCGCCGGAGCCCATGTCCTGCGCGCGTCCGCGGGAGTGGAGTTGCGCTGGCGCCTGCCGCAGCGCCACGGGGGCGTCGCGCTGCCCCTGGGCGGAGAAACGGTCCGCGTCCATTGGGCGCTCAGCCCGCTGGCCCAGCGATTCACCGGCCGGCGCGCCGCGCTGGGCTGGGCCCTGGGCTCTTTGTTCTAAGCGCCCGCTGGGGCGCGGCCGCCGCCCACTACAGGTTGTGTTAGCCCCCCTCACGGGCACAAGGGGTTTTGCGGCTGTTCCCGCCCCCGCACCCGTATCCAGTAAGACACCGCCCCCAGCCCGCCAAATTGACCCTGCCCGAGGCCCTCTTGCACACTCCCCAAGCGATTCCTTTGGGGGAACTATGTGCGCCGCAGCGCGATCGAATGAGCTCCACACCCTGCAACCTTCTGCGCCCGGCTTGAACCCCGGGCCCCGCATGAGCCCGGTGCAGGCCATGGCCGACGACCGTCGAGTCTATCCCCGCCTGCCGTTGAACCTCACGGTCCGCTTGAAGCGCGTGGCCGGCCGGCCGGAGCCGCAGTTGCGCGACCTGCGCGGCCTGGACATCAGTTGCAGCGGGGTGCGCTTCGCCTCCAGCCGCCGCATCGAACCGGGCACCGCCGTGGACCTGGAGATCATCCTGGGCGAAAAGCGCGCCGGCCCCGACATGAAGATGCACACGGCCGCGCGCGTGGTGCGCGTGGAAGACGTGGGCCAGCCCGGCTACCTGAGCGTGGCCGCGGTGTTCGACGACATCACCTTCTGCCGCGAACCGCGGGTCCCGCGGCTGTAATCCACAGCAGGGAGCAGCAACTGCCCTCCGCTGGGGCAGCCGCCGTTCTTGGGAAACTGGGGGCACACATGGGGGCCGAAGTCCCGAAGAAAGACCGGAGAAAAGCACAGGAGCTGGCCTACGGACCGGCCGCCCGGCGCTACCCGCCCGCGTGGCTGAGCCTGGTCTCCCCGCCGCGGGCCTTCAGCCGCATCCCCACGCACGCGGTGGGCGTGGCGCACGACCGGCGGTCGCATGCGCGCGCGGCCCTGAACCTGCCGCTGCGCCTGACGCGCGTGGCCGGACGCATCGAGCCCGCGGCGCTCACTCTGCTCACGCAGAATATCAGCACCACCGGAGTGCTGTTCCTTTCACCCAAGCGCATCGAGCCCGGCACCCCCATCGAGCTGGAAGTCGGCCTGGTGCACCGCCCGCTGGGCCACGGCAGCGTGCGCATGGCCACCGCCGCCCGCGTCGTGCGCGTGGACGCAGCCGCCACCCCGGGATGGCACGGCGTGGCCGCCGCCTTCGATGACATCGCCTTTGACCGCGACGAGCCGGTTCCTCCTCGCTTCCGCCCCTGACCCCTGCCGCACCACTTGCTGCTCTCCCGCAGGCCTCTGCCGCACCGTCCGCCCCTGCCTTTCCGGGGGCGCGGACTTGCATTCCCCGCCGGAAAGAACGATGGTGGAGGTCGTCAATCCATCGAAGAACATTCGCCAATGAAACAGAAGCCTGAAGTGGGAGCGCACCACCTGCTGGGGCTGCTGGCCGCACGGGGCCAGCCCCTCAGCGTCCGCGAAATGGCCCTGGCTCTCGGCGGTCGCCATGCGGTCCGGCGGCAAATGGCCAAGCTGGTCGCCAGCCTGAAACTCAAGGGCGCGATCGTGGAGCCCAGTCCGGGGCGCTTCGCGCTGGCCGACTCACGCCGCCCCGCGGCTCGCCCCGCGCCCCCCGCCGCCAACAACCTTACACTCCCGCGGGCGGGTAGCCACGGAAGGGTTCACGCGCGCACAGGCCAGGCAGCAACTGCCGGCGCCATCACCGGACGGCTGGTGGCCCATCGGGACGGATACGGCTTCGTGGTGCCGGAGAAGCCCGTGCCCGGCGTCGAGGGCGACCTGTTCATAGCCGCGCCGAACATCGGCGAGGCCATGCATGGCGACTCGGTAGCCGCGCGCATCCTGCGCCGCCGCAACGACGGCCGCGCCGAGGCCGCCATCGTGCGCGTCCTGAAGCGCGCTCATCCTACCCTGGTGGGGCTGTTCCGTTACGGCAGCCGCGGCAACGTGGTCGTTCCGTATGACCCGCGCCTGCCGCAGGAGATTATCATCCCGCCCGGCGAGGAAATTACTCCGGCGCTCAGGGAAAAGCTGGGGCCGCGCGGCCTCGCCGAGCTGAAGAAGCAGCGCATGCCCCGCCGGGAGGAGCTGGACGGCGCGGTCGTGGACCTGGAGTTGACCCGCTTCCCCCGCGGCGGGGTAGCCCCGGCCGGTCGCGTGGTGGAAATCCTCGGCAAGCCCGGCGACATCGGGGCCGACGTCGAGATCATCATCCGCAAGCATCATCTCCCGCACCGGTTCCCCGAGGAGGTCCTTGCCGCGGCCCGGGCCACCCCGCAGCAGGTCTGCGAGAGCGACCGCGCCGGGCGGGAAGACTTCCGCCCGCTGCCGATTGTCACCATCGACGGGGAGACGGCGCGGGACTTCGACGACGCCGTGCTCGTCCGGCGCCTCCCGGGCGGCCGCTACCAATTGCAGGTGCACATCGCGGACGTGGCCCACTACGTGCCGCGGGGCTCGCCGCTCGACCGCGAAGCGCGGCTGCGCGGCGCCAGCGTCTATTTCCCCAACCGCGCCGTGCCCATGCTGCCCGAGGAGCTCTCCAACGGTATCTGCTCGTTGAACCCGCAAGTGGACCGCCTGGTGATGAGCGCGGTCATGGAACTGGACGGCCGCGCCGCGGTGATCGCGGCGCGCTTCACCCCCGGCGTGATCCGCTCCGCCGAGCGCATGACCTACACAAACGTCAATCAATCGCTCCGGGGCGACCCGGAGATGAACCGCCGTTATGCCGGCCTTGTCGAGCATTTCCGCTTGATGCGCGAGCTGGCTCTGCTGCTCCATGCCCGGCGCGCCGCGCGCGGCTCGATTGACTTCGACCTGCCGGAGCCGGTGATCGAGTTCGACGACCTGGGCCGCATGACCCGCATCGTCCGCAGCGAGCGCAACATCGCCCACCGCATCATCGAGGAGTTCATGCTGGCGGCCAACGAGGCCGTGGCCCGCTGCCTCGAGTCGCGCGGGCTGGCCTCCCTCAGCAGGGTGCATGAGCAGCCCGACCCCAAGCGGGTGATCGAGTTCGAGGAACTGGCGCAGGCTTTCGGCTATTCCCTGGGAGTGGCCGGCCTGGCCGTGAAGCAGATCACCGTGAAGCATGGGCGGGCCCCCGCACCGGCCAAGCGCCGCCACGGCGGGCGCGGCCCCGGCCAGGCGGGCCACGGCCGTCCCCGGGATCTGGTGGTCACCCTGCCCGGCGCGCTGGACTTCGACATCCGGCCGCAACACTATCAGCGCCTGACACAGAAAATCGCCGGCAAACCCGAGGAGCGCATCCTCTCCTATCTGATGCTGCGTTCCCTGAAGCAGGCCCGCTACGCCTCGGAGCCCCTGGGCCACTTCGCCCTGGCCGCGGAATCGTACACGCACTTCACCTCGCCCATCCGCCGCTATCCGGACCTGCTGGTACACCGCGCGCTGAAATGGGCCCTGGTCCATCCGCAGGCCGGGCCCCCCGGCCCTTATTCCACCGCGGAGCTGGAAGAGGCGGCTGTGCAGTCTTCCGACGCCGAGCGCCGCGCCGACCTGGCCGAGCGCGAGCTCATGGACTGGAAGACCGCGCAGTACATGGAGCAGCATTTGGGCCAGGAGTTCGAAGCGCTGATCATCTCCGTGGTGAAGTTCGGTGTCTTCGTCGAGCTCTTCGAGGTGTTCGTGGAAGGCCTGGTGCCCATCACTGCCCTCCAGGAGTTCACCGGCGCACGGTGCCTCTTCCGCGAACGCCAGCACGCCATCGTAGCCGAGGGCCCGCGCGGCCAGGCGCGGTCGTTCCACCTGGGCGACCGTGTGCGGGTGCGCGCCGACCGCATCGACCACTTCACCAAGCGCGTGGAGTTCGCGCTGCTCAGTGTGTCAAAACCACGATGAGTCCCCGGCGCGCCTTGCCGGCCGCTCCCGCCGCGACCCGGGGTTGTGCTAGTCTTGGCGGGCTGAGGAAGGCGGGGTCATGGCCATTCGCAAGTGCCCGAAGTGCCTGGCGGTGGTGCCCGCGGGGGAGGCCGCGGCCTATTCCGACGCCCTGGTTTGCCCCGGATGCGGCGGGCCGCTGGAGGTGGCCGGCATCAGCCGGCACGTGGCCGTCTGGCCGGCGCTGGCGGCAGGGGCCGCCGCCTGGATGTTCACCGGCGAAAGCGCCGGGATGCTGGGCTGGGCCGCCCCGGTGTTGTATTCCTTCCTGGCTTTCAGCGTCTGCGCCGGAGTGCTGACCATGTTCCTGGCCGATCTGCGCGTGCGGGAAGCGCCGCCCGAGCCCCACGCCGGCGCCAGCGGCGGCAGCGGCCACACTCACCATTAACAGTGTTAAGTTTTCCACTGTGTTTTGCGGCTTAACCCTTTTCCATTCAACTGGATAACTGTAGGACGGCCGTACTATTGCTCAGCCCCCTTGCCGCGCGCACACTGCTCCCGTATGGCTATGTACTTGAGGTACGTCGGACGTCGGGTTGAGGTGCACTATCAGGCCGGGCAGACGTGTCTGCCGGCCTCGGGGACCCTGGTGGCCGATTCCGGCCGGTCCATTTTTCTCGAAGAGCACTTTACGAAGATGAGTGGCGTGAAGCGCTTCCGCTGGGAAATCCCCTACGCTTGCATCGTTGGCCTCTACGAAGACGAACCTGCCCTTTAGCCACGGCCGATCCCCAAAAGGAACCACGCCGCGGAAAAAGCAGTAAGATCTGTGCGCGTGGTTTCCTCGCAGGGGGTGTTTGTGGATCAGGGAAAAAAAGAATCCGTCGCGCTGCTGGGGCTGGGCCTGATGGGCCGGCCCATGGCCCTCAACGTGGCCCGCGCGGGCCACGCGCTGGTGGTTTGGAACCGCACGCGGGCCCGCGCCGAAGACTTGGCCGCTGCCGCGCCCGGAGTCCGCGTGGCCGCTACACCGCAGGAGGCCGTGGCCCAGGCCGATGTGGCGCTGACCATCGTCAGCGATCCGCCCGCGCTCGAATCCGTGCTGTGGGGCGCGAACGGTGCGCTGGTCGGCTTGCGGCGTGGCGCGCTGCTGATTGACTCGAGCACGGTGTCGCCGGCGCTGGCGCGGCGCGCCGCGGCGGCCTGCCGGGTGCGCGGCGCCAGCTTCCTCGACGCGCCGGTCACCGGGGGCGCCTGGGGCGCGGAGCAGGGCGAGCTGGTGTTCATGGTGGGCGGCGACCCGGCCGTGGCGGAGCGCGCCCGTCCCCTCCTGGGCGCCATGGGCAAGCGCGTCTTTCACCTCGGACCGCACGGCGCGGGCCAAACCATCAAGCTGGCGATAAACCTGCTGCTGGCGCTGGAGGTGGGCGCGCTGGCCGAAGCGCTGGCCCTGGTGCGCGCCGCGGGCATCGCCGGTGAAAAACTCATCGAAGTGATGCAGTCCAGCATGGCCCGCGCGGCCGTGCTCGACATCAAGGCCCCGCTCATCCTGAAGGACGAGTACGCCCCCAGCTTCCCCCTGCGCCTGATGCATAAGGACCTGGGCCTGGCGCTCGATCTGGCCAACCAGCTCGGCGTCCCTCTGCCGGCCACCGCCGCCGCCCGCGAAACCTACAATGCCGTCCACGTCGCGGCCAATGAGGACGTGGACTACGCCGCCGTCGCCCGCTTCTGGAAAAGGGAAAAGGGAAAAGAGGAACCACCCAATTTTAGTTGAGCGACTCTTTTCTCTTTTCGCTTTTCTCTTTTCGTTTCTCTACGCCATGGCGATGAGTTCAATCTCGACCCGGACGTCGCGGGGCAGGCGGGCCACTTCGACGGTGGCCCGCGCGGGCGGGTTCGCGGGGAAATACTTGGCGTACACTTCGTTCATGGCCGTGAAGTCGCCCATGTCCTTGAGATAGACGGTGGTTTTCACCGCGCGGTCCAGCGACGACCCGGCCGCTTCCACGATGCCCTTCAGGTTCTCCAGCACCCGCGCGGTTTGTTTCGCCGTATCGCCCTCGACCAGTTGCATCGTGGCCGGGTCCAGCGCAATCTGCCCGGAAACAAAAAGTAAGCCGTTGGCGCGAATGGCTTGCGAATAAGGGCCGATGGCCTGGGGCCCGCGGTCGGTAGCGATCACCTCTCTCAAAGTTCCCTCGCCTATCCCTCCCGCCAGGATGCCGGGACAGGACGCGCATTGTACGCCAGGAGTTGGGCGAAGCGCTGCTCTTTGTGAGAAGCGCCGGCCGGCCCCGGCGGGTCCGCGGGCCGCGCTTTACTGCAACAAACGACGCAGGGTGTCGTTCACAATCCGCGGATCGGCCTGGCCCCGCGTGGCGCGCATCACCTGGCCGACGAAGAACTGGAATACGCCTTCGTTGCCGGCCTTGTACTTGGCCACGTTGGCGGCGTTCTGCGCGATGACGTCGCGGGCCGCGCTCTCGATCTCGTCTTCGCCGGTGCGCCCGGCCAGCCCTTCCGCGGCGATGATCTCGCCCGCAGGCTTGCCGCTCTCGAACATGCGCGCAAAGACTTTCTTGCCGTTGGCCGCGGTCACTTCGCCCGCCTCCACCCGCTTCAGCAGGTCCGCCAGCGCCGCCGCGCTCACCGGCGAATCCGCAATGTCCCGGTTCGCGTCGTTCAAGCGGCGCAGCAGCTCGGTTTGCATCCAGTTGCCGGCGGCCCTGGCGGGCGCGCCGCCGGCGGCCACCGCCTCGAAATAATCCGCCAGCGCGCGGGTCCCCGTCAGCACCCCGGCGTCATACTCGGTGACGCCGTACTGCTCGAGGAAGCGCGCCCGCCTGGCCTCCGGCAGCTCCGGCATGGCGCCGGCGATTTCGCTCTTCCACCACTCGCTCACGCGCAACGGCAACAGGTCGGGCTCCGGGAAGTAGCGGTAGTCGTGGGCGAACTCCTTCGAGCGCATGGGCTCGGTGCGCCCCGCGGCCACGTTCCACAGCCGCGTCTCCTGCGCCATGCCCCCGCCGCTTTCGACCACGCCCACCTGGCGCTCAATCTCATACTCCAGCGCGCGCTGCGCGTAGCGGAAGGAGTTGAGGTTCTTCACCTCGGTCTTCACCCCGAACTTCTCCTCGCCGCGCGGCCGCACGCTGACGTTGGCGTCGCAGCGCAGCGAGCCCTTCTCCATGTCGCAGTCGCTCACCCCCGTGTACTCGAGGGTCTGCTTCATGGTGGTCAGGTAGGCATAAGCCTCTGCGGGCGCGCGCAGGTCTGGCTCGCTGACAATCTCAATCAGCGGCACGCCGCAGCGGTTGTAGTCCATGTAGCTTTTCTCCGCCGAATCGGGGAAGCCCTCGTGCAAGCCCTTGGCCGCGTCGTCTTCCATGTGCAGCCGCGTGATGCCGACGCGCTTCGCCCCGCCGTCCAGCGCCACCTCCAGCCAGCCGCCGGTGGCCAGCGGCAGCTCGTACATGGAAATCTGGTAGCCCTTGGGCAGGTCCGGGTAGAAGTAATTCTTCCGCGCGAACCCCGACCCTTCGTGCACCGCGCAGCGCAGCGCCAGCGCCGCGCGGATGGCCAGTTCCACCGCGCCGCGGTTCAGCACCGGCAGCGCCCCCGGCAGCCCCAGACACACCGGGCAAACATTGGAGTTGGGCGGGTCGCCGAAGCGCGTCGAGCAGGCGCAGAACAGCTTCGTCCGCGTAGCGAGCTGGACGTGTACCTCCAGACCGATCACCGGCTCGTACCGCGCCAGCACTTCGGGCGAAACTCCACGCGCCTCTGCCGCTGCCTTACTCATCGCCGAGTCTCAAATTGTAGCATTGGATGTGCGGCAGGAAACGCGTGCTTGTTGCACTCCGAAGTAATATTCGACAATATGGAACCTTCGGGTGCGTCGCGGAGGACTCATGTGGCCGGTGCTCTTGGCGTTGGCTCTGTTCGGGTGGCAGGAACCGCCTCGCCAGCCTCAACCTCGACCGCCGGGCATGCCCGATCCGGCTCTTGCGAAACGGCCGACGCGCCAGTTGGCTATCGAGAGTGGCGAGGGGACGATGGCGGCGCGGCGCGCCCCGGATGGTCGTCTCTTTGTCCTGAACCGTACCGATGCCTGCTTCTGGATTTACGATGCCCAGGGAAAGCCTGCGGGCCGGCTCTTTGGGAGAGATACAAATCCAAATCCCCTGCGTCGTCCCGAGGACTTTCTGTTTGACCATGCCGGCAACCTGGTTGTGGGCGACATCACGGAAGTGAAGGTTGTTTCTCCCACCGGTGATTTGCTGCGCAAGTTCGATTCGGGATTCATTGGCATTCGCTCCATAGCCAACCTGCGGTCCGGACGCCTGGTTGTCTCGGGCATCCCGTACAAGCGGCAAACGGCCATTTCTGTTTTCGAGCCGGACGGCACTCTGGTGATGTCCTTCGGACCACGAATCAATATGCATGAGGATGAGGCCACGAATGCCAATCGGAACGCCGGCCTCGTCCTGGTTGATCGGTACGATCAGATTCTCCATGTCTTCCAGGCGGCCATTCCCCCGACAATTCGAAAGTATTCCGCGAAAGGCGAGATGCTGGGAGCGTGGCATCCGCAGCACCCCCTTCTAAACTTTCGCGTGGAGAGAGGCCGCCTTGCCAACCAGGAGTTTCGCGACGGTCGGCCCCTGATTTCGGTGATCTTCTTGGGTGCGGGCTATGACCGCGATGAGGATTGCCTGTGGGTCAGCTTCGCAGGAAACCAGCTTCTCAAACTCGACACCAACGGCAACGTTCTTCAGCATAGTTTGATGTTTCCGCTGAGCGAGGGACCCTTTTCCATATACCGCTTGCATGTCGAAGGGCCGAAGCTCTTAGTGGTTTCGGCTGTCTCCGGATTGTTTGAGTTCGCCAAGCCCTGACCCCGGCCTAAGTTCCCTGCGGAAGCCAATCGCGGAAGCAGAAGCCGTCGCGCGTGACCGTTTCGCCGGGCGAGAAGCCGACTGGCCGAAGAGCGGGCCGGCGAAGACGAAAGAGTGGAACTCGCCGTTCTCGCCGCTCGGTTTCACGCCGGCGGGCAAGTCCTTGAGGAAGGCCGCGTCACTCTCCCTCCCAGCGAAGGACGCGTCAAGCTGCTTCAAGTCCGCGCAGGCGACCACGGCCCGGAAGCCCAGCTTCATGAAGGTGCGCACCAATTCGTTGGTGTCGCAGCTTGTTGAAACAACCCCGGTGGTTGTCATTCCGAGCCGCCGCAGGCGGCGAGGAATCTGCATTTCTCTAGGCTCCGGTGCTGGCTGCCAGGTTCTCTAAGCTCCGGTGTTGGCTGCCAGGTTCTAGCAGCTGGTTGAAACAACCCCGGTGGTTGTCATTCCGAGCCGCCGCAGGCGGCGAGGAATCTGCATTTCTCTAAGCTCCGGTGCTGGCTGCCAGTTTCTAAGCTCCGGTGCTGGGTGCCAGGTTCTAGCAGCTTGTTGAAACAACCCCGGTGGTTGTCATTCCGAGCCGCCGCAGGCGGCGAGGAATCTGCATTTCTCTAAGCTCCGGTGCTGGCTGCTAGGTTCTCTAAGCTCCGGTGCTGGCTGCCAGGTTCTAGCAGCTTGTTGAAACAACCCCGGTGGTTGTCATTCCGAGCCGCCGCAGGCGGCGAGGAAT
>Ga0187893_10002162_pt1 | contig 44104 bp, 35 predicted proteins | sample MA1701074metaG_FD_139574 | JGI IMG/M metagenome (GOLD analysis project Ga0187893, IMG submission 139574) | White microbial mat communities from a basaltic lava cave in the Kipuka Kanohina Cave System on the Island of Hawaii, USA - MA170107-4 metaG ... | reverse complement strand
GCATGGCGCCAAAAGCGCCCGGCCCGCAGGGTTGCGCCCGGATGAACTTCCACGAGTCTTGGGTCTTCGAATATTCAGGGCGCAACAAACCCTACACGGACTTATGAATGGGGGCACTTAGGTCGAGTTGACCGTGACCGACCTATGCCCCGACGTCGCCGAAGGGGTCAAGTACCTCCACGTCCGGATCGATGACCTCGGGTCGATCCCCTCGGTCCTCGGCGTGGACGATGGGAGTCTCCAAGTCGCGGCGGGCGAGCTGTACGGTCACGCTTCCGGAGTCCCCAGGCGTGCCGGACGAGGAGTTCCGCCGCGGCGACGTGGACCGCAACAGCTCGGTCGAGATCAACGACGCCATCAGCCTCCTCGCCTACCTCTTCACGGGAGGGCGGGAACCGGAGTGTCCGGACGCGGCGGATGCGGATGACAACGGAACGCTGGAGATCACGGACGCCATCCGGCTGCTCGGCTACCACTTCCAGGGAGGCGCGGTGCCCCCCGTGCCCGGGCCGAGCGTCTGCGGGATCGATCCCACGCAGGACGGCCTGGGCGCGTGCAGATCCACGTGCCCCTGATGACCCATCGAGAGTGAGTTCCCGGACGCGGTCACGAGCGCGCCCCCGCCGCGGGGGCGCGCTTTTTTTTGACGGCGGGCCCGCACGCGGCGCGAGAGTCCTTCCCCGCAATTTCCTTTTGTCTCCAACGCATGCGTTGCCGGAAAATGTCCATGTGATTCCCGTCCTCGGCTCATCCAGATCCGATGCCCGCACTGCAAGAAGCTCTTGCGGATCGAGGAACCGCCGAGCTTGGAATTCGTCTGTCCGGACTGCGGCAGCTCGTTGCAGATCGCCGATCGTTCCCCGGCGCAAGGCGGCGACGAGTTACCCGCACGCATCGGTCACTTCCGGGTGGAAGGGCTCCTGGGTCGCGGCGCATTCGGGTCCGTCTATCTTGCGCTCGATGACAACCTCCGACGCCGGGTCGCCCTCAAGGTTCCGCGCGCCGCGGCGTTCGCCACGAGCGAGGAGGAAGCGAGGTTTCTGCGGGAGGCTCGCAGCGCGGCGCGCTTGCGGCATCCGGGGATCGTCCAGGTGCTGGAGGTCGGCGAGGAGAACGGCGTTCCGTTCATCGTGAGCCAGTACATCGAGGGGCGCACCCTCGCGGACCAGATCGCCTCCGGCCGCCCCGGGTTCCGCGAGGCGGCCGGTCTCGTCGCGCAGGCGGCCGAGGCTCTGGAATACGCCCACCGCGAGAAGGTGATCCATCGCGACATCAAGCCGGGGAACATCCTCCTCGATGCCTCAGGGCGACCCTACCTCGCCGATTTCGGCCTGGCCCTCCACCGCGAGGAGGGATGCGTGACGGTGACGATCGAAGGGCAGATCCTCGGCACGCCCGCATACATGTCGCCCGAGCAGGCCGCGGGGAACACAAGCGCGTCGATTCTCGGACCGACGTGTACAGCCTGGGAGTCATCTTCTACGAGCTCATCACCGGCGAGCGCCCCTTCAGCGGCTCCAAGCGAATGCTCCTCTCTCAGGTGATTCACGATGAGCCCAGGGCGCCGCGCCACATGAACGACCACATCCCGCGTGACCTGGAGTCCATCTGCCTGCGGGCAATGGCGAAAGAGCCCGCTCACCGCTACCGCTCGGCTCGCGCCCTCGCCAACGACCTGCGGCGGTTCCTCGCCGGCGAGCCGATCCTGGCGCGGCCCGTGGGGAGGAGCGACCGCCTCTGGCGTTGGGCCAAGCGCAATCCGCAGGTGGCCTCGCTCGCCGGTAGCCTCGCGGTGCTGCTCGTGGCCGCCACGGCGGTCTCGCTGTGGCTCGTGATCCATGCCGGTCAGGCACGAAACGAAGCGAACCGCCAGCTCGCGCGGCTCAACGCCGGGAGCGGGTTCCGGGCGGTCGTCGACGGCGATCTCTTCGGCTCGCTCCGGTGGTTCGCGGAGGCGCTCCGGCTCGACTCTGAGGAAGCGGGGCGCGCCCGGCTGCGCCGAACGCAGTTCGAGGCGGTGCTGAGTCGGTGCCCTCGAATGGAGCACGTCTGGTTCTTCCCGGGCCAGATCTACGGAGAATTGAGCCCCGATGCGAGTCGGAAGAATGCGAAGACGGAAAGGCGCGCGTTTGGGACTCGGGCACCGCCGGGGAGGACGGTCGAGCGCCCCTCATCATGAATCACGCGAGCCCGGTCTACCTTGCCGTCTTCAGTCAGGACTCTCGGCGCATCGCGACGGCGTCTTCCGAAGGAACGGCGCGCGTCTGGGGTGGAGCGACGGGCACTCCTCTCTCCGGAGACCTGGCGCACGGCTCGCGGGCGACCGCCATCGATCTCCATCCCACGGAGGAGCGCCTCATCACAGCCGGACGGGACGGGAAAGCATGGATCTGGGAGTATCGAAGGGGAGAGAAGGCGGCCGAGCCGTTCCACCACACGAACATGATTCGGCAGGCATCCTTCAGCCCCGATGGGAAACGCGCCGTCACCGCCGGCGATGATGAAGTGTGCAGAGTCTGGAACGTGTTTCGGTCATCATCCTGAACAGGCGGGACGAGGTAGGCTACCGGGCCGTCAGCAGCGAAGCGGGGAGACGGTTGAGGACAACGACGAATCCTTGGACGATCAACGAGGCCGCGTGGGTCGTGGCCTTGGGCCGGTCGGCACCCGTGGAGCTTGTCGAGGAGGCGATCCGGCGGTTCGAAGAGCACGTCCCCGGGCCAATGCACACGGGCGATCGTGAAAACACGTACGGGACCCTCCTCTACCGCGCCGGCAAGTACTCGGAAGCCTTCGGCTCTCGATTAAGAGGGGCACGGGCGAAGGCTCTGCGTTCGACTAGGTCGTCCTCGCCATGGCCCATCGCCGGCTCGGAGAGGTCGAGGAAGCGCGGGCTTGGCTCGTCAGGTCGCGCTCGGCAGCCGAACGGTGGGAAACGAACCGCCACCGCGAGCCGGTCCTGTGGACCCAACGGTTCGAGCTGCAGGTCCTCCTCGGCGAAGCGGAGGAGGTCGTCGCGAGCGAAGCTAGATAGGATCTCACGGACCCCGCGAGGTGTGGCACAGAGGAAGCAAAACTCCTCCTTGCACCCGGCCCCCTCCGAGCGGTATTTCTATCGCTTTCACCGCGCAACAAGGACGCGACGAGCATGTACCCTCAAGGAGGCATCCCATGGCGAAGATGAAAGGCGTTGTCCTGGTCCGACAGGGGGACAAGAAGAGCCCCGGCAAGCTCGAGTATCGAAACGACCTCGAGGTCCCCAAGCCGACCGGCAAGATGGTGCGGATCCGCACCGCGTACACGGGCGTCTGCGGCTCCGACGTCTCCTACGTCTACGGAAAAGCTTCGGTCGACGCCGGACGCATCCTCGGCCACGAGACGAGCGGCATCGTCGATGAAGTCGGCGACGAGGTCACACTCCTCCGCCCGGGCCAGCGCGTCGTCGTCGACCCCGTCCAGTCCGACCCCGAGTCGCCCTGGGTCAAGCGCGGGATGGGCAACGTCGACCTCAGCTCGGTCACGGGAATCTCCTACGACGGCGGCTTCGCCGAGTTCTGCCTCTCCCACGAGAAGTACGCTTATCCTCTGCCCGAGGAGATGAGCTTCCAGCAGGCCGCGGGGCTCGAGCCCTTCGCCTGCGGGCTCTACGCGGTCAACAACGCCGCCATCGAGCCGAACGGCGTGACGGTGGTCTTCGGTGCGGGCCCGATCGCCAACTCGATGTGCGAGATGGCCAAGGCCAAGGGCGCCGGGACCGTGGTCCTCATCGGCACACGCGATTACCGCCTCGACGCCGCCCGCGGCGCCGACGTTCGCCTCAACATCGGCAAGGGGCCCACGAAGTACCCGTGCCCCGACCTCACGGCGGCCGTGAAGGAAGTCGGGGGCGGAGAGCTGCCGCGCTCGGTGATCGTCGCCACCGGCTCCGCATCGGCCATCCAGCAGGGTTGGGACCTTGGAGGCCGCGGCTCGACCGTCGTCATCTTCGGGCTCATGTCCGACGACACGACGTTCACCCACAAGTGCCAGCCGGCCCTCTTCCTCGACAAGACGCTGCGCTACTCGTGGCTGGCGCCGAACACATGGCCCGAGGTGATGGCCTACGTGAAGAACAAGCTCGTCCGCGTCGAGGACATGCACACCCACCGCGCCGGCCTCGACCGCCTCGCGGAAGCGGTCGTCACTCAGGCAGAGCGCCGCGACAACTGCATCAAGTATCTGATTGAGGTGGGCGGTGACCTGAGCTGATCAGGGGCAGCTTCTGACACAGTCGAGGTCGTCGGGCGTCAGGTCCGGGCCGCAGAGGTTGGGACCGGGCGGCGGCGGCGGCGGGCCGGCGAGGAACTGGAAATTCAGGCTGTAGATCGCGTCCGTGAGGTCGAGGGTCCCGCTGTCGTCCGCATCGGCCGCGTCCATGCAGCCGGGCCTCGGCCCGCCCTGGAACTGGAAATTGAGGACGGTGATCGGGTCCGTGAGGTCCAGGGTCCCGTCCACGTTCGCCTCGCCCCGGCGGAACTTCGGCTGGTCATCGATGGGGATGGGATTGAACTCGGGCCCCGAGACCGCGCCGAAGATGTGGCGTACGGGGAGCACGGGGACGCCCGAGCCCGACGAGCTGGCCAGGCCGACCAGGGTTTCGCTCCTCAGGTTGGCCTGCGTCGTTCCCGTGCCGATCTCCTTCGTCGCTACGTCGGTAAAGGTGATTCCATCGGGGGACCTCGAAAGCGTGATCAGGGCACCGGTGCGCTGGAGCCGCAGGTAAATGGGCAAGGAGTCCACATCTTTCTGCGAGACCGTGATCGGCCCCATGTTGCGGTTGGTGTTCGTGTCGCGGCGGAACCTCCCGTTGAGGACCCCCACGCCCGCTTGACCGGCCGCCGGCGGCGAAAGGTAAAGCGCCACGAAGCAGGAGAACGGATCCAAGGTGTCCCGGACCATGACCCCCGCCTGGCCCTTCCCTACCGGATCGTCCACGCAGTCGATCCGCGCCGTGAAGACGAAATCCCCGCTCTGAGCGACCGAGACGAGGCGGAAATCGTCGGCGTTCAGCTTGATCCCCTGGCCGCTCGATGTGACAAGCGCCTCGTGCGAACCGAGACTTTCCGTCCCGCCGCCGGTCGTGACGCCGATATCGGTGCTCTGCCAGCCATCTAACTTCTGGTTGAGCAATTCTCGTTCCAGGAAAGTATCTCCACCGATGCGGGCCTTACGGCCGCCGACTGCGATGGTCGAGAACCCATAGGTGAAGGTCCCGGCGCAGGGCACGGCCGACTCGAGCTTGTACCCGACCGTCTGGGTAGTGACGCCCGTCAGGCTCCACTCGATGGCGCCCGCATTGAGGGCTCCTCCGAGCGAGATGTCCTTCGCCGTCATTCTCTCGGGGATGATCTCTCTGACGACGACGTCGACCGGAGCATCAGCGGCGACCACCACGGACACATCGACGGCCTCGCCGGCTCCGATGGTCTGATTCGAGATGTCGCGGGTCGCTCGGGCCGCCAGGACGACCGGAGCGCCGTAGACCTCGACCTCACCGAGCGAGAGCACGTTGGAATCGTCGGGAGTCCCGGCTCCTCCGATCCCCGAGTTGTCGGGGTCGGCCGTGCGGGAGACGCGCACGCTACGGCCGTCGACCGCTTTACCCGGTTCAGCCAGGAGGCTCACCGTCAAGGAGGGGGGACCGGCGGTGATCGTCCCCAGACCCAGCGCGTTTTCCTCGTTGAGCAGTTCGGATGTCCAGGCCGCCTTGCCCTCGAGGTCCAGGATCGTGATCGTGATGTCGCGCAAGCGGGAGGCGCAGCAGTTTCCCCGGTTGTGAAGGACGACGGCATCGATGGCGTAGTTGTCGCCGAGGTCCACCTCCCAGGACGCCATGTCATCGGCGCTGCTCGTGTGGGTGAAGTCGTCGAGGCTGCCGTTGTTCCCGAGCGCCGCGGGGAACTGGTCGCCGTTAAAGCCCGAAGATTGAGTCGCAAATCCTGCGGGAGCGACGTTGGGGTTGGCGCTGACCGGCTCGACGTCAAACTCCTGCGTGCACGTTCCATCGGGCGGGCAGAAACGGCTGTCTCCGACTCCGGCGGTGACCTTCCACTTCCCCACGCCCAACCGGAACGTCGCCGCCCCGATGTCTCGCGGGCCCGCGACGAGCGGAGGGTCGACGCCGTTATCAGCGGTGAACGTGAAGAATACCGGGTCGCCCGAACCGTCGACCGCCGTAGCCGTCGCGGTGTAGAGGCCGGGGAAGTTCCCTCCATGCGGCGGCTCAACGACGAAGTCCTGGCACGTCGTGTCCGGGGGATCCGCGGAGCATTCCAGGACCGATATGTCCTGCGTGCAGACGGCCGCCGGGTCGGGGTTCGGGCAGTAAGGGATGTCGGCCACGCGCACCGTGATGGTCCAGGTGCCGGGCGTGAGCGGGAACGCGATCGTGTCCTCCACCTGAAGGCCGAAGCGAAGCGGCGGATCCTTCTTGTTGTCGGCTTCGAAGCTGTAGTAGACGGGCGCGCCGGTCCCCGCCGCGGTCACCTCGTAAAGCCCCGGCCCGCCGTTGGCGGGCCCGTTGACGGTCAGCCCGCTGCAGGTCGCGATCTGCTCCGGGCAGTCTCCGACCATGACCTCCACTTCGCCCATCTGGAGCACGTTGTCCTCATCGAGGTTCCCCACCCCTCCGGTGCCGGAGTTGTCGGGGTCCACCGTCCTGTGGACGCGGACCAGATCGCCGTTCAGAGGACCGCCGGTGATCGCCACGAGGTCGAGCGAGATGATCTTGGGACCGGACGTGGTGCCGCCGGACATGACGTTTTCCGCATTCAGGAGGGGCGAAGTGTACTGCGGCACGTCCGGATCGACGGACGAATCGAAAACGAACACCGTGAGGTCGCGGAGGCGGGACTGGCAGCAGCCGCCGCCGCGGTTGTAGATCACGATGGCGGAGATGGCGTAGATGTCATCCAGTTGCACTTGCCAGCTGGAGTCGTTGTCGTTCGAGTTCGTGTGCGTGAAGTCGTTGATGTTGCCGTTGATGCCGTTCGTGGCGGGAAACTGATCGCCGTTATACCCGGAGGACTGGGTCGCGATCCCCCGCAGCGCGACGTTCTCGAAGTCGGCGAGTAGTACAGCCGGCAGAGTACCGACAGAGAACATCACTGCAAAGGCGAGCGGCGTTCGGTCCACCTTCATGGCAACCCTCCCAATAACTCAAGAAACACAAGTCCGGCGAAGTGCTTCAGACCTGAGATCTGACCCGGTTTTAGACCCTAAGAACGCGCCTATCGTAACGCGAATCTTGAAGGGAAACCAGATTCTCGGCTCGACGCGGCCGAGACGGATGCGATCCGCGCTCCCGTCGCGCTCGCTCACAGCCCCTCGCGCGCATCGAGCTGCTTCTCGAGGGCATCGAGCTCCTTCTGATAGCGTTCCGGGTCGGCGGCGGCTGCCCGCGTCAGCCATTCCTTCGCCGCCGGGAAGTCCCCCAGCTCAAGGAGCGCCAGTCCGGCCTGATGGAGCGCGTCGGCGTTCGCCTGCTCATCGGATTTGATGCCCTTCTCGACTTCCGCCAGGGCCTCCGCGGATCGGCCGAGGGCCCGCAGGCAGCGCGCGACCGCGGCGATGCCCCTGCCTTGTGCGGCTCCCTCGCTCAGGGCCATCCTCTGGTACTCGATGGCCCTCTCGTAGTCGCGCCGCTTCTCGCTCAGATAGCCGAGGTTGTAGAGGATCTCCTCCCGCTGCCCTACGGGGGCGGCGACGAGGGCCGCTTCGAAGCTCTTTCGCGCCGCATCGAGGTCCCCGCGGGCGCCGTGGGCGGTCCCGCGGAGCTGACCGATGCGGTGTGCTGGTCCCCCGCGTTTCTCTGCTTCATCGATGGCGGCGATGGCTGCGTCGAGCTTCCCGTGGTCGAAGCTCGCCTGCGCGAGGAGGAGGTGGGTCGTCCAGTCCTCGGGCAGCGCCTTCCCGGACGCCTTCTCGAGGGCCTGGTACAGGATCGCCTTGCCTTCGAAGTTCTTGTAGGCCTTCCGGAGCGAATCGTGCCACATGAACAGGAGCGCGCGGCGGAGGAAAATCGCCTGCTCCTGAGCCTCAAGCGAGTAGGCGAATCGGAGGATGTAATCGCCGGCCGACTGGACGAGCCAGGGATCCTTCTCCGCCGCCACCTTCTGAAGGAGGACAATGCCCGCGTCTGGATCCTTGTCGAATTGCGACGAGTCCATGACGCGATGGAGAAGGACGCCGCGGCGGCGGTAGTCATCGATCGCCTCCGGAGCCTTCGCATCGAAGCCGTGGAGGAGCAACGAGACGGAAGGGAGCGGCGCAGGTACGAGGAGCAGGGGGACTTGATTGCCCACGTCGTAAAGACCGAATGGAGCGCTGTACTCGAGGATCGGATCGAGGTCGAGGTTCTCCGGTCCTTCACCGGCCAGACGCCGCATGGTCCCATCGTCGAACCGCAGATAGCGGAAGAGGGCTTCGGGGCGGTCGATCCCGAGGCGGGCAAGGTCGGGGCCCACTTCCGGGTCGGCGATGCACCGCTCGATCCAGTCCCTCCTCCACTGGATGGGCTCCATCGAGCCGAGGAACAGGGTGTCGCTCCCCGGCGTCCAGAGGCTCACGTGGGGGAAGGATTTCACGAACGTCCTCAGCGCGGTCTGGAAGTCCTCTTTGCGAATGCTCGCGGCCTGGACCCACTGGCACATCACGCCTCCGGGCTCGAGCCGAGCCTTCACGAAGCCGTAGTACTCGCGCGTGAAGAGGCTCCCCAGCCCCGCGATCCAGAAGTTCGAGGGCTCGGAGGAGACGACGTCGTAGCTCTCCCTCGTGTGCCGGAGGTGGTTTCTCCCATCGCCGACGATCATGCGGACTTTAGGGTGCGTGACGGCCCCGTGGTTGGCGCTCGCGAAGTGGTCCCGGGCCGCTTCGACGACCTCCGGAGAAATCTCGACGTTCGTCGCCCGATCCACGCCTGGATAGATGGCGATGGAACCGAGCGTGATCCCGCTCCCAAGCCCGACGGTCAGGGCCCTCTTCGCTTCGGGGCGAGCGAGCATGGGCAAGTGGCCGGCCAGGATCTGCGTCGGCATGTCGAGGGTGAGCGGCCCGACCGATGCATCCGCCTTGCCGCTGATCCGAAGGGTCCGAGCCTCGACGCCCGGCATGCCTTCGACTTTCATGTGAAAAACGCCGACGGAGGCCTCTTCGCCGTCTCGGTAATAGAGGCGTTCGGTCATGCTGATGAGCTTTTCTTCCATCTCCGGGAGTTGATCCCCCAGCCGGTATACCTGGTAATCGCGGAAGGGGCCCATGCTGAGCAGCACGGGGTTCCAGTAGCGGTCGAGGCGCCCTCGTGCGGAGTCCATGAAGACTCCCGCCGGCCGCCGGTCGTAGAGGAAGAGCCCCAGGCAGGCGACCAGGACCGCCAGCAAGCCGAGGCGAACGGGGTAAAGCAGCCGGCGCCCCGGTGCGAGCACGAGGAGGCCCACAGCGGCCAAGAGCCCCAGCCCGACGGCGAAGTGGAGCGGCAGCCAGAGGTTTCCGAAGACCGGGAAAAGGACGAATCCGACGCTGAGCGTTCCGAGGATGGAGCCGAGGGTGTTGGCGAAGTAGATCCCGCCCACCGAGCGCCCGATCCGCTCGATGGAGTTCGCCGCGATCCGCGTCGCCAGCGGGAACGTCATCCCCATGAAAACCGTCGCCGGAAAGATGAGAAGGAACACTCGAACGGAGCCCAGAGCGAGGAAGAGAGGAAAACTGAGCCGGCTGTCCAGGCGGGCGAGCTGGAAGCCGAACTCGCTGGGGAGCACCCCCAGGAAGGGGATCGCAAGGCCGGCGCAGAGGGAGACGCCGGCGATCGCCCAGCCGAGGGCCGCCTGCGGGCTCCGTAGCCGGTCGGCGACCACCGCAGCGACCGTGCTGCCAATCGAGAGGCCGAGGATGAAGATTCCGACGATCACGCTGAACGCGTACGTGGTGTTTCCGAGCGAGAGGATGATCGTCCGCGTCCAGGCGAGCTGGAGCATCATGTTCACGAGGCCTGAGATCCCGAAGGCCCACGCCACGAGCCGGATCCGCGAGGCGGAACATTCCTCCGCTTCAGCGAGCGAGGGAGGCGCTGCCGCGGCCGGAGGCGGGGAACGAGCCGCCGGCGCGGCTTTCCCGCCGATCGTCTGCAAGAGGACGAGGACGCCGATCGCCATATCGACCGCAGCGGCGAGGACCATGCTCCCCCACAGGCCCAGAAACGGAATGAGGATGAACCCGGCCCCCCACGCTCCGGAGACGGCTCCCAGAGTGTTGGCCGCGTAGAGGACTCCCATCCAGGCCCCAACCTGGCCCATCTCGCGGGCGATGGCGCGGGCCAGCGCCGGCAGCGTGGCACCCATGAGCGTCGTCGGAGGGAGGAGGATCGCCACCGAGAGAGCCCCCTTGATCCCGGCGTAAACGGGGTGCAGGGGTTCGCCGTCGTGAAGCCGGTAGGCCCAGCGGAAGAGCGGATCGGCCCAGCCGATCAGCGTCGGAATCAATAGGCAGTAAGCCCCCACCGCGAGAACGAGGAGGGCGTAGAGCCGCAGTGGATTGCGCGAGCGGTCCGCGTAGCGGCCGCCGGCGAGGCTCCCGAGCGCGAGCCCCGCCATGAACGTCGCGACAACGATCGTCATCGACTGATGGGAGCTGCCGATCGTATAGGCAAAAAGGCGCGTCCAGACGATTTCGTAGATGAGCCCGCTGCCGCCGGAGAGGAGGAAACAAAAGAGGATGGCCGCGCGAGACAAAGTTCTTTAGTCCTCGATTCGTCTGAAGGGTTGATGGGCCGCGCACGGTGCCGTCGATCCCTCGCGAGGTCCATCCATCGCGCCGTCGACCGCGAAGTTCGGTCCTGGCAAGCCGTGGGACCGGAAAGAACGGCGGGCGATCTTACATACCCCGTCCAGGTGATTCAAGGAGGGCAGGCATTACACCGTCAACCGCGTGACTGCGTCGTACCAGCACTGTTCCCTCCGGGGGTAGAGGTAGTTGATCGGCGGAAGGTGCACGTCGAGAGCTTTCCTCCGCGCGGGATCTTTGAGGATTCGGAAAGCCTCGTCGATCTCCCGCAGGCGGCTCGCGGCCGCCCCTCGCCCGTCCGGCGGGAACGCCTCCGGAGCCAGAGCGGCCTCCAGGAACTTCTCTGCCTGCTTGAGCTCTTCCAGAGTCGCGTCTCGAGGAACCCCGAGGACCGCGTAGTGGTTGGCGTAGCGGCCGCCGGACTCCGTCATGAGCGTGAGGGGGAGCGGATTTGTGAGATACTCCTCGTAATAGTAGAGCGAAAGGACGTCGGCGAAATTTCTGCGGCGATGGCGAGGCACTGCTTCGAAGATGCGCTTGACCGTGGAGCTCTTGAGGTCGAGGAGGAGGCTGACGAGGCTGGAGCAATAGCTCTCCTCGATGATATGGATGATCTGCTCGGAGGAAGCGGTCTCGAAGAAGCTCTCACAGAACCCGCGTCCGTGCTGGATGAGCCCCTCGACGATCCGAGGGTTCTTGCGATGATCTGCGGCCGGTATGGCGGGCCTCTCCGCGCCGGGACCTCTTCCTAGCCCCTTTCCGGCCCTTCGCCTGACCCCTTTTTCGGTCGCTTTCCCAAGCCCCTTCCGCGGGGGAAGGCCCGTTCGAGCCTTCGCCGCGGAGACCCTCCGCAGAGTGCTCTTCATGTCCACCCTCGGCCGCGCGGAACTAACCTGTGCGGGCTGTTCCCAATCCGGTCCCACTCCGGCCTCACTTGGGAGCTTTCTCGCTCGGTTCCCGCCACTCGATCCGCGCTCAATCTTGCCCAAGGTTTAACACATTGGAGAGCCCCACTTCCAGGACATTTTCTTCCCTCAGGCTCGGCTACCCCTCTTCGGCGGGCGAGGGGCCCCGCCGGCCAGGGGATTCCCGGAACTCGTTCCGAGGCCCCGGCGCGAAGCGCTTACTGGCTTGTCCAGCAGAGCTTATGTGCTACTCGTTGCATCGAGCTGGGGGGAGGGTAAGGCTTTTTTTTCCAGCGGCGTGGCCCGCCGGGAAGCCGATTTCTAGAGGTATGCCCAGATCCCGGCGGGGTGAGGGCACACACGGTTTGGCCTCCAACTTGCGGTACGAAACCCTCAAGGATGTACGAAACCCTCAAGGATGAACCTGAGCGAATCGTTCCTTATCGAGAAGCTCGCGGCCGCCTTCGTCCGATGCTTCCTCTGGCTGGTCACCCACACGCTCTACCGCATCCGAGTGCGCGGGGAGGCGAACGTCCCTGCGGCGGGTGGCGCGCTGCTCGTGGCCAACCACGTCTCATTCGCCGACGCGTTTCTCATCTCGGCATCGCTCGCCCGGCCGATCCGCCACCTCATGTGGCGCGGATACCTGAGGACGCGGGGCTTCCGAGGGGTCACTCGGCTGATGCAGGTGATCCCGATCGCCCGGACCGACCTCCCGCGCCAGCTCCTCGAGACATTTCGCGCCGCACGCAGGGCGATCGCCGCCGGCGACCTGGTCTGCCTCTTCGCCGAGGGAGCCGTTTCGCGAACTGGAAATCTCCTTCGATTCCATCGCGGGCTCGAGAAAATCATGCGCAAGCTCGACGCGCCCATCATCCCGGTGGCCATCGACCGGATGTGGGGGGGCATCACGCGCTTTCAGGGCGGACGATTCTCCTGGCGGTGGCCGCTCATGCTCCCCCAGCCAGCGACGGTGGTCTTTGGGGCTCCCCTGCCTCCGCACTCTCCGGCCCACCGCGTCCGGCGGGAGGTCCAGGAGCTGCAATCCGAGGCCTTCAGCTTGCGGAAGAGGCCGGGCGACCTACTTCCCGCGAAGTTCATCGACACCGCCCGAAACCGCCCGTTCACCTTTTGCATGTCCGACCACACCGGCAGGGTGCTCAGCTTCCGCAAGGCTCTGGCCGGAGTCCTCGCGCTCTCGCGCGAGCTCGAGAAGCGGCTCGGGCCCGAGCGGAACGTCGCGCTCCTCCTGCCGCCATCCTGCGGAGGCGCCCTGGCCAACGTCGCCCTTTCGCTCCGCGGCCGCGTTCCGGCGAATCTGAACTACACGGCGGGTCTCGACCTCGCGGAGCGATGCGCCCTCAGGGCTCGAGCGACGCACATCATCACCTCCCGGCTCTTCCTGAAGAAGCTCGGTTGGGAGGAACGACCATCGATGCTCTTTATCGAAGATGTGGCCCGCGAGATCCGGCCCGTGAGCCGCATCCAAGCCTACCTGGCGGCGCAGCTTCTTCCGGCCGCCCTCCTCAAGCGCTGGTACCTGAAAGTCGTTGAACCGGACGACCCCGCGACGGTCATATTCTCGAGCGGCACGACAGGCGAACCGAAGGGCATCGTCCTCTCCCACTTCAACATCTTGAGCAACATCCAGGCGCTTGATCAGGTGTTCGACCTCAATCGATCGGACCGCGTCGCCGGCGTGCTGCCGTTCTTCCATTCCTTAGGTCTGACCGCCAGCATCTGGCTCCCGCTCGTCGTCGGTATGGGCGTCGTCTACCACCCCAACCCGCTCGATGCGAAAGCGGTCGGCGAGCTGGTCTCCACCCGTCGAACCACTCTCCTGATGGCCCCGCCGAGCTTCTATCAGCTCTACGTGAAGCAGTGCGCGCCCGAGGATTTCGAGTCCCTACGATACGCCGTCTCGGGCGCCGAGAAGCTTCGCCCCGAGCTGGCACAGGAGTTCGAGCGGAAGTTCTCGCTGCCGCTCCTCGAGGGCTACGGATGCACGGAGCTTTCGCCCGTCGCGTCGGTGAACGTGTTCGAGGAGTGGGACGACCGCCGCGAAGGGTGGAAGTCCGGCTCGATCGGCCGGCCGATCCCCGGCGTCGCGGTCAAGGTCGTCCATCCGGAGACCGGCGACGAGGTCCCGCCGGGGGAAGATGGGCTCCTCCTCGTCAAGGGGCCGAACGTCATGCTCGGCTACCTCGAAGATCCGGTCCGCACTGCCGAATCGGTCCGCGACGGGTGGTACGTCACGGGCGACATCGCCCGACTCGACCGCGAGGGCTTCATCGAGATCACCGACCGCATCGCGCGCTTCTCGAAGATCGGCGGAGAGATGGTTCCGCACGGGAAGGTGGAGGAGATCCTCCACAGCGCGGAGCCGGGGGCCGAGTTTGCCGTCACCATGGTTCCCTGCGAGCGAAAGGGAGAGCGTCTGGCCGTCGTGCACACGCCGCTGCCGGCGGGGATCACTCCATCGACCGTCTGCGGCCGCCTCCGGCTCTCGGGACTTCCGAACCTATGGCTGCCGAAGCCGGATTCCTTCATCGAAATCCCGCAGCTCCCGAAGACGGGCGCGGGGAAGCTCGACCTGCGCGCCCTGAGGGAAATCGCGGAGGAGAGGCTGCGCATGGCCGCGCAGGCGCGGTGAGGACGGACGGAGGATTCACCATTATCGTGGCCCGGGTGGAGCTACAAGCCTGTCGCCTCGGAGCTGCGTCATTGTCAGCGTGATCCTCATTAACGAGCAGGCCGATGCCTCCGCAGGATCGACACGAAGAATCCGTCCGTTTCGGTGACGACCGGATCGAGCGCGACGTACGGCCCGCGCAGCGCCGCGGGCGGCAGGTGAGCCTTCGCCCATTCCGGAAGCTCGGCGCGGAAGTCGCCGGACCCGAAGAGGAACCGCTCGACGACGGCCTCGTTCTCCTCGGCGAGGAGCGAGCACGTGATGTACGCGAGCCGCCCGCCGGGTCGTACGAGCGGCGCAAAACGGGCCAAGATCGCCCCCTGGAGCGACGCAAACCGCGCGATTTCTTCGGAACCATGCCCCCGCTTCAGCTCCGGATTCCGTCGGAGCGTGCCGGTGCCCGAGCAGGGAGCATCGACAACCACCAGATCCGCATTCCGGGGCAACTCGGTAGGGAGCGGGCCTTCGGGATCGATGGCTCCCGCGGTGCAACGGGCCCGCCGGGCTCCGAGGCGCCGCAGAAGCTCTTCAAGCTTTCTCGGATCGGTATCGAGGGCATGGATCTCGACCTCCCGATCCTTCACGGCCCCACCCACAGACGCGGCGATGTCGATGAGCGCCACGGTCTTGCCGCCGGCACCCGCGCAGGCGTCGACGACGACCTCGCCCGGCTGCACTTCGCAACAGAGGGAGGCGACCTGGCTCCCCTCGTCCTGGACCTCGATCCAGTCCGGATGGCGCGCCAGGAAGTGACCGAGGTTCTTCCGAGCGCGGATGCGAATTCCCATCGGGCTCCACGGCGTCGGTTCGACCCGACCCGCCCCCCCTTGGCGCTCGAGGGCGGCCATCGCGGCGTCGCGCGACACCTTCGCGAGGTTCACGCGGAGGTCGACCGGAGCTTCGAGGAAAAGCGCGGCTGCGAGACGGCGGGCGTCCTCCTCCCCGCGCTCCACCGCGAGTCTCTCCCAGAGCCAGCGGGGCAAACTCCCCTCGGCTGCCGCCCGTGCGGCGGGCTCCGCAGGCCATGCGTCGCCGCCGAGAGCATCCGCCGCCGCCGCACGGCACAGGATGTCCATCCACGATGCTCCTAGGGGCGGCTGGAGGCCTTTCGCCGCCTCCAGCAGCTCGGCCGGAGACCACGGGAAGAGCCCCTCGCGCGCCACGGCGAGGAGAGGGCCGAGCGGCGCGATTCGGGCATCGAAGTGGCTCCTCGGCGGCAACCCGGCGGCGCCCACCCAGGCGTCCCACCGAGCCTCGCCACGCAGCCCGTGGCGGAGCCACGCATAGGCGGCCGACGAGATCCAGCGGCGGTCGTGGGAGCCGAGGTAGCGCCGCGCACGGAAGAATCTCCCCACGCGCGCATCGGCGGGAAGCGCGCCGGGCGCGGACAACTCGGAGATAAGGTCGAGGAGGATCCCAAGGAGCGACGCAGGGCGCACGGAGCGGCATTCTAACTGTATGACCGCTTACCAGGTACGCATTCCACCACGAGAGCAAGGCACCTACCACGGAGTGCGTCTCCCCCGCTCGGGGAGTCTGCTCGGCCCAAGAAAACCCCCTTCAGGGAGCCTGCGTGGCGTTTGAACGCACGGTCACCTACCCGGATACCGCTCGGCCCGTGCGGCCCTACCGGCCGGCGGGCCTCCGGGGCTTCGCAAGGATCTCCAGGAGGCTCGCGAGCGCTCTTTCCGGTTCCACAGCGCGCGTGCAGACTTCCCCACCGCAAGGGGGGCAGCCATTCCCCTGCCAGCACGGGGTGTATGGGAGATCGGGGACGAGGTTGACGTTTTGGGGGTAACCGAAGACGTCCGGCGGCACATAGCCGGTGAAGATCACGACGCAAGGGACCCCAAGGGCGGTCGCGAGGTGGGCCATGCCCGAATCATGACCCACAAATGCATCGGCCGACTCGAGGATGGCGGCGGCGATCCGCAACTCGGCGCCGAGAATGTCGCGGTGATGGGGCCGCTCGGCCGGCGTCGCGGGCTCATCGTGATTCGAGAAGCGCACGGTCTCGATCTCCGGTGGAATCATCTCAAGGAGCCGCTTCCAGTGCGCGAAGTGCCACTGCTTGGTGCGGGCCGCGAAGAAACCCGAGAACGGGTGGACGACGACCAGGGCCCGGCCGTTCGGCGGCCGCATCTCCGAGGCGATCCGGCGCTCCTCGTCGGTCGGCAGGTAATGGGTGCCGATCTTGATCGGCCCATCGATTCCCAGCCGCGAGCAGATCGTCTCGAGTATGTGCTTGCCGCGCGGGGGCGGCCAGGGCTCATCGTACCCGACCTGGACACCGCCGTTGGCGACGAACGGCTCGCGGATCGCCGCAACCGAGGCGATGTCGGGGTTGTTGAGGAAAAGGGGCGGCCAGTGCGTCTTGACCGCCACCTTGAGCGCCGGCTCTCGCCTGCGGACCTCGCGCGCGACGGTGGTCATGAAGAGCGCGTCGCCGAGCGGCTTCGAGGACCGATACAGGCAGACGCCGCTGCCGGTCCAGTCCGAAAGAACAGACAGGGGCCCCGCCGGGGCCCTCTCCTCTCTCTTCACGCCGAGAATTCTGCCGTCCGGCGGAGATGGAATCAATACCCGACGCCAGAGCGCTTAACCGATACCCGCTTTTCCGTTAGAATCCCCGGCTTCATGGCGCCAGAGAGCCGAGAGTCGCAGAGACAGCCGGAGAACAAGCCCGAGAGCCTGTTCCAAGGCGGGATGACGGCCCGATTTGAATCCGCGGACCTGAAAAAATACCGCCTGGACCTGAAGTCGCCCACGCTTCTGGTCCTCCTGGGCTCCGATGCCGGCCTGCGGATCCCTCTCCAGGGGGACGAGGTCACCCTCGGCCGAACGAACGACGCGGATATCATGCTCCACGACGAGCAGATCTCGCGCCGCCACGCGGCCATCCGCTTCGACTCGGAGCGGCAGGCGTACACCATCACCGACCTCGGGAGCACGAACGGCACTCGGCTCAACCTCCAGGATGTGAAGGAGTCGGTCCTCCAGGAAGGCGACAAGATCTTTATCGGATCAACCGTCCTCAAGTTCACGCTACAGGACGAAGTGGAATCCGAGCACGGCGACGCCCTCCACAAGTGGGTGTTCACGGACGACCTCACCGGTCTCGTCGTTAAACGGCGCTTCTACAGCCAGCTTCAGTTTCAGCTCCAGCGAGCCATCGAGCAGTCTGAGATTCTCAGCCTCGTCATGATGGATCTCGACGGGCTCAAGGGGATCAACGACGCCCACGGCCACGCCACGGGTGCCTACATCATCGCCGAGGTTGGAAAGATGATCGGCGAGATCATTAACCCCGTCGGGCTGGCCTGCCGCTTCGGCGGCGACGAATTCGTCGCCTACCTCCCCAAGCACGACCTGACGGCGGCGAAGGATGTCTGCGAGAGGATCCGGAGTTCGATCAAGGAGCGAGTCTTCGAGAAGGACGGCAAGTCGCATCGGGTCTCGATCTCAATCGGCGTCGCGGCGGTCTCGCCGGGGATTCAAACGATGGAAGCCCTGAATCAGGCCGCCGACGAAGCCCTCTATCGGGCCAAGGGCAAGGGCCGCGACTGCGTAAGCGATTGAGCGGCCCGTATGCCGCCGCGGCGATCGGGAGCACGGAAAGATGGAGAGTTTGAAACCATGAGAGCGGTCTGGCTCGACAAGCACGGTGGGCCCGAGGTGTTGAAGGTCTCTCAGCGACCCCTTCCCGCTCCGAAGGCCGGGGAGGTGCTCCTCGACGTGAAGGCGTGCGGCATCAATCACCTCGACCTCTGGGTCCGCCGCGGCGGCCCGCGCGGCTTTCCGATCCCACTGATCCTGGGGAGCGACGCCACGGGCGTCGTCCGCAGTGCGCCGGAGGGGTCGCGGCTCAAGGTCGGCGATGGAGTCGTCATCTATCCGGCCGAGGGCTGCGGCCGCTGCGCCGCTTGCGAGTGCGGCGACGAGCAGCTCTGCACCGAGTACAAGATCTACGGCGCGTGGCGCGACGGCGGCCTCTGCGAGACGATGGCTGTCCCCGAGCGTAACTGCATCCTGAAGCCCCGCACCCTCGACTTCGTCGATGCGGGGGCGGTGGGGATCAACTACATCACCGCCTGGCACATGCTGACCGCGCGGGCGGCCCTCCGGCCGGGCGAGACGATCCTCATCCAGGCGGCGGGGAGCGGCGTCTCGACGGCCGCGATCCAGATCGCAAAGCACCTCGGAGCGCGAATCCTCGCTACCTCCAGCACCCCCGGGAAGCTCGACCACGCCCGCCGCCAGGGGGCCGAGGTCGCGATCAACTACAGGAGCGAGGACGTCCCGGCCCGCGTCAAAGAGCTGACCTCCGGCCGAGGCTGCGAGGTCGTGCTCGACCACGTCGGCCAGGCGACATGGGAGACCGACCTCGCCTGCCTCGCCAAGGGCGGCCGGCTCGTATTCTGCGGGGCCACCACGGGCCCCGAGGGGAAGGTCAACCTCGCCGCGGTCTATTTCAAAGGGCAGTCGATACTCGGCTCGACGATGGGCAGGCGCGACGAGCTCCGTACCGTCCTCGGCCTCATGGAGCGGGGCACCTTCCGCCCCGCCGTCGATCGCGTCTTCCCGCTCGAGGAGATCCAGGAGGTCCACCGGTACCTCGAAGCGGGCGAGCAGACCGGTAAGGTCGTGGTGAAGATCTGATGTCGGGGTCGAGCGACGCCGTCGGCGATCCGCTCGGTGAACTCCTCGCGGAGGCCCGCCGGCGACTGGCGGAGGCCGAATCGATCAACGCCGTCCGCGACGGCGGGGCCTACCGCGTCACGGTCCGCCGCGGCCGCGCGCAGGTCTCGGGGCGGCTCAAGGCTGCTTTCTGGGAGGACTACCTCGCCTCGGGGCGCACCGACAACTGCGGTTGCGTCGACCACTTCTTCGCGCACCTCGCCGCCCGGATCGAAGATTAGAGGGTCCCAGAGAGCGTCAGATCCAGCGGAACCAGCGCATGCTCAGCGCGAAGGAAACCAGCCCCCAGGCCGCGAGGAGAACCAGCTCGCTCGCCTGCGACGGGAGGCTCTTCCCTTCGAGCATGACCGATCGCAGGGCATCGTTGGCCGCGGTGAGCGGAAGCGCCTGTATGAAAGGCTGGATCTCATCGGGAAATCGCTCGGAAGAGAAGAAGATCCCCGAGAGGAGCCACATCGGGAGCATCACGAGGTTCATGAGGCCGGAAATCGTCTCGATCTTGTTCGCGCGCGAAGCGACGAGGAGCCCGAGGCCGGAGAAGCTGAGGGCGGCCACGACGACGACGGACGCGACGGCAGCGAGGCTCCCGCGGTTCGGGACGCCGAAGGCGAGCCGGCCGACCAGAAGCAGCAGGACCACCTCGGGAACGAGAAACAGCATCCGGCTACCCAGGATCGAAAGAAGGAAATCCCGCTTGCGCATGGGAGTCGCGAGGAATCGTTTGAGGAGCTTCCGGACGCGCAGATCGACGATCACGAAGCCGACCCCCCAGAGCCCCCCGCCCATCAGATTCATCCCTATAAGGCCGGGGATGAGGAAGTCGATGTAGCGCGCGCCGTGCTCGTCGATTCTCGCCTCGGCGGTCTTCACGGCGTCGCGGCGCCCCCCTGCGCTCTGGATGGCCGCGTCGGCCCACTGCCGGGCGAGCGCGCTCTCCGGCCGGCGGGGATCGAACTCGAAGCGGACACCATCTCCGAGCCGGATCACGAGGTCCGCGCGGCCGAGCGTGAGGCCGGCGCGGCACTCCTCGGCCGGCTTGCGCTCGACCCGAAACCGCGAATCCTTCTCGAGACATTCGGCGACGGCGCCCTCGGTGGGCCCGAGGAGGGGCGGCTGCGCCGGCGTCTCGATCCAGATTCGCACGGGCTCTTCGCCGCTCGTCCGGAACGCGATTCCGAGCCCGACCGCGAGGAGGATGGGGAAGCCGTACACCCAGAAGATCGCCTCCGGCTCGCGGAAAAACTCCCGGACGCGGGCGAGGATCAGCTCACGAAGCGGATGGTGCGACATCTCTGGTCTCGGTGGCGGGCGCGGCCTCGCCTCCATCGCGGAGGTGGCGGCCGGTGAGGCTGACGAATACATCCTCGAGGCTCGCGTGATGCGTCGTGAGCCTCGCAAGCTGGAGGCCGGCACCGTTCAGCCATTCGAGAAGGGCCGGCACCGCGACATGCGGCTCGGTCACGGTCAGTCGGAGCGCCTCGGCGTCCTCGTGGACGGACCGCACGCCCGCGAGCCTCTCGAGCGAGGTTCGGTGCGCCGCAGCCGTGCCGGTCATACGGCCGGCTTCCGCCGTGCCGCCAGTACCGTTCGCTCCCGCGAACGCGAATTCGACGACGTGCTCGCCTCCGAGGCCGGCGATCAGCTCGCGCGGCGTCCCGAGGGCGATCACCCTCCCCCAGTCGACGATGGCGATGCGGTCGCAGAGCCGTTCCGCCTCCTCCATCGAGTGCGTCGTGAGGAGGATCGTGCGGCCGCGCAAGCGCAGGTCGAGGAGGACGTCCCAGAGCTGGCGGCGCGATTGAGGGTCGAGGCCGGTCGTCGGCTCGTCGAGGAAGAGCAGGTCGGGGTCGCCGACGAGCGCGCACGCGACCGCAAGACGCTGGCGCTGGCCCCCCGAGAGCTTTCCGACCAGCGCGCCGCCCTTCTCGACGAGCGAAACGCGCCGGATCGCCTCCTCGGGCTCCACGCCGCGGCGATAGAAGCTCCGGAAGAGCCGCAGCGTCTCCTTCACGGTCAGCTTCTCCGCCAGACGAGTCTCCTGGAGCGAGATCCCGATCCGCTGGCGCAGCTCTTCGTCGCAGGCTCCCCAGCGCGAGCCGAGGATCTCCACTTCGCCGCTCGATGGGGGGAGGAGCCCCTCGAGGATCTCCATCGTGGTCGTCTTGCCCGCACCGTTCGGTCCGAGGAGCCCGAAAAATTCGCCCGAGCGGACCTCGAGGTCGAGCCCACGAACGGCTTCGACCTTCCTCTCATAGATCTTCCAGAGCTGGCGACAGGAGATGGCAACCGGCGGCGCGGACATGGCGAAGAGTATAGCCGAGCCGCTGCCGCGCGGAATATCATCAGGGCCCATGAGCGATCCGCCATCCGCCGGCGTTCCTCGGCGCCCGAAACGCGCTTCGAGCCTCTTCTGGCGCGTCGCGCGCTCATTGACGATCGGCTATTGCCTTCTCCTCATCTTTTCATGTTCCATGCAGAGGAAGCTCCTCTACTATCCCTCGGGGGGGCCGGTGGAGCTCCCGCCGGCCGCTGCACGGGAGGGGTTACGCGAGGTGGACCTCACCGCAAGCGACGGGGTCCGGCTCAAGGCCTGGGACTGGCCCGATCGAAAACCCCTGACCCTATTGATCTTCCACGGCAACGCGGGCAACCGTGGCGATCGAGAGTCATGGCTTCATTCCCTTAGAAAGACCGGCGCGCGCATTTTCATCCTCGATTACCGGGGCTTCGGCGGCAGCGAGGGCTCCCCCACCGAGGAGGGGATCTACCGCGACGCCGAGGCGGCAGTGAGCTGGCTCGCGAGCCAGGGGGCGGGTCCTCTCGTCTATGTCGGGGAGTCCCTCGGGACCGGCGTCGCGGTGGAGCTGGCGGTCCGCCGCCCCCCCGCGGGACTCATCCTCCAGTCGGCTTTCACTTCGGCTGTCGACGTGGGTCGCCATCATTACCCTTTTCTCCCCGTCGGCCTCCTCATGACGGATCGTTTCGATTCGATCGCCAAGATCGACAAGGTCGACTGCCCCGTCCTTTCCATTCACGGAGAGAAGGACTCCCTCGTCCCGATCGACCTGGGGCGCCGGCTCTTCGAGCGAGTCCGCGGCCGCAAGGAGTGGCTTTCGATCCCTGGCGCCGACCACAACGATCCCTTCTGGATCGTCGATCGCCGCTATGGCGAGAGCGTCCAGAGATTCCTCGCAGGCCTGTCGGGGGGAGATCCTCCGGCCGCCGAGGGACGCTGAGCGATCCCCAGCCCCCAGTCCCCTTCCCCCTTGACACCCTCCGGGGAGATGCGTTAATTAGAAGTACTCTTTGGCAAAGAGTAATTTGCCCTTGCGACCGGCCGAGGAGGCGCACCCGGACGCTTTCGGCCGCCGATCGACCCACCCGGGAGGGAAAGCAAAGAACGATGTCTCTCCTCACGACCCCGCCCGCGCCCCCGGCGCAGGCCCTGCGAACGTTCCCCCGGCACGTGGCCATCATCATGGACGGGAACGGCCGGTGGGCCCAGCGCCATGGATGGCGCCGCAGCCGGGGCCACCGCGAGGGAGCGGAATCGGTGCGCGCGATTACGCGGGAGTGCTCCCGACTCGGCATCGAGGCCCTTACCCTTTACGCTTTCAGCGCGGACAACTGGCGGCGGCCGCGGGCGGAAGTGGCTTTCCTGATGGCGCTCCTTCGGCGGTACCTCGCCGAGGAGCGGCGTGAGATCATGACCAACGGCATCCGTCTTCGCGCGATCGGGGAGATCGAACGGCTGCCGCGCGGCGTCCAGGGACCGCTTCGCGAGACGATCGCCCTCAGTGCCGAGAACCGCGGGCTGACCCTCAACCTTGCCCTCAGTTACGGGGGCCGACAGGAAATCCTTCGCGCCGTCCGCAAGATCGCCGCATCCGTCCGCGCGGGAGCACTTTCCGTCGAAGCCATCGACTCTCAGCTCCTTTCCGATCACCTCGACACGGCGGGCCTCCCCGATCCGGACCTTTTGATCCGCACGGGCGGCGAGATGCGGCTGTCCGGCTTCCTGCTGTGGCAAGTGGAGTACTCGGAGATTTGGGTCACCTCGACTCCGTGGCCGGAGTTCCGAGAAAGGGAGCTTCACGGCGCTCTGGACCACTTTGCGCGCCGCGAAAGGCGGTTCGGGGGGCTCGTCGGGTGACGAACTATTTCAGGCGCGAGACGGCCTGGTCGCCTGGACTGACGGCCGGGCCGCCCTCCTCGGCAACGAGCCGCGCCGCGCTGTAGTCGGGGAAGACGCGGGTGATGTGGGCCCGTGCGATTCGAATTCCCCCTCGATGGATCTCGAACTCCTGCCCCTCGACGACGCCGTCGTTCGAGCCCGCCGCCAGAACGATGAGATGCCCCTCGGCCGCTTCGACCTGCGCTTCAACTCGCGCTTGAGCGGGCTCTCCGGCGGTCGCGGGGGGGGCCGGGGAGGAATCGGGTGGGACCGCGGGCGACTCGATCGGGGCCGCCGCGCGGGGTTCCGACAATGTGCGCTCGATTCGATCCAGACGGCCTGCGAGACCGCTCAGCTCGGTCGAAGTCTCTCGTTGGCGGACGCCTGTGTCCTCGAAGCCGCCCCGAACCGACTCCTGAAGGCCTTCAAGCCCCTTTTCGATCGACGCCGTCAGGTCCGCGATCTCCCGGCGGATCGCATCGAGGCCGGCATCGGTGGCCCGCACTCGCTCAGAGTTCTTCCGGCGCTCGCCCTCCACGACGTCGTCGCGATGCGAGGCCGCCGCCGCAAGCCTCCGGTCCACGCCGAGAGACAGGTAGACGAGAGGCGCCACGGAAAGGAGCGCGGCGACCGCGATGCCGGCGAGGAAAACGAGCAGCTTCGAAAGCGCTAAGATCGGGCGATTCATGAGAGTCCACCAGATGTATCGCCCGAAGAGGCGATTCTGGTCAACTCATCCGGCGGAAGAACGTAGGGGCACCGCCCGGGAATCGATCACGGATTCCGATAATCGAGATTCCAGGAGATGTCTCGGACGACTCCGCGGCCCGAGGCACAGGGCGAAATCAATTCGGGCAGGTCTGCACGGCGCACTCGGCCACCGGGCCGATGTCGCAGGCGGGGAAAACACCGCCCGGCGTCTCCCCGGCGAGGAATAGGTAATTTAGAACGAAGACCGCGTCGGTGAGATCGAGGAACGGATCGCTATTGGCGTTGCAAGACTTCAGGCAGCCCGGTGTCGGACCCGCCAAGAACTGATAGTTCAGACTGAAGACGGCGTCCGTGAGATCCAAGATCCCATCGCCGCTGCAGTCGGCCAGAAGGTATTTGTTCCCGACGGGCGGCAGCGGATCGATCGTGATCGTTCCTCCCGCCAGCGTCGGGACGATGGTGACGTTCTTTTGCGAGTAGATGTTCGTCCAGCCGCCGGGTGGGGTCCCGAGGTTGTTCTCGGGTGTGACCTGCGTCGTGCCCGGTGCGGCGGCGGTCACATCGACGATGAGATTGGCCAGGATGAGGTTGTTTCCGGCGGGGATCACCTTGTCCAGGGGAGCTTCCTTGTCGAGGACGACTCCCCACTGGAGCTTTCCCTGCCCCGCGGGGATGGACCCGAAGGACCACTCGGCGTCGGCGGCCACTGTGCCGGCGAAATTGAGCGACTTGACGACTAACTTGCTCGGGTCGAATTTGATCGACAGGGAGAAGCCGTGGCGCTCCCCATCCGTTTCGCCCCGAACGGGAATGGGGACGCCCGTCTCTCCTATCTTGACGGTCTGATTCGAGAGAAAAATCCGGTTGGCGGCTTCGACTGGGATCGGGCTAGCGGAAGCGCAAAGCAGAACCAAGACGGACAGGACGCCGGCGGGTAAGCCTCTCCACACAGTACACCTCGCTCTCGTGATCTGAGCTCTCTTGACCCAAAAGTTTCAGGCGAAGGGGTTAACTGACGCGGCCGATTTTAACGCCTAGAGATGAACGAGTTCAACGATGAAGTCGGCCTTGCCGGATCACTCGATGGCGGCGGTTTCGAGAAAAAGGGCGCCGGCGGCTCTCATTTCCAGCATGGCCGCGGCACCATCGCCCGGTTTCAGATCGACGGGGCGAGTGGCGTCCTTCAAGACCACGACGGCGAACCCTTCGCGCAGGGCGTCGAGTACGGTCGCCTTGACGCAGAAATCCGCGGCGAGGCCCCCGACGACGAGGCGTGAAATCCCTCGGACGCGCAGCTCCTCCAGCAGATCGGTCCCTTCGAATCCCGAATAGGCCTCGCGGTCGCGGGAGGTCCCCTTGGATACCACGACCGCGAACGGCGAGACGGGGAGCCGGGGGTGGAACTCGGCGCCCTTCGAGTCGGCGACGCAGTGGGCCGGCCACGCCCCCCCCTGCTCCACGAAGGAGCAGTGGTCGGCCGGATGCCAGTCTCGTGTGTAGAAGACCGGCAGCCCGCGCCGGGAGAAATGTTCGATGGCGCGGCGGAGCGGCTCGACGACCGCATCGCCGCCGGGGACGGCGAGCCGCCCGCCGGGACAAAAGTCGCTCTGGACGTCTACCACGACGAGTGCATCGCGCGGACGGATCGGGACTCGGGAAACGCCGAGCGCTTCTTTGGAGTTCATCCGGTCCGACATTCTTGCGCCTCCGCACGCGAGGGCGGATCATGTTCCAACATCGAGTTTGTGGCAAGAGGCGCCTCGCCGTTGTGGTATAGTGAGCGGCCTTGTGGTGAGATAAGGTACGCAGGCAGGCATCTCCATGTCGAGCGGCATCGTTTGGTGTTTTTCCGCGCTGTTGGCGGCGGCACCGATTCAGTATTCCGATAGCTCGGGGAACCTCCACCTTTGCCGCGACGATTCCCTGATCGTCGGCTTGGCGGCCCCCCCCGGGGGGGCCCTGTTCGGGGATCGAGCGAGCGAGGGCCTCCACTTGCGGCTTTCGCGCTGCGGCGGCTCGGTAGCCGCGGAGTGTTCGCAGGGGTCGGTCGTCCTCCTGCAGCTTCGAGCCGGCGAGGACGCCGCCGAGGTGCGCCGGAATCTGCTGGCCCTTCCCGAGGTCCGCTATGTCGAGCCGAACTGGATAGGTGAGGGTGGCTACGTTCCGGACGACCCCCACTTCAACGATCAATGGCACCACCAGCAGGCCGGAGATCACGACATCGACTCGGTGGAGGCGTGGGAAATCTCCCGTGGCTCTTCGGAGGTGGTCGTCGCCGTGCTCGATTCGGGCATCGATCTGAGCCACCCCGAATTCGAGGGTCGGCTGCTTCCGGGATGGGATTTCGTCCACGGAGATGCCGTGCCGGAAATGGAACACCAGCACGGAACTCAGGTCGCGGGCCTACTGGCGGCCAACGCCGACAACATGTGCGGCGTGGCGGGCGTCGATCACCGCTGTCTCATCCTCCCGGTGAAGGTCCTGGACAAGAACAACCTCGGGGACCTCTTTCTCCTCGTTCAGGGGATCTACTTCGCGGCGGATCAGGGCGCCGACGTCATCAACATGAGCTTGATCAACTTCGGCGAGAGTAACGCGCTCAAGGAGGCCCTCACCTACGCCCGCGATGAGAAGGGAGCGGTCCTGGTGGCCTGTTCGGGCAACTTGGGGATCGGCAATGCGGACGTTTCCTGGCCGGGGGCTTCTCCTCTTTGCCTCACGGTCGGGTTCACAAACGCGACCGATGGGGTCGACTTGCTTTCGGGCTCGGGGAACGCCCTCGACGTCGTGGCCCCCGGGAAGCAGACGGCCACCGTTGGGATCTCCCCGAACGCGTGCGGCTTCTCGCTCTTCAGCGGTTGTTCCGCCGCGACGCCGATCGTGTCGGGCATCGCTTCGCTGCTACGTTCCGTCAAGAGCGACCTCACGCATACGGAGGTCCAGGATCTCATCCAGAGGGGGGCCCAGGATAGAGTGGGAGGCGACGCAGATCTCCCCGGATGGGACCCTTTTTACGGATGGGGGAGGGTGAACGCTCTCAACTCCCTCAGCCTTCTGATCTCCGACACCAAGTTCATCAGAGGGGATGCGTCCCCGGACAAGGCGATCGACATCTCCGACGCGGTGCACACGATCAACTTCCTGGTCGGAGGCGGACCGGCGGCCGGCTGCCTGGACGCGGCGGATGCCAACGACGACGGCGTGATCGACATCACGGACCCTGTGTCGGTGCTCAATTACCTCTTCCTCGGGGGCCTCATCACGCAGCCCTTTCCGGGTTGTGGCCCTGACCTTCAGCAAGACTCTCTCGGTTGCGGTGCGGGTTGTTGACGGCCGGTCCGCCGCCCGCGGGGTGCTCGCTTCGGTCTTGAGGGCGGAAACTGGAAGGTTGAAATCGGTTCTCGGCCCCCTGTAGAATATCGCCCGTCCTTCCAAGCTCTCGAATCGCACCTACAGGCCTCTCTGCCAACCGAAAACGTCGGTTTCGTCACGGCTTGGGGCGGTTCGCGGTGTTCGGACGGCATCCGGCGGGTCTCGTGCGGCTTCGACAGAGGCCGTGCAGTGAGTTGCACCGGCAAGCGGCTAAGCGATTGCAGCTTTCCGGAGAGAAGCACTGTGGAAAGGTAGATCAATGGGTTTGGCAAAGTGCGGGCGATTCAAAGCCCAAATCGGAGTTCTGGCCGCAGTGGCGATCGGCGTCGCCGCCTGGAGTTGCAGCAGCAACAAGCGTGGAACGGTCTCGCAGCAGTCATTCCTCGCTCCGCAGTTGATTTCGGTCGATCCGACCACCGGGCAGAATGCTCGGGGCGATCGCGCGGTCGAAGTCGTGGTGGACAAGGTCGCGATTCTCCGTGAAGTCCATCGCCTGGATGATGGGACCGTTCCGTTCCTTGACAGCCAGTTGCGGGGCATGTCCGCCAAGATCATTCCTTTCGGGAAGCTCAGCCCGACGATCCTGCTGATCGAGGAGGCCGAATCCCGGACCCTGCTGACCGTCAACTACCAGACCAACGCCGTCATCCGAGTGGCTACCAGGGTGGAGTTCCTCGGGATCTTCAACGGTGTGACCCCAAAGCCCACCCTCGGAGCCGTGATCGAGCTGAAGAACGGCTGGCTCCTCGGATTCGAGACTAACACCCGCAGCCTGTTCGCCATCCGCCTCCACCCGAACGGTCTCGGGGGGATCATTTCGCAGCAGGTGCTGAATCAGGCGGAGATCCGAGACCAGATCCTTCCTCCGCAAGGGGGCGCCCGCGTCACCATCCGTCGCATGCTGGAGTTCGCCCGCACTCAGGACCTCGCGGGGGATGTAACTCACGTCCTCATGATCCCGTTTGAATCTCAGATCACCGCGCTCCACCACCTGCAGATCAAGAACAACGTTCAATCCCTCGAGGCGAGCTTCGTGCTTCCGGATGGGCAAGGATTGGTCGATTTCGCTAAGGTGAGCGCAGTCACGGGAAACCTCGCGGTGAATGTGAAGGAATGTCCCCCCATCCTGGTCCCCGGAACGACACGCGTCGTCTTGTTCGACCAAGGAGGCACCACCCTCTCAACGTTCACGTCCAGCTTCCTGGGCGTCGACCTCGTCCGCGGGGCCGATCTGGTATTTCGCTCGACCGTCCGCGTTCTCGTGAACCGGAGCGAGCTGACGCAGCTCATTCAGCCGTCGCAGATCGGCGGTAACGCGTACACGGGGGATTTCAAGTTTGTCGAAGCGTTCCTCCATCCGGACAGTCTCCTCCCGGCGGGCGACGCGAACCGCAAGTCGTTGATCCTGAACTTCGATTCGATCACGAGCAATATCATCGGCTACGACTACTCCAAGCCTTCCGATGCGCCCAACAAGGTCCATATCGTCTCGACGACGGCCCAGATCCTGAACAGGACCGATTTGAACAAGGATCCCTTCCTGGATGTCGGTACCTTCGAGCTGGCCCTCGCCTTCTCCCGCAACGACGTCCTCAACAACCGTCTGGTCAACGACGACGGGCCGGATGAGATCGCGAGCCTCAATTTCGAGACCGGCCAGTTCGTCGTCGTCCTCCACAAGCGGGACATAGCCTTGGCCGTGGACCCCAACGCGATCTCCGCAGCGGTCAAGATCACCTACATCGAGACTCTCGATCCTCCCCCGGGAGGCGAGGGACGCATGGTCCGGATCGTCGATGAAGAATCCTCCTCGATACTCGCCGTCAACCTGGAGTACTTGCCGATCCCGGTCGTCTGGACGGCTCGGTGACCTGACGGTTCCCTTTTCTCGACTCTTGCGAGGGAGGGGAAAGCCGCCCATCATGGCTCCCATGGGAAAACCAAAGGGAGAATCTCGCGGTCTCGCGTTCCTTCAGGAACGACGTCCCGCCGCAATGGAACATCTCCTGAGTTTCTTTGCGGAATCGGCCCGCCATCTCGATCCGAAGACGCGCTTCCTGATCTCCGTGGTGACGAAGGTCATCAGCGGCTCCGAGCGTGGGATTCGACAGTACGTCAAACGGTCGCTCGAGACGGGGGCGTCGCATGACGAAGTCCTCGACGCGGTGCTCTGCGCCTATCCCTGCGCGGGCCTCACGAAGGTGGTTGACGCGGTGGACACGATTCTCGACATGGGTATCGAGGGGTTTGCCCCGCCGCCGGCCACGACTTCGCCGGCACCGCAGCCCCCGGAGGTTCCCGCTCCGGCGGGCGATTCCTGGATCAGCGCCGGCAAGGTTTCCGAGATCCCCTCCGCCGGGGGCAAGCGGGTCATTTCGGGACCGAAAGACATCGCCGTGTTCACGGTCGACGGAGAGATCGTCGCCGTCGACAACCGCTGCCCGCACCAAGGCGGCTCGCTGGCGGAAGGAGTCGTGGTGGAGGGCAGCGTCATCTGCCCTCTCCACGCCTGGCGATTCGACCTCTCATCCGGCCGCTGCACCGATCGTCGCGCGGCCATCCGGACCTACCCTGTCCGGCGCGAGGGGGATGAGGTCTTCATCCGGACCGGCTGAGAAACATCCGTCCTCTCGTCTTGTCCTTTCCCCAATGGCTTTACAGCTCTCCTCCTCGATGAACCTGCGATACGAATTCCTGGCCCCCGGTCGAATCGTCTTCGGGTGGGGACGGCTGGAGGAGGCGGGCCGTCTGGCGGCGTCCCTCGGCCGGCGCGCCTGGATCGTGTGCGGCTCGCGGACGCTGGCGAGGTCGGGGGCCATCGCCCGCCTCGAAAGAATCCTGCTTGCTTGTGGCGTCGAGTCGTCGGTCGTCGGGACGGCCACGCGCGAGCCGAGCATCGAGGATGTAGACCGCGTCGCGGGTGCCCTTCGAGCCGCCCGTTCGGACGACCTCGTCGTCGGGATCGGGGGCGGGTCCGGCATCGACCTGGCGAAGGCGGCCGCAGCAATGGCCGGTTCGAGCCGCGCCTCAACGGTGCGCGACTACTTGGAGGGGATCGGCCAAGGGTGGGAGCTTGAAGCGAATCCGCTTCCCGTCCTGGCCATCCCGACCACCGCGGGGACCGGCGCCGAGGCGACGAAGAATGCCGTCATCTCCTGCGACGATCCTCCCTGCAAAAAGAGCCTCCGCTCCGATCGGATGATTCCCCGTGCCGTCCTCGTCGATCCCGAGCTGACAGTCTCGAATCCACCCGCGGTCACGGCGGCATCAGGAATGGATGCGCTCACACAGCTCGTCGAGTCCTTCATCTCCGGCCGAGCGCAGCCGATCCCGCGCGCCCTGGCCCGCGAGACGATCGCCGGGGCCGCCCGCTCGCTCGAGCGGGCCGTTCGAGAGCCCGAATGGAGGCCGGCGCGCGAAGAGATGGCCCACGCGGCGCTCCTCTCCGGCCTCGCGCTCGCCAATTCAGGCCTCGGGATGGCGCACGGCGTCGCCGCGGCGCTCGGGGCGATCGGCGGGGTCCCGCACGGGCTCGCCTGCGCCGTGATGCTCCCCGCCGCGCTCGAAGCCAACCGCTGCGCGCGCCGGGCGGAGGTCGCCGAGATCGGCCGCCTCATCACAGGACAGGCCCTCCCGGACGAAGAGGAGGCTGCGCGGGCGGCCTCCGCGGCCGCCCGGGCCCTCGCGGACCGCATCGGGATCCCCCGGCGGCTGAACGACCTCGGCATCCGGCGATCGCAGATCCCCGACCTCGTGCAGGGCTCCCGCGGCAACAGCATGAGCGCCAACCCGCGGCCCATCGGCGATGATGAGCTGGCGGCGATCCTCGAGGCCATGCTGTGATCCTCTCCGCCGGACTCAGCCCCGCCTGGCAGAACACGCTCGTCTTCGACCGGGTCCGCCGTGGTGAGGTCAATCGCGCCCGCGAGGCCTTCTGGACCGCCTCCGGGAAGGTGATCAACGCGGCTCGAGCGGTTCAGCGGCTCGGCGGCGGCGGCCCGGGGAGCCCTCTTTGTCCCGGAATCGCCCTCACGTTGCTCGGCGGCCCGGCCGGCAGTGCGATCGCCTCGTCGCTCGCCGCGGAGAACCTCCGTCTCAGGTCCGTGCAGACCCGGACCCCCACGCGCGTCTGCACGACGGTGATCGACCGCTCCGACGGCTCCATCACCGAGCTGGTGGAAAATGCAGGCCCGATCGCCGCCGCGGAGCTGGAGGAATTCGTGGCGGTTTTCGGCCGCGAAGCTCCACTGGCCCGCGCCGTCGTATTGACCGGCTCTCTGCCGGCGGGCGCCCCGTCCGGCACCTTCCGTTCGCTCCTCGCGTCGGTTTCGGCCCCGGCGGTCGTCGATGTGCGCGGGGAAGAGCTACTGGCCGCGCTCGAGCTGCGGCCTTTCCTCGTGAAGCCAAACCGTGAGGAGCTGGGAAAGACCGTCGGCCGACTCGTGATCGATGAGGCGGCCCTTCGAGAGGCGATGGCCGACCTGAGCCGCCGCGGCGCGGCGTGGGTCCTGGTGAGCCAAGGGCGCGACACCGTCTGGGCACACGGAGAGGGCAAGTTCTACAGGTTTCGGCCCCCGGAGGTGCCGGCCGTGAACCCCATCGGCTCGGGAGACTGCTTGGCCGCCGGCATCGCCTGGGCCACCGCCGAGGGGGCGAGCCCGCTGGAGGCGATCCGCATCGGCATCGCGGCCGGGGCCGACAACGCGTCCGTCCTCCTCCCGGGCGACATTGACCGCGAGCGCGTCGTTCGCTTGAGCGGCGACGTGGCGGTTGAAGCGACCTGAGAGGAAGGAAGATTACGAGTAGATCCTCTTCTTCAACCCGAGCGAGTGGAGCACCTTGCCGAAGATGATGAGCGCGATGATGGCGGCGACCACCACCGAGCCGACGCCTTCGGGCGTGGCGGACGCGTGGGCCTCCACGAGAAGCCCGTTGGTTCCGAAGGCCCCGCCGTAGTTCTGCCAGTCCTCCGGCTTCTCCAGCGTGTCGCACCGGACCGTCTTCGCGGAGTAGCCGGTCGCCTGAGTGTAGACGCCGGGCATGAAATGGAACTCCTCCCGGTTCTCCGCGGAGATCATGAAGCCCTCTCTCGTCCGGATCCGGTCGCTGGTCACGATCACCAGGCGATCCACGCGCGCGGTATTCGTGTCTTCGGGCGCATCTTCGGCGAGGTGCATCTCGACCGAGTCGACGACCCGTTCGAAGCTCTTCACGTTCGCATGCACCGCGCTCAAGAGCGTGGCGTATCGCTCCGGCGTCGCCTCCCGTCGCCGGCCGGATGCCTCGAACGTCAGGCGAGCCGCTGGAACGAAGAGGGACTTGAGCGCCTCCGCGTCGACGGAACGGGTGCAGTTCACCCAGCGCTGCGCGAATTCTTTCGGCGAGAACGCCGCCTCCTCGCCGGCACCCGCCGGCCCCAACAGGAATCCAAGGACGATGGCGACTTCATGCATGGTCAGTTCCTCGATCCACCGGCGAAAGCGCCTGGGCTATTCCGGAAAGGCATTCTCCTCCCGAAAAAAACCTACGATGGGACGAGCGTAGCCGGCAAATCTCCTCTACCGGGCCGGGGAGGCCGGAAGCACCTTCGTCGTTCGCCGCTCGGCGCCGCGGAGGTACTCGACCTCGATCTCCTCGCCGGGGCGGGCTTGCTCGAGCCCGACCATGTAGTCCCGCACGCTCTTGACGGGGGTCGAACCGAACCGCACGACGACGTCGCCGGCCTTCAGGCCGGCCCCGGCGGCCGGCCCGCCGGCGCTGACGTCGGCGATCCGCATTCCCGCCACTTCCGCGCCGTAATCGGGCATGAGGCGCAGGACTACCTTGAAGCTCATGCGGGCCGAGAGGTCCACGCCGGGCCTGTGCTTCGGAGGAGGATCCATCGCCGCGAGCTGCACCACCGCCTCCTCGACAAAATCCACGACCTCCTCGATCCCTTCGAGGTTGATGAGCCGTTCGCGGCCGGAAGGACCGGTCCGGTAAAGGTCATCGTCGGGCGTGTGGTACTCGCGGTGCGTTCCGGTAAAGAAGAAGAGCACCGGAACGCCGATGGCGTAGAAGCTCAGGTGGTCGCTCGCCGCGAACAGGTTCTCGCCTTGATCCAGGACGAGCGTCAGGGGCGCCGGAGGCGACCGCTGGGCCATCGCCTTTTCGACGGAGGAGATGAGTGCAGGCCACTCCGGCGAGGTCTTCATCCCCGAGATCAGGAGCTTCCGGTCGCGCATCCGCCCCACCATGTCAAGGTTGATCATGGCGACCGGGCGGACAGACGTCGAGATTCCCGAGGCGGCGGGGATCCTCAAGAGCGGACTCTCGGCGAACTTCTTCGAACCGATGAGGCCGCGCTCCTCAGCGGCGAACGTGAGGAAGAGCACGGACCGCGGCAGCTCTCGCGAGCGCCCGCGCAGGCGGCGCGCCAGCTCCAGGAGCCCAGCCACGCCGGAGGCGTTGTCATCGGCCCCGTTGTGGATCTCTCCGCGGCGCTCCGGACGGACGGAAGCTGTCGTCCCCCGGCCGAGGTGATCGTGGTGAGCGCCAACGATGACCAGCTCCGGGGCCGCGCCCGGTGCAGTCCCGCGGAGCCAGCCGAGGATGTTGCGCGCGCTCCGCCGCTCGAAGATGACGTCGGTCTTCATCGAGAGGCGGCGGTCAAGGGTTCGGCCGACGGATTTGCCCTGGGAGATGGCCATCGCCTCCGCGGCGGCGTCGATCCCCAAGGGAGCGGCTGCGTCGGGGGCGCGGGCCATCATCACTGGGATGCCGGCGTCGCGGGTGACCTCCTCGCCCCCGAAGGGCGGCAGGGATTCGTGGCCGGGCGAAGCCGGAAGGAGGACGAGGACCGCAGCTGCCCCCCGTGACTGCGCCAGGAGAGCTTTCGCCCGCCCGCCCTGATGGGCCGCGAACTTCCCGTGCGGGCTGTCGCCATCGGGCGAGCCGGTCAGGACGACGACCGCCTTGCCTTTCACATCGAGGCCGGCGTAGCTGTCGTGCCCATGGTCCGGCGCCGAGATCCCGTAGCCGGCGAAGACCGCGGGCCACTCGCCCATCGCGCTCGAGGAAAAGGGGTACGGCTGAAACGAGCCGTCCCCGAGCGGCTTCCCATCCACGGCGAGCGAGCTGTTCGGTCCCGGCCGAGATCCCGCGACGAACTCGACCGGCTGCTCCTCGACGGCGTCGAGACCGATCGAGCGGAACTGAGAGAGGATGTACTCCTCCGCTTTGCGGCCCCCTTCCGTGCCGGAGTCCCGCCCTTCGAGCGCGTCGTCGGCCAGGTAGGCGACGTGGCGCTCGATGTCGATGTGGCTGCGCTCGATGCCTCCGGGAACAGACCGAACCGTTTCGTAGGAATCGCCGACGGGCGTACCGCGACAGCCCATAGCGGAGAGGAAGGCGATGGCGAGAAGGTTTTTCACGGCGGGGATTCTCCGAGTTGCGCTCGGCCCTGTCAATTTAGCTCAAGGGAGCGAAGCAGGAACGCCACGGCGGGCCTCCGGCAGAAAAGCGCGGAAACTTTTTGGGGGAACGGGTAAGATCTCGACCCCAATCTCGGCTGGGTTCCTTGCCCGGTTCCGGTTCTCAAAGAGAGTCAGGAGAGAATTTCATGACCGTAGGATCCTTCGTCGCCGCAATGGCCTTCGGCGCTTCGGTCGCCGGCGCTCCGCGCTTCGAGGCGGTCACCGTCGACGGGAAGGTCGGCATCGGCTACGGAGTCGCCGTCGCCGACGTCGATGGCGACAAGAAGCCCGACATCCTTCTGATCGACAAGGACATCCTCGCCTGGTACCGGAACCCGACCTGGGAGAAGTCGGTCCTCGTGGAGAAGCTGACGCCCCTCGACCACGTCTGTCTCGCCGCCCGCGACCTCGACGGCGACGGCAAGGCCGAGGTCGCGGCCGGCGCGGGATGGAATCCATCCGACACCGTCGGGAGCGGAAGCCTCCACTTCTTGATCCGCAAAGCGGATCGCACGGCCCGCTGGGAGGCGATCCGCCTCCCCCACGAGCCCACGGTCCATCGGATGCGCTGGATGAAGGCGCGCGCGGGCGGGTGGAATCTCGTCGTCGCCCCGCTGCACGGCAGGGGGAACAAGGACTATAAGGGCGAAGGGGTGAAGATCCTCGCCTACAAGCTTCCCGCGGATCCGAAGCAGAAGTGGGAGACCGAGGAGATCGACGGCTCCTTTCACGTCGTTCACAACTTCGATCCGCTCCAGTGGGACGACGATCCCGAGGAGGAGATGCTCGCCGGCTCGAAGGAAGGCGTGTTCCTCTTCGATCGCGTGGCCGACAAATGGCAGCGCACGATCCTGGCCGCCCCGCCCGCGGGCGGAGACGGTACTCTCTTCGCAAGCGAAGTCCGCGTCGGGCGGGCCGGCGGGCGGAACAGGTTCTTCGCCACGATCGAGCCGTTCCATGGCAACAAGGTCGTCGTCTACACGCCGCCGGAAGGTGGATCGCCGGGCGGAGAGCCGGGAGGCGATCGCGCCGGCCTCTGGAGCCCTCACCTCCTCGATGACACCTTGAACGGCGGCCACGCCCTCGCCTTCGGCGACCTCCTGGGAACGGGCGGCGACCAGCTCGTCGCCGGGTGGCGGCTCAAGGACAAGTCGGGCAAGGTGGGGATCCGGATGTACGTTCCGGCGGATGAGAAGTGGGAGAAGTGGAAGACCTTCCCCGTCGACGACAACGCGATGGCCTGCGAGGACCTGACGCTGGCCGATCTGAACGCGGACGGCCGCCTCGATGTCATCGCGGCGGGCCGGGACACGCACAACCTCGTCGTCTACTTCAACCGCGGGACCTGAATCTCCACAGCCGGGAAGCCGCCCGAGCGGGAAAAGCGGTTTGCATGCCCATCGACATCGAAGAACTCATTCGAACGAACCAGGGAAGGGAGATGTCCCTTCTTTCCGATTTCATGCACCCTCGGATGGCAACGGTCCTCAAGACCATCGGATTCGACGCGGTCTACGTGAGGGGCCTCGGCGCGCACCTCTGGGACGACCGGGGGAACGATTACCTGGACATGCAGGCCGGTTTCGGTGTCTTCGGCGTGGGGCGATCGCATCCGGCGATCAAGGACGCGATCCGCCAGTACCTGGAGATCGACAGCCCCAACTTGATCAAGATGGGGACCCAGCTCCTGGCGGGCATCCTGGCCCAGCGGCTCGTGGAAGAGGCGGCGCTCCCCGGCGTCGACACGGTTTTCCTCTGCAATTCCGGCTCGGAGGCCGTCGAGGCGGCGATCAAGTTCGCTCACGCATTCACGGGGAAAAAGCGGCTCATCCACTGCACGAATGGCTTCCACGGGCTGACCCTCGGCTCGCTCGCCGCCAACGGTTGCTCGGAGTTCCGCCAGGGCTTCGAAGGGCTCCTCATCGAGTCCACGGAGGTTCCGCTGGGGGATACGGCGCGTCTCGAGGCCGAACTGGCCCGCGGCGACGTCGCGGCGTTCATCGTCGAGCCCATCATCGGCCACGGCGTGTTCATCCCGCCCGATGATTTCCTCCCTCGCGCCCGGGAGCTCTGCACGCGCTTCGGGGCACTCCTCGTGGCGGATGAGGTCCAGACGGGGCTCGGCCGCACGGGAAAATTCCTCGCGTGCGGCCACTGGAACGTCGTCCCCGACATCGTCACCCTCTCGAAGGCCTTGTCGGGAGGCTACTGCCCCGTCGGAGCCGTCCTCTACCGCCGCGCGGTCTATCACCGGGTGTTCTCTTCTCTCGAGCGCTGCATGGTCCACTCATCGACCTTCAGCCAGAACGACCTGGCCGCGGTCTGCGCTCTCGCCACGCTGGCGGTTCTTCGGGAGGAGAATCTCGTCGAGAACAGCTCCCGCATGGGCGAGTATCTCGTCGGCCGGCTCCGGGACCTCGCCGGCCACTACGAGATGATCAAGGAAGTGCGCGGCCGCGGCTTGATGATCGCGATCGAGTTCGGCGCGCCGCGCTCGCTCGCCCTGAAGGCAGGCTGGAAGATGATCCACGGCCTGCAGAAGGACCTCTTCTGCCAGTCGATCCTGGTTCCGCTGATGATGGATCACCACATCCTGGCCCAGGTCTCGGGCCACGGGAGGGACATCATCAAGCTGATCCCGCCGCTCGTCATCGATCGAGCGGACGCGGACCGCTTCGTCGAAGCGTTCGACAAGGTCGTCGCCGCGGCCCACCGCTTCCCGGGGCCGATCTGGGAAGTGGGGTCGCGCATCGCCAAGGCCGTCTTGCGCTAGCTCCGATCGATTGAAAACCCCCGAGACTCCCGCCGCGCCGGATGGTCTCCGCCGCGATTTGAACCTCGCCGACACGACCCTGCTCGTCATGGGGGGCATCATCGGGGCCGGCATCTTCATCGCTCCGCAGAAAGTGGCGATCCATCAGCCCGGCGTGAGCGGGTTTCTCCTCACCTGGGCGATCGGCGGAGTGATGGCGTTCGCCGGCGCTCGGGTCTTCGCAGACCTCGCAGCGATGCTCCCGCTCACCGGGGGGCAGTACGTCTATTTGAGGGAGGCTTTCGGCCGGACGGCTTCGTTCCTCTTCGGGTGGAACCTGCTCGCCATCGTCGCCTCCGGGGCCCTCGCGCTGATCGTCGGGGTGTCGACGTCCAACATCGATCTCCTTCTCGGGAGCCTCGCGGGAACGCCGGAGAGGGCCGTCCTCTCCCCCACCGCCGCCTGGATCGGCGGGGTCGCGATCATCGGGTTCTTCACGTGGGTCAACGTCCACGGCGTGCGGCTCGGCGCCTCGATTCACAACGGCTTCATGGCGGTCAAGGTCCTCGGCATTCTTTTCGTCATCGCGCTGGGCGCCGCCTGGCACTTCTTCGACCTCGGTCCCTCGGGGCTGACGGCCCCCGATCCCGGCCCTCGCGCCGCGATGCTCGCCCCGGCCCTGCTTGCGGCCCTCTTCAGCTACGGGGGTTGGCAAAACGCCGCAGCGGTGTCGGGAGAAGTCCGTGATGCGGGCCGCACCCTCGCGCGCGCGATCCTGCTCGGCACCGCGGGCGTCCTGGCCCTCTACCTCGCCCTGAACCTCGCCGTCGTGGCGATTCTCACCGTCGATGGGACCGCGAGGACATCCACGCCGGTCGCAGATGCCGCGGGCCGGGTCCTCGGCGAGCCGGGGAGGCTCATCATCGCCGGGGCCGTCGTCGTCTCGACGCTGGGTTTCGCGCACGGACTTCTTCTCATGACCCCGCGGGTCTACTACGCCATGGCGCACGACGGCGTCTTCTTCCGCGCCTGCGGAAAAGTCCACCGCCGTCACGGAACGCCGCATGTCGCCATCCTGGCTCAGGCGGGCTTCGCCGTGGCCCACTGGTCCCTTGCGACCTTCTGGGCGAAGGATCTGGATTCGCTTCTGACCTCGATGGTCTTCGTGGATTGGATCTTCTTCGCCCTCGCGGGCGGAGCGTGCCTCTTCCTGCGGCGGCGCAAGGCCCGAGAAGGCCCCGCTCGGCGGACGGTCGGGGGCTCCTGGACCGCCGTGGTGTTCGTGCTTCTTTCCACTGGCGTCGTCGTCTGGACCGTCCTTCAAGTGGGGGTGAAAAACCTGACGATCGCCGCCGCCGTCCTCCTCGCCGGAGGAGTCGTCCTACTCGTGCGGAGGCGGGGCTGACGTCACGGCGGAGAGCGGACGCTCATCGCTCCAGGATCGGCAGAAACCTCATCGGCACCTGCAGCGCGATCAGGGCCATGGCGGTCGTCTGGAGGGGTACCTCGGGCGGACCGATGAGCAGGCGGGGGGCCCACGAGCCGTCCTCCTTCTGGTTCCGCAAAAGCTGGTCTTTCAGGTACGCGAAGTACTCTTCCCAGTACTTGCCGCCCGCCTGAAACATGGCCTGCGCGCAGTAATAGGCGCCGTAGAATTCAAACTGGTCCCTTTCTCGGTAGTGCCGCAGGAGGTATTGGAAGCCCTTCTGCAACTCCTTCGAGCCGTACTCCTCAGGCGTCGCCAGATTGATCAGGATACAGACGCCCGCCGCCGACCGTGGGAACTTGCTTTCCCGACCGAATCCGAACGGAATGTCGAGGCGGTAGGAGAATCCCCCGTCCTCGTTCTGCGCGTCGCGGATGTACTTGCGCGCGCGCGCGACAACCTGCGGGTCGACCTGGATCCCCAGACCTCGCGCGGCACGCAGGGCCATCGTCTGGCACACGGTGATGGAGCTGTCGCTGCCGGAGCGGCCGCCGCCCTCGAACGATCCTAGAAACGACGGCGCAGGGAGATAATCCCAGCCTCCTTGGGGGCTCTGGGACATCTCGATGACGCGCACGGCCCGCTTGAGACCCGAACGCACCCGTTCGTCCATCTCCTCCGTCATGCCGTACAGTTCCGCGAGGAAGAGCGTGGCGAATCCGTGACCGTACATCCGACTCTTGCGGTCCTGGAAATACCCGATCTCGCTCTGGCAACTGAGGACGCTTTGCGCGAGCCCGCGGACCGTCGCCGAGTATTTCCCGCCCTTTCCTGCCTGCCCGCTCGCCAGAAACGCGAGCCCGGCGAGAGAATCGACGGCCACGCGGTAGCCTTCGCCGTTCTCGATGCTCCCGGTTCGCGGGTCCTGGCGCCGCGCGAGGTATTGAAGCCCTCGCTCGACCGACAGGCGAAGCTGCGGGGTGATCTCGCGCGCCAGGACGGGCTGGTTCCGCCGGATCTCCTGACCCCAGGCGGCCCCCGAAGGGAGCGCCGCGATGGGCACGGCCAGGACCATCCACGGCCCGCTGCGAATCCGCATTCTGGAGAACCTCCACCGGAATCATAGAACGCCATCCCGAAAAAACAAAGAAACGCGCGGAGAGGCGGTTCGGAGGGCGGGATTGACCCGAGCGAGCGCGGCGGAAATGATTCCAGACGGCCCATGATTCGCTTTCAGCCCGAAACCCGCGAGATCTCGCTCTCGGTGCGCGACCTGATCTACCTCGAGGAGGAGCCCGCCTTCGGCCCCGAAGCGATGGCCCTTCGGGCCCGCGCGGGGGCGGAGGCCCATCGCCGCCAGCAGGAGGAGGCGGCCGCCGGGGCCGAACCCGGGAGCTACGAAGCGGAGAGGTCCGTGGAATACCGCGCCGAGCGGCGAGGTTATCGGATCCTGGTCCAGGGAAGGATCGATGGCCTGCGCCGCGAAACGGACCGTTGGGTCGTCGAGGAGGTCAAGACGGTCATCATCGAGGCCGGCCGGTTCGATCCCGGAGCGATCGCGCGATCCATCCTCGAGGATGGGGCGTTCGCGGACTATCGACTTCAGCTCGAGCTGTACGTGCTGATCTTCGGCGCATCGATCGGCGCATCGATCGGCGCATCGCTCGCCGAGAACGGCGGCGCCGCGCTTCCCGTCGCAGGCCGCCTCCTCCTCCGGAACCTCGCGGGCGATGGCGGCGAGAGCGGCTCGCAGGCGGCCGTCGATCTGTCGCCCGACATCCCCGCACTGCGGAGCTGGATGGAGGGGCGGTTCGATCTCGTCATCGACCGCCTCGAAGCCGAGGAGCGCGCCCGCGCCGTCCGGCGCTCTTCGGCGGAGCGGATCGCGTTCCCCTTTCCGAGCCTGCGGCCTCACCAGGGAGAGCTGATGGAGGAGGTCCGGACCGCGCTCGAGCGCGGCGAGCGGCTCCTCGCCTGCGCCCCCACCGGAGTCGGGAAGACCGCCGCGGTTCTTTGCGCGGCCCTCCGCCACTCCCTCGAAACCGGCCGGAGGATCTTCTACGCCACGTCCCGGACGACCCAGCGGCGCATCGTGGCCGAGACGCTCGAGCGGATCGCCGCCGCTTCCGCGGGGGCGGCCCCGAACGGCGCGCCTCCCTTCCGCGCCGTGATCCTGCGCGCGCGCGAGAAGATCTGCCCGAACCTCGAGGAGGCCGGCTTCATCCGCTGCCACGAGGACTTCTGCCGCTACGCGCGCGACTACGCGGCCAAGGTCGAGGGCGGCGGCGTGCTCGGCTCGCTCCTCGCCTCGGCGGTCGTGACCCCCGATGCGGCCTCCTCGGCGGGGAGGAAGGCGGTAGCGTGCCCGTTCGAATTGAGCGTCGATGCCGCCCTGGAGGCGGACATCATCGTCGGCGACTACAACCACGTCTTCGATCCGGAAAGCGGCCTCCGGCGCCTCTTCCGAGGCCGCCGCGGCCGCCCGCAGATCCTCATCATCGATGAAGCGCACGGCCTGCCGTCGCGCGGGCGCGAATCGTTCTCTCCGTCCGTCTCTCGCGCGGAGGCGGCGGCGCTCGGCAAGTGGGCCCGCGAACAGATGAGCGAAACGTGCCGCCGGCGGGTCCTCTCGCCCCCCACGGCCGGTGAGCTGCGAGGGTGGTGCCGGGACCTGGAGAAGCTCTTCGCGGGCCTCAGCGCTCGAGGACGAGAGGAGATGGGGGATCCGCCCATCTATCGCGCCGAGGTCGATCCGGCCTTGCTGCGCCGCCTCTCGGATGAACTTGAGAAAATCCGGTTGCGGGCCCTGATCGACCGGAGGTCCGCGGAGGCTCCGGGACCGGCGGGCCCCTCGCATCGGGGCGATGTCTCCGCGGACCCGATCGAGAGCTTCGCGGCCCGCTGGAACCGCTTCGTGTCCGGAGTGGAGCTGCTCCAAGGGGCCGGGCAGGCGCTCGATGGATCCCCATCGCTCCTCCTTCTCGACAAATCGGACGCCGGCGGCCACAAGCTCCGGCTCCTCTGCCTCGATCCCGCGGTCCCGCTGGGCCGGCGCATGGAGAAGTTCCACTCCGTCATCGCGCTCTCCGCGACGCTGGAGCCGGTCGATTTCCATCGCGACGCCCTCGGCTTGCGCCCCGAGCGGACGCGGGCGGTCCGCTTCCCGTCGCCTTTTCCGCCGGAGAACCGCAAGGTCATCGTCTACGACCGCATCTCGACCTACTTTCGCTCCCGCTCGCGCGACGCGGCGGCGGTGGCCCGCCTCATCGAGGAGATCGCAGCCGTCGAGCGCGGGAACTACCTCGTTTGTTTCTCGAGCTACGCGTACCTGCGCGAAGTGCTGCATCACCTATCGGACCGCGCGCGCTGCGTGGAGCAGACGCCGGGGATGTCCGAAGCGGAGCGGGACCGAGTCCTCGATCTCCTGCGGGAGCCGGGGTCGGCCCGCACGCTCCTCGCCGTGCAGGGTGGGATCTTCAGCGAGGGCGTGGACTACCCCGGGTCGATGCTGATCGGGGTCATCATCGTCGGACCGGGACTCCCCGCGGTCACGTTCGACGAGGAGTGCATCCGCGCGCACTTCGAGAATCGCTTCGAGCAAGGGTTCGAGTACGCGTACCTCTACCCGGCGATGAACCGCGTGATCCAGTGCGCCGGGAGGGTCATCCGCAGCGAGACGGACGCGGGAGCGATCGTGCTCGTCGGAGAGAGGTTCTCGCAGAGCCAGTACGCGCGCCTCTATCCGCCCGATTGGTACCGCCATTCGCCGCGCGAGCTGGTCACCGCCGACCCGGTGGCGGACCTCGAGGACTTCTGGAAGAGAATCCGAGCCCGGCGGGAAGCGGAGGCCCGGCGGTGATGCGGGAGCGGGACCGCCTCCTCGGCCTGCCAGAGCCGGATCGCACCGGAGGGATAGCCGCGATAGAGCGAATCGAACAGGTCGCGCACCCGCGTCGAGCGCCAGACGTAACGGCGCTGCATCTAGGGCAGCCTCAGCTCGCCCCGCTCGATCATGCCCACGAGATCTTCGACGGTTGCTTCAGCCTTGGCCATGGGCAGATCTCCTCACGCTGTGGCCCAGATTTCCGACAGCAGCGCCGCCTGCTCGAGCACGGTCTGCGTCGCCTTCTCCTGCTTGTCCGGGGGGTAGCCATGCTTGCGCAGGATGCGCTTGACGAGGACCCGGAGGTGAGCGCGGACGTTCTCGCGCAGCGTCCAGTCGATCGTCACGTTGCTCCGCACGGTTCCTACCAGCTCACGTGCGATGCCGCGCAGGGTCTTGTCGCCGAGCACCTTGACCGCGCTGTCGTTCGTTTCGAGGGCGTCGTAGAAGGCGAGCTCGTCCTCGGTCAGTCCGAGCTGCTCGCCGCGCGCATTGGCCTCGCGCATCTCCTTCGCGAGCCGGATCAACTCTTCGATCACCTGGGCCGCCTCGATGGCGCGGTTCTGGTACTTCCGGATCGTTTGCTCCAGCATCTCGGCGAAGGAGCGGGCCTGCACGACGTTCTTGCGCCGGCGCGTCTTGATCTCGCCCTTCAGCAGCTTCTGCAGCAGCTCCACCGCGAGGTTGCGCTGGGGCATGCCGCGCACCTCGGCGAGGAACTCGTCCGACAGGATCGAGATGTCCGGCTTCTCGAGCCCGGCGGCGGCGAAAATGTCCATGACGCCCTCCGGGGCCACGGCACGCGAGATGATCTGGCGGACGGCGTGGTCTAGCTCCTCTTCCGGCCGGGCGTCGGCCGGCGCGCGCTTGGCGAGCACGGCCTGCACGGCCTGGAAGAAGGCCACGTCGTCGCGGATGCGGAGCGCCTCTTCATGCGGCACCGCCAGCGCGAAGGACTGCGACAGCTCGCGGACGGCGTGAATGCACCGGTCCTTGCCGTTCTCCTGGGCGAGGATGTGCTCCTGGGCTTGCGGCAAGAGGCCGAGCCGCTCCTGCGGCGTCCCGGTCGTCCACTTGGTCCGGTCGAAGCCCCCCACGACGCCGGTCGGCGTCGTGTATGGCCCGAAGAGCGCGCAGCACACCTCGTACTTCTCCCGCATCAAGGCCACTGCCTCGTCCTGGTCGAGGGCCGTCCGCCCGGTGCCGCCGCTCTCGGTGTAGG